>Ga0182016_10006408_pt1 | contig 12362 bp, 12 predicted proteins | sample 712S2MmetaG_FD_120491 | JGI IMG/M metagenome (GOLD analysis project Ga0182016, IMG submission 120491) | Permafrost microbial communities from Stordalen Mire, Sweden - 712S2M metaG | ecosystem: Environmental > Terrestrial > Soil > Wetlands > Permafrost | place: Sweden: Stordalen | collected...
AAACAACCAATTTGTGAAGATTTTTTCCGGCACTTCCAATCAACCGCTAGCGACGAGCATCGCGGCGTATATCGGGGTCGAGTTGGGCAAATGTTCCGTCAAGGCGTTTCCCGATGGGGAAACGTTTGTCAAAATTGAAGAAAACGTGCGGGGAGAAGACGTCTTCATTGTGCAATCGACCTCTCCGCCGACCAATCACCACCTGATGGAATTGTTCATCATGATGGACGCGGTGCGGCGGGCCAGCGCGTCGCGCATTACGGCAGTGCTGCCCTTTTATGGCTACGCCCGGCAGGACCGCAAAGACCAACCGCGGGTGCCCATCACCGCCAAATTGGTGGCTAATTTGCTCGTCGCCGCCGGGGCCAACCGCATCCTCACAATGGATCTCCACGCCCAGCAGATTCAGGGCTTTTTTGACATTCCGGTGGATCATCTCTACGCCGCGCCGGTCATGTATGAATACATCAAGAGTAAGAAATTGCGCGACTTGGTGGTGGTCAGCCCGGACGTTGGCGGGTTGAAAATGGCGCACGCCTACTCGCAAGTGCTGGAAGGGGGCTTGGCGATCGTGGCCAAGCGCCGAAAGAACGCCACGGAAATCGAAGCCATGGCCGTGATCGGCGAAATCCGCGGACGCAATGTCCTTTTAGTTGATGATCTCACGGAAACGGCTGGAACGCTGGTCACCGCGGCGGCCTTATTGAAAAAGAAGGGCGCCAAACGCATCCTGGCGTGCGTCTCCCACACGTTGCTCAATGATTTGGGGGTGGAACGACTGCGAAAATCGAATATTGACGAATTAATAACTACTGATACTGTCTTACGCCCCCCGATTGCCGGGGTGAAGATCACGACGCTCTCGGTCGCCTCGCTTCTGGGTGAAGCGATTAAGCGCATTAACTGCAATTCGTCAGTGACGTCGCTGTTTGAGTTTAACGGCGGACGCACCAGTTAAGCTGGCGTTAGCGCGAGTCTTCGTGTAAAAAGTAAGAAAGATGAAATCTATCGCATTAACCGCTTTTCCGCGGACGTTGGGCCGCCGGGCCGGGGCCAAGAAATTGCGCTCCACGGACCGCGTGCCGGCCGTCATTTATGGACGGCATAATCCGCCGCAGAGTTTGGAAATTAAACTGCAAGACCTGAAAGACGCCGTGCATGGCGCCGCTTCGGAAATTCTGCTGTTGGATCTATCCGTCAGCGGCGATCCCAAACCCAAGCGCCTAGCGCTGGTGCAGGAGATTCAGCACCATGTCTTGACCAATCAAGTGCTGCATATTGATCTGCACGAAGTGGCTGAGGACGAAAAGGTGACCGTGCAGGTGCCCGTGGAACCAGTGGGCGAACCGATCGGCGTGAAAACCGGCGGCGGCACCTTGGAACACGTGCTCTTCAAACTCAAAGTGCGCGCCTTGCCCAAGGATTTGCCGGAAGTGCTCACGGCCGACGTCAGCCTATTGGAAATAGGCAAAGCGATTCATATAGGCGAAATGAAAGCCCCGCCCGGAGTGGAAATTCTGGGCGATAAGCACATACCCGTTCTCTCCGTCGCGGCGCCAGTGAGCGAAGCGCAAGAAGCGGCGACTCTCGAATCCGCCACCACGCCTTCCGGTGAAGTGGAGATGCTCAAAGAGAAGAAGGAAGACGGAACTGAGGGCGAAGCCAAGCCCGCTGAAAAAGGCGCGGCCAAGGGCGCGGAGAAGGCTCCAGCCAAAGGCGCGGAGAAAGCAGCCGGGAAACCAGGCGACAAAGGAGCCGCTCCCGCCGCCGAGAAGAAGCCGGAGAAGAAGAAGTAAGCGGCTGTTGCTTCGTTGGAGAATTTGCGTCTCATTGCCGGCTTGGGGAATCCCGGCCCCAGCTATGCCGCGACCAGGCATAACATCGGGTTTGTTCTGGCGGAACGATTGGCGACGGATTGGAAGGCGCAATGGAAGGCGGAGCGGAAATTCAACGCCCGCCTGGCCACGGTGGAACGGACGGAGCAACGAGTGATTTTGTGCCAACCGCAGACGTTTATGAACGAGAGCGGCGAGGCGGTGGCGGCGGTGGCGCGGTTTTATCAATTGCCGCCGGAGCGGATTCTGGTCATGGTGGATGACGCGGACCTGCCCATGGGACACATCCGGCTGCGGGCCGAAGGCAGCAGCGGCGGTCATCATGGACTGGAGTCCATCGAGCGGCAATTGGGCAGCCGCGCTTTTCCGCGTTTGCGCCTGGGCATTGGTCGGCGGGCGGAAGACAATCGGGAAATAACGGATTATGTATTGGGGCGCTTCTCAGCCGAGGAACGGCTGGTGATGGCGGAAGTGGTGGAAAGGGCCGCGCAGCAGGTGGATTGCTGGTTGAGCGAAGGGATTGCCCAAGCGATGAATCAATTTAATGGCGCCGTCAAGACGCCCTCAGACAAAGGAAAAAAGTGAAACGTTACGAAGGATTATTTATTTTAAATACGGCCGGCAAAGAAGAGACGATCAAGGATACGATCGACAAAATCTCGGCCGAAATCACCTCGGCGGGCGGCAAGGTGGAAACGGTGCAAAAGATGGAAAAGAAGCCTTTTGCGCGGGTGGCCGACAAGAAGTACAACGCCGGCTTTTATGTGAATTTTGTCTTTGAGGGCGCGCCCACCACCGTCTCGCAATTGCGCCACCGCTTTGCCAACAACGAAGACATTTTTCGAGCTTTATTCACGGTGGCGCCAGCCCCCAAGCCAGCCGCTGCTTAGCCTCTCATGGCCAGCTTTAACAAAGTCATTATCGCAGGCAACCTGACGCGCGACCCGGAATTGCGCTACACGCCCAAGGGGACAGCCGTGGCCAAAATCGGCCTGGCCGTCAACCGCACTTGGAAAAGCGAAAGCGGGGAGATGAAGGAGGAAGTCAGTTTTATTGACGTGGAAGCCTGGGGACGGCAAGCGGAAGTGATTTCGCAATATATGCGAAAAGGCCGCCCTTTGCTCGTGGAAGGGCGCCTCAAAATGGATACCTGGGAGGACAAGAACACCCACCAGAAGCAGAGCAAATTGAAGGTCGTTCTCGAATCGTTCTCCTTCATCGACTCCAACCGAGCCGATGGCGCGGCCGCCCCGCCACCGGGAGAAGCTCCACGCCGCGCGCCCGCGCCTGCCGCTACCGGCGCCAAGCCAGCCCCGCCAGATAACGAGGCGGCGCCAGAAGAAGACGACGTGCCCTTTTAACGGAAAGAAAATTATTTTTATGCCAAAAACAGAAGTCATCCTCATTCAAAATATCGTGGGTTTGGGCGGAGAATCGGACCTGGTCAAGGTCGCCGCCGGTTACGCCCGCAACTACCTTTTTCCGCAAGGACTGGCTGTGCCTTTGACGGCCGCCAACAAGCGGCGCATTGAGGCGCTCAAGCAGCGCCGCGGCGAGCGCGAAGCGCATGAGTTTAACACCATGACCGAATTGTCCAAGAGCATCTCCATGCTCATCGCCGTTTTGCAGGTCAAGACGGGCGAAGATGGCAAGATGTTCGGGGCGGTCACGGCCGGCATGATTGCCGACCAGTTGAAGACCCAATTTGATATTGCCTTGGACAAGAAGAAAATTCACCTGGAGCATCCGATCAAGACCCTGGGCGAGCACCAAATCGAATTGCACCTCCATCCGGAGGTCAAATCGACGTTGAAAGTCCGCATCGAAAGCACCACGCCGCTGACCATACCGACGGAAGTACCCGCCACCGAAGCGGAACGACGTGATGGCGCGGCGCGCGAATCTCGCGGCCACAAACGGCGCGATGAGCAGGCAACTGCCGCCCCGACCGAGAAACCCGCCCGCCCGGAAAAGAAGTCCCGTCCCACTGCTGAAAAGGCGGAAAAGAGCGAGAAGCCCGCCAAGTCAGGCAAAGCGGAAAAGGACTCGAAGTAGCCTGCTGGCGGCTCAAGCCTGGTAGTTGCCAGCGAGCGCTCTTGCCGTAGATTGGCGGAGTCGATGAATGATCTTGAGCCGCGCTTTGGGGGTATCGCCCGCCTCTATACGGCGGAAGGGCTGGAACGCCTCCGCCAAGCCAGCGTCTGCGTGATTGGCCTGGGTGGCGTTGGCTCCTGGGCGGCGGAAGCATTGGCCCGCACCGGTATCGGCTCCCTCACTTTGATTGATTTGGATGACGTTTGCGCCAGCAACGTCAACCGCCAGTTGCAAGCGCTGGACGGCTCCATTGGCCAGCCGAAGGCGGCGGTGATGGCCGCGCGCGTCCGAGCGATCAATCCGCAATGCGAAGTCCGCGCCGTTCAGGAATTCTTTAACGAATCCACCGCCGAGGAAATTCTGGCTTCTCCTTTCCATTGGGTGCTCGACGCCATCGACCAAGTCCCCAACAAATGCCTCCTCCTCGCCCGCTGTCAGCAAAAGCAAATTCCCATTATCACCTCGGGCGGAGCGGGAGGACGGAAAGACCCGGCCCGCGTGCGGGTGGCGGACCTGGCGCAAACGGCCCATGACCCGCTGCTGCAACAAGTGCGGAAAAGATTGCGCGAAGAGTACGGTTTCCCGCGCGACCCAAAAACGGCCTTTGAGGTACCCTGCGTGTTTTCGCCAGAATCGCCCCTTTTTCCACCACAGTGCGACATGGACCTGCCGCGCGGCTGCGACCACCGTTATGGTTCGGCGAGCTTCGTGACAGGGACATTTGGCTTTGTGGCCGCCGCGTACGTCGTTGCCTCCATCGCCAACGGGAATAGGTATGGAACCGGGCCAAGTTAGCATTCCGGCGCGTTCCCGACGGCAGGTAATGGATTGGGGCCTGGTGTTGGCCAGCCAGGGCATCGAAGCGATTTTGCGTCAATCTGAGGAAGGATGGGAGTTGGTCCTGGAGGCGCGGGATTATGAACGCGCCCAGGCGCACATCCGGCGTTATCAGGAGGAGAACCGCGGGTGGCGCTGGCGGCAACCGCTGCCGGCAACCAACATTTTATTTCATTGGGGCAGCGCGGGCTGGGTCGTGGCCATTGTCGCCGCTTATTACTGGAGCACGACGCTTCTCCCTCAAGCGGTGCAGGCGGGGGCCATGGACGGCGAGGCCGTGGCCAAGGGACAATGGTGGCGTGTCTTTACGGCGGAAAGCCTGCACGAGAATCTCCCGCATCTCATGGCCAATGCGACCACGGGCTTTGTCTTGCTCGGCGCGGCCATGGCCAGGTATGGGGCCGGCATAGGACTGCTGGCGGCTTTTGCGGCTGGAGCCGCCGGGAACGTGGCGGGTTGGGCGCTTTATCCGCGGCCTTATGTAAGTCTGGGGGCGTCGGGAATGGTCATGGGCGCTCTGGGGTTGATCAGTGCGCAGTCTTTCGCCGCGTGGCGCGTTTACCGCAGCCGTACGCGGTTCTTCTCCCGAGCATTTGGCGCGGGCGTACTGATATTCGTCCTGGTTGGCTTCGGCCCCAAGTCGGACATCGTCGCGCACCTGGGCGGGTTTGCCGCAGGCACAGTCTTGGGAGCCGTGCTTGCGCGCTGGCGACCCGAGGCGTTGCAGCGTGGCACGCCCAATGCGGCCGCCATGGCCGCGCTGGCTGTCATCTTCGTGGCCACCTGGCAACTCGCACTACGCTCGCCCTAACCGCACGCGGTCAAGGCAAAACATGGGTCGAGGAGACAATCAAACAAACGGGACGCGTTTGACAGTCCAATAAGCTATAGCTGGTGGTGAATGTTGCGGTTGTGTCGAGCGGGCAATAGGGTAAGACGCCGTTTCCTCTGCCCAAATAGGGCTGAACGTCGCTTCCTTGCGGCACCGCTGTGCTTAACCGGCCCTTTTCCAAGGCCCACTGTTGTTTGGCAGCGTCCAGCATCCGTAAGTTGTCGATGCATAGATTGGTCTCAGAGGTCATGCGTGACTTGATCAAATTGGGGATGGCAATAGCTGCCAGCAACCCAATGATTGCCACCACGATCATAATCTCGACCAATGTAAACGCCCGCCACCCCTGTTTCATGGCCTGCATATTACTGCCTTTCTGTCCTCGCGGCCGTGAACCTTGCAAGAGGCGGTTATATAATAATAATGCGGTAAGTGTTCACAAATTGCCTCAGGCAAAGCCGCAAGGACTGATTGAGTAGCACAGAACACGCCAGAGTCTAGGGGGTATCCAAGGACGCCTGCAAGGCTGTTTTCGGCGCTGCAATAAAAGTCACGCTTCAGCTCTGGCGACCGTGGGCAAAAAGAACCATCCTCCGACACAACCCAAGACCGCCAGGAGCGACACGATGCCTCCGATCCAGAGCGCTTTGTCCTGGTACCTGAGCACCACTTCATGTTCGCCGGCCGGAACCTCAATCGCCTGAAAAGCGTAATTCGCCCGCCATAGCGGAACAGCCGCGCCATCCACGAAAGCCTTCCAATTGTGATAGTAAGCCTGAGTGAGAACGACCAACGTCGGACCGGGAGTGCGGACCCGTATCCTTTGCCGGGAAGGAGCAAAGTCGGTCGCCAGGAGGCGTGCTTGCGGCTGGCTCTGGGCTTTCACCACTGATTTCGCTTCGGGCGGCAGGCAAGTGACTTCCCGGAAATTAATCCGAATTTTACTTAGTTCCGACAGAAGGGAGTCGTCGTCGGCAAAAAACGGTTCCTGGCCGACGGTCACAATCGGAATATAGTTGGTACGGGTCACCCAATCGAAAACCTTTCCGGGCGCGATTGTCTGGGAAACGGACAGAAAGTCTTCCAGTCTGTCCAAATCCTGGCCAGTGCTCGGATCCAGAAACCAGAGCAGCCGGTCCGTCCCCTTCAAAGCCAAGGAAAAAAAACCGTCCACTTTCGGCAGATCATCCAACAAATTGCAGTCCGCCAGGAAGACGATGCGGTCCAACACGTAATTGGTTTTCATGTTGGAAGCCGGTTTGTAATAGAGTTGCCTGGCGGCAAAGGGAGACATCATGACGCGGGAGCGTGCGATGTTGAGTTCTGGGGTGAGTTTGGCGTCGGTCCGGCCAAAGCCAGGGTTGTACAAGGCGGGGTCCATGGTCGGATTCTGCCAGGGCATGTGGGTGACCAAATCGCCCCAGGAAACCAACGCCAGCAAGAGCAAGGTCCACCGCCGCGCCCTTGGCCAGCGATAAAAGCTCCAAGCCGTTAGTATTGTCAGTCCCAGAAACAACGCCCGCCATTGCGCGTTGGCCAGCGTTGCGGGCCAGGAAGTGTTCTCCACAGGCCAGGAGTGGGCCACCCAAAGAACGGCGGCGACAAGGACGAGAAGACACGCGCCGATGCAGCTTTCCGCCATGCCCCATCCCCTGCCCTCGCGCGGCGCGCGTTCGTACGAGGCGACGGCATACGCCGCCAGCAGCGGCGCGGTGGCCACGGTGAGAATGACAAATTTCACCGGGTAACGGAACATGCCCAAGAACGGCAACAACCGCTTGAGTGGTCCGAAAACAAACCCGTTGTTCCCCAGAGCCAGCACGAGGCTTGCCAGCAATAAAGCACCGAGCAGCCAGACGCGCGCCTGGCGGGCTCTCCACAACGCGGCTACAACCAGAAATACGACACCAATGCCGACGTAGTAAGAGGAAGTCCAATATTGGTCGCGTTGCACGGTGATTTGCTGCCAACTGGAGGTCTGAAACAACGGCACCAGGAAGTTGCCCCAACCCCACGGCGGCATGGACCATTCCGAACCGGCGAAACTGCTGTTGCGGCTGCTATGAAGCGTGAAGTCGGCGAAGGGCAGGAGTTGCGCCGCGGCCAGAGCCAAAGCCACCAAGCCCATCGCCACAAAACGCCGAAGGGTTGTCCAGCATCCACTCGGTTGGCGGCGGCACTCGAGCGCGGCCAAGGACAGCAAAATAGCCCAGGTAAATAAGATCGTCTCAGGCCCACCGGCCAAGACCTCCATCGCCGAAGCCAAGGACGCGAGGATCATCTTGCGCCCACCGCTTTGCCAGCCCATTTCCACCAGCAAAATGACCCAGGGCATCCACGCCAGTGTGGCCGTATGGCTGGGCCACATGAGCATATTAAGCGTTACGCCATTGAACGCGAAGACCACGCCCGCCAACGCGCCGCCCGCCTGGGAACCGGTCCAGCGCGAGGCGAGGAAATACATGCCCAAGCCGCCCATAAAAAGGTGCAAAAGGCAAAACATCGGTAAGGCCCAGGTGAGCGGCAGGAGCAAGTAGATCAGGGCCAGCGGGTAAAGGCACAGGGTGTTGAATTGCGCCAGGAACGGCACCCCGCAGCAGTTATAGGGATTCCACAGCGGCAATTCGCCGCGCCAAAAGCATTGGCGCTGAAAATAAGCCGTGGGCAAGCTGAACAGCCCGAAATCTCTCAGGCCGAATGTCTCGAAACCGAGGATGACATTCCAGAACGGAATAAAAACCATCACGGCGAGGATCAGGGCGAACTGTCGGGGCGCCGGCCAATCAGGGGCCTCGTGCATGAGGTTGGAGTGTAGGGGGTCGGCGGAAATATTATCAATAGCAACCCTCTATTTTCTTGCGGTGACTTCGCGAAATTAGCACCCTCTCTCCATGCAACCCACAAGGCTTAATCGACGTCATTTTCTCCGAGCTGGACTCATCGGATCCTCGGCGGCCGTCACCGCGGCGACCTTGGGCGGAAGGGCCCTGGCTGCCGTGACCAAACCCGAACACGACCCGGATGGTGGACTTAAACTGGGCATGGCTTCCTACACTTACCGCAGTTTTCCTTTGGATAAGGCCATCGCCATGACAAAAGAGGCGGGGTTCAAGTACATCAATCTGAAGGATGTGCATCTGCCGATGAAAAGCACCACCGAGGAACGGCAGGCCGCGCGGCAAAAGGTAGAAGCGGCGGGGCTCAAGCTCATGGGGGGCGGCGTCATCTCCATGAAGAGCGAACCAGAAGTGCAGCAAGCCTTTGAATACGCCAGGGACGCGGGAATGCCCTGCATTGTTTGCACCATGGAGCCCAAGCTGCTGGACCTCGTCGAGAAAAAGGCCAGGAAATTCAATATCCTTATCGCCATCCACAACCACGGTCCGACCGACAAGCTCTATCCATCGCCACTGGACGTACTGGCCTTGGTCAAGGACCGCGACCCGCTGATGGGGATCTGCATGGATGTGGGCCATACCGTGCGAATTCAAGTGGACCCGATCGAGTGCCTCGAACGTTGCGGCGACAGGATGCATGATATGCATATGAAGGACGAAACCCAAGCGACGCCGGCTGGAAAGGCGACCGAATTGGGGCACGGGGTGATTGATATCGTCGGCCTGCTCAAGACGCTTTCGGCGCGCAAATTTCCCTATCACATTGGCTTGGAGTACGAGGCGCACGAGCACGACCCGCAACCCTATGTGATGGAATGCGCCGGTTATTTGCGCGGCGTCCTGGCCGCGATTGGGTGATCCTCAAGGAACCGGCGCGCCCGCTGATGCCTCAAGGATCAAGAACCATTGTTCGCGGGTGAGTTGGAGTTGCGCGGCGGCGGCGGCGCTGCGGACCCGATCGGGATTGGTGGTGCCAATCACCGGCACGATGCGCGACGGGTGGGCCAAAATCCAGGCCAGCGCAACTTGTTCCATCGCTGCGCCGCCCAGTTCCCGGCCGACTTCCGCCAGCGCCTGGCGCACTCTTTGGGCGCGCTCATCCTGGGCGCGCCACAGCCGCCCGCCGTCCAGGGGAGACCAGGCCATGGGCGAAATACGCAGACGCAAACATTGGTCGAAGCTGCCATCGTAAAGCGGGGCGGTGTGTAAAACAGAAAATTGAAGCTGGTTGGTGACCATGGCAAAAGGCAGGCGCGAAGCCAGGAGGTCAAACTGCGAGGCGGTGAAATTGGAAACGCCAAAATGCAATACTTTGCCCGCCTTTTTCAAGGTGACAAAAGCCTCCGCCACTTCGTCCGGATCCAGCATCGGGTCGGACCGGTGAATCAGCAGCACATCGACCCGGTCGGTGCGCAAAGCGCGCAAGGATTCTTCCACCGACGAGAGGATATGCGCGCGGCTGGTGTCATAGTATTTGATTCTTTGCCCCCCGCCGTTCGAGGGCAAAAGTTTGATGCCGCATTTCGTGACCAACTGGACTCGCTCGCGCCAGCCCGCGTCGCCGCCAACCGCCTCGCCAAAAAGTCGCTGGCAAGTGTGGCCGCCATAAATATCCGCGTGATCAATGGTAGTCATCCCCAAGTCCACCGCCTGGTGGACAAGGGTGCGGATTTGTTCGCGGCTCAAGGGAGCATCCGCCAGCCGCCACGCGCCCAAAGACAAACGCGAAACGGCGGGTCCGTCTGGAGAAAAACGAATTAAGGGCACATTCATGAAGAGCGTCAGACGAACTTGGTTTCGCCCGGGCGAGCCATTGGTTTGACAGGAATGGGCACATCCCACGCCAGCTTTTCGGGCACCAGGGTTTCCTGTGAATTGAGCGCCCGTTCCCAGGTAATCTCCTGGCCGGTGTAAGCGGCCATGCGGCCCATAATCGCGGTCATGGTGCTGGTGCAGAGGCGCAGGCCGTTGTTGATCGGTTTGCCCGCGCGGATGGAGGCGAACATTTCGTTATGTTCAATCTGATACATGTCGGGCCGCGGGCCTTTGTATTGCCATTTGTTCTGGCCGCGGATAAAGGGCATGCTGGAAAAGCCCATTTCCCGCGCTTCGCCCTTGGTGCCGTAAAAGGTGGCGGTGTTGTCATTAGAACAGCCGGGCTGTTGGCGGCAGCCTAAGAAGCCGCGCGCGCCGCCTTCGTATTCATAATTGACTTCAAAATGGTCAAAGATATTGCCGCCTTCGGCCGGAATCTGCCGACCACCCACCGCCACCGCCTTGATGGGCGGGACATCTTTCATGGCCCAGCACATCCAATCGACGGCGTGGACGGCCTGTTCCACGATACTGTCCCCGCAAAGCCAGCCGAAATTGTACCAATTATGCAATTGCCACTCCAAGTCGTTCATGGAGGAGGGACGATCGCTCGCGGGCGGCATGGGTTTGACGGGGCCGGTGTAGTAAGTCCCGTAAATCACGCGGATGTCGCCGATCTCTCCGCCCAAGATGCGCTCAAAGAGGGCCCGCTCCGCCAAATTATAGCGCCAGCAAAAGCCCGCCACGAGGGCCAGATTCTTCTGTTTGGCCAACTCGGCTGATTCCAGCGCGGAGCGGACGCCGGGGGCGTCGGTGGCCACGGGCTTTTCGCAAAAAATGTGTTTGCCCGCCGCGACCGCCGCTTTCAAATGCTGCGGGCGGAAGCCGGGTGGCGTGGCCAGTACGACCACATCGACTCCGCTGTCGAGCACCTTCTGAAAGGCATCCAACCCGACAAAACAATGGTCCGGCTCAACCTTGACCTTGTCCGGCAATTCCTTGCGCAAGGATTCCAAGCTCGACTGCAATTTGTCGCCGAAGACGTCGGCCATCGCTGTCAAGATGACATGTTCGTCCGCCTTGAGGGCCTGGCTGGCCGCGCCGGTGCCGCGCCCGCCGCAGCCGATCAAGCCGACCTTGAGGGTGTCGCTGCTTTCCGCAGCGGAAGAGCGTTGGGAAAGGAAGGCGGGGGCCATAAGGGCGCCGCCAACTAAAGCGGATGTTTTCAAAAACTCTCGGCGAGTGGGTGCAACATGATTTGTCATGGCCAAAGAAAATCATCTTTCGCGCAAAAAGGCAACGCCCACTTCGGGCCGTGACGGGGCGCCAGGCCAGGGCAATATGGAAAGTGTGGGGCACCGCGGAATATGCGGAATACGCGGAAGAAGAAATTTTGGAAAGGCATTCCGGGGGTGTTCATTCCGAGTCCGCGTGTTTGGCGTATTCGGCGATTTATAGGCGGAGATAAATAATTGCGCATGTTTCGGTAGAGAGAGACCGGGCGTGTGACTCAATTCTTGGCAGAGAAAGTCAGGGTTCGACGGAGTCTCACCCTACCGGGATGGGATGACCGGGATACGCGCAATGATTTTGTATAGTGATTTTAGTTCATCTCAGGTGGGAATAATTTCGCCTCCGTTCAATCCAAGTTCTGCGATGGAAAAGAGATGAAGGAAATTGTGCTTTTCGCCGTAAACCTGCGTTTTTAGCTTTGGATTCAGCGCAGCGGTGGTGTGTTTTTGGGGTGGTTTTGAATGATCAATCGGGAGTGAGGACGTGAGTGAATCTGTGGATTGAGGGCTGGCAATCGGAGCTGGGACCGGCGGCGGTTCGGGGACGGCTTGGGGCGGTTGCTGGGAAGCGGCTTCCAACTGGAGGCGGTCTTTTTCGAGCGCGAGTTTCTTTTCTTGCAGGGCCAGGGTTCTTTCCCGCAGGCGCAGGCGGAGAAGAGACAGGAAGAGGGTGGCGTCTTGTTGGAGGACGGCTTGTTCGAGGAAAAGGGCGGCGGCGGTTGATTCGATGGCGGCAAGGCTGGCGGGCAGATCGGATTGC
>Ga0182016_10006410_pt1 | contig 12361 bp, 10 predicted proteins | sample 712S2MmetaG_FD_120491 | JGI IMG/M metagenome (GOLD analysis project Ga0182016, IMG submission 120491) | Permafrost microbial communities from Stordalen Mire, Sweden - 712S2M metaG | ecosystem: Environmental > Terrestrial > Soil > Wetlands > Permafrost | place: Sweden: Stordalen | collected...
AGCAGGCCTGGGTGAGAACCCTGGGACCGGACGAGGATCTTGTCGTTCCAAATCCGGCGCAGCCACCCGCGTCGCGCGCGGTGACTCAGAAAGTCGATGTCGACGCGCTGGTCTCCGGCCGTCGCCTCTGTTGCTTGTGATGCGCCGCTTCGCTGGACGCCGACAGCCGGGGTTGCCTCGGGCGAAAGAGGGTTCATTTGGCGGCAGCGCTGTAGAGCGATTGCTGGAACGGCGTGAGGTCTTCGAGAATACGTGCTCGAGCGGTCGCTTCGAGTTGCGACAGGGACTCCGATGCCACAGTCGCCGACCACAGGCGCATGACGCCGTCATTGCCAACCGAGAGCACCTTCGCCCCGCTGTCATCAAAGGTGGCGCCTTCGATGGCAGAGGGGGTCGGGTCGGGTGAGGGTCCCAGCACAATGGGTTGGCCGGATGCGACGTTCCACAGGGTGAGTGACCCATCGAGCCCGGCTGTCACGATCTCGGTACTCGCCGGGTTGAATTGAGCCGTATAGATGGATCCGGTGACGCGGTTGAGGATCTTTTCGACGGAGCCCTTGTGGGAACTTGCACAGCTTGCAGTGCTGAAGATCGTGGCGTTCCCGTCGCTGTCGGCGGTGACGACCAGATTGCCGTTGCTGTTGAATTCGGCGTCGCTGACGGTGAAGCCTGGGTCCGGGGAGAAGAGCTCGCAGGGCTGGGCGTGGGGCTGCGCCGTGCTCCAGAGCAGGAGGGCGCCGTTGTCGTAGCGGACGAGCAGGCGCTTCTGTGATTTGTCGAATCGCACCGCTTGGGCCTCCGCTCCAGCGCATGTCTGCGGGCACGACAGCTTGACCACATGCTTCGTCTTGATGTTGTAGAGGTACGCGTATGAATCGCCGTTCGAATCCGTTTCGATCGAGCCCAGCCACTGAGCTTTACTGCTGATAGCGATCTGCGACACCGAATGGTTGCTCGTGAACACATCGCGGAGTGTGAACTTCCCAGAGATCGACACGCTTTGCGCAACAGAGTTATCGATGACCACGAGATTGTCGGGGTCTGTCTCGTTGACCGCGAACGAGGTGCCTTCAAAAACGGCAATTCGATGGTCGGTCGCCAAGTTCCACACTTCCACGTAGGGAAATCCGGCCACGAGATCCTCCACGACGACGTCCCGTCCATTCGAGCCGGGGAGGAATTGGCCCGCATCGATCGCTTGAGAGTTAAAGATCGGATCCTGGCGGGCGAGGTTCCGCGGCGCCGTGTCCCAGATGTCGACCGCCCCGTTCTCGCCGCCGGTGACCATGCGGGAGGCCTTGGGGTCGAACGCGGCGGACCCAATGGACCCACAGAAGCAGTTGAGTGGCGTCACCTCGGCGCCCGTCGCGCTGTCCCAGACTGTGGTCTGACCGGTCTGGTTCGTCGTAACCAACTCCGAGCCAGACTGATTGAAAGCGACGCTCGACGTGGCACTGACTGTTTCCAGCGAGTGCACTAACTCAGGTGGCGAGGTCGTGAGCCACAGCTTGGCGGTGCCCCCGACAAGTGCAGTCGCCACTTCGTTACTGCCGGGGGCGGGGTCGAAGACGGCGTCTTTGGTGTTGTACAGGTCGAGTCCAGTGCCGAGCGTCGTGATCATGCCGAGACCCTGGGAGTTCCAAATGACAGCTCCCTCATCCCCAGTGGCAGTGACCAACTCGCTACCAGCGCTGTTGTAGGCGACCGTGTTGAAGTAGCTGTTCTTGAGAGTCGTACAGTCGATTTTCGCACCGCTCACGGAGTACTCGCAGAGGTTCCCGTCGTTGTCGGCTGCCGCGAAGCTCTGGCTGTCGGGAGCAAAGGCGACCCCGTTGATCTCGACGGGATTGTTCTGATCCTTCCCGTCGTTGTCGATGTCGATAGATGTCCCTCGTGGGTCGATAGCGCCGTTCTTTATGGCGAAAAGGGTCGCCTCTCCGCTGTTTCCGACGATCACGAGCCACTTCCCGTCCGCACTGAAGCTGAGGGCATCCTGGTAGGTATCGGGCGTGGTGAGGACCAGCGGTCGGGCCGTCGGATCGGAGAGGTCCCAGACGTCCGTGGACGCCTTGTAATTGCCGTTGTTCAGTTCGATGTCGGTCATTGCAGCGATGTCGCGGCCGTCTGAGCTGTAAGCGACTCCCATAACGGGTCTGGACGCCTGGAAGTGCGCCAGCTGCTGCACCTGGCCGACTGATTGGCGGAGCGCATTTTGGGCTTCGGGCGTCGCGCTGGTCTGGACCGCTTGGAGCGCGAGGTTGGTGGCGAGCTCGGGGTCGTTGGGAAGCACGTTCTCTGCGTTGGCGGCCAGCTGACGCGACTTGGACACGTTGCTCTGCTTGTGCAGATCTACCAGGAGTGCCCCGACGACGGCGACAATGAGGACAAGAGCTACGGCTCGCCAAAGCCGCGCCTTGCGTCGTTCCGAACGGGCCAACCGCTGAGCCGCCAACTTGTCGCGTTCGGCCCGAGCCCGAAACTCGCGACTTCGCCAGTCCAAAATGGCCGGCGCCAGAACATCGTGGAAGATCTCATAGCGCGGTGGACCTTCGACGCCGGGTGGGGGAGGCACGTGGCGCACAATGCGCGGCGGCTGGAGCGTCTCGAGAATCTGCTCAATGGAGCCGGCGTTGTCGGGGAGATCGATTAGGTCGCCGAGGTCGACTGCGGAGAGCGCGATCTTCGTTCCTGACGGTGTGACGAGCTGTTTGAAGACATCGGCCGCGATCTCGCGGTCCTTTATTTCGAGCTCGTCCAGGGTGCTGTCGAGGTGTGTGCGAACAATTTGTTGTGCCCCTCCGAGTTCTTGCAGCGATGACAAGCGGAGCTGCTGGGAGCCGGCGTTCATCTCGTGATCCCAGAGGCGGCTCATCACGAGCTGGAGGTACGGAGCCTCGTAGGCGTCCGTTGGTGCGGAACCGAGGGTCCCTGCCCCGGCCTGCTCCAGGCTGACTTGTCCGGCGCGGATCTGATCGAGGACCGAATCGATCAGATCCGGCTCAATGGTGATGTCGTGGTCGTCCGTTCGTCGTCGGTTGTACTCGTCGATGGGGCAGGTGATCGCCTGGCGGGCCGCAGTCGCGTCCAGCGCGTGCACGCGCCAAAGCGAATCGAAGAGCGAGGGGACCTGGACCTTGAAGCGGTCGAGTTGCGCGAGAGCGTCTTCCCGGATGGACACCAACATGCCCACGGGCAGGGCGGCCTGATTTGCCACCTGTGGGAACTCCGAGAAGAACGTCCCGTCTCCCGCTTCGCGCCCGTGGTACAGGAAGTACTCTTCAAACTGGTCCAAAATGATGAGCAGTGCAGCGTTCACCTGGCGGGAGGTCGCTTCGATGGTGGCGACGAGGCTGTCCTGCGGTTCGACCGGCGGCGCCCCATACTGAAGCGCAGCCTCACGGATGGTCTGCATGAGGGACGTGAGCGGATCGTCGCGCCATTGACTGAACACGATGGGGATGAACTCGGGGGTTCCGACCGCCTCCAAACTTTCCTGGGACATGCGCCGCAGTCGGGCCGTCACACCGGCCCGCATGAGCGAACTCTTTCCCACCCCGCTCTGGCCGTAGAGGACGGTGAGGCGTCGCGCCTTGAGACTCGAGATAATGAGGTCACGCTCGCGCTCACGGCCGAAGAAGAATGCCGAGTCCTCCTCCGTGAAGTGGGTCAGACCCTTGTACGGATTGGAAATGGCAGGTGTAAAGCGGACGACCGGCCCGTCGGGGCGCCCGAGGCGCACTTCCACGATGTGGAGGAGCGGTAGGTGGGTCACGAGAAGGCCGTCGATGTAGGTTCCAGTCGCTCCGGTGTTGTCCAAAACCCAAGAGTCCGGCCCCGAGCTGATGAGAAGGTGGCCTTCGGAGACGTCCTCGTGCTCAACCACGACATCGCTCTCGGCGTGCCGCCCGATGGTGGCGGCCTGACCCGGTTGGAGGACGATGCGCTGGTCCTCGTGGACGATGGTGAGCGACCCGACCTGGCTTGTACTGCTCCCCGCGGGTGCCGCACCAATGCTGGTCAAGGGAACCTACTCACTGAAGAACAGATCGAACGATTCGTTGAGGCCTTGAACGTACTGTTCAAGTGGGATGTCGAAGATCTGAACGCCGTGCGCGCTCCAGGACTTCTGCTCGACTTCGGGGCATTCGCGCTGGATCGACCACCAGTCGAAGCGTCCCTTGTTGCTGTCGAAGAGGTCGTAGAGAATGGAGCGCAGGTTCCAGTCCCGCAGGCTGTATCCAAGGAATAGGAAGTGGCAACTCGTGAGCCGACCCATGACGTGGGTCGGAAGGCGATCTCTTAGATCGGCGCGGCCAGACCGCCCAGCGCGCCCGAGGTACTCGATGTAGTGGTCCTCGGTGATGACGTAGCTGTCATCGAAGGGATCCTCCTTGTTGACAAACCCGTGGAGTTTCACGACGACTGCCTGGACATCGGGGTTGACGGCATCGTAATGCTGAGGATCCTCAACCAACGTCACGTCGCCATTGGGGGCGACGTGACGGAACAGGCCGCGATCATTGCCCTCGGCGACGTACGCAAGGAGGTCGAATGGCTCGTTGGCTGCTGTCAGCGCTTGTTCCAAAAGGTCGTCGTAATTGGTGGTGACGAAGAGGGGCGGATAGCGGAGTCGGCTCGCCTCGCGGATTCTGTTGGGTATGGCGGCGAGTAGCTCGTGCAGGTGGGTCATCGGGATGTCGCGGTCGAAAAGCTCATGGAGCGCGAAATACAGCGGGCCCGAGCCTCCCTTGAGGGTTGCGACCCATTGGGCGACCTCCAACAAATTGTTGGAGGACTGGCTCATTTTGAAGTCTTTGGCCAGGAGCTCTGCCAGCTCCGACGAACTCGGGGGTCCGTTCCATGGCCCGTCCGTGTCATTCCTCCCGTAGAGGCTGGCGCCGGCCCCGAGCACGGGTGTCACAATGCCGTAGGCGAATCCTCGCCAAAGGGCTTCGAAATGTGACGCCAGCTCCTCGGATACTGCGGTCCCGCCCGGCTCCTCCACTTGGGGAACGCTCATGGCCGCGGCGGCACCGCCGGTACCTGGCATGTCCGGCACAGGGAGTCGCCTAGCGTCCGGTTGTCTGCCATCCCTGTCCGTTCCAGACCCAGTGGCCGTCGTCCGAGACGGGCATGCCCGACGCGATGAGCGCCTTGACACCGGGATCGAGATCGTCGGGCGCCGCGCTCTTGGCTGCTTCCACCTCGACCGGCTGCCATGCGGATCCGTCCCATGCCCATTTCCCGTCGGCCGACAACAAGCGAGTGCCGCTCTGCTCTGGGGTTGGTGCCTCTATGGCCTGCCACGCGGAGCCGTCCCACCGCCAGTGACCATCGGCTGAGATCGGGTGCACTTCGGGTGGGTCCGGAGGTGAGGCCGTCGTGGGCTGAGCGTCGGTCGCCGCAGCTGAAGCGGTTGATGAGCCAGCGTCGACGGCGACCCACGCTGTGCCGTCCCACACCTGCGATCCGTCGGGTGACAGCGGGTGCATCTCGTCGGGCGTGGGCGCCGTTGCAGTCGTTTCGGGAGTTTCCGGCGCATCATCGGGCGGGGGATCCGTTGGTGCGGCCGTGATGGGTTGCCACGAGGCCCCGTCCCACGTCCAATGTCCGTCGTCACTCACCCAGCGATCGTCATCGTCCCGCCTCATGCGCTCTCCGTTCGTTCATGGTGGATCCGTCAAATTTCGGGTACGCCAGTAAACCTCGGGGGCGCCAATAAATCTAGAGCACCGCTGGTTGCCGACACTTGTCAAGCATATGGCTCCACCTATACACTCTGGAAAACGGCGGTTGGCGGGGCGGCGGGCTGGCGGGGTGGGCCTCCGGGGTTGATTGTCGAAGTCAGTGGCAGAGACGATACCGATCAGGCGAAGGGGAACTACATGATCTGCTTCCGGTGTGCATCGCCGAACCCTGATGTCGCTCGCTTTTGTCACCGTTGTGGTGCGATCCTCATTCCCGACGCGAACCGGAATGACTACTACGCAGCGCAGCCTGCGGAGTCTGTGCGAGCGCTCGCTGTCGTGAGCACGCTCATGCCCCACGTCACTCAGCACAGGTCGCACCTCTACCGGCTCGGTCTCGGCATTGCCCTGGTCGCAGCCCTGATTGCCGCCGGATTCGGAATTCTCCCAGTGGCCCTCGTGTGTGCCGGGATCGCCCTTCCCGGCATGTTGCTCTTGTACTTCTATGACCACGAGGTCTGGGTCGATGAGCCAGGCAAGGTGATCGCAGTGTGTGTCGTCCTCGCTGCGGCGATCGGTGTCGGCATCGGGTTCTTGGACCTCGCATTCACGCCGCTCAGGCTCGGGCTGGGTTTCACCACGTTGAACGGGGCCCAGAACAACCTCCCATCGACCGGCACCCTGTTGGCACAGTGCATCCTGCTGCCGGCCGCCGCCACTATCGCATTGCTGATTGCCCCGCTCATCATCACCGCCCGGCCCAAGTTCGGGCACGCGCTCGATGCATTGACGCTGTCCGCATTGGCTGGAGTGGCTTTCGCGCTGGCCGAGTCGATCGTGATCCAGCACGGTGCGTTTTCGCACCTGACGGCGCGAAGCACGAATGCGGCCTCGGATGCTTTCATCGCCCTCACCCTCGGGTTCGCCAAGCCCGTGATCTATGCGGCAGCGACCGCCCTTGCCGTGATGCGCCTCCGCCGCAAGTCCGGCAACTTCCCTCTCGGACTTCTGGAAGCGTTCCTCCTGATCGCCGTGTACGACACCAGCGTGGCCACGCTCACGACATTCGGCCAGCGTGGCCTGGTGTTCATATTCCTGATCGCGATAGTCGTCGCCTGCATCGGGCTCTTGTTGGTGCGGGACGAGGCGCATCAGGCCTTGCTCATGGAGGCTGAGGAGGCGGCCAAGGTCGAGCACGATGTCGGCGGATATGGCGGCTTGTGCGCAAACTGCCAGATGCCTCTCTTGGAGGGCTCGGCCTTCTGTCTTGCCTGCGGGACGGCGGTGAAGGCGATGCCCAAGCAGCATCAGCGAGCGATCGCTGCGGAGGGTGGAGCCCAACCGGATCATTCTGACGGAGTCTCGTCCGGCAGCGGCATCTCCGCATGATGGAACCGACGCATCCCCGCATGATGGAACCGAAGCGAGGACAGAGCAGATGACAAACATTCCTCCACCTCCACCAGGATCCGGCGGGCCTCCGTCTGGCCCGCCTTCTTCTCCCCCCCCTTCGTATTCTTCGACTCCTCCTCCGCCCCCGCCGCCCGGGGTCGCTTACCCGCCGCCTCCGCCACCGGGACGGCCTGGGACCGCCGGCGAGACCGGTTCGACCGGTGGCCTCATGAGCGGGTTGCACGCCAAGCTCGGATCAAAGACGATTCCGGTCATCGCCATTGCCGGGATCGTCATTGTCGGGGTAATCGTGGCCGTCATCTCCCTTTCAGGCTCGTCGCCCGCTTCCAACACGACGTTGCCGGCCACGCCGACGTCGCCCACGACGCCGCCCACGACGCCGAGTTCGCCGACGACGACGCCCACGACCTCACCGAGTTCGCCCACAACGACGCCGACGACAAGCGGGAACTCCGGGAACTCGGGCAACTCCGGGAACACCGGGACACCGGCCAGTACCGGGAGCGCCGTCTCCATCGGAAACGGGCTGAGTGTCACCCCGGCGAGCGGATGGGTGAACAACTGCGCGAAGAGTGGTGCCAACTGCACCAGCGGGTTCGTCGACCTCGGGGCACCGAGCGGGAAGAGCGACCTGGGCGTCTTTAGCCAGGCCTTGAGTCAAGCACCCGGTTCGGGTGGCGCGGCCAGCTTGGTCGCGAGCCTGATGCAGAATCTCTGTGGCTCCGGCGGGCAGTACACAAATTGTCAGGCGGCGGGGGCCGCTCAGACCGGGTCCGTCAGTTCGAATCCAGCTGGTATGACATCCGTCGCACAGCAGGGGTTTACTGGCACCATCTCGAACAACCAGGGTTCATTGCAGATGACGGTCGTCATCGGCGTCTTTCTCAACCCCACTTCGAATCTGATCGTTGGCTTCCAATTCGAGTCCACGAGCGCGGCGTCGTTCAAGACCGACAGCGCGGGCGTCACGCCTCAACTGAACAGCGTTCTCGCCAGTTGATCGATTGCCTCGTATTCACAGACTCGATGATTTGATGCACACCGTGCTGGACGTGACGAGAGGCCGATGACCACAACCCCTCCCCAGGCTTCCGAAGATCAGTCGCTTTCACTCGTGACATGTCCGTATTGCGACCAGGAAGTACCCACCGGGGCATTCTGCGGCAACTGCGGGTCACACCTCCTCGATGAGGGTGGGCGGTCGCGCATCCACCATTTCGCGGCCTCGCCCACCGAACAGGTGTTCCGAATGGCCATCATCACCACGTTCTTCCCACATCTGCCGCGTCGCCATGCGCACTTGTTCCGCGAGACCTTTGTCGCCGGGGTCCTGCTCGTGATCCTGCTGAGCTCTTTGCGTCTCTACGCTCCGGCGTTGATCGCTGCGGTCGTACTGCTCCCGGTCCTCTACCTCTTGTATTTCTACGAAGTAGAGGTGTGGGAGGGCCACCAACTCCAGGTCATTGCGGGCACGTTCGGTATCGGAGGTGTGTTCGGCGTCGCCTTCAGCCTCGGGTTCGGGCACATCGTGAAGTTCACTTTGAACGGGACCCAGCAAGGTCCACTGTTCAGCGGCGTTCTCCTCCCCGTCGTGGGCCAGCTGTGCATGCTCGTTGGTCCGTTGCTGTTCCTCAGGGGGAGGAAGACCAACGAAGCATTGGACGGGCTGACATTCGGAGTGGCATCTGCCCTCGGGTTTACGGCCGCTTCGGTCATCGCTGGGTACTGGCACGTCCTGACTGCACCGCTGCTCGGATCAGTCACGACGACGGAGCAGATAGCGGGGATCGTGCGTGCGGCCATCCTTGCCGGCGTCGTCAACGCTGCTGCCACCGGGATCATCTGCGCCAGCTTGTGGCTTCGGCATCACGGCAGGTCCCGTAAGCGGCACGACCATTTCGTGCTCCGCCTCCCCTCGGCGGTGTTCGTGGCCTTCGGATTCCAGATCATTCTCGGGCTCATCACCTACTACGTGACCTCGATTCTCTTCGACGCGATCCTGTGGGCTATCGGTGCCGCGATCCTTTTGCTTTGGCTGCGTGTGACAATCCATCATGCGCTTCTGGAGGAGGGGGACGGGCTCGTGATCGGTGAGCCGTCTGCGTGTGCGGAGTGCCATCACCTCGTGCCCACCATGTACTTCTGTCCGATGTGTGGCGCCGCTCGATCGGCCGTGCTCAAGCCCACCCGACCCGGCATTGTGGTGGCGCCGCAATGACCACAGCGACGTACAACAGCTACCCAATCCAGAGCGTCGCCTCGGTGCCGGGAGCTCGGCAGAAGCTCTCCACGAGCACATTCCTTCTCTATGGCGGCATCCTCTTCGCTGGCCTCGTGGTGATCATCGCCTTGATCGCCGTGCTCAACAAGCCCACGACGGCCCTGTGCCACTTCACCTGCGGGCCGGACGTCGGGCCGCGGTTGTCGGCCCCGACCTACTACGAGAACTCGACCTTCGGCTACAAGGTCGAATATGACGGAAATTATTTCAAGCCGACAGCATCGTCGTCGGGTGTCCAACTCAGCCTGACAGTTGGCGGGGGAGGCTTCATCCACTATTCAGCGACATCCGGAAGTGATGTCAACGGCGCCATGCAGAAGGCCTTCAACGGCCTCAACACGAATGCCTTCCAGAACATCAGCGAGATCGAACCGATTCCCGGTGCGGAGATCGGGCTTGTCGAAGGGCAAGGTGTCGCCTACTCGGCGAGCTACGTCCCGCAGGGAGGCGGAAAGTCGATCCCCGTTTCCATCGCCGTGATGGCGTCGACGTTCAACAACGTGACGATCAGCGTCGTCGCCATCGACACCACTGATCTCAGCAGCCCCACTACCTTCCCTCTTGGATTTGCCGACGGGGAGCTTCTCGACGGTCCGCTCACGAACACCATCTGGGCCGGCCAACCGTGAGCGTGAAAGTCGGCGTTGGGCGAATCGCCGGCGTCGCATTGGGCGCGGCGTGTCTTCTCGCCATGGCCGGCCTCCCGTCGAGCGCGAGCACCGAAGCGAGGACCGAAAGCATCCCGACGAACAGCCTGCCGGGTCTGGCCGTCGCTGAGCAGGAGGGGACCGACCTGGGCCTCGTGCCCACGACAACGAAGGTGAATTTTTCTGTCTCGCTCCGCGGTCGGGACCAGACAGGCCTGGCCACGCTGCTGGCGAGCTCGGGAAGGGTGACACGGGCCCAATGGGCATCCACCTACGGCCCTGATCCTTCAAAAGTGGCGTCTATTCAGGCGACGCTGACACACTCCGGTCTCACCTCGGAGTGGCAGCCCGGTGACACAGTTCTCACAGCACAAGGTAATGCCGGCACGGTCGAGCGATTTCTCCGCGTGGCGATCCATCAGTTCGTGTTCAACGGGTCCACCCACTTCTATGCGCCGATCTCATCGCCTGTGATACCGAAGGCGTTCGGTCGGACGGTGCAGGCCATCACAGGGTTGAACAACTATCGCTCCGAGCCGATCGCGACGGTCAAGCAGATCGATGCGATCAGCCCGAGCGGCGTAACGCCGGCCGACATCACGAAATTCTACGACCTGACCCCGCTGCGCGACGCCGGACTAGACGGGTCGGGGATAACCGTCATGTTCCCGGAGTGGGCCATGCCCGATCAGGCGACGCTGAACGCATATGCACAGAAGTTCGGCCTGCCGCCCTTCGACGTCACGGTGCACACCAACACGTCGGCCTGGGGCAGTCCGGCCTCGCCGACGGGCGAGGCCGCAGGGGAGGCGGCCCTCGACCTCGAAGTGGTGCACGGGCTCGCGCCGGGCGCCAAGGAGGTCGTGTACGAGGCGGGTGACCCCGGTGAGCTGGCCGCCATGCTGCAGACCATGTTCAACGACAACCCGAACGCCGTGCTCTCGAGCAGTATCTCGTCGGGTGGATGCGAACTGCAACAAGGAATCAAGGCGCTCGTTGAGCAGCAAAACTCAGTTTTCCAGCAGGCCGCGGCCGAGGGCGAGTCCGTCTTCTGGGCTTCCGGCGACCGCGGTGCGTTCTCCTGTCTCTCGGATGCTTCTCCGTCGACGGCCAATACCCTTGCGGTCTTGCCGGGGGCCGACAGCCCATACGTCACCGCGGTGGGCGGGACCACGTCTTTCTTGGCCTCGAACGGCGCGTACTACAAGGAGGCAGCGTGGGGCGAGCCGCTCGAGTCCTGGGGTGGCGGCGGAGGGGTGAGCAAGTTCTTCTCCCAACCCTCGTATCAGGTGGCACCCGGACTGGCCGCAGGGAGCCTCGGCGGACGAGGCATGCCCGACGTCGCCGCCAATGCTGACACCGTGTCGGGATGGGACGTCTTCAGTCCGTCCAGCCAGGGTCCGGAGGAAGGAATCGACGGGGGCACTTCAGCCGCCACCCCGTGTTGGGCGGCGATTACGGCGCTCATCGACGAGGATCTCGTCAAGCAGGGCCTGAAGCAGGTTGGATTCGCCAATCCGGAGCTCTACTACTTCGCGGCCTCGCCCGCCGGTCTGCCGGCAAACCCGTTCCACGAGATCGCCGCGGGGAGCAACCTCCACTTCCTGTCAACGGCGGGATGGAACGCAGCCACTGGGCTCGGGTCACCCGATGTCGCTCATTTGGCGGACGATTTCGAGTGGTACGAGCGCTCGTCGCATTGACGAACGCTGCGGCTCGGCGTCTCACGAGCGCTGCTGCGTCGGTCCCGAGGTGACACCGAGGATGCGGTCAGGCCTCCTTGCTCTGGGGGCAGCCGGCATACTTCTGATTTCGGCATTCCTGAGCAGTGGCCAGGCGGTCGCAGCCGGTGCCCGCTTCGTGTCGGGTCAGGGCCAGTCGCTCCCGTCCCTCTACGTCGCCACGCACGAAGCCACTGATCTCGGTCCGGTCCCCGCCGCCATGTCGGTGCACTTCACGCTGACCTTCAAAATTCGGAATTCCGCCGCACTGCAGTCGGTCCTGTCCTCGGGTGGACATGTTTCTCCGGCCACGTGGAACGTCACGTACGGACCTGACCCAACCGGGGTGGATGCAATGCTGCGCACGCTGGCTCGGGACGGGCTGAAGGGGCAATGGGCGCCCGGCGATCAGGTTTTGTCGGTTACCGGACCATCGGCCGCCGCCGAGCGGTTTCTGCACCTCGACCTACGCCGTTTCGTGCTTGATGGCCACACGCGGTTTTATGCCCCTCGGACAGCACCGGTGGTGCCGGCGTCGATCTCGGGGCAGGTCGTGGCCGTCGCCGGTCTCGACGACTATCCCGGTGGCATCGTGGCGGCAATCCCGACGGC
>Ga0182016_10006414_pt1 | contig 12353 bp, 7 predicted proteins | sample 712S2MmetaG_FD_120491 | JGI IMG/M metagenome (GOLD analysis project Ga0182016, IMG submission 120491) | Permafrost microbial communities from Stordalen Mire, Sweden - 712S2M metaG | ecosystem: Environmental > Terrestrial > Soil > Wetlands > Permafrost | place: Sweden: Stordalen | collected...
AGGTCAGCCGGCAGCAAGTGCCACGCATCGTATTGGAAGATGGCGCCTGTGCGCTCCAGAGCCCTCGCCACCAGCCCGGAACAGATCATCTGCCCGTCCACGCCGAAGAAGATCTTGGTGGCAAACAGCAACGTGAAAAACAGGCTGATGTCCGTCAGGATGCCATAGTGGTCGTTCAGGCAGTGCATGGCGAACGCGACCGCATGTTCGCGATCCTCTGCCGAGGCATCCTGCAGGTGCACCACATGGTACTCGGTATCGCGGTAGACGCGGACATTGCGCTCCTGCACGCCCGGTTCCACAGCCTCCACCAGCATCCCGTCGCTGTCGACGAACAACGCGGCATGGGTCCAGTGCGCGAACTTTTCATAACGTCCCTGGTAGCGCATTCGTTGACCGAGCCGGATGAGCTTGCTGGCCCCGCTATCCGCATGAGTCAGCAAAAAATCTCCGGGAGCGGTCTCTTGCACCATTTCGCCGGGCCCATAGCGGCGGACTTCGGCGCGCGGGATAAAGACGCCTTCTTTGCCCAACCAGAACTCCTTGCCCGGAGAGACTCTCCGGCAGATTCAACCTGGCTCTAAAATGACAGCTTCAGCGCCACTGCCCCCCGCGAGGGTTTCGGCCCCGTCGCGCCCATGTTGCCGCCCGGAGGCGTCCCGGCCATCGATCCTTTTCCGAAGTTTGTGCCTGCGGAGAAGAACACTCCGTTCCCCAGGTTGGTGGTGCTGAACATGGCTCCGGCTGTGCCCTGACCGTGATTGCCGGGGCCCATCGCGTCCCGGAACGACAACTTGAACGTGCCGATCGAGGAGTTGAAGGGCAGCGCATAGCTGGTCCGCAACATCTGGTTGAAATTTGGGGAAGCGCCTGTCCCGAAGCTGCCCCGGGTCTGGAAGCCGAACCCTGCTGTCCCTCGAATTCCAGCCTGGCTTCCAGCGACCAACCCGTTGAAACCGCCCGCCTGCCTTCCAGTGCCCATAAAGGCTGTTCCACGGCCCTGGAAACCCCTGTAACTCTGAAAGCTATTCGGAACCGGGGCGGGGAACTGTGTCTGCGGAAGGCCAAACAAGGAGCCCGCGCTACTGTCGGCCCTCAAATTCGCTCCAGCCAGAGGATTCGAAGGCGCAGGGCTGGACGCCGCATCTGGCGAAGAAGGAACCGCCGCGGAGATATCTGCCGGAGTCGTTGACGCCGTCTGGACTTCCGTCATCGGCGTACTCGCCGGGGCCTGGGCACAAACCAGTCCCCCGCCGGCCAGAAGCGCCAAACTCGCCAGCAGCCCAAATGCTGAGGACCATCCCGCCGTACCATTACCGAACACGCGATTCATCCGGGCACCTACACGATGAGAGTATCTGGATTCCGCCATTCATTCCACCTAACCATGAAATAGACAAGCGGGGATGCCCAATTTTGTACAGGTCCCTCGCTTTGTCCGCCTTCGCCGCAAAGCTCTGAAACAGCAGTACGGCCGGTATGCGATACTCGAAAAGGCATGTACAAACGGATTGTTTTAAAGCTTTCAGGCGAGGCTCTGGCCGGTGATCGCGGTTTCGGACTGGATCCAGACAAGGTAGCAGGAATCACCGACGAGATCGTCGAGGTTCACGAACTCGGTGTCGAAATCGGCATCGTGGTGGGTGGGGGCAACTTCTTTCGCGGCGTCGAAGGCCAGGCCAAGGAGATGGACCGCGTAAGCGCCGACAGCATGGGCATGCTGTCCACCGTCATCAACGCCATTGCGCTGCAGGACTCCATTGAAAGACGGGGCGTGCAGTGCCGCGTAATGAGTGCTGTGTTCATGAACCAGCTTGCCGAGCCGTACATCCGCCGCCGGGCCGTGCGGCACCTTGAAAAAGGCCGTGTCGTCATCTTTGCCGCGGGCATAGGCAACCCGTTTTTCTCTTCGGACACGGCAGCCAGCCTGCGCGCCATGGAGATCAAGGCTGACGTGCTGCTGAAGGGCACCAAGGTGGAAGGCGTCTACAACGCAGACCCAGTACTCTTCAAGGATGCGGTCAAATACGACGAGATTACCTACATGGATATTCTGCGCCAGGGCCTGAAGGTGATGGACCTGACCGCGGTGAGCCTGTGCAAGGACAACGATCTGCCCCTGATTATCTTCAACATGAACCAGCCGGGAAACATCAAGCGCGTTGTCCTGGGCGAGAAGGTCGGCTCGCTGGTGACGGCGTAGAACAGATGACAGATTACAGATGACAGTTCGATGGGCGCGGAGCAAACAGGGCGCCTTTGACCGTCATCTGTAATCTGTAACCTCTCAAGCCGTGCGGAGACGTCTAATAGTCGAGTGGAGACGAGCAAGCCAGCACGGCTGAACGCGTTGACGGGCTTGCGCTGTTTCGCGGCCATCAATATTGTGCTCTTTCATTTCTCCAACCCAAACTGGTTTGGCTTCATGGCCCCGGTGGTCAACGCCGGCTACGCCTCGGTCAGCTTCTTCATCCTGCTTTCTGGATTCGTGCTGGCCTACAACTACGCTGACCGCGCCCGCGCCGGGCAATTGGACAAGGTCCGCTTCTGGAAAGCCCGCTTCACCCGGCTTTATCCCATTTACCTGCTCAGCCTCCTGTTGAGCGCGGGCAATCTGCACGGAGAATACGGCGCGCATACGCATGCAATGTTCTGGGCTGGTGTGGCCCTCACGCCTCTCCTGCTCCAGGGATGGATCCCGGAGATCGCCACGTTTCTCAACACCCCGGCCTGGACCATGTCGGCAGAGTGCTCCTACTACGTAGCCTTTCCCTGGCTGGCTAGCTGGAAGCGCCCAGTCCGCTTCGCGCCGCACCTGGCGAAGATGGCTTGCGTATGGTGCCTGGGGATGGTTCCCGGGGTGCTTTACATCGCCTTCAACCCCGACGGCCTCGCCCATACGGACCGTTGGAGCACAGGCCCGTGGTTGCAGGCGTTGAAGTTCACCCCGTACACCCACCTGGCCAGCTTTGTCTTCGGCGTCATGCTGGCCACTGTGGATGAGATGATGCCCCGCGACGGCCGTATGCGGCTCTGGCTGGGGCTTGCGGGCTTTGCCGGTCTGTTCTGTCTGTTGGAGATGGGGCCGCTGATCCCCTACCCGCTGATTCACGACGGCCTTCTGATGCCGCTCTTCGGCTGCATGATTCTTGGACTGGCCGGAGCCAACCCGCTGTCGTTTTTTTTCGGGCTGCGTCCGCTGGTGTTTGTAGGCGAGGCGAGTTATTGCCTTTACCTGCTCCACTTCACGCTATGGAATCTACTGCACGACTCGCACCTGCTCGACCGGCTGAACCTCAGCCAGTTCGATCCGTGGATCAGCTATGCCATCCTAATTGGATTGGCGCTGCTCGCCCTGCACCTGGTGGAGAAACCTGCGCAGAACCAACTCCGCAAGTGGATGGGCGCGTAACTGCTGTCGGACGACAGGAGATGCCTGCTTTCAGCTACTCTTCAGCGAACGCGACGAAACTGTGCGGGGCGACCTGAACCTTGAAGTTGGTTTGCGGGGATTCGATGCGCTTGCTGTGAGGTGCGGCCGGGGCAGAGTTGACTCCGTTGATCACTTCGCCGCTGCCGATTCTGCGCAGTTTCACGTCTGCGCCGGGAACCGTGACCCTGACTTCGACGGGGCTGTCGAGGTACGATTCAACGACGAATCTCTTGTTGTCGTAAGCGAAGAGGCTTACCTTGCTTGGCGCATCGATCTGGACGGGGAACGTGCCCAGCAGGTAATGCCGGATGGCAGTCAACACCGGCTGCGGAAGTGAATAGAAGTCGTTGGCGTTTTCGGGGATCGTCAGCACGTAGAGAATTCCCTTGGAGTAGCGATCCATGATGAGCAGCGGCGCTCCGCGGCCGTTGGCTGTACCGCGCACGATAGGCCATGCATCATTGGTCTGGAAAGCGATCTCGGGAACAAGAACTTCCGATGTCGCGCCGAGATTGGCGCCCGCTCCCGCACCGTAGCCGCCCCAGTAATCCTGAATCTTGAGGACGTTGCCGGTGGCGTGGATATCGGCTATCTGGCTGATGCCTTTGTCCTGGATGGCCCTGAGCAATCCGGACGTGATGACGATATTTCCTCCGGCTTCAAGATGCGTCCTGATTTTGTCCACAATCCGCGGATCGAACTTGGCGGACTCGGTCAGCAGAATGGTGTGCGCGTCAGACGGGAATTCCGCATGAAGGTCGATGGGAATTCCAATCATGCCCAGGTAGTTATGAAGAAAATCTTCACCCGTGGACTGGTACGGCTTGTAACTTGCCAGGCCAATGGGCGTGCCCAACTCGCCCAGTACCCCGTTGACCTTGTTAAGCGAGTATCCAGCGGCCGTGGCGTAGGTGATCGGCGCGGTCAGGCCGGTGTTTGCGTGCCATGCTTCGAGTTCCGGCCAGTTGAAGCTGGTTCCCAGGCCGGCCCAGGTTTGGCGATCGCCGGCTTCGGCTGTGCGCAGCAGATCGCTGTACTGGAAGAGCACAATCTGCGGAGTCTTGGCGAGCATGGTGTCCCATAATTGCTCGGCGTAGCGATCCAGATAGCGATTGTCATAGACGTCCACCCAGCCACCGCCGTTGCTTTTGGGAGCAATGTTATCGAAATAGCGGATGATCTGGTAGCTCTCATATTGCTGCAGGTGCTGGTCCGTTGTGACTGGATCGCGCGTCTCTGTGCCGGTGTAAATGCCGTCGAAGATCTTCGGCTCCTGCTCCAGGTCGTAGCCATTGGCCTGAAAGTGTTCGTACCAATTGGGAAACTTGATGATGACCTTGACCTTCGGATTCACAGCGTGTGACGGGCCAACCACCAGGTCGCGCGAGACCTCATCCATCAGCTTGAGGCGGAAATCGGTCCAGCTCGCATTTCCCTTGGCGGCAATGTCGGAGTCGCGCTTGGTGTTGTTGAAGAAGAAGTCGTCGAGGATGACTTCGTCGAAATGGCTCGCTGTCACTTCGGCAACGTGCTTTACATAGTCGCGCGCTTTGGGGTCGGTGTAGCAAAACGACACGAACTGGCCGTCGCTTCCCTCGCTGGATTCAAAGCCGGCCATGTCGCCGCCAGCCGCGTAGGCAATGCCGCCGGCAACTTGAACGCCATGCGCGATGAAGAAGCTCTTCACAGACTCGAGCTGCGCCCCGTCAGCGAGAGTGCCGCTGCGATAGCTCTCGATGTAGACCTTGTCGACCCGTACCTGGCTCGAGATTTCATTCCAGGACTTTTCCAGCCATGCCGGATCTTTCATGCGTTCGACGACGCCCACAGGAATGTAGACAGCGACGTGGAACTGGTCATGTGCCGGCGGCTGGGGAGGTGCGGCGGCGAGAGAAAGGCAGGCAGAAACGAGCAGAAACACTGTAAGCGGGCGAAGGGCTGGAAACACGTGCGGGCTCCTTGATGAACATTGCGCGCGGGCCTGTCGGCGGTCTACCAGCCGAATTGGATCAGCGCACAGGTTGCCGACACAGTATATGCGTCGGAGCGCCTTTAATAAAACGATTATGCGCACGTTCCTAGTCCGCGAGAATTGCGCGGCGGATTCGGGTGCAACAAAAAAGCCCAGCCTTTGCCGGCTGGGCTTTTTCAGGGATTCACTGGCGGTTGATTCCCGCCAGATTCCTTCGGACGATCTACGGAGTCACAGACTGGGTGGAGTGGTTGCCGTGGGGAACCGATGCCACCGCTGTGGGTGCGTCGCCGGTCGGATAGGGTGCGGACAGAGTTCCAGTCAGCGTACCCGTGGTCGCGTTCAGCATGAAACCGGAAACCGAATTGCCGAGGTGGTTTGCGGTGTAGACGAATCGTCCCAGCGCAGGATCCACCAGAATTGCCTGTGGCTCTGTGTCCGTGGCGTTCAGTGAGCTGCCTGTGGTGTTCACTGCCGCGGAAGGAGTTCCTGTTGAGAGCGAAATTATATAGGCGGAGACGGTGGAATCAAGCTCGTTCACGACGTAGATGTACAGTCCGCGCGGGTCGATGGTGATCGCCGCAGGCTGGTTTCCAGTTTTGAAGGGGCCGTTGACCATGAAATCCAGCACGTTATTGCTCTGCACGGTGTAGCCGATCAGTTGGTTCGAAGCAAAGTCGGTCACATAGACAAAGCGGTTGGTCGGATCGGATACAAGAGCCGAGGGTTTGATGCCGGCCTTCCACGGGCTGCCTGCGATTGGGGTCAGCGTCCCTCCGGAACCGATGGCGAACCCGAAGACCCAGCCGGGATTGGCGGTGCTGGATACGCTTCCGCCTGGATTGTAGGCGGATTGATCGTAGGCCGTGACGTAGACGGCTGTGCCGTTGGCCAGCACATCCACCCCGGTAGGAATCAGCGTATCGCCTGCAAACGAGGCGCTCACTGAGCTGAGGCTGAGCGGCACGGTCGCGACTGCCGAACCAATGGTTCCCGATGAAAGCGAATAAGCCGTGAGAGTAGCGGAGGTCGTGCCCGAGATGACATAAAGGTAGGTGTTTGCCGGACCAACGGTCAGGGCGACCGGCGCGCTGGCAGTGGTGATGTTGTCCTTGTTGCTTAGAACGCCGCTGCCGGAAACGGAGAAATGATCCACCGAGTTGTTTCCCTGGTTCGCGGCGTAGAGGTTCGCGTAGTCCGAACTCACGGCCATGGCCACCGGGTTGGCGCCGCCGGACGGAACTGAAGGCTGTCCAGGGCGGATGGCTCCTGACTCGGAGTCCACATCGTAAGTTTCAATCTGCCCGGCGCTGGCGGTTCCAGAGCCCGAGGAACTGGCCACAAAAAGATAGTCGATCGTGACAATCTCGCAGGACGTCAAGAGGCTGGCCACCATTAGGCCGATGATAGAGACCAGAAAAAGCTGGCTCAATTTGCTGAACTTCATGCGCTTCCTTCGTTGTGGGCCATCAAGCTGAAGCCCAGAGAAAACTGATTAGGTTGACCAGCATCCATTGTAAAAGCCGGGTGCGGGTTGCTGCTATGTATGGTACGGCTGCAGCCGGATCTCACTTCTGCGAACTACTTTGCGTAACCCCATGCGGAATTGCGGCAACCGCTGTTGGATAGGCATCGATGGTGTACGGAGAGTCCTGCGAATTCACCAATGTGCCTGAGGTGGAATTCATCTCAAAGCCGGACACGGTACCGTTGATTCCGTTGTAAAGATAGTTGGCCGTGAAAAGGAAATGATTCGTTGACGGATCGATGCCGACCGCCACCGGCTCTGTGCCGGTGGCATAGGTGCCCAGGTTGGTCAATACGCCGCTGCTCGCCGAATAGGCCGAGACCGTGGAGTCCTGCGCATTGGTCACGTAGACGTAGGAATAGATGGGATCGACAACGATTGCCGAGGGCTGGTTGCCGGCCGGAAACGGGCTGCCGCCGACTTCGGTCAACGCGCCTGAGGCAATCGCGTACGCATGAACCTTGCCAACCGTGGCATCCGTCACGTAAAGGTAGCTTCCGGCAGCATCGCTGGCCAGTACGGAAGGGCAGGTTCCCAGTTCAAAGGGAGCGTTCAGGAACGCATTGGAACAGGTGCCTTGAGCGAAGGCGCCGCCCGCCAGGGGCGCGCCGCCATTCAGCGGGCTCAGCGCGCCACCGGACGCGACGGAGAAGCCGAAGATGTAGTTTGCGTTTGCCGTGGCGTCGTAGGCGGCCACATACGCGTAGGAAACCTTGGTAGCCCCATTCGTGAGCACGTTGATTCCGGTGGGTTCAATGATGTCGGCAGCCCCAGTGCCATTGGGATTGCAAATAGTGGCATTGGTTGCAGAAGCGTATCCGGTCCGGCATAGGGGCCAATAGAACACGCTTCCATTCGCGATCGGGGTGCCGAGAGTGTCGCTGGGAGGATTGCTGGACGATGCGGCGATGGGGTAAACGGCGATCGAGCCCGAGCACGGCGCTGCCGTCGAGCAGGTCGGCAGCGGCTGATAGGTATCCACTACAAACAGGTTCGATCCGTTCACGGTAATCGCCAAAGGGTAAATCCCCGGCGTGTTTACGGTGTTCTGCGGATAGAGCTTGCCGTCGTTGCCGATGATGAACTGGACGATCGAATTGTCGTCCTGGTTGACGACATAGAGATTGGTGTTGTCGGATGAGACGGCTTCCGCCACAGGATTGCGTCCGCCGGAAGGAAACGGCGAGGTGGGAATGTGGCGCATGTAGCCGGATTCCGAGTTGATTTCCAAAACGTCGACCTCTCCGGCGTTGTTGGTTCCCGCCGCCTTGGCGCTGGAAACAAAGACAAAGTCCACGGTGAGGGTGCCGCAGGCGGTCACAAGTCCTGCTACCAGGAGGCTGGCCGCGGAGACCAGCAGAAGCTGGCTCGATTTGTTGAACTTCATGCGCATCTTTCGTCAACGGGCCGGAATTCAAGGCCCGAAAAAATCAGGTTTGGAATCGAATTCCAGGGCATCCAGGGAAAACACACACCCGTCATTCGGCTACGTTCTTGGAGAATCATTTACTTTTCAAAAACCCTGGAACGTATCAAAGCCATCCGGCTGTCTCCCGCTCCAGGGCTACAAGCAATGCGCAATCCCTAACTGGTACGCCCGTTGATCAGGCACCAGGTTGCGGGGCCTTGCAGCGAGTAGGTAGTGGAGACACGCAAATTGTTGAGCACGCCTGAGTTCGGGTCAACCACCCGTCCCGTTACAGCCGAATCGTTGAAGTCAGCCGAGTAAACGAACTGGTCAGATGGATCCTCAACCAGGCACTGCGGTCCCGCACCGGTTCCGAACGGTTCGCCGGCAATATAACTGAGCTGATACGCGGGCGTTGTGGTCAGGAAGTAGCCCGCCATGCCGCTCTGCGCATTGGCGCCCTGCGCGTTATTGCCCTGGTTCAACACGTAGATGAACTTGCCTTTGGACTCCACCAGCAGATAAATCGGGTTCGCCAAAGTCGGGTCATCCGGCACAATCCCGCCCGGCTGCGCCTGTAGCGCTCCGTTGGTTCCGACCGAGTAGGGAAGAATCTGGCTGGGCGCCGTTGTGGTGGCTCCGCCGAAGCCGATGGTGATCGGTTCGTTGTCCAGCACGTAGATTGTGCCTGAACCGGCCACGATCGCCGTGCCTTCCCCAATTCCCAGCGTCTGCGAGCTGTTCTGATTGATCGTCAACTGCCCGGTACCTGCATTAAAGGTGTAGGGGAAGACCGAGGAGCCGCCGGTGTAGGGATAGCTGGCGGGCTGGTTCGCCGCGCTGAGCGTGAGGAAGTAGCCCCCGCCCTCCACGAAATCGACCGGGTTCACCGGAATCGGGAAGTAGGGCAGTGCCGCGCCGTTGGCCGCCGTCACCTGCGCATTCACAACTAACTGCAGCCGGCCGGTGGTCTGGTTGATGGTGAATGCGGTGATATCGCCGCAGCTGGTCACGTTGGCGCCGAGCGCCAGGCTGCAGCCATCGCCCGCCGCGGGAGCCGCGTTGGTGGGAGCGTCATGGTCCAGGATGTACAGAAAGCCGCCCGAGGGATCGGCAATGATCCGGAAGGGGTTCAGGCCCTGGGTGAAAAACGTCTCCTGCTGGGTGAGGATGCCGTTGCCGCCCACCGCAAACTGCGTGATGTTGGAACCTACGCAGGGGTCCGCCGTGGTGCAGTCCGCATTGCCCTGGGAATTGACGCCCCGGTTGAGAACATAAAGGAAGCGGCTGCCGCTAAGCAGAACGGCGCGGACTGGGTTGGCGCCTCCGGACGCGACCGGAAGTCCATTGATGGGGGTAAGTGTTCCGGTGTTGTGATCGATTTTGAATCCGCTGATAATGCCGTTGTTGCCGGACTGAGCCGTCACTGTGCCCGTTACATACAAAAAGCCGACCGTGTAACTCTGAACGCAAGACGTAAAGCTGAGGACCACGCCAGCAGAGAGGGCGCTCATCAGAAGTGCCTTGCCGAATTTCGTAAACTTCATGCGATTCCTTCATCCTGGTCAGGCGTGTGCCGCCAGGTTTGCTAGTTCCACAGCAGAGCTGGGTTGGGACGGGTCCCTGATGCATTGTAAAAGCCAAGGGTAGGTTGTGCCTAGTTTACGCCGTGGACTGGGCAAAACAGCGCGTTTTTCCTTGCTGTCCCGCCTAGGCCGAGACCAAATCCAGTGACCGGCGGCCCTGGCATCCAGATTTCAAGCACACTTGCGGTTTGGACGCCGGAGCGCCCGTAAAGGTCAACGCAAAGGCGGGGGAAAGATGCGATTGAGGGCCGCCCCGGTTTGACTCGACGGCCCTCGGGATAAAAATCGGGCTACCAAACCCGGCAGGAGTTGACCGGGTACATCGGCTGGCCCTTGGTGCATCCGAACGCCTTGCCGAATTCATCGAAGTTCTGCACCGTGCCATTCACCCGCCATTTGCCCGGCGAGTGCGGATCGGTCAGTGCCGACTGCCGCGCCGACTTCTCCGTCTGGTTCTGGCACCACACCTGCGCAAAGCCCAGGAAGTAGCGCTGCGCCTCCGTATACCCGTCAATCTTGTCGCCGATCGACTTGCCCTCCGCCGCCAGCGTATCCAGCAGCGCAAGGTAGGCGATGCGCAACCCGCCGTTGTCCGCCGTGTTCTCGCCCAAGGTCAGCTTGCCTTTCAGCATTTGCTGCGGCTGGTCGTCGTGCGCCGGGGCCGCTTCAAAGCCGTCGTACTCCTTGACCTCGCAATCGGTCCGCTCGGTAAACGCCTTGCGGTCCTCGGGGGTTTGCCACTCGCGCAGGTTGCCTTTGCCGTCGTATTTCGATCCCTCGTCGTCAAACCCGTGCGTCATCTCGTGGCCAATCACCACGCCGATGCCGCCAAAGTTCACCGCCGGGTCGATGGTGAAGTCAAAGAAAGGCGGTTGCAGAATGCCGGCGGGGAAGTTGATGTCGTTCATCGAAGGATCGTAGTAGGCGTTCACCGTGGGCGGCGTCATGCCCCACTCTTTCTCGTCCACCGGCTTGCCCAGGTGATCCAGCTCCCAGTTCCGCTGGAAGACCGCGTTGCGATGCAGGTTGCCAATCAGGTCGTCGCGCTTCACTGTCAGCGCCGAGTAGTCGCGCCACTTCTCCGGGTAGCCAATCTTGTTCCGGATCATGGCCAGCTTCTCTTCCGCGGCCTTCTTGGTCGCGTCCGTCATCCACGGCAGGCTCTGGATATCTTCTCCAAGCGCCTTCTCGAGAGCCGCCACAAGCTGGTCCATGCTGGCCTTGGCCGCGGGCGGAAAGTTCTGCTTCACCCAGTCCTGGCCAACCGCCTCACCCAGCGCGCGATCGGTCATCGAGGTGCATTGCTTCCAGCGCGGCGCTGGTTCTTTCTGACCGGACAGCGTCTTGCCAAAGAAATCGAAGCTTTCATCGAAGAACGCCTTGGGCAGGTTGTCCGCCGAAGCGTGCAGCGTGTGCCAGCGGAAATAAGACTTCCAGGCGTCCACCGGCTCTGAAGCAATCAGATTGTTCAGCCCCTTGAAGAAGTCAGGCGTGGACACATTCAGCGTCTCGAATGGCCGGATATTCACGTCCTTGAAGTAGACAGCGAAATCGAAGTCGGGCGCCAGTTTCTGAAAGTCCGCCAGGGTGTAAATGTGATAGCGTTTTTCCGGCTCGCGCAACTCGGTCCTGTCCGTGGACGCCGTGGCCAGCGCGGTCTCAATCTTCATCACCGCCGCGGCTTCTGTGGCGGCCCGCTCGGGCGTATCGCCGGCCAGGGTGAACATCCGGGTCACGTGCGCAACATACTGAGTGCGTATCTGCTGGAAGCGCGGCGTGTCCTTGATGTAGTAGTCGCGATCCGGCAGCGACAGGCCGCCCTGCCCAATTTGCGCAATCTGCTTGCTCGAGTCCTTGTCGTCCTGTCCCACGCCAAATCGGAACAGGGGCGCCGGGCTGCCTTCCTCGGCAAGAGTCCCAATCAGCGTAGCCAGTTGCTTGCCATCTTTCAGTTCGGCAATCCGCTTCAGCGCCGGCTCCAGCGGCTTCAGCCCCTGGGTCTCCACAAGGTCCGTATTCATGCAGGCGGCAAAGTAGTTGCCGAACTGCTTTGCAAGCGGGCTCTTGGGATCGCTCGCGGCGCTGTCCAGTTCCTTCCACAGCAGGTAGCGGTTGCGCTCGCCCAGCAGCGAGAACGACCGCGCCCAGCGCACCTGGTCGGCGGGGATGGGATTGCTCTTGACCCAGTTGCCGCATGCATATTGATAGAAATCGGAGCAGGGATCGGCTGTCTTGTCGATGGCCGAGAGATCGAAGCTCTTGCTTGCCGCTGGCGGCGCAGGTTTCTGCGTGTCGGTTTGCGGAGCAGCCTGAGCCTGCGCGAATACGTTTCCAACGGCAAGTATCAGAAAGGGTGTAAAGCGGGAACAGTTCATTCGTTTGTCCTTTGGTATCGAGGTCTTCCTGGATTCCCGGCGCTCAATGCG
>Ga0182016_10006415_pt1 | contig 12353 bp, 9 predicted proteins | sample 712S2MmetaG_FD_120491 | JGI IMG/M metagenome (GOLD analysis project Ga0182016, IMG submission 120491) | Permafrost microbial communities from Stordalen Mire, Sweden - 712S2M metaG | ecosystem: Environmental > Terrestrial > Soil > Wetlands > Permafrost | place: Sweden: Stordalen | collected...
TAAACTGCGTATTTCAAAGGTCGTATGGCGAATACTGGGGCGCGAACGGCTAGCCTTATAGCCCCAACGGGCTGTGGGGCAGGTTGCCAACCTGCAGGCCGATTGTCAATCGGCCTTCGCGAGCGGAGCTCGCGTAGGGCGGCCTGAGAGGCCCGCGCAGGCGGGGGACTGCCCCACCACTGGCCGGCCACGGGCTGCCTGCAAGTGCGCGAGAATTGGAATAGATCTGAGGGGGAGATCCGTATGCGCACGAAACTGCTCTGGATCGGCTTGGCCGTGGCGATAGCCGCCGTGGTCGGTACCGCAAGCCCGGGCGACGATATGACCAATCAGCGCCAGCCAGTACTGGTAGAACTGTTCACATCGGAGGGTTGTTCGAGTTGCCCGCCGGCCGACGCCCTGCTCGAAAAGCTGGACCGCGAACAGCCCATCGCCGGCGCCCAAATCATCGTGCTCAGCGAGCACGTGGATTACTGGAACCACCTGGGGTGGACGGATCCGTTTTCCTCGGCGGCGTTCAGCGCCCGGCAGGAAACATATGCGCGCCGCTTCGGTCTGGACGGACCCTATACGCCCGAAATGGTGGTGGACGGCGGCGCGGAATGCAACGGCAGCGACGCACGAAAAGCAGAATCGGCAATCCAGCGCGCCATCGGGGAGCCCAAAGTGGGCATCCGCATGCGCGCCGCGGCATCCGGCGACGCGGCCGTAACGCTCGAGGTGGACCCCCTTCCGGAGGGGACCATCCACAAAGCCAATATCTACGTGGCGCACGCCGCGGACCGGGGTACCTCGGAGGTGCTGGGCGGAGAGAATCGGGGCCGGACGCTCGGCTATGTATCTATCGTGGGAGACATCCAGCAGGTTGGGAGCGCCAGCACGCATGCGATGTTTACGAAGCAGCTACCGATGCGTGCCGGCAAATCGCAGGCCGGTTCCCGGCTGATCGCCTTCGTGCAGGAGGCGGGCAATGGCCGGGTCTGGGGCGCCGCGATGTACGCGATGCCACAGGGAGGGAAGCCATGAACGAGTTCGACAATCGTGTAGTCCTGATCACTGGCGCCAAGGGAGGCCTGGGAACTGCCGTTACCCAAGCGTTTCTGTCGGCTGGCGCCATGGTGGCCGGATCCTCCAAGAGCATCCGAGATTCCGATTTTTCGAGTCCGCGCTTCGCCGCCATCCCGGCGGATCTGACTGTCGCGGAATCCGCTCACCAGCTTGTGGACGCCGCCATTCGCCGTTTCCGGAAGGTCGACGCACTGGTACACGTGATGGGCGGATTCGCCGGCGGGGCGCCCATCCCCGAGACCGGCGACGAGACCTGGGACCTGATGATGAACCTGAATCTGCGGGCGGCGTTCAACGTCTTGCGGGCCGTGATTCCGCAGATGCGCCAGGCCAGGCGCGGGCGCATCGTGGCGATTTCCAGCCGCCAGGCTGTCGAGCCCGCCGCGAATCTGAGCGCGTACAATACCTCGAAGGCGGCTCTGGTGGCGCTGATCCGCACGGCGGCGCTCGAAAACGCGGACGCCGGCATCACCGCGAACACGATCCTGCCCGGCACCATGAATACCGAAGCCAACCGCAAGGCCAGCCCGGACGCGGACCCTTCGAAATGGGTGCAGACGGAGCATGTGGCCCGCATCGCGACCTTCCTGGTTTCCGATGCAGGCGCGGAGATCACCGGAGCCGCTATCCCGGCATACGGCCAAAGCCTTTAACCACAGATGGACACAGATATCGCGCTCCGCCGCGAATGGCTGGAGACCAACGGCCTGGGCGGTTTCGCGTCATCCACGATCGCCGGCCTGAATACGCGCCGCTATCACGGCCTGCTGATCGCCGCCACCAAACCTCCCGTGGGTCGCATGCTGCTGCTTTCGAAGTTGGAGGAGACGCTGGCGGTCGATGGGCGGCGGTACGATCTATCGGCCAACCGCTATCCCGACGTGGTTCATCCCCAGGGCTACTTGCTGCTGCAGGAGTTTCGGCAGGATCCTTTTCCTAGGTTCGTCTACCGGATAGGAGAGGTCGAGCTGGAGAAGTCGGTCTTCATGGTGCATGGCGAGAACACTTCCGTCATTCAATACACGCTGCGCGCGCCCAGAAGCGCGGTGCCCGCGGAATGCAAGCTCGAGTTGCGGCCGTTGATTGCCTTCCGCGATTACCACGCCACCACCCATGAGAATGACGCGCTGGACCCGCGTATCGAAATCGCCGCCAACTGCGTGCAGTTGAGCCCGTACGCGGGCCTACCATCACTTTATTTGAAGCACTCCGGCGCGGACATTCAGCCGGCCGGATATTGGTTCCGCAATTTCGAATACGACCGGGAGCGCGAGCGCGGCCTGGATTTCCGCGAGGACCTGTTCAACCCGCTGGTTCTGGTTTTCGACTTGCATCGCGACGCTTCCGCCTCGGTGCTGGCCTCGATGGAGCGGCCCGCGGAGCGCTCGGTCGCCGGGCTTCGCGCCGCCGAAATCGCGCGCCGCGGCCCGCTGGTTGGGCTGGCGCGCGCGGCCGATCAGTTCATCGTCGAGCGGGGCAGCCAGACCACGGTGATCGCCGGCTATCACTGGTTCGGCGATTGGGGGCGCGACACCATGATTGCGCTTCCCGGCCTGACGCTCGAGACCGGCCGGTACGATGCGGCCAAAAGCATCTTGCTTGCATTCGCCGGGTATGTGGATCGGGGGATGCTGCCCAACCGTTTTCCCGACACGGGAGAAACACCGGAATACAACACGGTGGATGCCACGCTCTGGTTCTTCGAGGCCGTGCGCGCGCTCGCGGCCCGCACCGGGGACGACGATTTCGTGCGCGACCATCTCTATGGCGTGCTCGCCGACATCGTCTCCTGGCACGAGCGGGGCACCCGGTACGGCATCCACATGGATTCCGATGGCCTGTTGAGCGCCGGCGAACCCGGCGTGGCGCTGACTTGGATGGATGCCAGGATCGGCGATTGGGTGGTGACGCCGCGGCGCGGCAAACCTGTCGAGATCCAGGCGCTCTGGTATAACGCTCTCCGCGTGATGGAAGATCTCGCACGCCGCTTCGATCACGTTGCGGACGCCGGCCACTATCGTGAACTTGCCGATCGCGCCCGCAACAGCTTTCCGCGATTGTTCTGGAACGAGGCGGCCGGATGCCTCTACGACGTCATCGATGGAGATGTCCGGGATGCCTCCATGCGGCCTAATCAGATCTTCGCCGTGAGCCTCTTCCACCAGATGCTTCCGCCCGATAAAGCCAAAGCCGTAGTGGACGCCGTGGAGCGGGAGCTTTTGACGCCTTATGGCCTGCGCACCCTGGCGCCCGGCGATCCGCGCTATCGCGGCCGTTACGAGGGCGATCCGACGAGCCGCGACAGCGCCTATCATCAGGGCACGGTGTGGCCCTGGTTGATGGGACCGTTCGTCTCCGCCTACCTCTATGTACATGGCCACTCGCGCGAAGCTCAGGCACAGGTCCGGCAATGGCTGGCGGAGTTGCGGCGGTACGCCGCGGAGGAGGGCCTTGGCCAGGTTCCCGAAGTCTTCGATGGCGACGCGCCGCAGCGGGCCGGTGGCTGTATCGCGCAGGCCTGGAGTGTTGCGGAACTGCTGCGCGCCAGCCTGCTGGAATAAGGTGGTACAGGCTTCAGCCTGTGAGGTTTTTTTCAGCTTCCTGCTAGACGCCGGGACCGCTTCTGTTGGAGACCCTGGTCTGGCAGGAATGTCAAATCCCGCGCGCCGTCTCATGTTCCGGGTCCGTCACATCCTAGACACTGGTCCGAGCGGCCGGCTCCGCGGGCGCTCGGAACGCCATAACGGTCGCGTGCGCGTCAGCCGTTCCGGATCCTTATGGGTCGGGACTTCGCGTGAGTGATCTCCCAGAGTGCCGATTCCGACCAACTTCCGGTTAACCCGACCATCTGGGAGCTATCCGGCTGGCGCAGTCCGGGTTAAGCTTAGAAGCTCGTAAGCACTCATCCTTGAAAGGTGAAGACGATGAAAGAGATGGTCGCACTTTCGATGCTCCTAGCATTCGGCCTGCCCAACAGTATGTCGTATGCTCGATCCCAAGATGACATCGCCAAGCAGTTTGTAGGCATGTGGCGGCTCGTATCTTTTACAGAGCGCCTCGCTGACGGGACGACGAGGCAAAATCCGCGCAGCGTCGGTTATATTATCTACACCGATACCGGTCACATGTGCTATGTCAGCATGAATCCGAATCGGCCCCGATGGAAGTCGGAAGCCGCGCCGACACCGGAAGAGGCTCTGTCTGGGATCACGGGCCTTGGTGCCTACTGCGCCACTGTCGAGATTCATGCGAAAGAGGGATTTGTAATCCATCACGTGGAGATCGAGAGAATCCCCAACTTTGTCGGCAGGGCTCGCAAGCGATGGTTTACGTTTCAAGGGCCGAATCGTGTGTCCTTGCGGATCGATACCCCGGAACTCACCTCGCCCGTCGTCGAATCGATCTTGACCTGGGAGCGGGTTGTGAAATAACCCACCCGAAAAAACATAGCTCCTGGTTTACGGCATCCGTACCCTACTTTTTCAACTTCGGGGCTTGGCGTGGAGCCGGCGCCCGCCAAAAGTAGTGGAAGGGTGGCCATCCGGACGGAATCGCGCCATCCACTTCAAAAACATTGCGTTACTGGGCAAGTTACTAAATGCCGAGGTCGAGCCGTCGGATCAATTATCCAGGTGGCCGTCGACTTCATTTCTTCAGCCCCGCCTGCCAGTTGAGGACAATAGTGAAGGGCGCCGCTTCCTGCGTCTCGGGCACCAGGAACAAAAAGCGCGTGCCGTCCGGTGAAGGCGCCCAGCGGGTCGTATCGTTGTCACCCGGCGGGGTCTGAAAGAGGGCCTTCGGAAGACTCGACTGGAATGCGGACCCCGCTGCGAGCGCGACCGTCATCAACTTTCCATCCAGGGCGATGTAGTACAGTTCTTTGCCGTCCTCCCGCCACATGGGACTGGAACCGCCCTTGTCGGAAATCAGCCACTTGCCCCCGGCATCCGAGATTCCTTGCCCCAGAGGATCTGGCGAGAAGGCTCGAACGTAAACTTCAAAACGGCCCGATTCGTTCGATACGTACGCGACCCAGCGCCCATCGGGAGAAAAACGGGCATCAGGCTCATCAGATTCCGTCCGAAGGAACGGCGCCGGCTTCCGGCCGCCTTGAAGCGGAAGCACCCACAACTTATGTAACGGTCCCCCTCCCACCCTGCCGTACAGCAAAAAGTGCCCGTCCGGCGACAAACTCAAAGGGTACTTCTCCTCGTTGGACCTGATCAATGCCTCAGGGTCCGCCGCCCCACCCATCTGTTTCTCGTAAATGTCCGTCAAATGCCCGGCGCGCATGGAACCGAAGACGATGCCACGCCCGTCCGCGGCCCAAACGCCCTCCTCACCGTCCTTCAACGGATCCAGCTCAACCCGTGCATTGGTACCCCGTGACATATCGACCAGCCACAGAGAATGAGCGAGATCCGGCCCAGACTTGGACACGAGAGCTCGCGTCCCGTCCCGCGAAAGAGCGACGCTGTAGTATGGACCCGGACTCCCCACCGTGCCCAGAATCTTGCCTCGCGCGTCGAACCAGGTGAGCTGGCTTTCCACATTTCCGGGTGACCAGTAAGCCAGCGTGCCGTTGGCCGAAACCGAAAGGACGCCTGCGTCCCAATACTGTGCCACCGGTTCTTCCACCACTCGAACCGGGTCTCCGGAAATCTTGAGATGGCGGGCGTCGAATGGTTGCGCCATCAGTGTTTGTCCGCGCAGGAAAAGCATGTGCCCGAAGCCGGGGTCCGAAGATGGGGCGTATGCACCGCCGAGACTTGCCTGAACCAGTCGCCTGGAGTCTTGCTCCTCGGGCTTTACATCGAGCGAGCCTGCCGAGATGGCGCCATCCGTGCCCAGATCGCGCAGGTAGATGAAGTGTCTCCCGTCGGGAAGAAACCGCGGCTCTGCATGCGCCACGTCTCCGTGCGGAGAATCGAGAACTGTAACGGGCGTAGCAACACCACCCGCCGCGGAGACCCGCATGATAGGTCCCCCAAACTGCCCAAAGAGGATCACACCGTCCGCGTTCCACGAGCCACCAACTCCCGTCAAATTCAGGCCACACACGGTTTCCGCCGGCCCGCCGGAACTATCGATCTTTTTCAGTTCTTTGCCGGCGTCGAATGCGATGAACCGGCTATCGGGCTTCCAGAACAACAGGGTACCCACGGATTCGGTACCCGGCAGGGGCCGCATTTCGAGCGAATTCAGTGCGCGAATCCATATGCGTGGTATGCCGTCGGCACTGGTTGCAACGAAGGCCAACTGCCGCCCGTCCGGGGAGAGCGCGAGTGCCCCGGTTAATCGCATGAGGTTGGGCAGTGGGATCTGGAGTCGCACTGGCTCTGCGCGACCCGTGCCCTCCATGCCCGTCAGGTGCACCCAGGCGAACGCGGCGAATCCGAGCGCAGTCGCGCCGAACAGCACCCAGGGCAGCGCTCGACGCCAACCGGAAATGGAGGCCGCACCTCCCAGCTCCGAAGGCTCCGGGGCCGCATCGCGAATCCATTCAAGTTCCAGCTTGACGTCCTGTACCGACTGGAGGCGACTGTCGGGATCCTTCGCCAAACACGTCCGCACCAGACGATCGAGCGCTGCCGGCGTCATCGGCTGGAGCGAACGAATCGGCGGCGGATCGGATTGCAGAATTCTCGCGATGGTGCTCGCCTGGCTCTTGCCCTCAAACGCTTTCTTTCCCGTCGCCATCTCATAGACCACGGCGCCGAGGGCGAAGATATCCGTGCGAGCGTCCGTTTCCCTGCCTTCGAGTTGCTCGGGCGCCATGTACTGCAGCGTCCCCACAATTGTTCCTTGCGCCGTGATGGGATCTTCCGCCGTCGGAAGCTGCGAGAGTGAAACTCCAACCGCGGATGCGCCTTGTTCCAACTTCGCCAAACCGAAATCCAGAAGCTTCGCCCCCGACTGAGTCAGCATGATATTGCCCGGCTTCAGGTCGCGGTGGGTCATGCCTGTGCGGTGCGCTTTGTCCAGCGCGCCGGCAATCTGGATGGCGTACTGCAACGTCTGCTCCAGCGGCAGCGGGCCTTTCATCAGCCGTGAGGCTAGTGTCTCGCCTTCGAGCAACTCCATGACCAGATAATCCAGCCCGCCGTGGTGGCCGACATCGTGGAGCGTGCAAATATGGGGATGATTGAGGCTCGCGATCATGCGCGCCTCGCGCTCGAAACGATCGCGGGATTCGGCGCTACCGGCAAGGCGCGGTGGAAGAATCTTGACTGCAACAATGCGATTCAGTCTCGTGTCGCGGGCCTTGTACACCTCGCCCATGCCGCCGGCGCCAATGGGCGAGAGGATTTCGTAAGGTCCGATTTTTGTGCCTGGAGGGAGCGGCATGCGCGTGGATCAGCTAAGTTTAACCCATCCCGTAGTGGAGAGGTCCTGAATTACGCATCCGTACATTATCCGTTGCAGATGGTTCTAGCGAAAACGAGATCTCAAGTTGCGGAGCACGGCCGCCCGGGCCCTTTTCGGCCAACCTATCTCATCCAGTTTTCGGGCTGTCACTGCGGTCACGGGCCGCAAAACTCGACCAGCAGCCGATTCGTCCCATCATCGAGATGGACCAGGATAGCCGGCATCTCGACGTGAGCTCTTGCGCGTTAAATAGTTGATAGCGATTCGCCTGCTGCGGTCTACAGCCAGTATTTGGCACATTCTGAAAAGACCGGCCCATTCCACGGGCGGGGCCACGCCGCCAGCCTGCTCGATTAGTCGTATATTCAATAGAAGCCAACCATTTATGACCACGAAAACGTCAGTCATCCTTGCCGCCTGCCTGCAGGCCGGTTCCGCGCTCCACGCGGCCCAGACTTGCGAAAGCCTCGCCAAGCTCGACCTGCTCGCTTTGTCGATCACCACCGCGGAGTCAGTCCCTGCCGGCAGCTTCACGCCGCCCGGCGGCAAAGCCCTGCCCAACCTGCCGGCGTTCTGCCGCGTGGCCGGAGTCATCAAGCCGTCCTCCGACTCGAACATCCAGTTCGAAGTCTGGATGCCGGCCTCCAACTGGAACGGCAAGTTTCAGGGCGCAGGCAACGGCGGCTTCGCCGGCTACATCGGCTACGACCAACTGGCCAACGCCGTCGGCCACAACTACGCCAGCGCCGGCACCGACACCGGTCACCGCTCCACGCCAGGAGTCGATGCCGCCTGGGCGCTCGACCACCCCGAGAAGATCGCCGACTTCGGCTATCGCGCCATTCACGAAACGGCCGTGAAAGCCAAGGCCATCCTGCACGCCTTCTACGGCGAGGCTCCCAAGCGTTCCTACTTCAGCTCGTGCTCCAACGGCGGCCGCCAGGCGCTGATGGAAGCCCAGCGCTATCCCGAGGATTACGACGGCATCATCGCCGGCGCGCCCGCCAACTATTGGACGCACCTGCTGGCCAACGCCGCTTGGGATAATCTCGCGCTGCTCGGCGATAAGGACAGCTTCATTCCGCCGAAGAAGCTGCCCGCCATTCAGGCCGCCGCCCTGGCCGCTTGCGATGCGCTCGATGGCGTGAAGGACGGCGTCATCGAAGATCCCGCGCGCTGCCACTTCGATCCGGGCGTGCTCCTCTGCCAGGCCGCGGAGCAGGACAGTTGCCTGACCGCGCCGCAGGTAGCCGCGCTCAAGAAGCTGTACGCGGGCGGGCACAATTCCCACGGCCAGATCTTCCCCGGATACGCTCCCGGCGGCGAGGCCGAGTCCGGCGGTTGGGCCGTCTGGATCACCGGAGCGGTGCCCGAGCGCAGCCTGATGTATGCGTTCGGCACGCAGTTCTTCAAGAACATGGTGTTCGACAACGCCGCTTGGGATTACCACACCTTCAACGCCGACCGCGACACCAAGGCCGCCGACGACAAGCAATCCCGCAACCTCAACGCCACCAATCCCGACCTAGACCCGTTCCGCAAGCGCGGCGGCAAGCTGATCCTTTATCACGGATGGAGCGACGCCGCAATCGCGCCGCAGAACACCGTCGACTATTACGACAGCGTCGCGGCGAAGATGGGCGCGCAGCAGGCGGACACTTTCGTCCGCCTCTTCATGGTGCCGGGAATGCAGCATTGCGGCGGCGGCTCCGGCCCCAACAGCTTCGGCCAGTTCACCGTCCCCTCAGGCGATCCCGATCGCGACATAGATGCCGCGCTGGAGCGCTGGGTCGAAAAAGGAGTCGCCCCCGAGCGCATCGTCGCCGCCAAGCGCAAGAGCGACCTTGACCCCGCGAGCGCCGTCGTGCGCACGCGCCCCTTGTGCGCGTATCCTTTGGTCGCGCGCTACCAGGGCGCCGGCAGCACCGACGACGCCGCCAACTTCGTGTGTGCGAAGCATGACTGAGGTGCTGCGTCGAGCGGGTTCTGGAGAACCCGCGCAGGCCTGGAGGCCCGCCCTACTTACGCTGATTTTCCTGGTGGGTGTCTGCTGGTGGAATGTGCAGCAGGTCAGCCCGCCGCCGGTAGTCCCCGCCACCGCTCCGGCGACGGACTTCTCGGCCGCGCGCGCTCTCGTCCATTTGCGGGCTTTCGCGCGCGTGCCGCATCCGGTCGGCAGCGCGGCGCACGACGCGGTGCGCGACTATATCGTGCAGCAGCTCTCGGCGCTGGGCGTGCAGCCGGAGGTCGAAACCGCTATTGTGGTCAACCCGCGCTGGGGTTCTCCTTACAGCGCCGCCACGGTATACAACATCGTGGCGCGATTGCCCGGCGTTGCCAGCAGCAAGGCGGTGATGCTCGCCGGGCATTACGATTCGGTCTCCGCGGGCCCCGGCGTCAGCGATGACGGCCATGCCGTGGCCCTGCAGCTCGAAACGCTGCGCGCCTTGCTGGCCGGCCCGCGCCTGCGCAACGACGTGGTCTTCCTGTTCACCGACAGCGAAGAAGGCGGGCTGCTGGGCGCCAAGGGCTTTCTGGAGCATCATCCGCTGGTGAAACAAATCGGCCTGGTGATGAACTTCGAAGCGCGCGGCACCAGCGGCCCGGCCATGATGTTCGAAACCAGCGAGGGAAACGGAAAGCTGGTCCGCGAATTCGCCGCCGCCGCGCCCCATCCGGTCACTTCGTCGCTCAGCTACGAAGCTTATAAGCTGCTGCCCAACGATACCGATCTCACGTTCTTCAAGCAGGCCGGGCTTGCCGGACTGGGCTTCGCCTATGTCGACGATGTGGCCTACTATCACACGCAGTATGACGACCTGGCGCACCTGGATCCGCGCAGCTTGCAGCAGGACGGCGATTACGCGCTGGCGCTGGCGCGGCGCTTCGGCAATATCGACCTGCGCGATTTGAAGAGCGCTGACGCCACTTACTTCGTTTTGCCGTTCTTTGGTTGCATCGTGTATCCGGCGAGCTGGAGCGTGCCGCTGGCCGGGTTCGCCGCGTTGCTGTTTGCGGCCGTGGTGGCGCTGGGCGTTTCGAAGGGCCGGCTGACGCTGGGCGGAACGCTGGCAGGCTTCTTCGGATTTCTGTTGGCGATCGCGATCGCCAGCGCCGCGGTGACCGTGATGTGGTCGCTCGCCAAAGGCCGGGCCGCGGGACTCTGGCAAGCCTTCGCCGGAGATCCCTATCACGCGGGCATCTATCGCCTGGCCAGCGTGGCGTTGGCCGTGGCCTTGACCACCGCCTTCTATGCGTTATTCCAAAAGCGCGCTCGGGTGCTGAACCTGTGGGCCGGCGCGCTGCTGTGCTGGTTGCTGCTCGCGCTGGCCAGCAGCGCGTTCATGCCCGGCGCCACGTACCTATTCCTATGGCCGATGCTTTCGTCGACCATTGCGTTGGGCATTGTCGCGATGGGTCGCGATGGCCTGATTCTGCAGTGGGTCTTCGCGCTGCCCGGACTGATCCTGATGGCGCCCACTATCGAGCTGCTGTTCCAGTCCTTAACCATGCGCATGGCCTTCGTGGGCGCCTTCACCACTGTGCTCCTTTTGGGACTGCTGATCCCTTGTCTGAGGCTGATCGCCGGCGCAGGCCGTTGGCGATTGCCCGCCGCCGCTACATTGGTCTGCGCAGGGTGCCTGATCGCGGGCGCATCGATGTCCGGCGTCAGTCGAGACGACCCGCGCACCAACAGCATCTACTACGGCCTGGACACGGATACCGGCAAAGCCGTCTGGTTCAGCCTCGATCTACAGGAAGACGACTGGACCGCGCACTATCTGGGAGCTAACCCGCAACGCGCCCCCTTGCCGCAATACGTGCCGTACATGCGGTGGCAATACCTGATTCACGAAGCGCCTGCCGTAGCTTTGCCTGCGCCGCTGATCGAGCGGCTCGACGGCGCGGCCAATGAGCTGCACCTGCGCGTGAGCTCGCCGCGCCAGGCGCCGCGCGTGTATCTTTACGGCGACGAGCGCAACCCGGTGCTGGAGGCTACCGTCGACGGCACACCCATCGAGGCAGCCAAGGCTTACGCCGGTTTGAAGCCCGGCCAGAAAGCCTACGCTTACAGCATGCCGCGTTGGGGACTCTGCTATTTCAACGTGTCGAAGCAGGGCATCGAACTGCGCATGCGCTTGCGGGATCCCGTCGCGGGCTACCGCATGGAGGCGATCGATCAATCTTATGGCATCGCCGGTCTGCCCGGCGCGGTGCCCCGTCCCGATAGCATGATCCCGTCGCCGCTGATGATGGATTCCGTGTGCGTGCGGAAGGCTTATACTTTCTAAGATGCTCGCCGGATCGCTTGCTCCGATGGTTCTGCCCGACGCGGATGGACGCGAAATCCGCCTCGGCTCGCTTTGGGAGCGGCAGCCGGCGGCGGTGGTGTTCCTGCGCCACTACGGTTGAATCTTCTGCCGCGAGCACGTCGCGCAGTTGCGCGCACACGAGCAGGCCTTCCGCGAGCGGGGCGCCAACCTGGCGGCCATCGGGCTGGGTGACGCGAACTACGCGCGCTTGTTCCGCGAGGAGGCGGGGATTCGGTTCCCTTTGCTGATCGACGAGGAACGTCTGGCGTATCGGGCCGCTGGGTTGCGTAACGCGAACCTCTTGCATCTGCTGCGGAGCGATAACAAGACCGCCCGCGACCGGGCGCGCTCGGGTGGACATCGGCAGCATAAGCTGGGGCAGAATCCGTTTCAGCTTGGCGGGAGCTTTGTGTTTGGGCCGGGCGATGTGGATCGGTATGCGCATGTCAGCCGCACGTTTGGGGATAATGCGCAGGTGGAGGATCTGCTCGCCGCGCTGTGATGGCGGAGTTGTGTGGCGGGCAATTTTGCCCGCAGCCGGCTTTCAGCCGGCCCTGGCCGCCTGCAAAGGCGGCTGCGGCCAAGATTGGCCGCCCCACATCA
>Ga0182016_10006418_pt1 | contig 12350 bp, 10 predicted proteins | sample 712S2MmetaG_FD_120491 | JGI IMG/M metagenome (GOLD analysis project Ga0182016, IMG submission 120491) | Permafrost microbial communities from Stordalen Mire, Sweden - 712S2M metaG | ecosystem: Environmental > Terrestrial > Soil > Wetlands > Permafrost | place: Sweden: Stordalen | collected...
GTCCGCCGCGACGTCCGCTCGGAACTCGCCGTGCCGCTCGAGGTGCAGGGCGAGGTGCGCGGCGTCATCAACGTGGATTCCGAACGCGTGGATGCGTTCTCGGTGGACGACCAGGAGCTGTTGCAGGAACTGGCAATCCAGGCCGCCAAGGTCATTCACCACACCTGGCTTTACGAGCAACTGCGTTTGAAGGTGATGCTCTTCGAGTCGCTGTCCAGCGTGAGCCGCACGATCAATTCCACCTTGAACCTCGACGAGGCCCTGCGCGCCATCACCAAGGAGGCGTGCGAGCTGATGCGCGCGCGGATGTGTTCGCTCATGTTGATTGACGAATCGCGCGAGTGGCTGGACCTGCGCGCGAGCTACGGCGCCGGCGACGCCTATATCAACAAGCCGCGCCTGAGCGCCGGCGAAAGCCTCATCGGCGTGGTGGTGCGGCGCAAAAAACCGTTGCAGGTGGCCAACGTCCAGACCGACACCCGCTACCAGAATGTCGAGCTGGCGCGGCGCGAAAGCCTCGTGTCGCTCTTGAGCGTGCCGCTGATTTTTGCCGGGCAATGCATCGGCGCGCTGAGCGTCTATACCGCGCGACCGTATAGTTTTTCCAACGAGGAAATCAAAATCCTCTCCGCGCTCGCGGAACTCTCCGCCATTGCCATTGAGAAGGCGCGACTTTACGAGCGCGTGGTGGATGTGGAAGAGCAGTTGCGCCAGAATGAAAAGCTCTCCGCGCTCGGCCTGCTCGCGGCGGAGGTGGCGCACGAAATCCGCAATCCGCTCACGGTGATGAAGCTGCTCTACCACTCGCTCGACCTGAAGTTCGACGCGCACGACCCGCGCAGCAAGGACGCGCAGATCATCGAATCCAAGATCGAGCACCTGAACAAGATCGTGGAGCAGATCCTGGATTTTGCGCGGACGACCGAGCCGAAGTTTGCGCCGGTGAACCTGAACGACCTCGTGGACGAATTAAGCCTGCTCGTGCGGCACAAGCTGGCGAACCAGGGCATCAAGCTCGTGCGCGATTTGCAAGACGATTTGCCGCTGGTCTCCGGCGACGCGCCGCAACTGGAGCAGGCGTTTCTCAACCTCATCCTCAACGCCGCCGAGGCGATGGCCGAGGGCGGCACGCTGACCATCCGTTCGCGCGCACTGCGCGGGGCGGACACGGCCGGGCAGGTGGCGGTGGAGTTCAAGGACACCGGCGGCGGGATGACGGCGGAGCAGCAGCGGCAGGCGTTCAAGACCGTGCTGGCCACCACCAAGGCCAAGGGCACCGGCCTGGGCCTGGCGATTGTGGGGCGGATTGTAGAGACGCATCACGGCGAAATCCGCATCCGCTCGCGCGTGGGGCGCGGCACCACCCTGCGCATCGCCCTGCCGGTGAAGTGAGTTATCTGTCGAGCAGTTCGCTCAACGACTTGAACGGCTTGGATTCCTGTCCGGGCAGAATATATTCCACTAACTCCTCGTCGTCGTTGGAAAATCTCATGACCATGCCTTTGGGGATTTTGGGGCTAAAAAAACCGCCACGGTCATTCAATTTGAACGCCTTGGTGAATCTGGCCTCTGGAGAAATGCCCAAAGGATTTATCACATAAACCACGCCTTGGGGATTGTGTAGGTTTCCGCTTTTATCAATGGCAAGACGAAGGCGGACGAAAGGATCCTCGCCCTTCTCATGATAAAGATACGGCGCAATGTCCTGTGCGGTGATTTCCCGCGCTGGCACCATGTTGTTTGTATAACCATGCTCAATGGCCCACTCTATCTTGGTGCGGTCAATGTTGATTAAAACGCCTTTGATACCGAACATTTTGCCCGGCCCGCCGCCCACAAAATTCGGGATGGAAATGGCGGCCAGCAGCCCGACGATGACGAGTAAAAGGAGAATGGTCAGCAACCCAGAGAGAGTTGTTTTGGGTTTGGGATTAGTATCTGAATCCATATTTCAAGAAACACCGGCGAAGCACAAAGGTTGTTGCGGTCGGAGTGTCTGGACTCTGACACCGGCGCACCTTTTGCCGCATCCGCTCGCGCGTGGGGCGCGCCACCACCCTGCGCATCGCCCTGCCGGCGAAGTGAACTCAGCCAACCGGGTCAAAAAGGCGGTTTCGGGAGGCGGGAAGGGGGGGGGATTGGCGAAAAAACGCGGTTTTTGACGCAATATTCGCAAAAATGGCTGGTTCCTGCCCGGTAACGGACGGTTCGGAACCGGGAACGGACGGTTGCGGACCGGTTAAGCGGGTGCGGCTCATGCCGGTTATTTTCACGGCATCCTTGACCGTGTATGCTAATTGCAGGACGCGCTCATTCGAGTGCGCTACCTTGTCCCAATCTACTTTTGCCATTTCCCACCTCGCGGTTGTTGAAGAAGTTATCCACATCTATTTGATAAAATTACGCTCCAAGGACTAATAAAAGGTTAATTAGTCCACCGCCCGGCACATCTAAATCCAGTCATCCACTTCAAAGGGCTTTTGCCAGAATGCGGAGAATAACCCCCTCATTCTCCGCATGAGTTGCGGAGAAAGCCGTTGACTTTGCGGAGAATATGCCCCATAATATCCGCATAATAAGCGGAGATTAACGATGTATATTCACGAGCAAAAAGATTGGCCGCAGCTTCATTGGGACAGCAAAGCCCTGTCCAGCCTGCTTGCGGACGTTCGCCACCGTCAGGGACGCCTCCTTGGGCAAATGGAAGCCCTGGGCTTCAAATTGAAGGAAGAGGCCGTCCTGCAAACCCTGACCGCCGACGTGGTAAAATCCAGCGAGATTGAAGGCGAAAAGCTCGACCCCGAAGCGGTGCGATCTTCCATCGCCCGCCGCTTGGGCATGAATATCGGCGGCCTTGTCCCGTCCGACCGTAACATTGACGGCGTGGTGGAAATGATGCTGGACGCCACCCGCCATTACGCCAAGCCGCTGACCGATGAAAGAATGTTTGGCTGGCACTCCTGTTTGTTCCCGTCAGGGCGCAGTGGCATGACCCGGATCAATACCGGCAAATGGCGCGATGATAAAAGCGGCGCAATGCAGGTTGTCTCCGGCCCCATCGGGCGCGAGACGGTGCATTACGAAGCGCCCGTTGCCGCTCGCATTGAAAAAGAAATGACGGCGTTTTTTAAGTGGTTCAACAAAGAAGCCGAACTCGACCCGGTGTTGAAAGCGGGCGTGGCGCATTTGTGGTTCGTGACCATCCATCCCTTTGATGACGGCAATGGGCGCATCGCCCGCGCCATCGCCGATCTGTGTCTGGCAAGGTCTGAAAAAAGCAGCCAGCGTTTTTACAGCATGTCGGCGCAAATCCGGCAGGAACGAAAAAATTATTACGACATTCTCGAAGCAACGCAAAAGGACACGACAGATATAACGCCGTGGCTGAAATGGTTTCTGGAATGTTTGGGGCGGGCAATTGACGGCGCGGAAAACTTGCTGGCAAGCGTGATGGCAAAAGCCCGCTTCTGGGAAAAGCTGGACGGTTTGTCTTTGAACGAGCGGCAACGCTCGGTTCTCAACCGTTTGCTGGACGGATTTGAAGGCAAGCTGACAACGACCAAATGGGCGAAGCTCACAAAATCATCGCAGGATACGGCGACGCGGGATATTCAAGAGCTGGTTAAAATGGGCATTCTTGAGCGCAGCGCAGAAGGCGGACGCAGCACGTCGTATAATCTCAAATTGAGCAATTAAGGGTGCGATCAGGAGAGAGCAACATTCTAGAGGGCGCGAGGCTTTGCCTGTCGCCCAAAATGCAATATAGCGCGATGCCCGGCATTGCGCCCTACTTGAAAAAAGTCATTTGAGGACAGACAATACGGAAGTTCTGGAACAACGAAGATTGCCGGCGATTGATTTATTCAGCTAAATCGTTGAACTGAAATATCAGGCTCTGTGCGGCTCTTTTGACCGGCATTCTTTTTTTGCCAGTGCTGTGAAATCGTATTCGTCATTTTTGCCAGCCAAACGCGGTCAATACTCAAATCCAAAACATCCGAAGTAGCAAAATACTTGATGCCATTAGCGGCAGGATTGCCCAACGGTTTTAACATCCGTGCCGCAACGAGAGGGGGAACATCATGCGGCTGGCAATTCAGCACCCAGGCCACTTGCTCTGCCACCAACCGAGCCGGGGGCTTTCCCAAACCCGCAATCACCGTCATGTTGCCGGATGAAAATTGAACCCATCACACTGTCAGTGAATTTGTCAGTGAAAGCACCGCCGAATTGTGAAAAATTGTGGCGGTTTAACCTGAATAGTCTATTGGTTTTACCAGCGATTTGCTAATTTACCTTTATCTGAATCAATGCAACAGACTGTGCCCATCTGTGGCAAAAAGCGGCGTTCAGCGGTGGCCAAAACCCTGCTGGATTCCGGCGCTCAAATTATTTAGTCTCCCCCGATGTTCGACATCGTCCGCCCGCAGATTGCCACCGCCGCCGACAAGGTTTCCCACCTGCGGAGGTTTCTTTGACGTCGCCAAATTGAACCAACGGTTTGCGGAACTCGAAAACCAGATGACCGGCGAGTCGTTCTGGAACAACCAGGAGGCCGCCCAAAAAGTCATCAACGAGACCAACGACATCCGCGGCAAGCTCGAACCGCTCGGCCGCTTCGGCAAGGCGGTGGAGGATTTGCAGGTGATGCTCGAACTCGCCGCCGCCGAACCGGAGGCGATGCAGGGCAAGCTCGAGGCGGAGATGGAGGCGGACGTGAAAAAATTGTTCACCGAGCTGGACACCTTCGAGCTGAAGACGTTTCTCAACGGCCCGCATGACAAGTGCAACTGCATCTTCACCATCAACGCCGGCGCCGGCGGCACCGAGGAGCAGGATTGGGCGGAAATGCTCTCGCGCATGTATGGCCGCTGGTTCGACCTGCGCGGCTGGAAATGGGACGTGACGGACGCGCTCCAGGGCGACACCGCCGGCCTGAAGACCGTCACCTTCCGCGTGGAGGGCGAGAACGCCTACGGCTTCTGCAAGGCGGAACGCGGCGTGCACCGGCTGGTGCGGATTTCGCCGTTCGATTCCAACAAGCGGCGGCACACGAGTTTTTCCAGCGTGGACACGGTGGCAGAATTGAGCGATTTGCTGGAGACGGATATCGTGATTCCCAAGACGGAAATCCTGCGCGACACCTTCCGCTCCGGCGGCAAAGGCGGCCAGAACGTGAACAAGGTGGAAACCGCCGTGCGCCTGACGCACTTGCCGACCGGCCTCGTCGCCGCGTCGCAAGCCCAGCGCAGCCAGGTGCAAAACGAAGCCACCGCGATGGCGATGCTGATCTCAAAACTTTACGCGCTGAAACTTGACCAGGCGAAAAGCGAGATGGAACGTTTTTACGGCGACAAGGGCAGCATCTCGTGGGGCAACCAGATTCGCAGCTACGTGTTCCAGCCGTATCGCATGGTGAAGGACCTGCGCACCGGCGAACAGTCCAGCGACGTGCAGGCCGTGATGGACGGCGCGCTGGATCCGTTCGTGAACGCCTGGCTCCGCGCCGGCTGCCCGCTCAAGCGGATGCAAGGCGTGAAGGATGAGGAGGAATGAAACATTCAACATTCAACATTCAACGTCGAACATCGAAGGCAAATCCGGCAAGCCACGTCCTTGGGCGTTGGGAGTTGTATGTTGAATGTTGAATGTTTTCCAAATCCGGCCATGAACATCCTCGACACCATCGTTGAACAAAAGAAACGCGAAGTTGCGTTGCTGCCCGCGCGCCTCATCGCGGCCGGCGATTTACGCGACGCGATGCTGGAGCACGGCGAGCGCCGCGACTTCATCGCCGCGCTAAAAAATCCGCGCGTCGGCAACATCGGCTTGATTGCCGAGGTGAAGAAGGCTTCGCCGTCCATGGGCGTCATCTGCAAAGATTTTGATCCCGTCCGCATCGCCAAGGAATACGAGGCGGCGGGCGCAAGCTGCCTGTCCGTTTTGACGGATGAAAAGTTTTTTCAAGGCTCGCTGGATTATCTCCGGCAGATCCGCGCCGCCGTAAAACTGCCGCTGCTGCGCAAGGATTTCATCATTGATGAGCGCCAGATTCTCGAAGCCGTCGAATGGGGCGCGGACGCCATCCTGCTCATCGTCGCCATCTTGACGGACGCGCAACTGGCAAAATTTCATTCGCTCGCCGTTGAAGCCGGCTTGGCCGTGCTGGTCGAGGTTCACGACGAGGAAGAAATGGAACGCGCGCTGAAAATTTCGCCGGCGCTCATCGGCGTGAACAACCGCAACCTGAAAACTTTCAAGGTGGATTTGGCGACGACCGAGCAGCTCGCGGCAAAACTCTTCTCGTCACCCGTCACTCGTCACTCGTCACTTCTTGTCGCAGAAAGTGGAATTCATTCACGCGCGGATGTGGAGCGTTTGAAAAAGTGCGGCGCGGGCGCAATTCTGGTCGGGGAGTCGCTGGTCAAGCAAGGTGACATCGGCGCGAAAGTCCGCGAGCTGATCGGCTAGCTTTTATTCTTCGCCAACTGCTTTGCCAGCCGGATTGCCGCGATCATGCTGCCGGGATTCGCAATTCCTTTTCCCGCGATGTCATAAGCCGTGCCATGGTCGGGCGAGGTGCGGATGAACGGCAGGCCGAGCGTCCAGTTGATGCCGCTGTCGAACGCAACGGCCTTCAGCGGCGCGAGTCCCTGGTCGTGATACATCGCTACCACGGCATCAAATTCTCCCTTCAGCGCGTAATGAAAAACCGTGTCGCCGCTCAACGGGCCGACCACATCGAAGCCGCGTTGCTGCATCGCCTGAACGGTGGGTGCAATCGTCGTGATTTCCTCGTCGCCAAATTCCCCGCCTTCGCCGGCGTGCGGGTTCAGCCCGGCCACGGCGATTTTCGCGCGTGCCAAACCGAGGTCGCGGCAGGACTGCGCGGCCAGCTCGATGGCGAGCGTGATTTTTTCCGCCGTCAATTTTTCCGGAACGGATTTGATGGCAATGTGAACCGTGGCCAGCGCCACACGCAGCCAGCGGCCGCGTTCGTCCGTGCCGAGCAGCATCATCGCGGTGCGTTTGGTGCCGGCCAGCTCGGAGAGAAATTCCGTCTGCCCGACGAACTTGTGGCCGGCGCGGATGATGGCCTGCTTGTTTACCGGCGCGGTGACGAGCGCGTCGAGTTCGCCGCGCAGGCAGCGCTGGCCGCCGTCGTGCAGCGCGGCGATGGCGGCGTGAGCAGCGAGCGGCGCGCCGGCGGGCAGATTTTCCGGCAGCGGTTTAGCGAAAGGATTGGCGATGAAAAATCTGCCGCCGGCGTCATAGCCGGAGAATTTTTGTAGCGGCGGGTTTAGCTGCTGGCGGCGGGCGTAGTTAAGCGCAGATTGCTCGTCGCCAATCAGGAGATATTTTGTGTCGTCAGCGGGCGCTTCGGCGGCGACGGCCTTGAGCGTGACTTCGAGGCCGACACCGGTGGCGTCGCCCAACGAAATGCCAATCCAGTTTTTCATCGTGCCGCCGGCGCCGGCGATTTTTCAGAAGTAGCGGATGAAGGTTTTTTTCTTGAGGCCTTCGATCCAGTCCTTTTGCAACTTGGCCTGCTGCTTGAGGCGGAGAGTTTTCTCGATGTCCGCAGCGACCTCGATCAGCGGGCGGAGGTGGCTGGCGTGCTTGTCCTCGACGAGCATGAGGTAGCAGGTGTCGGGCGTGTCCACCAGATCGCTGACGGTGCCGACGGGCAGGGCGAAGGCGACGTCGGCGAGTTCCTTGCGCAAGACGGATTTTTGCACCCAGCCCCAGTCGCCGCCCTGATGCTGCTGCGAGCCTTGCGAATAAATCGCGGCCATCTCGGTGAACGGTGCGCCGTCCTTGAGCTTGGCCTGGATTTCGCGGGCAAGCTTGAGCGTGTTGGTGTCGTCCGGCGCGGACTTGGCAAGGACAATCATGCGCAGCTTGATCTGGTCCTCGACGCGAAATTCGTCCGGGTTCGCCTGGTAATATTTTTCAATCTGGTAGGGCGAGACAAAAATTTCCTTCTGGACGTTCTGGTTGCGCAGCGCGGCCTCAATGTATTGGTCGCGCACCTGCTTGCGGAACTGCTCCACGGTCAGGCCCTGCGCCTGTAGGGTTTTCATGAAGGTCACGCGGTCGCCGAACCGCTCGCGGATGCGTTCCTGCACGAGCTCGTCCACGACGGCGTCCGGCAGCTTGTAGCCCTCGGTGTCGAAGCTGCGGAGGATGAGCGCGTTTTCGACGAGCTGGTTCAAGCTGTCGTTGAGCGTGTCGTTGAGCTTCGACTGGAAAATGTCCGGTTGGTCGCCGTATTGGCGGCGGAGCGCGTCGGCGGCGGGGCGGGAATAGTCCTCCACCTCGGAAAACGTGACCACGCTGCTGCTGACCACGCCCTTGATCCCGTCAACGACCGCCGGCTCGGCCCCGGCGGACAGGACGGCGACGACGGTCAGGCCCGGAATGAAATAAAACAGCTTCATCAATTTTTCGCATGGTAACAACCCCGCCCGCGCGGTCAAGCGCCGCTACGGCTGCGCGCGCGCCTGGCTCCACATCACCAGCGCGATGATCAGGCCGAAAAGCAACGCCACCAAGACCGCCCAGCGCAGGAAAACTTTTTGCTTGCGATGGTAGTTGCGCCCGCCCTGACCCGGCAGCAGGTAGAAGCGTTCGCGCGGTTTGTTGGATTTGAAGCCGAACACGCCGCTGTTTTACCACGCCCCGCGCCGCGCCACAAGCCGCCCTTGCGATTGGGAAAATTTTCAGTATCGTCTGGCGCGTGCAACTTGAAGATCATCCTGGCGACATCGTCCGCAAAGCCTGCGCGGCCAACGGCATTCCCCCCGCCGCCGCCGCCGCTGCGGCCGGCCTGACCGAAAGCGAATTCACGGCCTTCGGCGAAACCGGCCAGTCCGCGAAGAAAATAAATTTTGCCGCGCTCGCCAAAGTCGCCGGCCTGAACCCCGCCAAGCTCGAAGCTGTCGCCAACGGCTGGCTGCCCGCGCCAATTGATTTGTCCGGCTGGCGCGAACTCCGCGTCATCACCACGAAGAAAGACGATTTGTCCGTCAACTGCTATCTCGTCTGGGACGAGGTCCAGCGCGACGCCGCGCTGTTCGACACCGGGCTGGACGCGCAGCCGGTGCTGGACATCATCGCGGCGGAAGGCCTGACGCTGCGGCACATTTTCATCACGCACTCGCATTGGGATCACGTCGAGGCGCTGCCGCAAATCCGCGCGGCCTGGCCGAAGGCGCGCGTCCACACCAGCTCGAAAAATGCGCCGGTGGACCAGCGCAACAAGAATGCCGAGATCATCCCGCTCGGCGGCCTGCGCGTGACGCACCGCGAAACGCCCGGCCATTCCGAGGACGGCGTGACCTACCTCGTCGGCAACTGGCAGGAGGACGCGCCGCACGTCGCCATCGTCGGCGACGCAATTTTTGCCGGCTCGATGGGCAACGGCAACGGCGCTTGGGAACTGGCGAAGCAAAAAGTGCGTGAACAAATCCTGTCGCTGCCGCCGGCAACTTTGCTCTGCCCCGGCCACGGCCCGCTGACGACCGTCGCGGAGGAAAAGGCGCACAACCCGTTCTTCTGACCGGCGGTTCAACTTGAATTGTCGCACCATTCCGGCGAAAGTTTCCCCGTGCGTTTCAACCCCGGATTCTGGCGCCGCTGCCGTTTCGCCTTTCGCTGCGCCCGCATCGCGGCGTGGCTGCTGGTGCTCGCGGGGCTGATCTTCTTCGTCTGGTGCAACCGCGTCGGCCTGCCGGATTTCTTGAAGGCGCGGCTCGTCGCCACCTTGTCGGAGCGCGGCGTGAAGCTGGAATTTTCCCGGATGCGGCTCAGCCTCATCCGCGGCCTCGTCGCGGAAAACGTCCGCGCCGGCCAGATGCAGGCCGCCGACAGCCCGGCCTTCGCCGCGCGGCAGGTCCACCTGCAGATCAATTTTCCCGCGCTCCTGCACCGGCGCTGGCAGGTGGACGGCCTTGTAATCCACGACGGGCAATTCATCCTGCCGCTCTCGCCGACGAACGCGCTCGCGCTCACCAACCTTCAGACTGAACTGCGCTTCCAGACGAATGACACCTGGTCGCTCGACCATTTCCGCGCGGACTTTGCCGGCGCGCAGATCGGCATCACCGGCGAGGTCGCGCACGCGCCCGAGGCGGCCAACTGGAAAATGTTCGCCGGACGCGGCACGGACCGGGGCGCGCTGCTGGCCTCGCTGAAAATTTTTGCCGACACGCTGCGGCAAATCCGTTTTCTGGGCGAACCGCAGTTGCGGCTGACGCTGGCCGGCGACGCGCGCGACCAGCACACCATCACCGTGCGGCTGAACGCCACCGCGCCGGGCGTGAACACGCCGTGGTTTGGCGCGCAGGATTTTTCGGCCGACGCCAGCCTTACGGAACCCGCCGACGCGCCGACGAACTGCGACGCCGCATGGGGTTTTTGGACCAACCTGCAGCCGTTCCGCCTCGCGTGGTCGGTGCGGCTCGGCACACTGCGCTCGGCACCGCTGGATGGCGGCACCATCAGTTGCGCCGGCGTCTGGGCGGTGCCAACCTTGGCAATCACGAATCTCACGGGACAGCTCGGCGGCGGACAACTGGCCGCCGGCGCGGCGCTGGACGTGGCGTCGCGGGAACTCACATTAACAAATGACTCGCAGTTTGACCCGCTCGCGCTGGCAAAATTGTTGCCGGAAAATTTCCGCGCGGCGCTGGCAAAAATTTCCTGGACGCAGCCGCCGGCTTTGCACGCGGACGGTTCGCTGCGATTGCCACCGTGGACGAATTCTACCGGCGACTGGCGCGGCAAGCTCGCGGAATCCGTAGCCTTGCACGGCGACTTGGCCGTCACCAACGCGGTCGTCGCCGGCGTGACGCTCGACACGGTGCGCACGCATTTTTCCTGCGCGGACATGATCTGGGATTTGCCGGATTTCACGGCGGTGCAGGGGCGGACGCAGTTGCGCCTGAGCGGCGAGGCGAGTGCGGCGACGGGAAATTTCCGCTGCCTGCTGACCGGCCAGCTGGACGAGGCGAGCGTCGCCGCGCGGCTGACAACGAGCAACGCGGTCCACGGGCTGGCGTATTTCAACTGCCGCGAGCCACTCGTGCTGGCGGCGGATGTCACCGGCAATTTACGGAACCTCGAAACCCTGTGCGCCACCGGCCGCGTGGCGCTGACGAACTTTGCGATTCGCGGCGAGGAAATGGATTCCGTCGCGGCCACTTATTTTTACACGAACCTCGCGTTCGAGATTTATTCGCCGGAGTTGCGCCGGGCGGACGGCGCGCAATTTCTCAAGGCCGACAAGGTGTTCCTCGATGTGCGGCAGAAGGCCATCTGGATCACGAACGGCCTGGCCTTGGCGGATCCGCACGCGGTGGCGCGCGCCATCGGGCCCAAGACGGGGCGGCTGCTGGAGCCGTATCAGTTTCTGGCGCTGCCGCTGGTGCACGTCCACGGCAGCACGCCGGTCATCAACATCCTCACCGCGCAGGACGCGGAGCTGGCCGACCTGACGTTCGAGTTCAATCAAGGCGTGCCGTTCCGCTGGGCGAAGCTGTCGGCCACCGACCTGACCGGCACGGTTCGCTGGCTGAAACAGTCGCTGCTCCTCACCAACCTCGTGGCGCAGCTTTACGACGGCCGCGGCGCGGGCGGCGGCGACCTGGATTTCCGGCCGGCGGACCACGCCTGCGACTTTGATTTTTCGTTCGCGGTGACAAACATCAATTTGCACCTGCTCGCCGCCGATTTGTCCACGAACAAAAATAATTTGGAAGGTCGCTTGAACGGCACGGTGCTGGTGACCAACGCCAGTTCGGCGGACTGGCGCTCGTGGAACGGCGGCGGGAGCGTGAGCCTGCACGACGGGCTGCTGTGGGATGTGCCGATGTTTGCGTTCATGTCGCCGGTGCTCAACGCCGTCTCGCCGGGGCTGGGCAACAGCCGCGCCAAGGAGGCGGCGGCGGATTTCGTCATCACCAACGGCGTGATCACCACCGATTCGCTGCTCATCCAGTCCACCACCATGCGGCTGCTCTACGCCGGCACCGTGGACCTGGAGCAGAACGTGAACGCGCGGGTGACGGCGCAACTACTGCGCAATGTCCCCTTGGTCGGCCCGCTGGTCAGCGCGGTGCTGATGCCGGTCAGTGAAATTTTCAAATGCCGCGTCACCGGCCAATTGGGCGCACCGTTGGTGGCGCCCGTCTATATCCCGGGCTTCATCCCCAAGCTCCTGTCCGTGCCGCTGCATCCCATCCACACCGTGGAGGAACTGTTCACGCCCGCGCCGGCCACCGGCAAGCCCTGAACCGGGTCAAGCCGCCACCGCCGATTCCCGATCCGGAACCGTTACTTCTCAAGAA
>Ga0182016_10006419_pt1 | contig 12350 bp, 8 predicted proteins | sample 712S2MmetaG_FD_120491 | JGI IMG/M metagenome (GOLD analysis project Ga0182016, IMG submission 120491) | Permafrost microbial communities from Stordalen Mire, Sweden - 712S2M metaG | ecosystem: Environmental > Terrestrial > Soil > Wetlands > Permafrost | place: Sweden: Stordalen | collected...
AAACTGACGATATAAAACGGGCGGATTTCGCAGGAAATCCGCCCGTTATGCTGGAACGTTCCCACCCTGGCCAGCTCAGGGCTGGCGCAGGATGTAGTACAACTCCGCGTTGGTTGACGCCGTGTTGGTGAACTGGTAATTCCCGGATCCCGCCGGACTTTCAACCGTGTGTCCCACCACGGGCCAGTTGGTCCGCGGGGCCGTCAGATTGTTCGTGGCCAATATACTGAAGACCGCGCCGGTCGCGTTGGTGAAACTCAACCGGAAGGCGCCGTTGCCGGCGGTCAAACCGCTCACATTGGGCGCCGTCACCGTCAAGGTGGTGAAGGTTTTATCCGAACCAGCCACTGTGCCCGCGGACGAGGAGGCGTCAATCTGATAGTGATACAGCGTTCCCTGCAACAATCCCCCCGTCAAATTGGTGACCAGAGTCACACCAGCGCCACTTGCCAGACTATTGGTTGGGGTGAAACTGCCATAGCTGGTGGTGGTGCCATACTTGAACCAGTAACCCGTTGTGTTTCCGTTGGGATTGACCGTCGCATCGAATGTTGCGCTTCCGGCGGTGACGTTTGAGGCCGTCAAGGTCGATACCACCGGATTCGTCAGCGTGGTGAGCAGCATATCCGCTCCGATTGCCATGCCGGCAATATTCGTCGCCACCACGCGGTAGTGAAAGCCGCTCAACTGGGCCAGACCGCTGACCGCGGCGTTAACCGCCGCGGCCGTAGAAACGACCCCCAGCCAGTTGGTCGCGGTGGAACTGCCATAGCTGGTGGTCGGGCCATATTGGAACCAGTAAGCGGTGGGGCCATTGCTCGGATTGACCGTGCCGTTCAATTGCGCGGTGGTGGAAGTGACCTTCGTGGCGGCCGTGGTCGCGGCCGTCGGGACCGTGGTTGGAACGGCCGTGCCCGAGACGTTCAGGTTGTCGATCGCATAGCCTTGGCCGGAACCAGCCCCATAATAATTCATGGACCAGACCAGCCACAGGGCGGCACCCGGCGCCCAAGGCGCGGAGAGGGCCATGTTGTTGGTGGCAACGTTGACCTGATTGGCCGGCTTTGTTCCGTCCACCGCCAGCGTGCCGGTTGGATTCGACGGGAAGTTAAACGCCAGGTTTGGCACAGTGATGGCGTTCGGCAGGTCTTGGGGAGTCAAATTCGTGGTATCGGGCTGGGTCTGCAACACAAAGCTGCTGGCGGTGGGATCAATCGCGTAGCTCAGGGACATGGTTCTGGTCCCGGTGTTGTTGCGCCACAATTCACCCAGGAAGCTGACATTGATATAATTAAGGGTGTTGGTGGAGTTATTGATCAGCTTCACCCCGAAGGCCGTGGAACCGGTGGTGCCGGTTGAAAGCAGCCCCAATGAACGATTGGTGCCCACCACCCCGCCCTCAACATCATTGTTTCCGAAGTCAATCACGCCGCCCGTGGATTGGTCGCCGTCCTGCGCGCCGAAACGGGTGATGCCATCCACACCGTCAGCTGCCGAATTCGCATCGGCCGCGCCGTACCAGCCAAAGAGGTTGGCTGAACCAGTGCCCAACCCCAAACCGCCGATGTAACTGTTGTTGATCACCGGGTAGGCAAAATCAAAGGGATTCGCAAGCGAATAGGCACTGGTATTAATCTGGCCGGGATCCTTAGGGTTGTTAAAGCTGTTCACGGACGCGCCGTTGCCAACCGCCACGCCGCTTTTAATGCCTTGCGAACCGGGATCCGGCAAGACATCAAAGTTTTGAACATAGAGCTGGTTGCTATAGGCCACGGCGGAAGGCGGCGGAGGAATCAGGACGGTTACTGAAGCCAGCGCACTGGTCACACTGCCGCCCGGATTGCTAACGACGAGATAATAGTTGGTGGCCGTGTCGGCGGTGGTCGTTGCAGCGATGTTCAAGGTGGGGCTCTGCGTTCCGCTAAATTCAGAGCCGTCGGTCAATAGCGTGGAGCCTTCGTACCATTGATTGGTCACTGGCGGCGATGCCCCGGCCTCGCCGGCCGTCAGCGAAGTTGGCAGGTTGGTAAAGGTGGTTACCGATGCCGGTTGGCCCGCAGTGAAGGTTGCCAAATGGTAATTGATCGTCAATATGTCCACGATATTTGAGGCATAGGACGCGGATGGATTCCCCACCACCAGATAATAGCTGGCGGCGTCCGCGATGGTCAGATTTGAAATGCTCAGGGAGGACGTGGTCGAACCAAAGTATTTAACCCCGTCATCCACCAGCCCGGTGCCATTCAAATACCATTGATAGCTGAACGGTTGCGTTCCGCTGGCGGTAACCGGGGCAAACGTGATCTGGCCGCCCACATAGCCAGTGACCAGATTGGTGCCGCTGGAGATGACCGGGGGCACTGGAACCGTCGTCACTCCCAGGATGGCCGGGGCACTGGTGACGGATCCATAGGCGTTGGTGACGACACATTCGTAAACGAAGTCATTGAGGCTGGTGTCCAGGCTGCCCAGGCTCAGAGAGGCATTGGTTTCGTTGTCAAGGTTGGTCCCATTTTGGAGCCATTGGTAGCTCAAATCGTAAACCGATTGCGCCACGATGCTGAAGGATGCGGCGCCACCCACGGTCGTGGCGTAATTGACTGGCTGCGAAGTGATCAGCGGGCGAAGGTCCGGCGTGAAGGTAATGCCGCCAAAAAACTCGTTCGTGGTCGCGGCCACCGCCAGGGTTTGGGCCACGATATTGGTCCCGGGAGCCAGGCCCGTATCCACAATCTTAATAATGCGGTTGTTATTTTGATGACCAGCGGAGGTGTTCACTCCCAAACCGCCGGGATAATTGGTGGCACCACCGTTTTCCATGGTGGTGGCATAGATGACCGGATTGGCGCCACTGAAGTCCACACAAATCCCAAAACAGCCCTGATTGCCGGACGTTTGTGCCAGCGTGTCCAGGTTGGTGGCGCTGAAATAGTACGGCGCCTGCACCCAAGTTCCGGAGTTGTTGGTAAATTTCACAATACCGTAGGTCTGGTCCGCGCCATAGGCGACCGTTTGCGCCGGATCCATGTCAAAATTGAGCACGGTCTGGAATGTATTACCCCAATTAAGATACAAATTGGTTGAAGTGAAATTAAAGTAGGGGTTGTTGACATCGGGATCCCAAGGCAGCGGCACCACGTTGCCGTCCGGGTCGACAAAATCATACAGGCCGCTGGCCACCCCTGCGGCCGGCTTGGTGGCGATGTAAAGTGTGCCGTTAATGATGTGGGCCTCCCCGGCCGCCTGGATATAGTTCTGCACCTCGACCGGTCCGCCAGCGTTGACGCTCTGGTTATAAAACAAGGTGCCATCCAGTTCGCTGCTGGTTCCGGCAAAATTACCCGTACCCCAAAAATTGGTGCCGTCGGTGGACGCAATGCCGGTTGGATTATCCTGGTTGTTGGCCGGATTAACCCCAACGGGGATGCCGAACCAGGTGTTCAAACTCGAAAGCACACTGATGGCATTGGTGAACGCATCCAGCGTTACAATGCCACGCTCCACGGTGGGATCCGTGGAGGGCTTGGCCGAAGTCGCGCTCAAAATATTGCCCACATAGCCTTCCAAACAAAGATACTCGCGGTTGATGCTGCGCGAAATGCCACCACCCTCGGACCCGGCGTGATGATTGATCCAGACCGAACCCGGAACGCTCGCATTCGTGGCCATCGCCACGGACACCAGCGGCGACACCTGATTGTTCGTGACGGGATCGAAAACCTGCACAAAACAGGGCGCCACCCGGGCGGTGACCATCGGCCAAAGTCCGTCAGCGGTTCCAGCCTTGAACACGGCCAGTTTTCCCGCCGGGAGAACAGGTTGGGTCGTTTGCGCGTGGGCCGCAATGCAAAGCATCGCGGTCATACTCATCAATTGTTTGGTTATATTCATTTCACGATTGCTTTTGGTACTGCTCTGGATGTTTGGAAAAACATCGAATTTTAATTATTGGCAAGTCATGCAACGTTTTGACGACCGTCCAGTGACAATCCGGTAACATTTTCATGAATAGGACCGTCAGCCGCCCAATCTGGTTGGTCTTAATTTTCACCCCCGGTTGGGGGCAATGTTTCCCAATGGTAACCATCAGGACACATCATTGTAACATAAGCCGGTCAAAATAATCTCGATGTTTGAAACTAATGACCAGCTGTGCACCTCGGATAAAAGAAACCAAGGTCAAAACCACGCCTTTACCTTGATAGAACTCCTGGTGGTGATTGCCATTATTGGCATTCTGGCCGCGCTATTGCTGCCGGCGCTTACCAAAGCCAGGGAAAAAGCGCGCCGCACCATCTGCATCAACAACCTCAAGCAATGGGGGCTGGCGCAGACCTTGTATGTGGATGATTACAATCAAACTTATCCCACAACCAAGATACCCACTGCCACCCAGGGTGCGGCTCCAGGTTACTTTGAGGACAATCCGACGTGGAACGACCTTTATGATTTCTATAACGCTCCCGGCGGACCTTTCGGTATGGATGCGTGGTTCAATGCCCTACCGCCCTACGTTGGACAGAAGTCGCTGGAATATTACGCCGCCCAGCCTGGCACATCATCCACCAAACCTGCCATTGACGCATTCAACAATGCCAATACGATCTTTAAATGTCCCACGGCAATCATCGAACCCGGACTGCTCGCGAAACCCTACAATCGGGTCTTCTTTCAAGTGGGCATGAATTCACAAGGTCTGACCGGTCTGAATATGCCCTCCACGGACTACAACCTCAAAGTCAGCCAGCTCACCGTCAGCCCTTCAAAATTTGTCATGTTTGACGAGGGTCGAACGCTCATCGCGGAAGTTCCCTTCTACGGCAACACCTCAAAGGAAATCGATATCTGCAAACCTCAGGTTTATACGACGGCCCTGTCATCCCGGCACAGTAACGGTTCCGTGCTCACCTTTGCCGACGGACATGCCCAATGGTTCAAATACAGCTACATGTGTTTGAGTACACCCGCCAAAGCGGCTGACCCGGGAGATCCCGACATTTGTTGGACTGCCAATGGAAGCGTGGTGCCTTAACCATTGAACAACAATACCTTAGCCAGATGAAATCATCCATCAAGGCGGTTTTATTTACGCGCGCGGCCGTCTTGGCCGTGTTTTTTGCCGCCGCCTGCGCGGGGGCCTTCGCCAAGGATTCAGCGCTCTATTTTCTCGCCGGAGGCCAACCCGATGCCACCGCCCTCCTCGCGCCGCCGCCCCTGCCGGATTCGCCCGAGCAAGCCGCGGACATGGAAGAGGTGCGGGCGGTTTATCACGCGGCCGGCAGCAATGACATGGCGGAGGCCTACAGCGAAAAGAAGTTTTCCGTCTTCAACTTCGCCGCCGCCGCCGGGACGTTTTTGGTGGCAACCAACCTCCCCAAAACCGCGGCGTTCTTCGAAAAAGTGCAGTCGGATGCCGCCGCCGTCACCGATCTCGGCAAGGATTTTTACCGCCGCCCCCGGCCCTTCACCACCGACCCCGGCCTGGCCAATGGCAAACTCGAAAAAAGTTTTAGCTATCCCAGCGGGCACTCCACCGAATCCATGGTGCTGGCGCTGGTGCTGGCGGATTTGCTGCCCGAGCGACGCGACGCCATCATCGCCCACGCCCGTCAAATCGGCTGGCACCGCGTGCAGATCGCCCGGCATTACCCCACGGATATCTACGCTGGCCGGGTGCTGGCCCGGGCAATCGTGAAACAATTCAAGCAAAGCGATGCCTTCCAAAAGGAATTTGCCGAGGTCCAGGCGGAGCTGACGGCCGCGCAAAAACAACCCCGGAATGCCGGCTGAGGGCTGGGTCGGCTGCCGAATTCGGCGGTTTTGGATTTCGATCGGCGCCTCGCCTCACGGCGTCTTCTCGATCCCGATCCGCGCGGGATCAGCAATCCCCAATTGCAACAGCACCGCGTTGGTGTAAATGGCAAAGTTGGCGGGCATGAGCGGTACGTTCAACAACCGCCGCTGCAGCATCAACTCCTTCAGCGCCATTACATCGAGAGCCACGGGATCATGACCAAACCAGAGCTCATTGCGCACCGTCGAAAATTGCAGGTACCCCGCCGGTCCCCCCTCGTACTGGGCCAGCAAGGCATCCGTAACATGCAGCACGACCCGATCGCCCAGCACCGGCAGGGCGTCAATCTCCGGCAAGGCCACTGCCAGCCGGTCGGGATTGCCCTCAAACCGGCGCGTATTATCGACGCTACCGAGGGCCAGACTGTAGAAATGCCCGCAGACCCCCGCCGCATTTTCGTTCATCAACGGGGTCACGGAGATGATTTTGGTCATCTGCCGGCTAACTAGCTTGGATACAAAGGACTTTTTCCCCAGATTGAAATCCTTGTTGGTGCGGCCAAATTCCAAATCACCCCAGATCAACTGGCCGGTGACCGGCGAGTCGGGCAGGTAAAACGTGTTGGTGTCATAACCCGCCTCCTCCGCCCCCGCCACGCGCACCCCCAAAACCTGGCCCAGACTGCCAAATCCGGCCACCTGCAAATCCGCCAGGTGCCGATCCCAAATGATGATCCGGTCCGGGGGCAGGCCGGCGGCCATCAAGCCGTGCACGATGGCGGCCACCACGGCCACCCGCGTGCCCGCCACCGGGCCGGGCTCGGAAAACACCTTGATACCAACTATATCGTTGGTGGACAACAGGCTGAGCCACGCGCCCGTCACCGAGTTTTGCCGGGTGAAACCAGTCAGGCCGCGGTTAAAGACCGCCTCCACGCGCGCCTGGTCCGGCAGGAAAGCGTTCAGCAGGTGGTCGCCATGCGCCACCACGATGCGGACCATGCCATTGGTTTCCAGCGGGTTAAAACTCTCCTGCGCCCCGGCCTGGGCCAGCCAGCTGAGCAGCGCAAAAATCAACCATTGAATTCGTGCGTTTCTTGACACTTGCAAGCCCGGATGCTACCACCATCACTGATGCTCGCCAAAATAAATTCCGTCTTGGGTGCGATTTGGGTCCTCGCGCTGGTGCTGCTGCTTTCCGGCTGCACGCCGGCCGGACCACGGGCGCTGTTCGAAGGGAAAAAGTCGCTCGATAACGGCGACGTGGCGGAGGCCGTCAAACAGTTCCGCCGGGCCACCACCCTGCTGGCCACCAACGCAACGGCCTGGGATTATTTCGGCGTGGCTTTGCAGCGCGGCGGACAGCCCGACGACGCGGCGACCGCCTATCAAACCGCCCTCCGCCTCGATCGCGACCTGGTGGAGGCACATTTCAATCTTGGCACTCTCTGGCTCGAGCAAAACAAACCCGAGGCCGCGATCGCGGAATTCACCGCTTTTACCCTCCGGCGCCCCAATTACGGGGAGGGCTGGCTCAAACTCGGCCTCGCCCAGCTGAAATCCGGCGAACTCCTTCCGGCGGAGCGCAGCTTCAGCACCGTTCTGTCATTAAAAGTAAACGAGGCCGAGGCGTACAACGGCTTGGGGCTGGCGCGGTTGCAGGGCGGCAAGCCACACGATGCGGCCCAATTCTTCTATGCCGCCGTGCGGTTGCGACCGGATTATGCCGCCGCTTTGGAGAATCTTGCCACGGTTACTCTCCAGTATCTGCACGATCCCAAGTCTGCGCTGGCTGACTATCAGGCTTATCTGGCGCTTAACCCCCGACCGGCAGACTACGACCAGGTCAGAGATATCGTCGCGGACTTTGAGCGAGGTGACTCCATTGCCGCCGTCCCGCCGCTGCCACCACCCACCGCCGAGCCAGCCGCCATCCCCTCCCCCACGCCAGCGACGGAAGTGAAGCCCAAAGCCAGCGTTATTCCCGCCCACAGTTCGACGTTCCGCACGGAATCTGAGCCGGCCCGCCCCAGTCACGTTTCCCAGCGCAACGTTGCCAACTCCACCCCCGTCCCGGCGGCGGTGGTGGCCCCGGTTCCGACGCAAACGGTGCTGGTCGAGCCGGAAACGGACATCGTGGCCGCGCCGAAAGCGTCCAGCCATGCCCGCACCTCCGCCCCGCCAGCCACGGAATCGCCAGAAGTTCCCGCGAGCGAGGCAGACCAAACTCAACCCGGGCCCTGGCACCGCGTAGTCCACCCGGACAAACCGTCGGAGTCAGCCCAGGCCTTCCATCGCGGCGAGGTGGTGACGCCGCTTCCGTCCCTACCGTCGGGCAACGAGGAAATGGCGGGGACCAAACCGGAACAACTTCCCCCGGAAGCAATGCTTGAGCAACCCAAACCCCCGCCACCACCCGCTTTCCCCCGCTACCAATTCACGTCGCCGGCCAGGCCCGCGGCGGGCGACCGCCGCAAAGCGGAAGGTCCCTTCACCAAGGCGCGCCTGGCGGAACAGGACCAAAACTGGGCCGAAGCCGCACAATGGTACGAGACGGCGGCCGACGAAGATCCCTCGTGGTTTGAGGCGCAGTACAACGCCGGAGTCATAACCCATCGGCTGCACAAATATTCCGTCGCCCTGCCCCGCTATGAGATGGCTTTGGCGATTCAGCCCAACTCGGTCGATGCGCGATACAATTTCGCGCTCGCGCTCCGGATGGCCGGCTTCGCCCCGGACGCCGCTGATGAGCTAAGAAAAATTCTGGCCGCGAATCCGGACGATGTGCATGCCCATCTCGCCCTGGCCAACCTCTGCGCCCAGGCGCTTCATGATGCCCCCCAGGCCCGCCAGCATTATTTGCGAGTGCTCGCCCTGCAACCCAACCATCCCCAGGCGGCCGATATTCGCTTCTGGCTCTCCGCCAATGCGAGGTAATAGTTAATCGGCCAGTTCCGACTTGGGGCGGTGCAACACCGCCACATTACCCACGCGCATAACGAGATGACTGCCCGTTTTTTCCGCCAACAAGGGCGCCAGTTCTTTCTTTTGATCCTTGAACTCGGAAAATTTGATCTTCACCAGCTCATGCTGACCCAGGGCTTCGGACACCGTGCGGATAAAAGCGTCGCTCAAACCGGCCTTGCCAACTTTCAACATCGGTTCCAGCGATTGCGCGGCCGCCTTGAATTTGCGGATCTGTGGGTTGCTCAGTGGTTCAAGCATGGAAGCGCCAGTTTAGCTGGTTTTGAATAAAAGGCGATGTTCATTTGTCCGCCGCGCGGGTTTTGCCGGGCGACCACAAAGTGTTGTCGAGCAATTGCACGCCCGGCTTTAAAAAGGAAATCCGCCGCGACTTGTAAAGCCTGCCCAATGCCTGCTTGAAAGCCTTCTTGCTCACGCCAAAATTCTGCCGGATCGCGGCGGGCGTGCTGTTATCGTCAAATTCAAACTTGCCGCCGCTGAACTGGAGCGCTTCCACGATTTTATGGGTCAGCGGCGCAACCCGTTGGTAACCTGAAGCGTCGAGCGTCAGGTCAATCTTGCCGCCAGCGCGCACTGCGCGAACAAAGCCTTTGAGTTTCTGGCCGACCGCCAGTGGACCGGCCAGCTGGCTGTGGTAAAGCAGGCCGCGATGCGCATTTTCCACGATGGCGTTGTACCCCAGCGGGGTCCGGCCGGTAATGAGAATATTGACGGGCTGACCGTCGCGATAGGCTGGCGTATCGCGATTGAGATGCCGGTTCAAGCGCATCGTGGCCAGAATGCGCTGGGTCCTGGCATCAAGAGCGACATAAACCACCACGCGATCGCCAATGCGGACCGGAAATTCCTGCTCGCGAAAGGGCAGCAAGAGATCCTTGGCCAGACCCCAATCCAGAAATGCGCCGATGTTCTCGTGCAAATTAATGACCTTGAGGCAGGCAAATTCTCCGACCATGGCCTGGGGCGATTCCGTGGTGGCCACCAGGCGGTCCTCGGAATCGCGATAGACAAAGACGTCAAGCTTCTGTTTGGGAGCGACTTCGGCTGGAATGTAGCGGCCGGGCAAAAGAATTTCCCCCAGGTCACCGCCATCCAGATACAGGCCCGGCGGCGCAGCGCGCACGATGGAAAGCAGATTTCGTTGTCCAATAGTGGCCATGAGCCCGATTTCCCTCACGCGTTCTGGGCGGCGAGAAATCGTTCCGCGTCAATCGCCGCGGCGCATCCGGCGCCCGCGGCCGTAATGGCCTGGCGATACACGTGATCCGCGCAGTCGCCGGCCACAAATACGCCGGCCACATTGGTCATCGTTCCCTGTTGCGGCACAATAAAACCATTTTCGTCCAGCGTGATCTGCCCCTTGAAAATCCCGGTGTTGGGCACATGCCCGATGGCGATAAACACGCCGGCACAGGGCAATACTGTTTCGGCGCCGGACTTGAGGTGCTTCAGTTTCACGCCGGTGACCTTGCCCTGTTGGACATCGAGCACCTCCGTGACGGCGGAATCCCAGACCGGCTTGATCTTTGGATGGGCGAGGGTCCGTTCCGCCATGATTCTGGACGCGCGCAAACCGTCACGCCGGTGAACCAGGAAAATTTCCGACCCGAACCGGGTCAGGTAAAGCGCCTCTTCACAGGCCGAATCGCCGCCGCCGACCACCACCAGCGGACGGTTGCGGAACAACGGCAACGCCCCGTCGCACGTGGCGCAATAAGTCGTGCCTTTATTTTCCAGTTCATGCTCGCCGGGAACCCCCAGGTGCTTGTGACCCGCCCCCGTGGCGATGATCACCGTTTGCGCCGCCACTTTGTCCCCATCGACCAGGAGGTTGAATGGGCGTTGGGAAAAGTCGACCGACTCCGCCACACCGAAGCTGGTTCGCGCGCCAAAGCGTTCGGCCTGTTTTTGCATCCGCGTCATGAGTTCGTAGCCATCCACCCCCTCCGGAAAGCCCGGAAAATTCTCCACCACGCTCGTCGTGGTCAACAGCCCGCCGGGCTGCTGGCCGGTGAGCACCAACGGCGCCAGCTGCGCCCGCGCCGTGTACAACGCCGCCGTCCATCCGGCCGGCCCGGAACCAATGATGACAACTTTTTCCATAAGCCGCGCAAGGTAAGCCCTTCGCCGGCACCTGACAAGGCGGTTCACCGAAAACACTGCCACGACTGCCGCCGGGGTGGATCGGCATCCGGCGGCAATTTTTCCGGGATTGAAAAATCAGCATAATTATGAAACATTCCCGGCGGTGGATCGTCTCATTCTTGAATTTTGAATTTTAACTGAAAGCCAGGGCTGCCAAGTGCGGACATTATACAACATCCTTTTCATCATTTTCTTCACACTGTCGGCGCCATACTATTTCTGGCGGCTGCGCCGTCGACCGACGGATTGGACCACCGGTTTTGGGCAGCGGTTTGCCCTGTATGATCCGGCCGTCAAGCAGGCCCTGACCAACCGTCAGGTCATCTGGCTCCACGCGGTCAGTGTGGGCGAGGTGGGCCTCTGCACCCAGTTGATCAACGCGCTGGAACCCCGGGTTCCGAACCTCAAGATCGTCGTCTCCTGCACCACCACCACGGGCATGGCGGAATACCGCCGCCGGCTGCCGACCCGGATCACGAAGATTTACTATCCGCTGGACCGGCGGAAATTTGTCCGGCGGGCGCTGGCGTCGATCAACCCGGAGGCCATCATTCTGCTGGAGGCGGAAATCTGGCCGAATTTCCTCTGGCGCGCCAACGACCTTAATATTCCGGTGTTTCTGGCCAACGCCCGGTTGTCCGAGCGGTCCTATCCGCGTTACAAAACGTTTGGCCGGCTGTTCCGTCCGATCTTTGCCTCGCTTGCCGGCGTCAGCTGCGAGAATGAAGACGAGGTCCGGAAAATGCGCGAGGTTGGCTGCCGGCCCGAGGCGATCCAGGCGGTGGGCAACTTGAAATTCGACGCCGCCCGCCTGAGCGAAAATCGCAGCCTGGATGTGCGCGGCCTGCTCCGCCAGATTGGGGTGGCCGAGGACGCCCGGATCCTGGTGGCGGGCAGCACGCATGACGGCGAGGAGCTATTGCTGGCGGACATGGCGGAACGGCTGCGGAAAAAATTCCCCGATTTATTCCTCATCCTGGTTCCGCGCCATTTCGAGCGGTGCACCGAGCTGGTCCAGAAATTGAAGGCCCGGGGGGTAAAATTTTTGCTGCGCAACTCGATTTTTGCGAACACGCAACTGCCTGCCGGCGCGATTGACTGCCTGGTAGTCAACACCACCGGGGAGCTGAAATTTTTCTATGAGCCGGCGTCGGTGGTTTTTGTGGGCAAGAGCCTGACGGCGATGGGCGGACAAAATCCGATTGAGCCGGCAGCCTTGGGCAAGCCGGTGGTTTTCGGCCCGAACATGCAAAATTTCAAGGACATTACGCGCATTTTTCTGGACCAGGATGCGGCCGTGCAGATCAAGGACGCCGCGGGACTCGAACGCGCCCTGACGGAACTGCTTGAAAATCCGTCGCGTCGCGCCGATTTGGGCAGCCGCGCGAAGGCGGCGGTGGCCAGGAACCTGGGAGCGATTGAGCGCA
>Ga0182016_10006420_pt1 | contig 12350 bp, 12 predicted proteins | sample 712S2MmetaG_FD_120491 | JGI IMG/M metagenome (GOLD analysis project Ga0182016, IMG submission 120491) | Permafrost microbial communities from Stordalen Mire, Sweden - 712S2M metaG | ecosystem: Environmental > Terrestrial > Soil > Wetlands > Permafrost | place: Sweden: Stordalen | collected...
CAATCGATCCGGTCGCGGGCGCGAGCGCTGCACTGGCTGGACAATGCCGACGGGCTGGATGGCATCGTCGCCAAGCGGCTGGACCTGCCCTATCAGCCGGGCCGCCGGGCGATGCAAAAATACAAGCAATGGCACACCGTCGATTGCGTGGTCGCCGGCGTGTATCGCAAAACCGGCAGTGAGGATGTGGAATACCTGCTTCTGGGGTTGTACGACGATGCCGGCCGGCTGAACTATGTTGGACGTTGCGCCGCCCAACCCCACGTGGCGGAAATCACCGCGAAACTGCGGCCATTGCTCGGCGGCAGCGGCTTCACCGGCAACGCGCCGGGCGGTCCGGCCCGATGGTCGAAGCGCGAGCGCGTCGCGACACCGGTACGTCCGGAACTGGTGGTGGAGGTGAGCGCGGATACCATTACCGGCGGAAAATTCCGCCATGGCTCTCGCCTGCTGCGTTGGCGTGACGACAAGGCGCCGGAACGCTGCACCATGGCGCAGGTCGAGGTCCGGCACGCGGCGTGACCGCTGCCTGATGGGCGTAGCGCCTTGCGGGCGTGGTGGCGCCTTGCGGAGCAGGCGATCGTGCGGGCGTGGTGGCGCGGTCCGGAGAAGCCTGCTTAGCTGCTGCCCTGTCATCTGGAGGTCAGTCCATGCCAGACGAGCATTCCGGGCACGGCGACAACGTGACCAACGCAGCCCGCGATATCGCCTATCACCTGCACCCGTTCACCAATATGCGGCACCTGGAGAGCGAGGGGCCGTTCGTCATCACGCACGGCCGTGGCATCCACGTGACCGACGAGGCGGGCCGCGAATACATCGACGCCATGGGCGGGTTATGGTGCGTCAGCCTGGGCTTCAGCGAAAAGCGCCTGGCCGAAGCCGCGTATCGGCAGATGCTGGAACTGCCCTATGCTTCCACGTTCGGGCAGCGCTCGCATCCCACCGCGATCATGCTGGCGGAGCAATTGATCGGGCTGATGCCGGCGCCGATGTCGAAGGTGTTCTTCAACAACTCCGGTTCCGAGGCCAACGACACCGCGATCAAGCTGGTCTGGTACTACAACAACGCCATCGGCCGGCCGCGGAAAAAGAAGATCATTGCGCGGATGAAGGGCTATCACGGCTCGACCATCGGGTCCGCCAGCCTGGCGGGTCTGCCGTTCATGCATATGGATTTCGACCTGCCGATCGCCGGCATCCGCCACACCGACTGCCCCGCCTTCTATCGTGGCGGCAAACCCGGCGAGACCGAAGAGGATTTTGCCACGCGCATGGCAGAGAACCTCGATGCGCTGATCGAGCGCGAGGGTCCCGATACCGTGGCGGCGTTCATTGCCGAGCCGGTGCAGGGATCCGGCGGCGTCGTGGTGCCGCCGCGCGGCTATTTCGCGAAAGTCCAGGAGGTGTTGCGCAAGCACGACGTGCTGTTCATCGCCGACGAGGTGATCTGCGGTTTTGGCCGCACCGGCAACATGTTCGGCTGCGAGACATTCGCCATCACGCCGGATATCATGACGGTGGCGAAGTCCTTGTCGTCGGCCTATCTGCCGATTTCGGCAACTATCATCAACGAGAAGCTGTACCAGGGGCTGGCGTCGAACAGCGAGAAACTCGCCAGCTTCACCCATGGCTTCACCTATTCCGGCCATCCGGTCTGTGCGGCGGTGGCCCTCGAAACGCTGAAGATCTACCAGGAACGCGACATCATCGGCCATGTGCGGACGGTGGCGCCGCGCTTCCAGGCCGGGCTACGAAAACTGCTGGACCATCCGCTGGTCGGCGACGTGCGGGGCGTCGGGTTGATGGCCGGGCTGGAACTGGTGCGCGACAAGGCAACGAAGCAGTCATTCGATGCCAAGGCTGGCGTCGGCGCGTTCTTCGAGAAATGCGCCCACGCACAAGGGTTGCTGATGCGCGGGCGCGGCGAAATGCTGGTATTGAGCCCACCGCTGATCATCACCGACGCGGAGATCGACGACTTGCTGGCACGGCTGGGCCGCGCGCTGGACGAGACGGCGGCTTTCGTGCGGCGGTCCGAGTTGTAGGGTTCGAGTCGTAGGATCCGAGTTGTAAGGTGAGCGCTGCCCGTTTTCGCAGGTCGTTGCGTTCTGCGTCATTGCGCGCCCCCTGTCATTGCGCCCCCCCTGTCATTGCGAGCGAAGCGAAGCAATCCCCTGCGAGAGATCGTACGAATGCACGCAGGGGATTGCTTCGCTTCGCTCGCAATGACGCGCGGGGGACGGCGCCTCAGGCACCGGTAAATCGCGGCAGTTTCTCCGCCAACGCGAGATAGGCGTCCTCATCGGTGCGATCGTAGCGCAGCGGGGTCACCACGATCTTCCCCGCCCGCATCGCATCATAGTCGCTCTCCGGCCCCTGTTGCCGATCGCCGCGGCGGAAGTTCAGCCAATGGTAGGTCATGCCGCGCGGATCGGTGCGCGTTTCCACCACCATGCCGGCGACCATGCCGACACCCTGACGCGCCAGCGTCACCGGCCCGACCTCAGCCACCGGCAGCGGTGGAAAATTCACGTTCAGGCAGGCATCATTGCTCCAGCCGATCTCCAGAAGCTGCCGCACCACGCGCGCGCCAAGAGTCCGCGCGGTGTCCCACGGCACGTTGTTGCGATCCTTGAAGGCCTGGCTCAGTCCGATCGAGGGAATCCCCAGCATCATGCCGGTCATCGCACCGCCGACGGTGCCGGAGAACACGGTTTCCATCCCCAGATTCAAGCCGCGATTGACCCCCGAAAGAATGAGTTGCGGCGGCGCATCGGCCATCAGGTGGCATACGCCCATCACGGCGCAGTCGCCCGGCGTGCCGTTGATGCCGAACCGGCGAGGCCCCTGATGGCTGACGCGCAACGGGTGGTGCAGGCTGATGGCATGCGACACGCCGCTCTGGTCGTGTTCCGGCGCCACCACCCAGACCTCATGCGCCAGTTCGGCGGCGATGTGTTCCAGCACCGCCAATCCGGGTGCGTCGATACCGTCGTCGTTGGTCAGCAGGATACGGTCCAGCACAGGCAGGCTCCCGGTCTATGGTTGGGTTCTGTTTGGCCGCTGGCGTCAGCCGCGTCCAGAGGTGGTTGCGCACACGGCCGCACCCGCCCAGCATGGTGCCAACCCACTGGAGGAAACCGGTCATGCAGATCATCGACGCCCAGGTGCATATCTGGAGCAGTGGGAAGCCGAATGGACTGCATCGGCAGACTTCGGTGTTCACGGCTGATGAGTTGGTCGCAGAGATGGATGCGGCCGGGGTGGACGGTGCGGTGCTGCATCCGCCAAGCTGGGATCCTGATTCGAACGAGGTTGCGGTCGAGGCGGCACGGAAATATCCGGACAAATTCTGTAGCCTGGGGTGGTTCCCGCTCGACAAGCCGGAGAGCCGCGCTCTGGTCGATACGTGGAAGCAGCGGCCGGGCATGGTGGGATTGCGTTGGGCCCTGATCCGGCCGGAGCAACAGAGCTGGCACGAAGACGGCACGATGGACTGGCTGTGGCCGGCGGCAGAACGCGCGGACCTGCCGGTGGCGACGATGGCGGGGCGGTTCCTGCCGACATTCCGGCGCATCGCGGAAAAGCATCCGAACCTGCGGCTGCTGATCGATCATCTCGGGTTGGTGCGGTCGGAAAAGGACGCCGCAGCGTTTGGTAATCTTGATGAGCTGCTGCCGCTGGCGAACCTGCCGAACGTGGCTGTCAAGGCGACGGGTGCGCCCGGTTACTCCACCGCGGCCTATCCGTTCCGCAATATCCATGATGGGCTGCATCGCATTTTCGATGCCTACGGCCCGCATCGCTTCTTCTGGGGGACGGACATCACGCGCATGCCGTGTTCGTACCGGCAATGCGTGACAATGTTCACGGAAGAGCTGCCTTGGCTGAAAGGGCACGATCTGGAACTGGTGATGGGCCAGGGCGTGCGCGAATGGCTGCGGTGGTGAGGCGGAGCAGTACACCTCTCCCGCTTCGCGGGAGAGGTCGAGACGCGCAGCGTCGAGGGTGAGGGGCCTACCCCGCAGGCCCACCGATCGCGCGCACGATCGCTTACTTGGATTACATCACGCAGCCATCGGCTGCGCCTCTGGCCAGCGATGTTGGCGCACGGCGTGGATGAACGCCGACAACGGTGGCGACCAGCGGCGACCAGAGACGGTCAGCAGGCACACCTCGCGCTCGATCGGCGGATCGATCACCGGCCGGCTGACCACGCCCGGTATGGTGTTGGAGAATTCCGGCAGAAAGCAGATTCCCATGCCGGCCGCGACCATCGTCAGGATCCAGTCCTCGCGCTCGCTTTGAAAACAGCGCACCAGTCGCGCGCCGTTCGCCGCACAGGTTTCGCCCAGCACGTCGCGATACTCGCAGTCGATGCGCGCCAGACAGGCTTGCCCGTCCAGCTCCGCCACCCGCACCACATTGCGCCGCGAGATCGGATGGCCTGCGGCGCAGGCGATGACGAAGCGCTCGCGATACAATGGCTGCTGCTGCAACGTTGCCGCGAAGCCGTGCGGACGCGCCATCAAGGTGACGTCCAGCGCGCCTTGCTCCAGCAGTTCGCACAACCGATCCGGCACCGCCTCGGTCAGCGTAATATCCACCCCTGGATGAGCCATACGAAATCGCCCGAGAAAACTCACAAATCGCATCGGGCCGATAGTACTCATGACACCGAGCCGAAGCGGCGCGCAATCAAGCCGCGAGAAGCGCCTTGCAGCGTCCTTCGCCGCCTCCGCCCGCATGATCATCTCGGACAAATGCGGTTCCAGCATGCGCCCGAGCTCGGTCAGGTGGACGTTGTTACGTTCGCGGGATAGCAGCAAACCACCAAGCTCGTCCTCCATCTTTTGTATGGCACGCGTGAGGGCGGGCTGACTGACATGACACAACTCCGCTGCGCGCGTGAAGTTCAACGTGCGGTTGACCGCCAGGAAATAACGTATCTCGTGCAGCTCCATGACTTCCCCCGTCGGCTTCTGAAGCTCTGACTCGCCAGAGCGGGAAGCGTAACGTGACAAGTTCGCCATGGAGTGGCGATCCGGCCGGGTGGGGAAAACCCGGCCGGATCGCCGGCCGGCGTCGCTCAGCCGCCGTTCGAGTAAGTCGGCAGGTCGCTCAGCATCTTCTTGGTCGCAGGCATCATCATGGCATCGGTGCCCTGGAGATGCAGGTGGCTCAGTGGCACGCCGACCATCTTCGGGCCGGTGCCGAGATACTCGCCGACCGACAGCACCGCGGTCGGCTCGGATTCCGTTCCCCCCACCATGATATTCTCGATCACACCGATCTTCTCATGCTGCTCGTTATAGATCGGCGCGCCGAGCATGCTCTTCACCGACATGCTGTGGTCGGGCATCACGATGATCGGACCGTGGAACGAGTAGCTTTGTGCAAAGCTGGGAACCGGCGCAGCGAAAGCGAGGGCGAGTGCCGTGGCGGCGGCAAAGGTCGAAAGCTTTTTCATGCGATCCTCCTGAAGTGTTGCGGGCACCACGGAGGTACCGGACGGCATGGCCGGACGGAAATACCGATGCCGCATCGTGTCGATGCAGGCCGGTTATCGTCATCGCGATGCGACCCTGCTAACCTGACCGGCACACACGGGCCACGGACATGCAACTCGACACCAGGCTGCGCATCGGCATCCAGACCATCCATCGCCGCACCGAGCCGGCGACCGGCGCCTGGCAACCGCGCATCGATGAACTGGTCGAACTGGTCGAACTGGTTGACCGGTGCGGCTACGATTCGCTCTGGACCGGCGACCACGTATCGTTCGCGGTGCCGATCCTGGATCCGCTGTTGCAGCTTGCGCAGGCGGCGGTGGTCAGCCGGCGGCTGACGCTGGGCACGTCGGTGTACCTGCTGCCGCTGCGGCATCCTGCTGGGGTGGCGAAGCAGGTCGCGACGCTGGATCATCTGACCGAGGGGCGCCTGATCTTCGGCGTCGGGGTCGGCGGCGAGTTCCCCAAGGAATACGAAGTCTGCGGCGTGCCCCATAATGAGCGCGGCGCGCGTCTCGCCGAGGGCGTCGCGGTGTTGCGCAAGCTATGGACCGGCGAAAAGGCCAGTCACCAAGGGAAGTTTTACGGACCGTTCACCGACGTGCCGATGCAGCCACCGCCGCGCCAGGCCGGCGGCCCGCGGCTATGGTTCGCCGGACGAAGCGACGCGGCATTGCGACGGATCGGCCGCATCGGCGACGGCTATCTCAGCTATGTCGTGACGCCCGACATGTATCGCACGGCACTCGCCAAGATCAGCGATGCCGCAACGCAGGCCGGCCGAGAGCTCGGACAGTTCGGCACCGGCCACCTGCTGTTCGCACGGTTGGACGCCACTTACGAACAGGCGCTGGACCGCGCCACAGAGACGCTCAGCGTCCGCTATGCGATGGATTTCCGCAAGCCGGCGATGCGCTACTGCGCGCTGGGGCCGCCGCAACAGGTGGCCGAGCGGATCCGCGAATTCCATGCCGCCGGCTTGCGGCACATCATTCTCGATTTGCTCGGCCCCTACGAGCAGCGAAATGCGCAGATCGAACAGTTCGCGGCGGAGGCGATGCCGCTGCTGAAGGACCTGAGGTAGCTTCGCAAGACGCGACCCAGGCCGCCGTCAGTCGAACGGCGGCACGTCGCCGCAGGACGCGCCCAGCCAGCGGCCATGCACATTCTGCCGGATGCCGGCGGCCGCGCCGCCGAACCCTTCATGCACATCGATGTCGCCGACCACCGTGGTGCGATCGAGCACGCGCAGATGCACCGCGCCACTCATTTGTCCGCCGCATGCCACCTGCATATCCAGGCCGGCGGAAGAACTCGATTGAATGCTTCGCCGGCAGTTGCCGCCGCCGATCCTGTTCAGATCGAGCCCCTGCCGCACCTGTTGCGGTGTGACACAGAACTGCATCCGGTGCGGCATGCTAGCCTGTGCAATGACCGCCAACGCCATGGCCTGGGCGATGGCGCGTTGCTCGGGTTTCATTCCGGCGAGCATCCCGGGCGGGATCTGCGGCGTGCCGGATACGCTGCCGGAGGTCGAGAGCTCCCACAGCCCCGGCGTCACATCCAGCGACAGGCCTGCGGCGGCGCCGGCCACAGTCCCCGACAGAATCAAGATGCTTCCGACACAGAAACCCCGGAACCGGGATTTCGCTCTATGCTGCCTGCTGCCTGTCATACCGCTATCTCGATCGCTGTTGCCACCATCGACATGCACGATGCACCACCATGGCGCCAGGGCCAAAATCCGGCGGCCCAGGGATTGGGCGCGCATGGCCCGGCAACCCGCCATGACAGGCGGGTGCGACCCGTGCTAGCCTCAATGCGAACCGAGTGGGGGAGGCTACCATGAAGCTGGCATTTTTCGACGACTTCAAACTCGGCGTGGTGAAAGGCGACAACATCGTCGATGTTTCGTCCGTCGTGCGCGACATTCCGCACACCTCGCCCGGCAACCTGATCAGCGGCCTGATCGAGCATTTCGCGAGCTATCGCGGCAAGCTGGAGGACGCGGTCGCAAGCGCGTCGGGCGTGCCGTTGTCCGGCGTGCGCATCCGGCCGCCGCTGCCCAAGCCGGGCAACATCGTCTGCATGGCGGTGAACTACATGGAGAACGGCACGCTGCCGAAGAAGCCGCAGATCAACGCCTTCCACAAGGCAGCGACCGCGATCATCGGCCCCGGCGAGACCATGGTGCTGCCGGACGAGCCGGCGACGATCTTCGAGGGCGAGGCGGAACTCGCGCTGGTCATCGGCAAGCGCGCCTCCTTCGTGCCGGCGTCGCAGGCGTTCGATCACATCTTCGGCTATGTGAACTTCATCGATGGGTCGGCGCGGGGCCTGCCCTCGACCGGGTTCTTCGCGATGAAGTCGCGCGCCACGTTCTGCCCGATCGGACCGTACTTGGTGACCAAGGATGAGATCCCCGATCCGCAGAACCTGCCGGTGAAGCTGACGGTAAACGGCGAGGTGAAGCAGGACTTCAACACCAACGACATGGCGCACAACATCGCGCGCTGCATCGAATGGGCGTCGTCGGTACACACGCTGGAGCCGGGCGACATTCTGGCCACCGGCACCAATCATCGCGGCCTATCGTCGTTCATGGACGGCGACAAGGTCGCGCTGGAAGTGCAAGGCCTGGGCAAGCTGGAATTCAACGTGCGTGATTCGGTGCAGCCGGCCCGCAAGTGGCTGCGCGAGACTCGGCAGGACCGCAAGGAGAAGGGCCAGGAAGGCCCGACGTCGCAGGTTTCCGGCAAGCACGCCCAGAGCAGTTGATGCCGGCCTGGCTCGTGGTCCGCGCGGTCGTGGCCAATCCGGCCGACCGCGCGGACTTCGACGACTGGTATCGCACGGAGCATTTGCCCGACGCGCTGCGCGTCTTCGCCGCGCGTTCCGCCTGGCGAGGCTGGAGCAGCAGCGACCGGTCCGTGCATTGCGCGTTCTATCGGTTCGACAGCCTGGTGGCGGCTGAAACGGCAACCAGCGGCGAAAAGATTCAGTCGCTGATTGCCGAGTTCGACCGACGCTGGGGATCCCGCGTGACGCGCACGCGGGAGATCATCCGCGTCATTGACGAGTTGGAAGCAGCCCCATGAGCGATCCGGAAATCCAAGCGCTGCGCGAGCAGATTGCCGCCCGTCCGCGCGCGACGGACATCGCGCAACGGCGGCGCGACATCGACGACCGCGGGCTGGCGTTCAGTCTGCCGTCCGACGTCACAGTCGAAGAAGTCAGCGCGGGTGACGTGCCCGCGGAATGGACCAGCACACCGGGCGCCCATCGAGACAGCGTCGTGCTGTACCTGCACGGCGGCGGATACGTCATCGGCTCGCTGGACAGCCACCGCCACCTGGTTGCCGAAATCGGTCGCGCCTGCGCGGCGCGGACCTTGGCGATCGACTACCGGATGGCACCCGAACACCCCTTCCCGGCCGCCGTGCAGGACGCCCTGGCAGCGTATCGATTTCTGCTAGATAGCGGCATCCGCCCTGCCCGCATCTGCATTGCCGGCGACAGTGCCGGCGGCGGCCTGGTCGTCGCCGCGATGCTGGCGATTCGCGGCGCGAACTTACCGCAGCCGGGTTGCGGCTGGTGCATCTCGCCCTGGGTCGATCTGGCCTGCACCGGCGCGTCGTTGCTGGACAATGCAACGCGCGATCCGAATGTGCAGAAGCCGGGCGTATTGGAGTTCGCCGGTCTGTATCTTGGCGGCGCCGACCCGCGCTCGCCGCTGGCTTCGCCGATCCATGCCGACCTGCGCGGCTTGCCGCCGCTGCTGATCCAGGTCGGGTCGGTGGAGACGCTGCTGGATGACGCGATCAGCCTGGCGCGCGTCGCGGGCCTGGCCGATGTGTCGGTCGATCTGCAGATCTGGCCCGAGATGATTCACGTCTGGCACCAGTTCCATCCGCAACTCACCGCCGGCCGCGGCGCCATCGCGGTGGGCGGCGTCTTCGTCCGTGGCTGCACAAAGGAATCCTGAACGATGACCATCCGTTACGACAACCGCGTGGCGATCGTTACCGGCGCGGGTGCGGGGCTCGGCCGCTCGCATGCCATGCTGCTGGCGTCGCGCGGCGCCAAGGTGGTGGTCAACGATCCGGGCGGCGCGGTCGATGGCCGCGGCGACCAGCATGCGGTGGCCGACAAGGTTGTGGCGGAGATCAAGGCGGCCGGCGGTGAGGCTGTAGCGAACTACGATTCGGTTGCCGATGGTGCCGCGGCCCAGCGCATCATCGATACGGCGATGAACAAATGGGGCCGCCTCGACATCCTGGTGAACAATGCCGGCGTGCTGCGCGACAAGGCGTTCAACAACATGGACCTGGCGGATTACGAGTTCGTCAACCAGGTGCATCATTTCGGCACGGTGTATTGCACGAAAGCCGCGTGGCCGATCATGCGCAAGCAGCAATATGGCCGGATCGTCGTCACCACATCCGGTTCCGGCACGGTCGGCAACTTCGGCCAGTCGAACTACGGCGCGGCCAAGATGGCGGTGAACGGTTTCATCAACGTGCTGCGGTTCGAAGGCGCGAAATACAATATCCGCATCAACGCGATTTCGCCCTCGGCGCTGACCCGCATGACCGAATCGCTACTGCCGCCGGACATCGCCCCCTATATGAAGCCGGAGCTTGTCTCGCCTGCCGTTGCTTGGCTGTGCAGCGAGGAATGCGACCAGAACGGCGAGATCATCGCCGCCACCGCGGGCGGTTATGCGCGGGTGCAATACTTCGTAACCGAGGGCGTGCAATTCGACCCGGAACAGCCGGTGACGATCGAAATGATCGCTGATTCGATCGATAGGATTCGCGACCTTTCCACCGCCTCGCCATACACCGGCCTGATGGGCAACGTGACGGAAAAGCTACGCGAAATGGGACGGATCAAATAGCTAGCACGATCGTGAAGCGCCCGGCTTCACCGGCGCGCAACCAGGACAGGCGTTGCATGGTTGCAAGCACTGGTCGTCCAGCGATCGGTAAGGCCGGGCTCTGCGCGACCTGGGGAAATGGGGACGGGTCCTGTGACCAGGCGTGATCCTTCGCAAATACCGGTCGAGCGTCTCGCACAGCTTCTGCTGCAATGCGCTCGGGCGGACGCCTCACTGCCGCGCCGCACGCCGGCCAACGACGACCCGGAGCAGGCCAGGTATGTGGCGGCAACGTACAATCGGATCGAGGCGTTGCCGGAACTCCGTCGCGAGTCTCTGGCAATCCGCCCGGAACCGCCCTTGGCGTTACCGCTGCCGCCCGCCGCCGAGGTGGCGAGCAATGAGGAGCTGGAAGAACTGGTTGCGATAGCGCTCACTTCCGCGCATGAAGCGGAGGATGTGTCGTGGCAGGCGAACGAAGCCAGCCGCAAGGCCAGACGCGGCATGGCCGTTGCGGTCGGCCTGGCGGTGCTCGGCATAGCGATCGCCGGCACGGCCGCGGTGAGCGCCCGACTGTACGGCACGGACGACCAGCAGATCGCTCAAATTGCCGGCCAGGTGCAGGCGATGGACGATTTGCAGCATCACATCGATCAGCAACTGGCGGAAATACACGCGCAGGGGACGGTGCAAGAGGCGAGCGCAGAGCAACCCCCCCCCACCCGCAGCGCCGGCTGCGGATCATCCCGCCACATTGCCGCCGCTGAGGACCAGAGAAGTGAGCGTGCTGCCCGCAGAGCCGGCGGTGTCACAAGCGCAACGTCCGGCTACCAGTCAGCAGGGTGAGTCCGATCAGCAAAATGCGTCCGATCGCCGGACCGAACGTGCAGCGACGTCGGCCTCCTACGCCGTGTATTCAGCGCAACCGCGCGAATTCTTTGCGCCCCGCGCCGCGTATCGGCAAACATGGACGCCGTATCGTCCCGTCCGGCATTATCGCACCCGGATCGTGCTGCCGCGGCCAGTAGTTTATTTGTTCAGTTCCGTGCAGCGCAGCGTGCAGACATTATTCCACTAGAGCGCTTTCAACGTGAGTGGAATCATCCCGACCCTGTCATTGCGAGGCGCTCGCGCCGAAGCAATCTCCTGCCTGACGAGCGTACGTCGGCTCATCAGGCAGGAGATTGCTTCGGCGCTGCGCGCCTCGCAATGACCGGGTGGCTGGGCGTTTCCGCTCACGATGCAAACGCTCTAAGGGGTGCATTCGCCGCCAGCCTGCAGGCGTGCGGTGTCGCCTGACGTTGCCGTCTGTGGCCGTGCGACACAGAACGAAGCATCGCCTGACAAAAACACCCTGCCGCATCGGCGTCCTGTAGCAAGGGCTCGCGGCTGGCATCGTGATTGGCGGTAGAAAATTCTTTCTTTTCTAGGGGTATTGCACCCCCGCTGGGGAATAGTCTTCTTTGCCCCTGGATGAGCGGTGATTCCACCGCGCTCCATGCCGGGATTTTGCACGTGCCCATCAACCTCGCTACCGCTGCCCGCCTGTATGCGCCGGATTTTTGCCCCGGTTCGGTCTGGCTGGTTGGCGCCGGCCCCGGTGACCCCGGCTTGCTGTCGCTGCATGCCCTGCATGCGCTCAATACGGCGGACGTGGTGCTGCACGATGCGCTGGTGTCGCGCGACATCCTGGCGCTGGCAGCCACCCCAAGGCTGCACAGCGTCGGCAAGCGCGCCGGCGGGACACGCACGCATCAGATGCGGATCAACCAGAAGCTGATCGCTCTGGCGCGGGAAGGAAACCGCGTGGTGCGGCTGAAGGGCGGCGATCCGCTGATCTTCGGCCGCGGCGGCGAGGAAGCGCTGGCCCTGGCCGCCGCCGGCGTGACGTTCCGCATCGTGCCGGGCATTTCGGCCGGCGTCGGCGGCACCGCCAGTGCTGGCATTCCGCTGACCCA
>Ga0182016_10006424_pt1 | contig 12345 bp, 9 predicted proteins | sample 712S2MmetaG_FD_120491 | JGI IMG/M metagenome (GOLD analysis project Ga0182016, IMG submission 120491) | Permafrost microbial communities from Stordalen Mire, Sweden - 712S2M metaG | ecosystem: Environmental > Terrestrial > Soil > Wetlands > Permafrost | place: Sweden: Stordalen | collected...
ACGACCACGGCATGCAGCAGTTGCTGGGCAGCAAGTTCCAGATTGGCGGCGATGCTTCAGCCGCTGCGGGCCCGGTGGGACGCCACGCATCGGCGGATACCGACTGGAAGCTGAATGCGGAGATTCTGACCTACTCGCGCGCCAAGGGTATTTTTGCAGGGCTCACGCTGAACGGCGCAGCCGTGCATCGTGACGATGACGCCATGAATGCCTTCTACGGTCCGAACGTTTCAACGCGCAGCGTGCTCACGGGCCAAGTGCCTCCGCCGTCGGCTTCGATGGCATTTCTCAGTTCGGTGCGGGCTGCGCGTCATCAGGCCCACGAGGCTGCGGCTCAGTAACACGCCGAATCTTGCGGCGAAATTGCGGCCTGATCGCGGCCCGATCGCAGTCTGCGCCGTGAGAAAATCTTGAGCATGAAGCATCGCACACAGCGAGCGGTGACCCGGATGCTGGTCACCGCGACGCTATGCTGTCAAGCCAGCGCCGTCCCGTTTGCGCAAAGCGAACCGGGCGGCGCTGCCGTTATACGTTCCGTCGACGCGGCCGTCAAAAAGCGCGCCGATCACGTGCTGGGGTTTACCGATATGGAGCACTACGCCGTCTTCCGCGGCAAGGATGAGACCCATCCGGCGGCGGAGACGACGGTGAAGGTGACCTATAAAAAGGGCGTTGGCAAGAGCTACGAGGTACTGTCCGAGAGCGGGTCGGAGATCATTCAGCACTTCGGCCTGCGCCCGCTGCTCGATAACGAAAAAACTGTTAATCAGCCTGGGAACGTGGAACATTCGTGGTTCGATTCGGCGAACTATGAGATGAAGCTCAAGGGCGCGGGCGTCGAGCGGCTCGATGGGCGCGATTGCTACCTGCTTGAAGTGAAGGCAAAGCGCAAGGCGTCGAATATGATCGACGGAGAGATTTGGGTTGATGCGAAGGATGGGTCCATTGTGAAACTGGATGGAGTTGCCTCGAAGAACCCGTCATCCTTTGCCGGGACAACGCACATGATGCGGCAGTACGTTGAAATCGACGGCTATCCGATGGCTACGCACGCACGGGCTGAGTCGTACAGCGCGCTGTTTGGCCGCACCGTGGTGGTGATTGATTACGGCCAGTATCATCTCGAGTTGTCGCCTGCAAAGTGAACGATTGCACTCGCTTCAGATTGCTGGTTGTGCCTTCGGCAGCGATGTTTTGAATCAAGAAGCGAGTCTACTCGCGCCACAAAGCGTTATCTCTTCATTGCCGGACTTTTGCCCTGGCGAGTGGTTGGCGCGCGTCAAACAGCCGAATTCCCCGAAATCTGCATTGGCTTCCAACAATATATAGGTCAAATTGTGAGCAATTTCACATTTGCCGCAAACCCGCCAAAATCAGGCTCAAATCAATGAACCGGAAAGGGATAACACGCTGTGTCGTGACCACTATCACCGCCGGTCATTTTGCCGATGGCGTAAAAATGTGTCAGGCGCGACGCAGCGCACAAGAGTGTATGCGGGCTCGATGTAAGCTGACCCGCTATCATCGAATGCACGGCAGCAAGCCGCCTTTGAGATCAAGGTACCAGTAAGGAGGACCTGTGTCGGCTTACACACCTCCGCCGCTACCCAGCGACGACAAGCGATGGAAAATCGTAAACGGTACCATGCGCAAGAACGGCTTTGCCCGTCATGCGCTCATTGAGACGCTCCACACGGTGCAGTCGTCGTTTGGATATCTTGATGACGATGCCATCCGTTTTGTGGCTCAGTCGCTGCGCGTTCCCTTGAGCCAGGCCTACGGCGTGGTCACGTTTTATCACTACTTCAGTCTGAAGCCGCCGGGCAAGCACACGGTAACGGTATGCGCCGGAACCGCCTGCTACATCAAGGGCGCCGACAAGCTGATTGCCGCTGCGGAAAAGAAGCTCGGCATTGCCCAGGGCCAGACCACAAAAGATGGCAACGTGAGCCTGATGGTGGCCCGCTGCGTGGGCGCCTGCAGCCGCGCGCCGGTGGCGCTGTGCGATGGCGAAGTTGTAGGTGAAATGAGCCGCGAGCAAATGATCGAGCAGCTGGAAAGGTGGACCGTGGAATGACGATCGAAGAGCTCGAGCAAATAGCTAAAAGCGTGCAGCAGGAAAATGCGAAGTACGAGTTCGAGTTGAATGTGTGCATGGACCTGGCCTGCGCCAGCCAGGGTGCCGACAAGCTGAAAGACGCCTTGGTGAAGGCGGTTGAAGAAGCGGGCAAGAAAGTGCTGATACGGCGGACAGGCTGCATGGGTCCCTGCTCGCACGGGCCGCTGGTGCGCGTCGATCCCGACGAAACTCTTTACAGCAAGGCCAACGCGGCGCACGCCGGCAAAATCGTGGCGCAGCTTGGCAGCGAGCCGGTTGCCGAACTGCAGTGCGATCTGAACGAGCACTTCGACAGCCAAGTACGCGTGGTGCTCGAGAATGCCGGCTACATCGACCCCGAAAAGATTGACGATTACATCTCGCGCGATGGCTACAAGGCGCTGTTGACAGTGCTCACTGAGATGACGCCCAACGGCGTGATTCATCGCATTACTGAGAGCGGATTGCGCGGGCGCGGCGGCGGCGGCTATCCCACCGGCCTCAAGTGGGGCACGGTGGCAAAGTCGCATGGCGACCTCAAGTATGTAGTCTGCAACGGCGACGAGGGCGACCCGGGCGCCTTCATGGACCGCAGCGTGATGGAGGGCGATCCGCATCGCGTGATTGAAGGCATGGCTATTGCGGCCTACGCCGTGGGCGCGAGCAAGGGGTTCATTTACGTGCGCGCCGAATATCCCGTGGCCGTATCCCGGCTCACAACGGCCATTCGCGAGGCGCGGCGCCGGGGATTGCTGGGCAACAACATCTGCAACACGCCTTTCAACTTCGATGTCGAGATCAGGCTGGGCGCGGGCGCATTTGTCTGCGGCGAAGAAACGGCCTTGATTGCCTCAATTGAGGGCCGGCGCGGAACGCCCAGGCCGCGCCCTCCCTACCCCGCGATGAGCGGGCTGTTTGGCAAGCCCACGCTGATTAACAACGTTGAGACCTATGCCAATATCGCGCCCATTGTGCGCAACGGCGGCAAGTGGTTCTTCAACATGGGCTCTGAGCGCAGCAAAGGCACCAAGGTATTTGCGCTGACCGGCAAAATTGCCAACACTGGCCTGGTTGAAGTGCCGATGGGCATCAAACTGCGCGAAATCATCGAGCGCATTGGCGGCGGCGTTCCTGACGGACACACCTTCAAGGCCGTGCAAACCGGCGGCCCCTCGGGCGGATGCATTCCGGCTGAAATGCTCGACGTGGGCGTGAGTTACGACGCGCTGCTCAAAATGGGCTCCATCATGGGCTCGGGCGGCATGATCGTGATGGACGACACTTCGTGCATGGTCAACGTCGCCAAGTTCTTCATGGAATTCTGCATGACCGAGTCGTGCGGCAAGTGCATTCCCTGCCGCGCGGGCACGGAGCAGATGCACACCCTGCTGACGCGCATCTCGAACGGCACGGGAACCATGGACGACCTTGAGTTGCTTGAGCAGTTGTGCTCGACGGTCAAGGAGGCAAGCCTGTGCGGGCTGGGGCAGACGGCGCCCAACCCGGTGCTGAGCACGCTCAAATACTTCCGCAACGAATATATCGATCACATCCTCAATAAGCGCTGTCCGGCCGGCGTATGCAACATGGAGTCGAAAGTGGAGGTGATGGCATGAGCGCCGAAACCGACGTCAAAACTCTTGTCATCGACGAGCACGAAGTAAGCGCCCGCGCAGGCCAGACAATTCTCGAGGTTGCACGAGAGAACGAGATCGACATTCCCACGCTCTGCCATCTTGATGGCTTGAGCGACGTGGGCGCGTGCCGCCTGTGCCTGGTTGAAATCAAGGGCTCAAATAAACTGCTGCCTGCCTGCGTGACCACGGTGCAGGAAGGCATGGATATATCGACCAGCACCGAAAGGCTCAAGACGCACCGGCGCACCATTCTCGAAATGCTTTTTGCGGAACGTAATCACATCTGCAGCGTCTGCGTTTCGAACGGACACTGCGAACTGCAGTCGCTGGCGCAGGAGCAGGGGGTGACCCATGTGCGCCTGCCCTACCGCAACCCGGATCTGGGTGTGGATGCATCGCACGAGCGGTTCACCCTCGACCACAATAGGTGCATCCTGTGCACGCGCTGCGTGCGCGTGTGTGCTGAGGTTGAGGGCGCGCACATTTGGGACGTGATGGGCCGTGGCACCGACTCGATTATCATCTCCGATCTCCACCAGCCCTGGGGCGAATCCGCCTGCACTCGCTGCGGCAAATGTGTGCAGGTCTGCCCCACCGGAGCCTTGTTCGACAAGAGCAAAATCGGCTCCGACCACCCCAAGTATCCTGACTTTCTCCCTTACTTAAACGTCATGAGGGAAGCGAAATGAGCAAATTGAAACTCGCAACCGTGTGGCTTGACGGATGCTCGGGCTGCCACATGTCGTTCCTTGACATGGACGAGCGGCTCCTTGAACTGGCCGAGTATGTCGACGTGGTCTACAGCCCGATCGTCGACACAAAAGTGTATCCCGAGAGCGTGGATATCGCGCTCGTTGAAGGCGCGGTCGCGTCGGTCGACGACGAGAAGAAGATCAAGAAAATCCGCGCGCACACCAAAATGCTGGTGGCCATGGGCGACTGCGCCATCACCGGCAACGTGCCTTCCATGCGCAATCCTATCGGTCCCGAGGCAATCCTCGACCGCGCTTATATTCAAAACGCCAGCCTGCAGCAGCAGATTCCCTGCGTGGTTGTGCCCAGGCTGCTCAAAATCGTGCGGCCCATTCACGAGTTTGTGAAAGTGGACGTTTTTCTGCCCGGGTGCCCGCCTTCGGCCGACACTTTTCACACCGCGCTCACTGCGCTGATCAACGGCGGCCCGCTGGATATTTCAGCGCTGACCCGCTTCGGAGCGTGATGTTCCGCCGGCCGGTTGTAGCGCCGGCGTCCACGCCGGTTGTCGTGTGGGCCTCCAGGCCCGCACCGTTTCAACAAACTCGGAGCTTTTTATGAGCCAGACCATCACCATCGATCCCGTAACCCGCCTTGAAGGCCACGGCAAGATCACCATCCACCTCAACGAACAAGGCGAGGTTGAGAACGCCAACTTCCACGTCACCCAGGTGCGAGGATTTGAGCGCTTCAGCGAAGGGCGGCCGTTCTACGAAATGCCCAGCCTGATGGCGCGCATTTGCGGCATCTGCCCCGTTTCGCACTTGATTGCCTCGGCCAAGGCCTGCGAGGCAATCATGGCCGTGCGCATTCCGCACACCGCAGCGCAACTGCGCCGCATGCTCAATCTCGCCCAAATGATCCAGTCGCATGCGCTCAGCTTCTTCTACCTCGCGTCGCCCGATCTGCTGCTGGGCATGGCGTCGGACCCGATCAAGCGCAACATCCTGGGCGTGGCCGCAGCCAAACCGGAGCTGGGCCGCGCGGGCATCGGCCTGCGCCGCTTCGGGCAGCACATCATCGAGCTGCTCGGCAACAAGCGCATCCATCCGGGGTGGGTGGTTCCGGGTGGCGTTACTGAGCCACTTTCGAGTCCGAAACGCGACGAGATCCTGGCCATGATTCCCGAGGCCCACAGGAATCTCCGTCTCGCCATCGATGCCTACAAACAAATCGCCTCCACCTTCAAAGACGAGATCGAAGTGTTTGCGAACTTCCCCACCAACTATCTAGGCCTTGTGAATGAGGATGAGTCCATCGAGTTTACTGACGGCGCACTGCGCCTGATCGATGCTAAAGGCGCAACCATTGAGGATGGCATGACCGCGACTCGCTTTACTGAAGCGATTGGCGAGGCGGTCGAGCCGTACACCTACACCAAGTTTGCCTACTACAAGCCGCTCGGCTATCCGGAAGGCAGTTACCGCGTCGGTCCGCTGGCGCGCTTGAATATCGTGAGCAAGATGGGAACGCCGCAAGCAGACGTTGAGCTGGCCGAGTTCAAGCAGCTTGCCCCGGGGCCGGTTGAGAGCTCGTTCCACTACCATCATGCGCGGCTGGTTGAAATGCTCTACGGAATTGAAAGAATCGAAGAGATTCTCAGCGACCCTAAGATTCTCGACACGCACGTTCGCGCCACGGCGGGCGTGAATCGCCTCGAGGGCGCCGGCCACGCTGAAGCGCCGCGCGGCACACTCATGCACAACTACAAGGTGGACGAGAACGGAAAAATGGTTTGGGCCAACCTCGTAATTGCCACCGGCCAGAACAACAACGCCATGAACCGCGGCGTGCTGCAGGCGGCGAAGCACTATGTAAAAGACGGCAAATTCACCGAGGGGCTCTTGAACCGCGTTGAAGCCGTGGTGCGCACCTTCGACCCGTGCCTGAGCTGCTCGACTCACGCCTTTGGACAAATGCCGCTCGCGGTTTTGCTTGTCGATGCGGGCGGCGAAATAATAGACAGAGTGGTTCGAGGTTGAAGAGAGCGCCCATATGCAGGAGCTAACATCAGAGGGACGGGCTTTGGCTCGTCCCGATTTTTTAGGGAGACAAACGGTGATGCTAAGCAACAAGCCTGCCCGCTGCCTGATCCTTGCCTGCGGCAACACGCTTCGCGGCGATGACGGTGTGGGGCCGCGGCTGGCTGAATGGGCCGAGGAACGTTTCGCGGCGAATGACAATGTGCGCGTTCTGGCTCGCCAACAGTGGACGCCCGATCTTGCCGAAGAGATTGCATTAGCCGAGTCGGTTCTGTTTGTCGACTCGTCTATCAAGTCCGTGCCGGGACGCGTGGACCTTGTCCCCGTTGATCCGCACGAAAACGACAACGGCTCGGCCACGCATCATCTGAATGCGAACGAGCTTATGGGCCTGGCGTGCGAACTCTTCGGCTCACGCTCAGCCCACTCCATGCTGCTCACTATCGGCGCCGGATCAACCAAATTGGGTGAGAGCTTCAGCGATAGCGTTGAAGCAGCGCTGCCGCGCGCCCGCGGCGTCCTCGAGAAAGCTGTGCTGCGGTTTCTTGAGAACTGAACTCAAGTGTCCGGCGTTGCCTTCCACTGATCCTTCAATCGCCTGCCCTGATCATCCTCGCCGTTATCGGCATCGCCCGCCTCAGTCTCAATCTCCCCAATAAAGAAGCGGCCGCACCGAAGTGCGGCCGCCGAATGAAACAGAGAGAATAGCAACCCGCCTAGAACGCCGCCACCGTCTGCCGCAGGCTGTAGGAGCTCAGCGTCTTGATGTAGTTGTTGCGATCGAAAGGCGAAAGATCGGGCGCGGAACGGCGGCTCAGGCAGCCACGTGTCTCGGCAAGCGAAGTGTACTCGCGCTTCTCAAGCCAGTAACGCAGGTCGGCAAGCACGCGGCTGATGTGGTCGATCCCGTGAATGTAGAGCGCCGAGGCCAGTTCAGTTACGCTCGCGCCGGCCATCACGCTCTTCAACACATCCTCAGCCGAGTGAACGCCGCCGGTAATAGCAATATCCATGTTGACGTTACCGTAGAGGATCGCCGCCCAGTGCAGGCGCGGCAGCAGCTCAGACGGCGTGGAGAGATGCAGGGAGGGCCGCACTTCGAGAGCTTCAATGTCGAAGTCGGGCTGATAGAAGCGGTTAAAAATCACCACGGCCTTCGCGCCCGCCAATTCCAGCCGTGCTGCCAGGTTGGGAATACTGGTAAACGAAGGCGACAGCTTGACGGCAACCGGGACCTTGACCGCCTGGCAAACGCTGCGGACAAGTTCGAGCAGTTGGTCTTCGAGGGCCGCCGAAGTCTGGCTCTTGTCGGTGGCCAGGGCGTAAGTATTCAGTTCGATCGCATGCGCACCGGCCCGCTCCATATCGCGAGCGAGGCGAACCCAGCCTCCGCTGGTGGCGCCGTTGAGACTGGCAAGCACCGGAATGCCAACCGCAGCGCGCACCCGGCGCAGGTGCTCAAGATATACGTCGTGAGTCATGCGGTAGTCGTCGAAATCCGGCAAAAAACCAAGCGACTCAGCGAACGAGTCGGTGCCGCGCGAAAGATCGTCGTCGAGCGTGCGCGACTCGATGGCAAGCTGTTCCTCAAATAGAGAGGACAGCACGATCGCCGAGGCGCCCGCATCTTCCATGTGGCGAACGGCCTCAATCGATTGCGAAAGCGGCGTGGACGCGACCACGATTGGCCCGCTCAGTTTCAAGCCGAGATACTGCATTGAAAGGTCGATCATTCTTCACCCCCGGCAGATACCCCTGCCAGCTTCGTTTCGGAGTTGTCTTTCGTAACTTCAGCAGGCGCAATGTTGGGCGTGTCTCCGCGGCCCGGCATAGTAGCGCGGGCGGAATAGACGCGCCACTGGCGCTCTACATCGTCCTGCGCTTCCTTCAGCAGCTCGGCCGCCAGCTCCGGATTGCTGCGCGCAAGCATGGTGTAGCGAGCTTCACGATAGGTGTATTCCTTGAGCCGGATCGACGGCGCTCTCGAATCCAGTTGGAACGGATTCTTGCCCTCTTCGCGCAGAATCGGGTTATAGCGCATCAGCGGCCAGTAGCCCGACTGCACGGCCAGCTTCTGCTGCTCCAGTCCGTGCACCAGGTCGTACCCGTGCGCGATGCAGCTTGAATACGCAATAATGATCGACGGGCCGTCGTGAGCTTCAGCCTCCTGAAAGGCCTTGACCACATGTGTGTCGTTGGCGCCGAGAGCTACCTGCGCCACGTAGACCGAGCCGTAGCTCACGGCCTCCATGGCGAGATCTTTACGGCTGTTGGCTTTGCCGCTGGCCGCAAACTTTGCCACCGCGCCGCGCGGAGTGGCCTTTGAAGCCTGCCCGCCGGTATTCGAGTAAACCTCAGTGTCGAGCACCAGCACGTTCACATTCTTGCCCGAACCGAGCACATGATCCAGGCCGCCGAAGCCGATGTCGAATGCCCATCCGTCGCCGCCCAGAATCCACACGCTCTTGCGAACCAGCGTATCGGCGATGGCCAGCAAATTGCGCGCGTCCGATGAGTCGTCGCCTTCGAGTTTGTGACGCAGAACCTGCACCCGCTCGCGCTGGGCGTTGATCTCGGCTTCGGTTCCCTGCTTCGAGGCGATCAGCTCGTCCACCAGCTCGTCGCCAATGGCTGGCGCAAGCCGCTTCACCAGCATCTCGGCAAATTCCTTTTGCTGGTCGATTGCGGTGCGCATGCCAAAGCCGAATTCGGCGTTGTCTTCAAACAGCGAGTTAGACCATGTTGGCCCGCGGCCCTGCGCGTTTTTCGCGTAAGGTGTAGTGGGCAGATTGCCGCCGTAAATCGACGAGCAGCCGGTGGCATTGGCGATCAAAAGCCGGTCGCCGAACAACTGCGTCAGCAGCTTGATATATGGCGTTTCACCGCAGCCCGCGCAGGCGCCCGAGAACTCAAACAGCGGCTCGAGCAATTGAATATCCTTCACCTGCGTGTGCGAAAGCTTGGCGCGATTCACCTCGGGCAACCCCAGGAAGAACTCCCAGTTTTCGCGCTCGCTCTCGCGCAGCGGAACCTGGGGAGCCATGTTGATGGCCTTCTTGCTCGCATCGCTCTTGCTCTTCACCGGGCAAACTTCGACGCAAATAGCGCAGCCGGTGCAATCCTCGGGCGCAACCTGCAGCGTGTAGCGGTCCTGCTCCATGCCCTTCCACTTGGGCTTGGCCCACTGGAAAGTTGCGGGCGCGTCGGTCGCAAGATCGGGGCTATAAACCTTGGCGCGAATCACCGCGTGCGGGCAAACCATCACGCACTTTCCGCACTGGATGCACAGGTCCTTGTCCCATACGGGAATGAACTGCGCAATGTTGCGCTTCTCCCACTGCGCGGTGGCCGTTGGGAAGGTACCGCCGGCGGGCAGCGCGCTCACCGGCAGCAAATCTCCTCGTCCGGCCGCAATCTCACCCAGCACGCCGCGCACAAACTCCGGCGCCTTGGTTGAAATTGAAGGAACCAGATCGAACGCCGACGAAACTGCCGTCGGCAACTCGACCTTTTCAAGATGCGCCAGCGCATGATCCACGGCTGCAAAGTTCTTCTGCACCACCGCGTCGCCGCGCTTGCCATAGGTCTTTTTGATAGCCTTCTTGATCTGCGTGATGGCTTCTTCGCGCGGCAATACGCCGCTGATGGCAAAGAAGCAGGTCTGCATAATGGTATTGATGCGGGTGCCCATACCGGCCTCACGCGCCACCTTGTAGCCGTCAATCACATAGAACTCAATCTTCTTGGCCAGCAGCTCGTTCTGCATGGTTTTGGGAAGCTTGTCCCACACTTCCGCGGCCGAGTATGGCGAGTTCAGCAAAAAGACCGAACCGGGAATCGCGGGCTCGAGCACATTGATCTTCTCGATAAAGCTGAAGTTGTGGCAGGCCACAAAGCTGGCCCGCGTAATCAGATAGGTCGACCGGATTGGTTTGGGCCCAAAGCGCAGGTGCGAGGTCGTCATCGAGCCGGACTTCTTTGAGTCGTACACAAAGTAGCCCTGCGCGTAGTTGTCAGTCTCGCTACCGATAATCTTGATTGAGTTCTTGTTGGCGCCCACCGTTCCGTCGGAGCCAAGCCCGTAGAAAAGCGCCCGCACGGTCTGCGGATCTTCGGTCGAGAACGCCGGATCGTAGTCGATGCTTGAGTGGCTTACGTCGTCCACAATGCCCACGCTGAAGTGGTTCTTTGGCGAGGTCTTCACGAGTTCGTCCAGCACGCCCTTCACCATCGCGGGCGTAAATTCCTTCGACGACAAACCATACCGCCCGCCAATCACGGCGGGCATCGCGAACGGCAGCGTCGCCGCGTGCTCGGCCAGCGTGGTCACTATGTCCTGGTAGAGCGGCTCGCCGGTACCGCCCGGCTCTTTGCAGCGATCGAGCACCGCGATCTTCTTTACAGACTTGGGCAGCGCCGCAATCAGCGCCTTGGCGTCGAACGGCCTGTAGAGGCGAACCTTTACCAGGCCAACCTTCTCGCCCTGGCGAGTGAGCGCGTCCACGGCCTCTTCGGCAGCCTCAGCGCCCGAGCCCATCATCACAATTACGCGCTCGGCATCAGCCGCGCCGTAGTAGTCGAACAGGCGATACGAGCGGCCGGTCAGCGCCGCAAAGCGATCCATTACCACCTGCACGATGCCGGGGACAGCTGCGTGGAAGGGCGAGCAGGCTTCGCGCGCCTGGAAGAACACGTCGGGATTCTGCGCCGTGCCGCGCAACACCGGCTGATCCGGCGACATCCTGTTTTTCCTGAAAGAGATAATGGCGCTATCGTCAACCATCGAGCGGATGATCTCGTCGGTGATGGGCACAATCTTGCCCACCTCGTGCGAGGTGCGGAAGCCGTCGAAGAAGTGCATGAACGGAATGCGCGCCTCAAGCGTAGCCGCCTGCGCCACCAGCGCCAGGTCGTGCGCTTCCTGAACCGAGTTCGACGAGAGCATTGCCCAACCGGTCGCGCGGCAAGCCATCACGTCGCTGTGGTCGCCAAAAATCGACAGGCTGTGCGTGGCCAGCGTCCGAGCCGTTACGTGCATGGTTGCCGGGGTAAGTTCGCCGGCAATCTTGAACATGTTGGGGATCATCAGCAGCAATCCCTGCGAAGCAGTGAACGTGGTGCTGAATGCACCGGCCTGCAAGGCTCCGTGCAACGCGCCAGCCGCGCCGCCCTCGCTCTGCAGTTCTTCAACAATGGGCAACGCGCCCCAAATATTCCGTTTCCCTTCCGAGCGCCACTGATCGGCCCACTCCGCCATAGGCGACGACGGGGTGATGGGATAGATGGCGACAACCTCGGAGAGACGATAGGCGACCGAAGCGGCAGCCTCGTTCCCGTCCAAGATCACGGTGGGAATCACAGTTTTTTGTTCACTCATTCGCTGATCCTCATACTGCGGCCATAGAGGAAAAAGCCGCTACGCTGAGTCTCAGCGGTGGGAACGAGATGAGCAGTGATGCGGGGCACACGGCGGGTTATGTTTCCCGCATTATGGAATGAGGTTTATATTGTGCAATCGTCTCTCGGAACAACAAAAACTTGTTCCAGGCTGCGCTTCAGAATGCCGCGGAGCCCGCCTCATCGGGCGAAACAGGCTGCGGAAAAACTTGATCGGCGCGAACTAACCAAGCTTGTAATAAGGGCGCGACTTTAGTCCGCATTTCTCACAAGACGCGCACTCAAGTGGCAGTGAAGTGTGCTTCAGGTACGGGAGAATCTCCTACGCATTTGAGTTCGAAATCGAGCAAAATGCAGAGTGCGCGGAATTCGATGTAAGTACGCTTGATATCAATCGTTTACCTCCGGAATTTTGCAACATGCAAATACGCGAAAATGCACGTTTTCTTGCACCAGAAATGCAGCAACTGGCTTGTAA
>Ga0182016_10006426_pt1 | contig 12342 bp, 10 predicted proteins | sample 712S2MmetaG_FD_120491 | JGI IMG/M metagenome (GOLD analysis project Ga0182016, IMG submission 120491) | Permafrost microbial communities from Stordalen Mire, Sweden - 712S2M metaG | ecosystem: Environmental > Terrestrial > Soil > Wetlands > Permafrost | place: Sweden: Stordalen | collected...
GGACCAGTCGCTGGGACTGGTGAGTTTGTTTGGACTCTCGGTTCCGGCGTTTGCGCTGGGGCCGGTGTTGATCCTGGTATTTTCGATTCAGTTGGGATGGTTGCCGGTTTCAGGCGCAAATGCATCTGGGGGTCGCTCGATCGATTGGCACTACCTGGTGCTGCCTTCGATTGCCATGGGCGCGTCGCTGGCGGCGATTCTGACGCGCATGATCCGCACGGCGATGCTGGAAGAACTGGGCCAGGACTACATTCGTACCGCGCGGGCCAAGGGCTTGAGCGAGACGGCTGTGGTTTGCCGCCATGCACTGCCAAATGCACTGGTGCCGATTGTTACTGTCGTGGGGTTGCAGTTTGGAGCGCTCCTCGCCGGGGCCATAGTGACGGAGACGATCTTTAGTTGGCCGGGGCTGGGACGGTTGACGGTGAGCGCGATTTCGAATCGCGATTATGCTTTGGTGCAGGGCTGCTTGTTGTCGATTGGGTTGACTTACGTGCTGGTGAATTTGCTAACGGACGTGGTTTACCGGTGGGTGAATCCACGGATGAGGGGATGAAGGGTTTGTTCTTCGCGAGTTAGCATTCCCTCGGCGGCGAAAGCCCGCTTCGAAATTGAATGAATTACGCCAGTGCTGAAGCCAGTACCCTTCAGGCTTTACAGGAGAGAATGGATGAAGACTGACAAGGGTGTTGCGAGGTGGCAGACAGGCATTCTGTGGGCGACGGTCCTTCTCTATGCGGTGGGCCGGGTTATGCAGCTTTACCCTGAGAAGTTCTCGATTCTGCCAATCGTCATTCTGCAGGTTGTGCCTCCGGCTGTCTTCGCATTGGTTCATGGGTGCATCGTGTATCGAATCCGAGGCATGTTTGCATTCACCGCGCTCTGCCTGGGGGCGGGAGCTCTTTGTGAGAGCTTGAGTCTCCGCACAGGCTTTCCGTTCGGGCACTACTATTTCACGGATTTCATGGGGCCCAAAGTATTGCAACTGCCGATTCTGCTGGTGCTGGCGTATCTCGGAATCGGCTACTGCTCGTGGGTCTTGAGTTTGTTGATCCTTGGATATCGCAAGCAGTCGTTGAGCTTGCCTCGCGCTGTTGCGGTTGCTTTGCTTGCCAGCTTGATCATGGTTGCGTGGGATGTTTCGATGGACGCGATCTGGTCTACGCTTGACCACGCATGGATATGGCGCGACGGGGGTCTTTTCTTTGGCGTTCCGATCAGCAACTTCCTCGGCTGGTACTTTACGGCGTTTCTTTTCTATCAGGCATTCGCACTTTATTGCAGGGCAAATCCTGCGAACCCGGCGCCAGTGTCAGGAAACTTCTGGCGCGCGGCGATTGTTTGCTACGGAGTATGCGCGCTTGGAAATCTGCTGATCTTCAAGGCAGGCCTGTTTCCCGATTCTGCTGTCGATGCGACTGGAAAAAGGTGGATGACCATCGACATTCTCATCGCGTGCACGGTCGTCTCACTCTTTGCGATGCTTCCCATGGTGCTGTTGGCGTGGCATCGATTGAGAGTACAAGAGGCCGGATCTTAGGACGGCATCGGCAAAGGATCAATATCTATCTCAATCAGCCGAGTGGGATGATTCTTGTTTCCAACTCTCCTTCTTCTTCAATCGTCAGCATTCCTATCGTGACCGGTAACTGGAAGCGGCGCGGGCCGCAACTGCCGGGATTGAAGTAGAGAACGCCCTTGCGCTTGTAAGAGATTGGCACATGGGTGTGGCCATAGAGCACGGCTGCAAACTTTGCCGCGGCGGGGTCCAGGTGCAGCGTGTTCAGGTCATGGAGCAGGTAGAGGTAACGGCCTTCGGCGAGAAAAACTTCGGTCTCGGGGAGTTCGCCGCAGGGTCCGCCGTGGTCGATGTTGCCGCGGATGGCGGTGACGGGGGCGATCTTTTCGAGTTCGCTGAGGATGGAGATTTTGCCTACGTCGCCGAGGTGCAGGATGCGGTCGACGCCGGCCAGGGCGGGGGCTACCTCGGGGCGAAATAGGCCGTGGGTGTCGCTGATGACGCCGATTTTCATCTGTTTTGAACCATCTGGAACTTTAACGAACTGGGGTCTGGCTTATTGGTCTCCCGCCCTTGCGATAAGAAAAAATCGCAAGAACGGGGCGCGGAGAGTCTGTGGCCGATGGGCATTCTAAAGTCCCAATTCCAGCCGCGTGCGCGGGTCCAGGTGGTCGCGGAGGGCGTCGCCTAGGAAGTTGAAGCCGAGGACAGCGCCGGCAACCGCTGCCGCGGGGAAGAGAACCAGATGCGGGGAATCGAAGAGATGAGTGCGGGCGTCGTTCAGCATCGATCCCCAACTGGGAGCGGGTGCGGGGATGCCGAGGCCGAGAAATGAGAGCGTGGCTTCGGCGAGAATGACTCCGGCCATGCCGATGGCGGCCTGGACGAGGATGGGCTGCACAATATTCGGCAAAATGTGGCGAAAAAATATTCGCAGGCCAGTAGCCCCAAGTGCGCGAGCTGCATCTACATACTCACGTTCGCGCACGGCCATCACCTGGGCGCGGACGAGGCGGGCGTAGCCGGCCCAGCCACCAATGGCCAGGGCCAACACCAGGTTGGAGAATCCTGAGCCGAGGAACGCAGCGAACGCAATGGCCAGGAGTATTCCGGGAAGAGCCAGAAACGTATTCATGGCGAAAGTGGTGAGCGCGGTGTCGACCCAACCTCCCAGGTAGCCGGCGAGTCCTCCAATGCTGAGGCCGAGCGCCAGCGAGACGGCAACCACGCTAGCCGAAACAGCAAGCGAAAGTCGCGCGCCCCACAGCAGACGTGAGAGCGTGTCGCGGCCCAGTTCGTCTGTTCCGGCCCAATGTAATGCTGTTGGACCCTCAAGCCTATGGTTCAAATCGATGCTCGCCGGCGAGTGAGGGGCGAGCCATGGAGCTGCTAAACCGCCAACAACAAAGGCGGTTAGCAGCAGTACGCCTACTGCGGCAAGGGGTTGGCGGGTAACACGAATGACCGCCATAGGTAACCCGAAAGTGGAAGTTACTTTCTTTGGCACAGTGAAAGAATACAGCTTCGAGCGGCCGATAAGGATGCTTGGTGACTATGACTTTTTCGACTAAGAGCCTTTTGATTTTGATTGCCGGCCTCGCAGTTCTTCTGTCGGCACAAAGGACCTTGTCGGAGCCGGCTTCAGGTCCTACTGGAGCGGACGCTCAGATCGGCGCCAATCAGGCCCTGCGCAACAAGGCGGAACAACTGTTTACGATGGCCAACCAGGTTCGAGTTGCTCGCGGATTGAAGCCGCTGCAATGGGATCCGGCATTGGCGGCCGCGGCGCTGAATCATTGCGCGCGCATGGCTGCCGAGGGACCGATTTCGCACCAGTATCCAGGGGAAGCGGATTTGGGAGAGCGGGCTGGCCAGGCTGGAGCACATTTCAGCTTGCTTGAAGAGAATGTTGCGGATGGAGAACAGCCGGCGCAGATTCACGATGCGTGGATGCACTCTCAGGGACACCGGGATAATTTGCTCAATCCAGCGGTGGATCGTGTTGGTGTGGCGGTGGTGGCACGCGGGAACAGGCTTTACGCCGTCGAAGACTTCTCTCGGGGAGTACAGGTGTTGAGCATGGATCAAGTCGAGGCCAAGGTCTCCAACCTGGTGGCACTGACCGGGGTTGCTGCACATGCGAGTTCGGTTGGCGCTCGGTTGGCTTGCGCGCAGGATCATGGACTGCCCGTTTCGCTGGACAATCGACGGCCGGAGTTCATCATGCGCTGGCAGGATGCGGAACTCGAGCGTTTGCCAGGGGCGTTGCTGGATCGGATCGCAACGGGCAAGTACCATGACGCGGCGGTTGGCAGTTGTCCCTCACAGGACTCTTCGCAGACCTTCACGGTCTATCGGATTGCAGTGTTGTTGCTCAAGCCGGAGGCGGGGGCTGCGCGGACTTATATTTCGTCGAAATGATTTGATTGTCGACAAGCTTCTGAAGCCGTGGCCCACATTGGTCACGGCTTTTTCAGCGCCAAAATGCTACTTTTGCGATTTCATGGCGCGACACAGTGCGGCTGAACGGTGTCTAAAGGAGTATGAATGTTTTCAGACAAGGGGGCTTTTTGTGGCTGGCGCTGGCTTCATCGGCGCTGATGGCGCAGGCTCCGTCCAGTGCAGATTTCGACTATGGAAGATCGCAGATCGTCGAGAGCGATGCTGGGCAGTTGCTGACACTGGCGAATCAGACACGCGCCAGCTTGGGGCTGGGAACGCTGAAGTGGGATCCTGCACTGGCTGCGGGCGCTTTGCAGCATTGCCTGCGCATGGCGCGTGAGGGACCAATTGCTCACCGCTACGGCGGCGAACCGGATGTTACCGAGCGCGCGGGGCAGGCTGGGGCGCATTTCAGCTTGATTGAGGAAAACATCGCTGTTGGGGCAAATGCTGCGAAGATTCACCAGGGATGGATGAACTCCCCGGATCACAGGGAAAACCTGCTTAATCCGGCTATTGACCGAGTGGGTGTAGCGGTTGTGGCACGTGGCGGGGTCTTTTTTGCGGTGGCAGATTACGCGCGAGTTGTTCCGGTGCTGACGCAGGCTCAGGTTGAGGCTACGTTTGCCGGCAAACTGCGAGCGCGGGGGCTAAACATTCTTCGGGATTCGACGCAGGCGCGGGCTTATTGCGCTTCTTTGGGCCGGTATAAAGGGGCTGAGGGGCCCAGTTTTCTAATGCGCTGGCAGAGCTCGGATTTGACACAGCTACCGCAGGAACTGGCAAGCAAAGTGGCTTCGGGAGATTTCCGGCAGGCGTCGGTGGGGAGTTGCTCGGCGCAGAATGTGGAAGGCGCCTTTACGGTTTATCGGGTGGCAGTGCTCTTGTACGGGCAGGACGCGGATCCTTGGGCAAAGCCATTCTATTAGAGCCCATCCACAATCAGCGCGCCCGTATCGGACTGTCTTGTGCCAGTTTTCCCAGGTCAACTGGCACAAGGCATGTCGGGAGTTGCGAGGAAGTAATTCCCATTAACGCGAGTTCACTCCAACTCCGTTTTCATGGGGCGCCGGTTTGGCTGCGGCCATAATGCTCTTCGAAGCGGGTTTGCCAAAGACTTCGGGATGCAGGTAATAGCCCCGCTCGTTGGCCGGTTTTTCTTCTTCCGTGGGAATACGATTCGCATTGGCGTATGCGTCCTGACGAATGCCGGTGACCTGCCACGACACCTTCACTCCGGGCCTGCTGGTCCGAATCACGAAATGGTTCTTATCGATCTCCTGTGCCACGATGGCCTGGGCGAATTGGCCGATCACTGTGAGCTGGTAGCGGAAGTCGCGATTCAGAGCCTCAAAGTAATCCGGAAGGACTACTGTGGCCAGCCCATGCTTGTCGGTTACGATGTTGCCGTTGTAGACGTTCATCATGTCCGGTGATTCGACGAAGGAGTGGGAAAGGTATTTGTTTGCGGGGTCTAACGGGTGGTCGATCTTGAATGAGCCGCTGCCTTTGGTAAGCCTGCCGGTGACGTTGAGGTTGCCGCCAAAGACACCGTTGCCGCCCGCGTCGACGCTGAACACCTGCGTGAAGTCGGCACCCGACTGGCCCAACAGAACAAGGCCCGAGCCTGCTTTGTTCACGAACTCGCCAGCGGCCCCACTCGAACTCGAGGTAACTCCCTCCACGCCGACGGCGAATCCAGACGTCGCGTCGGCCCCGCCGTAAACGCCGATTCCGTTTGTGCTTTGGCTGTAACCACTTACGCCGCGCACATTGCCCGTCGCCGCACCCTCATAGCCATCCACGCCGGAAGCTGCGGAAGTGGTGCTGTTGGTGCTTCCAAACACGCCGTAGACATTGCCTGTCGCAGCACCCTCGTAGCCGTTTACAGCGGCCGAGTAATCAGTGGTGCTGCTCGTGCTACCGTTTACGCCGTAAACCTGTCCAGTGGTAGCTCCCTCATTTCCATTGATTCCCGCGGCGCCATTCGAAGTGCTGGCCGAGAAGCCGGTTACACCGGTGGTGACGCCGGTAGTGGCGAATGCGCCTCCATATACACCCGATCCGCCAGTCGTGCTGCTGGTATTCCCTATCACTCCGTAGGCGTCTCCGGTGGTGGCAGTCGCAAACCCCGCCACGCCCGCCGCGTTGAGTGTTGTGCTCTGGGTCGATCCGGAAACGCCATAGACTTGTCCCGTTCCAGCGCCCTCACCGCCGTTGATTCCTGCCGCGCCGTTCGACGTGCTGGAAGTGTATCCAGTCACGCCGTAAACTGTTCCCGATGTTGCACCTTCATAGCCGCTGACGCCGGCTGCGTAGCTTGTGGAACTGAAGGCGCTTCCGGCGACGCCGAAGACCTTCCCCGAGGTAGCGTTTTCCTGGCCACCGACACCGGAGGCGTTGTCGGTGGAACTGATGGTGGATCCGTTCACGCCGTTGACAGCACCCGAAGTCGAGCCTTCATAGCCGCTGACGCCTGCGGAACTTGATGTTGCGCTGTTGGTGCCGCCGGTGATTCCGTAGACTAACCCAGTCGCCGCACCCTCATAGCCGTTTACACCTGCGGCACCATTGCTTGTGCTTTGGGTATATCCCGAGACGCCAAAGACCGCTCCCGATGTTGCGTTGGCATTGCCGGCCACACCCGCTGCGCCTGAGGTAGTGCTCGTCGTAAAGCCGTTGACGCCGAAGACGGTTCCGGTGGTGGAGTTTGTTCCGCCCGTGACTCCGGCCGCATAATTCGAAGTACTGTTGGTCACCCCGAAGACACCGTAGCCGAGTCCCGTAGTTGCGTGGTTGATGCCGTAGAGGCCCGCCCCTGTTGGGCTTTGCACGGAACCGCTGACCCCGTAAACATTCCCGGTCGCGGCCACCTCCGACCCGCTCACGCCCGCAGCTCCTGTCGTCGTGCTTGACGAGCTGCCTGAAACTCCCGTTGTCGTCCCCGTTCCAGACAGACCAGTCGCGGTCGTCCCATTCACGCCAAATGCGCCCTCGCCTTGGACGGTCTCAGTTCCGGATGCGGTCAGGTTGCCGGTAATCGCCTGGTTGCCGACGAACGTATTTCCCGCACCAAGCTGCGGGTAGACGCTATTCAGCGTGGTCTCAAGCGCTGTTGAATTCAGCCCCAGGGTGACAGCGCCCGATGTCGTTGTCGCAGTCACCGGGCTGGTCGCGGTCACGCTGCCAATGGTTCCGGGAAAAGTTTGGCTCGGTGCCCAGTGGAATACACCCTTGCTGTCGATGTCGAAGAGGTTTGTGCGTGGTGCTGTTCCGCTCTGAAACTGAAGGTAGAGCGCGCCGCTGGGGGTGGCCGTGTTGTTGCCGACAGCCGCAGCAACCCAGTCAAACGTTTGCGCCAAAGCGGAATTGGTTGTCGTCGACCAGGCGTCTGCAGTCAGGTTCAGATGCTGAGAACTCTGTCCGGATGCGGGCGTTGCCGGAGCGACCGGACCCACGCTAAGCGTGCCACGAATGGTCGCCGTTCCAGCTACGTCCAGCGTCGCGCTCGGCGCTGCCAGGTTAATGCCGATATTCGAACCCAACTGGGTGATTACCGAGTTGCCCAGCGCATTTGCCCCAGTCCAGAGCGGAACCGTGCCGGTGGTTCCCAATCCACTCACCGGGCCCGAGCCATCGGGCTGCGCGTCCGGAGCGAGATTTGCCAGCCGTACGGACTGGATTCTGTTGCGCAGTTGGTCCTGGGTCACAAATTCCGCCGCGGGAATGCCGGACAGAGTTTGAGCATCCGCCGCTTTCATGGCGTACGCTACCGAGGCAAATGGCACTCGGGCCTGCTCAGCACCACGTTCGATGTTGACCGCCAGCCAGCGGGCCTGTCCGGCGGCAAAGACGGTTTGCGGCAACCCTCCGTCAGTCGCTGCCCCCAGCAGCACCGAATACTTTCCGTCACGGTCGACACTCACACGCTGAGTTTCGGTCCACAGGGCCTCTCCGCCTTCTGCGGCGGCGTAAATCTTGAAGACCATTTCCACCGTATCGCCTGCGCGGTCCGAGGCCACTCCTGCATACGAAGCAATCTGCGGGACTACTTGAGGAGTGACTGCAGTGTTTTGTGCCTGTTGGCTTAAGGCTGGAATGCTCGCGGCAAGCAGTGCAATCGCCGGAAACACACGGGTGCGCATTGTGCGGATTCGCGCTTTCAAATTGCAACCTCCATTGCTGAATTGACACAGGACGGCCGGGGCGGCCAAGGGGGAATGCGGTGAAATATAATCCGCTGATTCTTTTCCGTCAAGTTAATTTTGTTGATTCTATTTCGTCCCTTGCACGGGCGGTTTGTAGTTACCGCGCAGATCCGGTGGCAAAGGATAGGAAAGACTTTCAGTTCGGGTTCTATCGTCGGCAACGCGAAAGTTGACAACTGGTTTCATGAATACCGAATAGCTCTTATCCAAAAGACTGATGTTCCTTCCATATCTCGGGCCAGGGGCGGCGTGGCGGGCCGCAGAGAAGAATATCGGGGTGGTATTCGCTCTCTTCGTTTTTGACGCCTTCTTGGTTGCCGTTGTGTCCGACGACTCGGCAGCCGGTAAACACCGAATCAGCGTCTTCGCGGGATACACCGATGAGGATTAGCGTAGTAGGCGGAGGTGTGGGATAGCCGCGCAGCCATGCCGAGTTCGTGGTGCTCATGGGAGCCGGCAGATGGTACGCAGGGCCGAGCATTTCAATAGCGCCGGTTTCGCCGTAGTTGCCGGTAATGATCCCCAGACTAGCCTGCTGATCGGGAGACAGGGAATCGCGGATGCCGGCGACGGTTTTAACCAGTTCATCCCAGCCTATCTCTTCACGCAGATCGCCGTTGTGTTCCAATGCAAAGTTTCGCAATGGGCCGGAAGGGGCGAGCGGAACGACTACGGCGATGATAAAAGCGCCCACGACAGCGAGACCCGCGAAGAATACCGATTGAATCGTGCGGCGAACCCAGCGGGGCAGGGAAGGCAGCCATTGCTCTCCTGCAACTGCTCCCATGGCGAACAGCATGGGATAGACGCCTGCCGTGTAATATCCGCGCCCTTTGGCGAAGAAGAAAAGAGCGACAGGGACCAGATACATCCAGGCCAGCATGCGGTAGCGGCTGTGGCGCAGGAAGCCAACCAAGCCGGCAATGCAAAGCGGTGCAGCAACCAGGTTGATGCACACGCGCAGCTGATCGAGGAGGAATCCGTTGGCGCGGCCTTGGCCTACATCGCGTACATGGATGTGGTGCAGGAAGGTGTACGAGATGAACTGGTGTTGCACAAGCCAAATGAAGTTGGGCAGGCAGATCAGGAATGCCAGGGCGATTCCGGCATAGAACCAGGGACTCCTGAGATATCGGCGCGCGGAGGAGAGGACGACGCCGGCAAGAATTCCAGCAATGAAGAAGACGATCGCGTACTTGGTAAGCAGGCCCATGCCGACGGTTGCGCCAATGGCCAGCCACCAGCGGGGATTCTCTGCGCGGAGAAGCCGGATGGTGAAGTAGGCGATAAGCACCCACCATAGATAGTCGAAGGAGGAGTACTGAAATTCCGAGCCTTCAAAAATGGGCAGCGGCGAGAGCGCAACGCAAAGGGCTGCTGTGACCTGGGCCATGCGCCGGCCCCCGAGTTCGCGGGTCATGAGGCCGGTAACGACGATGGCTACGGCCTGGGCGATGACGGAGAAAAGGCGCAGGCCGTTGAGGGAGAGGCCGAAGATTTCAAGGCCGATGCGTTCAATGAATGGAGTGAATGGGGGATAGGCCACGAAACCCCAGTCGAGATGGCGCGCGTCGGAGAGGAACTGGAATTCATCGCGGTGGAAGCCATAGCGGCCGTTGGTGAGCAGGTGAAGGATTGTGACTGCGGCAGCTACGACAAGAAGGCCCGCCCACTGGATGCGGGGCAAGGCTTCGGTGCGATCCTTAAGGTCCGGGAGGGTGGTGCTGGTTGAGGTCATGGACGCGTCCAGATCCTTCTTGCGGGGTTGATGGAATGGTACGCTCGCCGGAAGGATTCGGTTCCAACCGAAGCGCTGCAATTAAATGCTGACCATTCTCTCAAGCGGAGAGGGAACGCGGACAGATGCCATGCCGGCCGCGGTGGCCGCTTGAATGCCGAGTTCGGTGTCTTCGAAGACCAGGCAATCCGAGGGTGGAACGCCGAGCCGTTCCGCCGCTAGAAGGAATGCTTCCGGTGCCGGCTTGGAGTTGATGTATTCCTCAGCGCCAACGATGGTCTGGAATCGATCGAGCAGATGGACGGTGGTGAGTGAGCGGATGACGGAGTTTCGGCGGCCGCCGGATACTACGGCGAATGGAATCAAGCCATGCTGTGCTTCGATATGCTCGACGACTTCAGGGATCGCCTTCAACTGGGGCAGGAGATCGAAGTATATGCCCTCTTTGCGGGTGGCTACCTGCTCGACAGGCATTTGGAGCCCGTGCATTTCATTCAGCGTGGAGATGATCTCGTCGACGGGCTTGCCGCCCCATGAGTAAAAGAGATCTTCGGGAAAAGGGCAGCCGCATTCGGCGAGCGCGGTCTTCCAGGCAATGTAATGGAGGGGCATGGAGTCGACGATGGTGCCGTCGCAGTCGAAGAGATAGGCTTTGAATACGGCGGCGGGGATGGGCAGTTTCATGCGGGAAAGGATCTCCTGGGGATTGGGTTCAGCATGGATGGAATTCGGAAAGGCTTTTCGAGTTTTGTGCCTGCCCACCCTTGTGGGAAGAGATGTGCAAAAAGGAGGACCTTCAAGGCGAGGTCGATAGGGCGTGTGCGGCTGCAGGCTCGTCTGGCGCCGCGCAGCCGCCTTCGCCTGGCTTGGTTGGCTCCATCTGGAGCGCGTTGTTGAATCGGTTGAAGTAGTTGAAAAGACCGATAGCGCAGAGCAACTCGACGATCTCGCCCTCCGAGTAAAAGGAACGCAACTCGGAAAACTGCTCGCCGCTTACGGAGTGGGCGTCGCGGGTGACGGTCTCCGCGAGTCGCAAGGCGGCTTTTTCCGCGGGGGAGAAATCTTCGCGCTGGCGCCAATCTGCCAGGTGGGCAAGCTGGTCGTCGCTCCAGCCGAGGTTGCGGGCAAGGATGGTGTGGCTGGCCAGGCAGTAGGGGGTAACGTTCACCTGGCTGGTGCGGACAATGATCAGCTCCTTAAGGCGGGTGGAGACTGTTCCCGTATTGAGCACGGCGCCAAAATGGGCCTGCATCGTGGCGAAGATCTCCGGCCTGTGCGCCATGACGCGGAACATGTTGGGCACGTTGCCGCGCCGGGTAAAGGCCTTATCGTAAAGAGTCGCGATCTCCGGCGTTACCTCGCTGCGATCGAGTCGAGAAATTCGGGACATTGAGCATTCTCCTGACTTCAGCCTATCGTATTGGGCGAGGATGCTGTTGGCGCAGGTGAGTGGCTGGTGGCGGCAGCCACTTGGCGTGCAGAGCCGGAAGAGGCTGAATTTGCTCTCCCGGATTTCGCTTTCGGAGCGATGGAGATTTTTGACGCGCTCAGGCCTGTCTGGTACTTTAATAGAGGAACTTTTAGAGCAAAACACTCCTCAGTAGCTCAATGGCAGAGCATTCGGCTGTTAACCGAAGGGTTGTAGGTTCGAGTCCTACCTGAGGAGCCAATTGATATTGATTATAATAGACTTAGGTAAGGCCTGGATCAAAGAACACCCACTTTGAATCGAGGAAAGCCACATGGCACGAACACAGATTTCTGGCGGTGTAGTTCGCGCCGAATTCACGGCCTATCAAGTTGAAAACTCGATGCTGAGTATGGCAATGTTTCAAATCTGTGTCGGTTTTGGTCCAATCGGCATTTTGACCGGATACAGAATTGTCCCAGAGGTTTTGAATCGAGACTGTGCCGCCGGGTATTTCCGTTTGCACGCCATGCGCAAGCGCAGGCCCGACGCATATCAAATCCCCAGTAATTTGAGCAGGTAGGGGTGATTTCGGGCGGCCTTGAGTCGTTTGCTGTTGATGCCGCGTTTGAATGTTGTTTCCTGTCTGAGCAGGTTGAGGGCGATGCGGTTAAGCAACGAGAAGTTCTGCGCTGCATGTCCTGCGCGTTTTCGGTCCAGGTCTTCGCCGAATCCTACATCGAGCGCCCAGTGCAGTTTGTTTTCGATGCCCCAGTGCTGGCGAATGACTGAGTTGAGCCTCGCCGCATCCGGCCTGAGACTGGTGATGTAGTAGCGGATTTCGCGCTCGATTTTGCCGGAAACCTCATGATAGCGCTCGCTCTGGATGCGCACCAACCCCTGTAATGACGGCCATTCCGCGGCCTTTTCAACCATGCTCAGGTCGGCGATCACCGAGCAGCGGCGTTGCTCGACGCGCCCGTGACCGCAGTCGATTTCTTCGCTGACCGCGTCTGATTCCAACAAC
>Ga0182016_10006427_pt1 | contig 12340 bp, 13 predicted proteins | sample 712S2MmetaG_FD_120491 | JGI IMG/M metagenome (GOLD analysis project Ga0182016, IMG submission 120491) | Permafrost microbial communities from Stordalen Mire, Sweden - 712S2M metaG | ecosystem: Environmental > Terrestrial > Soil > Wetlands > Permafrost | place: Sweden: Stordalen | collected...
AGATTCGATCCACGCTTCCTCCCCACACTCGGTCGCCCTCATGCAGTTGCGTTTCACTTCGCTCGTTGTGACCAACTCGCGACGGGACTTACACCCGTAAGAGTGCGCCCATGCTGGGCGCACCAGCAAAAGAACAGGGACACGTTTCCGCGTCCCTTTTCTTTTGTCCTTTCTCCCGGAAGGAAGAGGAATAGGCTGGGCCTCGAGTGTTACACCGTGCCGGTCGCCTTGGCCTTGCGGAAGACCACAAATGCGAGGCCGAGCAGGCCGGTGCCGAGCAGGAGCAAGCTGCTGGGCTCGGGGGTAGGGGTAATATATCCGAAGGATCCGGCTTCATAAGCAGCTGGCGCATCTACGTCAATAGATCCTCCCCACCTGTCAAGGATGCCCCCATTCGACTGCACCGGAAAACCATAACTTCCGGCTGGGTTGCCGTTTTCGTCCTCGGTGGCAGCAAGAGCATCAGATGCGCGGTCGGGGCTGTATTCGGAAAAGCCGTCGAGGTACGTGATTGCTCCGCCAAAAGTATTCAGAGTTGGGGCAACCGAGCCATCGTCAATATTGCCATTGGGATTGCCGGCATCGAAACCGAGCGCCTCAATCTCATATGTACCAGGGGTCAGCGTGATGTTCCCCCCACAGTATTGATAAATGTAGTTCCCAGATTCGTAGTACTGCTCTCCCGGGTTGAAGATCGTATACGCAGTAAAATTTAACGTGTTCAACTGGTTTACGTTGTAGATAAACGCTTGAAGATATGTCGAACCGCCGACGACTCCGTTTCCCGCTGCGTTATAGACGCCGAGCACATTGATAGTCAGGTCTGAGTTCACGGTGAAGAAGTTTGCCAGAAAGCCGGAGTATTCCTGAGTGCCTTGGCCGGCAGGTGCACTGTACGCAAACGAGTTTGCGATCGCGACCGGCGGAGTTGCCAATGCGGTTGCCAGTGCGAGTAGAGCTATGGACATCTTCTTCATAAGCCTCTCCTTCCACCTGGATCGCCCCGAGGGGCGTTCATTTTGTTTGCCCCGGCGAGGCGACTGGCTAGATGGGGTGTAGTTTCAGAAGCCAACGCATTGGGTTTGTCGAAGGATGCAATGCCACCAAACTCCAGTCGCACCAGAATCCGTCGCAGTGTTCATTGAGATCGACGGCCCATCAGTATGACCTCGAGGGCGGTTGCGGACCTATTGGCGGTTTGAAAGAGCTGGGAGGCCGGTCACCAGGCACACCCGTCCTTCTCACTTCCGTTTAAGCAAATGACGAACCAAAACAGGCTTGCTTAGATTCAACCGCTTGCGCGTAGACCATACATCGAATGTGAAGTACCCTGTCCACACGTTTTGCAAAATATTTTCATCCTTGGCCAGCCTGACTCACGGCACCCAGCGCAGCCGCTGCTGCGCCCGCCTCAACTGCATGGACAACGAACAGAATGACAGCGGCTTCGCCAACCCCGAAAAATCCACCCTCGAGTTCAGTGGAGGCTTCGGCGGGACGCTTATTCGCCTCCTGAAGAGCCTTCCTGGTAGCTTTCTGCAGACGCTTGCGAATGCCAGCTTCGGTGGCGCCGGGATCCTCATTGCGAATGGCAAAGCGGAACAGGACTTCCTGGGTTTTGCTCAAGGAAACCTCCAGAACCTGCGATGAACAGCGAGACCCGAATTATAGTTTGACAACCTGAATATTCAACGAAAATGCATGCCAAGCCATCCTTAACTCAACTAACTTCCAGTTATGCCGCCATCGAAGCAGATTCGATTGGTTCTGTGAGTCGCTCTTCGCTCCGTTCATCGGCCTCAAAGCGCCTCGCTCTCAAAACTCACCCTTCGATGTAGTCCCAGAAGGCGTCGGTTAGTTCGGCGCTTAGTTCGGCGGTCATGCGGCGGGCGGCGCGCTCGATTTCGTCCATGAGGCCGTGGAGGTAGTCGCGGGAGCGGGAGACGGCGACGATGGCGAGGGTTGCGGAGTTCCAGAGGGTGGCTTCGTCCATTTCGGCGACGGAGACGTTGAAGGCCTGGCGGAGCTGATCTTTGAGGGAGCGAACGACGTGGCGGCGGTCTTTGAGTGACTGGGCGTGGTCGATGCGGATCTCGAGAGTGAGCTGGGCGACGGGCATGGGGTGGTGGGCGATTCATAGGAAGTGTAAGGCGGATTTGGGGCGGGGTGGGGATTTTTTGCGGTGGGTGGTGACATTCCCTCGGTGACTGAGGCCCGGTGAAGTTCGAGGCCCACACATGCATGGGCTGAAGCCCGTACCCTTCAAGCCACCTTGTTGCTTTGCCGCCGGGGCTAAAGCCCGGTCGCATTGTGCAGGCTGTTTGCGGGGGTTAAATCCCCCGCCTCCCTCCGATGATTCCGGATGGCATTATGAGGCGCTGGTGCTATTCGATGACCGCTGCTTCTCGTCGCACCAGGCGGTCATATGCCCAAAGCAGCACGGCGGTGGCCACGCCTACTGCGGAAACGGACCACCAGATGAGTTGGGGCTGATGGAGGACTTCGCCGAAGCGGTGGATGAGGAAACCGCCGAACCATCCGCCAACGAGTGAGCCGATGCCGATGGGCAGGAAGGCAAAGCCCATATAGGTTCCCTGCTGGCCGGAGGGGGCGAGACGGGAGATGTACTCGTAGTAGCGGGGCTGCTGGGTGATTTCGCCAACGGCCACTACGATCAGCGTTGCCACTGCCATGGCGACGCTGGGATGGATAATCAGCAGAATCCAGGCCAGGCCCGAGATCAGGGTGCCCAGCGTGATGCCGAGAAACGACGGCATTTTCTGGGTGAGAATACTGACTACCAGTTGGAGCGAGATCACTGTGATTGAGTCCCAACTGAGCAGGGCTTCAGTATTGGCCAATGGGCTGACGTAGTCATGGATATAGATGGGAAGAATGATGAATTCCTGCCAGAAGGCGATGTAATAGCCGGAGAAGATGACGAGAAACAGCATGAAGCGCCAGTTGGAGGTGACGGTGAGAAAGTTTTTGGCGACCTGGCCGAGGGATTCGGTCTGCGCTTCGCCGGAGCGGCGAGGCTCCTTGAACAGGAGCAACACGGCGAAGAACATGGCGAAGACGCTCAATGCTGCCAGATCGAAGACCTTCTCGACGCTGAGATGCTTGTGGACCCATCCGGCCAGAAGAGGGCCCAGTGCTCCACCGATGTTTACGAGGGTGTAGTAGATGGAGTAGCCGATGGAGCGGACGTTTTCTTTTGAAGCGCGGGCGGTGGTGCCGACGACGGAGGGCTTGACGAGCGCGACACCGAAGGCGGGAAGCATGAGGATGAGGGTGACGAGCACGACAAGCGGCATGGCATTGCGTATGGGAAGAAGCCAGGGCGAGCCGATGGAGCCGAGCAGGAAGTAGGAGATGGCCAGAATCAGATAGGCGAGCGAGAGCGCGCGGCGAAAGCCCATGCGGTCAGCGAGAGCTCCGCCGAAGGCCGCCAGAAACCACACCAAGCCGCCAAACAACCCCGCCAGGCTGCTGGCGCGCTCGACGCCGAAGTTGAGGCTCTCATGCAGATAGCGGGGCAGCGAGGCAAACGCTGCGTAGTAAGACAGGCGCTCGAAGAGTTCGCTGATGTTGGCAACCCAGAAGGGGCGCTCGAACCCGGTGCGAATTTCGTGGAAACGTTTGGAGAAGGTCAAAGGGACTCCTCTAGTTTTACGGTTCCGAAAAGTGTATCGGATAGAGGGTAAGGTAAGAAGGGCAGGCATCGAAACCGCCCTGGCACCTGGAATTCTTCTGGAATCAGGGTATTCCTGCGTTAGCCTTCTCGATGGGCTAGCTTACCCCTCTGCATGAGTAGGTCTATAAAGCTCAGACATCGCTTGAACGCTTTGAAATCATTTGTGTAGTGTGGGCTTCCTGGACACTGCGCGAGGTGCTGTTCGCACCGCATCGCATGCTTCAGCCGTGAGGCTCAACCACGAAGGTTCGATCGAGTACTCGATCTGGGATTCGAACTGGGATTCGAAAAATAGGAGAAGAGGCAGGCCTCATGAGTGAAGTCCCTAACGGCACCTTCAACACGGCGACTTACCTGGGCACCAATGGGCCTGGACGAACCGCCGTTGACGTTGGGCCGCGCGAGATTTTCTATGCGCAGGGCGGCCTTGCAGACTCGGTTTTCTATCTTCGCAGCGGCCGGGCGAAGCTCACAGTGGTCTCGAAACGAGGGAAAGAGGCTACGGTTACGCTGCTTGGAGTGGGAGACTTCTTTGGTGAGGAGTCAATGAGCGCGGAAGACTCCGTCCACACCTCGACAGCCACCGCCACCACGGGTTGCGTGGCTCTGAAGATCGCTCTCATTGAAATGCGCCGGGTACTCCACAATGAGCACACATTCTCTGATTTCTTCATGCAGTTCATCGTCAAGCGCGGCATTCGCACCCAGGCCGACCTGGTGGATCAGCTGTTCAACTCGAGTGAGCGCCGGTTGGCGCGCACTCTCCTGCTCATGGCCGACTACGGCGCACCAGGTGATCCGGTAGCGCTCATCCCGATCGTCACCCAGGAGACCCTGGCGGAGATGATCGGGACTACGCGCTCACGGGTCAGTTTTTTCATGAATCGATTCCGCAAGCTGGGTTATATCGATTACAACGGCCGCATCCGGGTCCACAGGTCCCTGCTCACCGTCGTCCTGCACGACGAACTGCCAGAGGAAAATGCTTCCCGGCCCAAGCTTCTCGACCACACGGCAACCCCGGCCAAGGCAGTCAAGGAAAAAAAAGCGGTCTAAGGATTATTCGGTTGAGCCGCAAGTCAATCGCCACCAAAACTCGCTCACGCACCCGGGAGAACATATGTCGTTTGGAATTTATGCTGTCGGCTTCGCCATCCTCATTGCCGGACTCGCTTATGTCGCGCATCTGATGCGCATGCCTCCGCACTGGATTGCTGCGGGCGCCATCGTTATGGTGGGCCTGGGTATTCTCTCCGCCGTCAAGGCCACGCGGCAGAAAGACGCTGCAAACTAAGACTTCCGGAATTTATTGCCGGGCATGCGCCCCGAGTGAATCGCGCTAACATTTCTGTATGTCTGGCCTTCTCGATCGCGTCCACGTCCTCGATGGCGGAATGGCCACCGAGCTTGAGCAGTTGGGGGCAAGCATCGACGGGCCGCTCTGGTCGGCGCATGTGCTTGAGGATGCGCCAGAGAAGATTCTCGCCGTCCATCGCGCTTACATCGCAGCCGGTGCAGACGTGATTGAGACTGCCAGCTACCAGGTATCGCGGATGGGCTATGCCGAGTTTGGCCTTGCGCCTGAACGCGCCGATGCCGCGCTGCTCAAGTCAGTTGAATTGGCTCGGACCGCCGCGGTTGAAGTCTTGCCGCGCCGCGTTCTTGTGGCGGCCTCGCTTGGGCCTTATGGCGCTGCACTGCATAACGGCGCGGAGTATCACGGGAACTACGGCTGCTCCCATGCCGATCTGGTTCAGTTCCATCAGGAGCGCATCGCGGTATTGGCGGGCGTGCCTCCCGGACAGGCACCCGACCTTTTCGCGTTCGAGACAATCCCTTCGCTTGATGAAGCCCTGGCTATTGGAGAAGCGCTTGCACCGTGGCCTCACCTTGCAGTGTGGTTTAGCTTCACCTGCCGCGACTCCACCCATGTTGCTCATGGCGAACTGCTGGCCGACTGCGCGCGTGCGGTCGCTGGTTTTCCGCAGACCGCGGCCATCGGCGTCAACTGCACTCGGCCGTCGCTCATTGTCGATCTGATTGCGGAGTTGCGCAGCGCCACCGACAAGCCGATCATTGTTTATCCCAACTCTGGCGAGGATTGGAATGCGCAGGGCCGGTGCTGGACTGGCACGAGCGACCCCGCGGACTTTGGCCGGGCCGCTGCGGGTTGGTTTGCTGCCGGCGCGCAGATTATTGGCGGGTGTTGCAGGACGCGGCCGGAGCACATCTCGCAGGTCGCGGCAATCGCGGCCCATTGACCGGCAGGTTTCTACTGGGTGGTATACGATGCCTCACATCCGCGTCGTGCTGGATGCGTCGGTAGTCGTTGCAGGCCTTCGTTCGGGTCGCGGCGCGAGCTCTATGCTGCTCCGCCAGCTCGTGGAGCGCAGATTCATTGCAGCAGCGAGTCCTGCGCTCTTTCTCGAGTACGAAGAAGTTCTAAATCGTACTGAACATCGGCTTCCGGCGACCGAGGTGGAGAATTTGCCAGCCGAGCTTGCCGGAGTGATAGAGCCTGTCCAAATTCGATTTCTTCGGCGACCGCTCCTCAGCGATCCTGACGACGAGATGGTGCTCGAAGCAGCGATCAATGGGCATGCCAAAGCGATTGGGACGCATAATAGAAGAGACTTTGCTGGGATATCCATCCGATTTGGAATCGCGGTTTTGTTACCCGGGGAGTTCTTGAGACTGCTAAAGCGAAGAGAGGTAAAGAAGCTATGAGATCTCTAGAGATTCCGGAGTCCTTGTTGAAGCGCGCTGAGGAACTTGCACAGGAAGACGGCGTATCGCTTGATATTTGGGTTACGTCCGCCTTGGCACAAAAAATTGGGGTGGTAGAGACGGCGGCGGAGTTCTTCGCTCGTCGTTCGGCTGGCGCGGGTAAGGGGCTCAAGCACTACCTCGATATGATCCCCGACGCGCCGCCAGACCCCGGTGACGAATTGCCCGAAGGCTGGACACCGCAGTAGAAACTAGTTCGTCTCCAGCGCCTCCACGGACTTTGGCCGGGCCGCTCGAGATTGGTTTGCTGCCGGCGCACAGATTATTGGGGGGTGTTGCAGGACGCGGCCGGAGCATATGCAGCAGGTTGTAGCCGCCAAAAGTTAGCATCGTCTGCCAACTAGCCTCGGACTTCGGAGGTGCATTGAATTCGAGTAAAATGGCTCCCAATGAGAGAGCTCCTCGCCAAATCTTTTGAGATGTTTAGAAGACACCCGGTGCTATGGGTGCCGTGCACGATTGCCGGAATCCTGATGCTGGCCCTGGGAAAGCTTGAGATGGCTGAGATTCACTGGGTCTTGAACTTCTTCGCAACGCAGCATTCAGCGTCGGGTGTGAAGGTGCCCTCTTCTGACTGGGCTCATGTCCAAAACGGGGCGGTGATCGTTGTCTACTCCCTGGGGTACTTGAAGCAGTTTCTGGAGGTTTGTCTGTTTGTATTGGCGCTCGCGGTCACAAGCAATCTCGTGCGCTCGATCGTTGAGGAACAGGGCCCGGACGTTGCTGCTGCTTTGCGAGGGGTCAAGCCGCGAGGTTGGGAAGCTCTTCTGTTCTCGTGCAAGTACATGCTAATTCTGGCTGTGGTTGTGGCAATCCCCATCGCCATGTCGGGGTTTTCGTTAACGTCCAATCACTTCCAGGAGCTTCATTCTTCGAGAGTCGTCTTCTACGCCTACAGTCTTGTCGCGGAAGGTTGCCTCGCATGGTTGCTGGTGCCAGACGCAATTCAATTGCTGAGACCACAAGATAGTCAGTCAAACTCGGCCCAAGGCAGGAAACTGGGAGTGCTTGTTGCTGTCACGACATCGATGGTTGCTCTCGGTTTGGAATATCTGGTTGGCAAAGCCGAAGCCCCGTTGGCAATTCATCATCAATGGTGGAGCTGGGCAATTGCAGTCATAAACACGATCACCTTCAATGCGCCGCAGGTATTTCTCTTCATTGCGCTGGCGCTGCTGGCCATTCAAGGGCTGGGGACGGCCGCCACTCGGGACGAAGACGGAGATCGACTGGGGGATCCGGCCTCCCACCGAGGACTTAAGGCATTTTCGGAATAGGTATAGACTTTTTGAGGGCATTTGAAGGTGGCTTTTTCTTGAGGAAAAAGCCACATGGCCTCCAGGCTTTGGTCTACAGTAATTCCGAAAATGCTATAGAGCCCGCGAATTGAGGGGTGGTTCTTTCTGAGTGGTCGCCGCAGTCCGACCTCAAATAACTTACAACGGACAACTGCCCCTAAAGCACATGCTTCGCAATCGTCATCAACTGCATGTTCGAGGTGCCTTCGTAGATTTTGCCAACCTTGGCGTCGCGATAGTACTTTTCCGCCGGGTAGTCGCGGACAAAGCCGTTGCCGCCGAAGATCTCGACGCACTGGCTGGCCACGCGCTCGGCTACGCCGGAAGCAAACAGCTTGGCCATCGCGGCTTCCTTCACATAGGGCCGTCCGGCGTCCTTGAGCCGAGCGGCGTTGTAGACCATCAGGCGTGCCGCCTCAATCTCCGTGGCCATCTCGGCGAGGGAGAACTGGACGGCCTGGAACTCCGCGATCGGCTTGCCAAACTGCTTGCGTTCTTTGGCATAGCGTGCGGCATGGCCCCACGCGCCCTCGGCCAAGCCAAGCATTTGCGCGCCGATGCCGATGCGGCCTTCGTTCAGCGTCTCAATTGCGATCTTGTAGCCTTTGCCGCGGTCGCCCAGCACGCAGTCGGACCCCACTTCGCAGCCATCCAAAATCAGCTCGCAGGTGCTGCTGGCGCGGATGCCGAGCTTGTCCTCCTTGCGGCCTACGGTCAACCCCGGCGTGTCCTTCGCCAACAGGAAGGCAGTGATGCCCTTGTACCCCGCGCCACGATCTACGGTTGCAAAGACGATAAACAGCCCGGCCTCACGCGCATTGCTGATCCAGAGCTTGCGGCCGCTCAGGCGGAATCCGCCAGGTGTTGGCTCGGCCTGCGCTTGAAGCGCAAAGGCATCCGACCCCGAGCCCGATTCGCTCAGCGCATAGGCTCCAACCGTGCCCGAGGCCAGGATTGGCAGCCAGTGCTTCCTTTGCTCGTCTGTACCCCACCGGCGCAGAGCGTTCACCACCAGCGTGTTGTGCACGTCGACCAGCACGGCAACTGCCGGGTCCACTGTCGAGATCGCCTCAATTGCCAGTACCGCATCGAAAAAACTTCCGCCCGCGCCGCCTTGGGCTTCAGGAACCTCAATTCCCATGAGGCCAAGTTCGAAGAGCTGGTCAACGAGGCCAGCGGCAAACTGCTGCTGCTCGTCCATCGCGCTCACTTGCGGCGCAATGGTCTGCTGGGCAAACTGCCGGACTGTGGAATAAAAGAGGCTCTCTTCTTCAGAGAGCTGAGTTAGGGGTGTTGGGATTTGGATGGCCAAGCGCGGTTCGCCTCAGGCCTCGGAGTCTACCAAACGGGGCGGACTGCGTGCCTCAGCACATGCCGGGACACAAAACCCCTGAGCGGGCGCAATAAAGCACTACAAGCGCGATAAGGCACCCACTGTGCCCTATCGCGTTTGCGTTGTCATGCACCGAATCACTTGCGAGGACTTAGCCGGAATCAGGCGTTAGCGGTGTCCACGGAAGCCGGCCCGAGCACCGGGAAGGGCATGCTCTGAGCCGGCGTCATGGCCGGCGTTGCCGACGTGGCCTTGCCCATCGCGCGCTTCGTTGCCGTGGAAGTGGTTGAACGGCGCTTCACCGCGCGCTGGCAGCGGCCCGTGGTAGCCGTTATGAGGGTCGAAGCGGTTGTCTACATGCCCGTAAAAGCCGTGGTGGCCGTGGAACCATGGACCTGATCCAATGAATATGCCGCCGACAAACCAATCTGGCCCATAGTAGCCGTAGGGCGCACAGTCGTAAGGGGCATAGTCGAAATACCCGTAGGGGCAGACAGGTTCAACACCGATACCGACTGCGATTTGAGCTGGCCCGAGGGATGAAGAGCTGAGCAGCGCAATCGCAAGTGCTGAGAAGGCTAAGAGTTTTCCGTGGATCATAGTTTCTCCTTGGGTCTGTTAGAGATCGAATCAGAGTGGAGAGTTGCCTCCGCGGCAACTCTCGTCAAGTTGCGAATTTGACAGGCCGATTGCAGGAAAGTCGAAGCCAGGCGCACTGGCTGCGGCGTAATCCTGGATTTACGCACTTAAGAGATTTACGAACACAAGACTGGAACCGTGCTGTTCAATTTTGCTCTAGTTTTGCAGGCCCTGATCAATGAGCATCAGGGAAGCCGTGCCGGTGCGAGGAGGCAGGTACCGCTCAGTCCGCGCAGCGATGGTCAGCTTCTCCTGGCCCAGGTGCTTGCGAATCTGGCCGCGCGCGTGGTCAGCCCAGGGACCGCGATTGTCCAGCTTGAGGTAGGCCTGCCAGTAGCGCAGGGATTGCCGCTTCCTGCCCTTGCGCTCGTAAGCCAGTGCCAGGTTGTAGTGGGCATCCGCAAATCGGGGGGCCAGCGAAATTGCCCGGTGGTAGGCTACGATCGACTCGTCCTGGCGCTGTAGTTCGTCGAGCACGTTGCCCAAATCGAAGAACGCCAGCACATAGCCGGGATCGACCTCGGTGGCCTGGCGGTAGAGCTCCTCGGCGCGCGCAAACTGGCGAAGGTGGAAGTGAATCGTTCCGAGGTTGATGTACCCCGGGGCGTACTGGGGGTCGATGCTGAGAATCTCGTCGTAGAGCTGAATAGCTTTCTGCTTCTCGCCGCTTTCCTCGGCCTGCACCGCGGCCAGAAACCGATCCTGAATGCCGCGCGGACCGTCGTTGCCGGTCTTGCGCAGGGGAGAGATATCGAACGAAGGCGATGGCCGGTCAAGCTGATTGAGCCGGTTCGATCGCTCAAAGTCGAACAGGAGCTGGCGGCGGATGGGGTCGACCATTGAGCCCATGTGACGAAAGGCGAGCCGCGTTCCTGTTCTCACGACGCAAGCCTCGAGCAGCGGATTCGTCATTCCCGCAACAGACTTCATGGCCACAACGGACTGGCGAATCGAAGCCGCGGACACGCACTCTTCGCGCAGCGAGCGGAGGGTCCGCAACTGGCCGAGATCCTGGAATGAGTATGTCTGCTGTTGAGGAATGAGTTCTGCTCGCTCCCACCCCTGCAACTGGTGAGAACTGATTTGCAAGATCCGCAACACATCCTGACGGCTATAACTGGTCACTCTTGAGTGCTCCCACCGGGTAACGGCTCTGCCTCGGGGCTTGAACTCGAGCCCAGCACTCGATCCCACTTGCGGCCTCCGCTTACCGGCCCGGCTTCCGCCTTAGAGGTCTTGCTTCGAGTGGCTGGAACAGTTACTGAGAAACCGCTCTTGCTGCGATTATGACAAGAGTATGCGTGGATATATGGTCCGCAACTATCACTAGAACAAAAAATTACGTGGATAACACGTGCCTGAGTTGGTTCACATTGCATGACAACGGGGTTGAGACCCGGTCCAGACAGGCTCCCTCCCTGTGGAAAATGAGGCGCGCATGCATGAAACCCGCGGGCTTCCCGAGGAAAGCCGGGAAAAACTCTGAGTTAAGTTTTGAAGTCTTTTGGGGAGGGGTGAATGGAGCCGACGGTCAGACTTGAACTGACGACCTGCTGATTACGAATCAGCTGCTCTACCAACTGAGCTACGTCGGCCAATGGCTCTTTCGATTGTATCTTTGGACCGGATATAGGTAAAGTTTGCGGGAGACGTGCGCCGGCATGCATCCATGCTGAAATTCCTACCTTGTGGGCACAAATGTTTTCGGCGGACGCGTCAAAGTCGAAGCTATACTGCCACCATGCAGGTTGACCCGGTTGCGGAGTGGCAGCGCCTTACTGATCTCTATCGCGAGAAGGGCGACCAGGAGCTCGAAGAATTGGCCGAAGACTTTGGCAATCTTACCGAAACTGCCCAGCAGGTGCTCACCACGGAGTTGCGCAGCCGCAGGCTCTCTCTGCCCGGTCCCGAACCAAGACAGTCTTCGGCTTCAGTGCAAGTTCCTCGCGAAACCCGCTTCGGCAGTTCCTCCGATCCGCTGGCATTCGGAGCCGAAATGAGCGACGATCGCATCGACCTGGAACATGATGGCAACAGCGCGGAAGCTGACGAGGATGCTCCCCAGGAATTCACATGGAAGACGAAGCTGTGTGAAACGGAGGATTCGACTGAGGCGCTGCAGCTTCGCGAAGCGCTATCTCGCGCCGGTATCGAAAGCTGGGTGGATAATCGCGCTTCTCGCGTCGGCTTGAGTGGTCCGAAGATCCTGGTCGCTGCCGACCAGCTTGGGGCCGCACAGGCGGTTGCGGCCCGGCCCATCCCGCAGGAGGTTATTGACTACGTACGCGAAGCGGTTCCGGATTACGAGCCGCCGACCTGCCCGAAATGCCACGCCGAAGATCCGGTTTTGGAGAGTGCCGACCCCTCAAACAACTGGCTCTGCGAGGCCTGTGGCGCCCGCTGGAGCGATCCAGCACCCGATTTAGACCTTCCGCCCGCCCGATAGCCCAAATAAGCCCTCAGAATCGGGATAGGGGGAGCGGTTGCCCGCTCTCCCCTCCCACACCACCCGGCATGCGGGTCCGCACCGGGCGGTTCGAGAAGTTGAGGTTTACCCCGTGCTTCTTGTGTGAGGGCGCGGGCGTC
>Ga0182016_10006428_pt1 | contig 12340 bp, 6 predicted proteins | sample 712S2MmetaG_FD_120491 | JGI IMG/M metagenome (GOLD analysis project Ga0182016, IMG submission 120491) | Permafrost microbial communities from Stordalen Mire, Sweden - 712S2M metaG | ecosystem: Environmental > Terrestrial > Soil > Wetlands > Permafrost | place: Sweden: Stordalen | collected...
ACGCCGCGGAAGATCAACTCGCCCAGACCGCCTGCGCCCACCGCCGCGGCAATGGTGGCGATGCCTCCGCAAGTAACGGTTGCGGTTCGCAGGCCAGCAAGAATGAAGGAAGCAGCCAAGGGCAATTCAACTTTGAAAAGCCGCTGGCTGCCGGTTAGCCCCAGCGCGCGCGCCACTTCAATCACCGCTGGATCGATGCCACGAATTCCGGCATAGGTGTTGCGCAGTATGGGAAGCAGCGCATAAGCGGTAAGCGCGACAATGGCGATGCGCGCCGCACGATCACCAAGCCAAGGCACAGGCAGCAAAAATCCAAACAGGGCGAGAGAAGGAATGGTTTGCAGAATGTTGGCCGCGCCAATTACTGGCTTGGCCCACCCGGGGGATCGCGTAAGCCAGATTCCTGCAGGGACGGCGATGGCTGTTGCGAAAAGCATCGCTGCTCCCGTGAGCCACAGGTGTTCCAGGGTGAGCGTGGCGATCTCGCTTCCATATTGAGAGAGGAATTCGGAGTTCATGGCCGGCCCTCAACTGCGGTTCGCTGTCCGCGATGAAAGGCTTGCATGTAGGCTCCGATCTCCGGTTGATGCGAGCGGAGAAATTCCTCCGGCTCCAGGTTACAGATCACCTTGCCTTCGCCCAACAGGACGATGCGATCCGCGAGATACAGCGCCTCATCCAGATCGTGGGTGACGAGCATAACCGTCTTCTTCAGCCCTGCCAAGAGGTCTCTCAGCATGTCCTGCATGTCGCCGCGTGTGAGTGGATCGAGAGCGCCGAAGGGTTCATCCATGAGCAGGATTTTGGGGTCGGCGGCTAGCGCGCGAGCGAGGCCCACTCGCTGCCGCTGTCCTCCTGAAAGCTGATGCGGCAGGCGCCGTGCGAAGACAGCCGGGTCAAGACCCACAGCAGTCAACAACTCATTACTTCGGCGAACACGTTCTTCGCGTGGCCGGCCCTCGGCCTCCAAAACCACGCCTACGTTGCGCTCTACCGTGAAGTGCGGAAACAGCCCCGTCTCCTGAATTACATAGCCCATGCCCCGACGTAGTCGGATGAGGTCGCCATTTCGTATGGCCTCTGAATGAACCAGAACTTCGCCGCTGGTCGGCTCGACCATGCGGTTCACTGTACGCAAGAGAGTGGTTTTGCCGGAGCCGCTGCGGCCCAGGATTGCGGTTGTGGTTCCTTCTTCGAGAGCGAGCGAAATATTGTCCAGCAAAAGGCGATCGGGGGAGACCGCGAAGGACACATTTCGAAATTCAATCGCTGCACTCATGTGCGGGCACCCCGTGCTTTTCAGTGTAAGGGTTGCGTAGCCATCACGGTGGGGGTGGGGGGCATGGGAACACGCAATTCAAGCGTTCCCTTGACTGCGGTTAAGGCCGGGTTGATTTCGTTGGAATTACACGGGGGGTGAAACCCCGTCTCCCTCCGACGCGGATTTTTCCGCAGCCTAGAAGGTGCGCCCTTTCAAAGGAACGAGTCTTGGCTTAATCAGGGGCTTCTCAGCGGAAGCGGCGGATCTTGAGAGTATGCCGGCCGGAGCGATAGAGGCCCATCATATAAACGGTCGCGCGGCCCTTGGTTGAGAAGAGGAGTTGGCGGATGCGAAGGAGCGGCGAGCCGACTGGGAGATTCATTAGTCGGGCGATCCGGTGATCGGCGTGCGTTGCGTCAATCTCCTCATCGGCGTATGCGAGTTCAATTCCGCATTCGCGCTCGAGCGTTGCAAACAGGGAAGTGCGATCCAGCGGCGCATCAAGCAAGGCATGGCATTCCTCGTCCGAGACGTAGCAGACTTCGAGTGCTACGGGCTCGTCGCCGGCAGAGCGGACGCGCTCGATTCTTACCAGGCTGCTGGTCGGCGAAAGGCCGAACCGGGCCGCGATTTCGGGTTCCCGATTTACCACGGTTGAGGACACGATCTTCGAGCGCGCAGACAGTCCGAGGGTGCTCATCTGCTCCGTATAACTCAGCAATTTGTTGAAAAGGATCTGCGGTGGCGCGACAAAAGTGCCAGCGCCATGACGCCGTTCGACGATGCCTTCCTGGGCCAGGTCGGCGAGTGCGTGGCGGGCTGTCATGAGGCTCACGCCGTGAATTTTGGCAAGCTCTCTTTCGGAGTCGACAACGTCTCCCGGCTTCAAATCGCCGGAGTCGATGCGTTGGCGAATCGCTCGTTGGATTCTTTTGTATGCCGGCTCGTCTTTTTGATTCGGGGTTCTTTTGGCTGGTTCGTTCATGACCGTGCCGGCGCCGCTTTCTCGATCTGTAAACGCGATCTGCATTCAAGATACCTCAAATCAGCGGGTTGCAAAAGCAAAATTAGCTATATAGCTCTACCGGCTCTCAGAAGTGTACCCCGCGGGAATGTGCATCGGGATTGCTTCGCTGTCACGGTTTTGATCCAGGATGGGCGATTCGTCGATTCTGCCCAGAGCAGTGCCCAAAAACGTTTAAAATGATCAACCTATTGATTTCATTGGAACAAATTTGTGTTTTCCACAGGTCAACTATGGAGTGATCTGACTGCGCATGAGTTTGTCTATTGACATGTAATTCATCAACTGCTATATAGTTCTTTATCAACTTGCTATAGCAGTCTCGAGGGAAGCTGTAAACCTGAACCTGTATTCAAGGAGAACTCAGTGAAGCGAATCAACCGGATGTTGCTGCTTGTGGTTGGCGCAGCCTGTACCGTCATTACGATGTTGGGGGCGTCGTCAACTGTGTGGGCCCAGCAGGCTGCTGGCTCTGTCACCGGAACCGTCGTGGATCCCTCAGGGTCCGCTGTAGTCAACGCAACTGTAATTGTCCGCGACGTGGATCGCGGCACCACATGGACGACGAAGACAACCAGTGCGGGCTTGTACGAATTTCCGCAGATTCCCGTGGGCAATATTCAAGTCAAAGTAGAAGCGACTGGATTCGCTTCGGAATCGCATAGCGCGTTTACCTTGATTCTCAACCAGGTTGCTCGTCTGGATTTTCACTTGAAGGTGGGCAAGGTGAGTGAGACAGTCGACGTCACTGGCGCTCCGCCCATCCTGCAAACCGCATCGACAGATTTGGGGACGCTGATTGATGCCAATGCCACTGAAAACCTTCCGCTGGCTACCCGCGACATCAATCAGTTGACGCTGTTGGCGCCAGGCGTTCTCACGTCCAACATTTTCGCGTTTGAGTCGCCGCAGACGACGTTTGGTACCGGCCGCCCCTATGTGAACGGTGCGCGCGAACAGGACAACAACTTCTCGCTCGATGGCATGGATATCAACCAGCCGGACAACAATGAAGTCTCCTACACGCCCAGCCCCGACGCGGTGCAGGAGTTCAACATCATCGTGAGCAATGCCCCAGCCGATTACGGCAACTACGCGGGCGGCGTGATCGTGGAATCCACCAAGTCAGGCACAAACAGCTTCCATGGCGGTGTGTTCGAGTACCTGCGCAACGACGACCTTAATGCGAATACGTGGCAAGACAAGGCAAATGGCGCGCTCCAGCTTCCTAATGCTTCGGGTGCTCTGACCCTTCAGTCAGTTCTGCCGACCCCCGTGCTGCGCTGGAATGAGTTTGGCGGATCGGTCGGTGGACCTATCATCAAGAACAAGTTGTTCTTCTTTGCCGATGAAGAAACATCGATCTTTGACCAACCCGCGACTTCGAACAGCAACACTTTGATTCCGACGCAGACGGACATGATCGGCAAGAATGCGAGTTCCACGGGCTACTACGATCTGGGATACCTTTGCCAGCAGGGCAGCGGCAACACACCGGGCGCATTCAATGCTTCTGGAATATGCGTCGGCGGCCTCCAGCTTTATCAGCCAGCCCCTGGAGTAGCGGCGGCGAATCGTACACCGTTCCTCAACAACCGGATTCCTGTCTCCGCGATCGACCCAGTGGCCAAGGCCCTCACCCAGCTTCCGGCCTTTGTCAATCAATTCACCACGGCGAATTACTACCAAAGCGGCTACACGCACGACTACCAGGGCGATCTCAAAATCGACTGGCAGCCTTCGGACAGGGATCACATCATGGGCCGTTACAGCCAGATGTATACTCATGTGATCCAGAGCAACGGCGCGGATGTGCTTACGCCGAATCTTGAACGGCAATATCCGCTGAAGAACATTGTGGTGGATTATGTCCGCACATTCACACCATCGCTGGTCAATGACCTTCGGCTGGGCACTCAGATTTTCCCGGCAAACGATCAGGTCTACAGCATGGCGACGAGCCAGAACGTCAACTCGGAGATCGGACTGACGGGTGTTCCCGTCGGGATTCTTCCTGCGATCAGCATCGGCTACGGGTCAGTTGGCGGTTCCGACGGAGTTGAAGTTTTCCACGACACGACGAACCAAATTGAAGACTCAATCACATGGACTCATGGCCGGCACTCGATTCACACCGGCTTCGAGTTTTACCACTACATGATGAACGATACGTATTCGGGCAACAATGGCGAAGCGGGGTCTTGGGCTTTCAGCGGACAGTATTCAAACAACACCGGTGGGGCAGGTGGATCTCAGTATGCAGACTTTTTGCTAGGATTGCCATCGTCGGTTGCCGTAGGTCAGCCCATTCACTTCCACCTCGCAAACAGCCTGGGTTCCGGTTTCGCGCAGGATAATTTCCAGGTGTCTCATAACCTCACTTTGAACCTTGGTCTTCGCTACGAGGTAGTGACCCCGCGTGGAGACAAGACCGCCAACAACAACGTAAACTTCGACAAAGTTACCGGGACGCCTGAGATCGGCACCAACTACAACACCTATTACGGAATTGGCGATCTCCAGCCACGCTTCGGGTTTGCCTACCAGCCCAACTGGGCGCCGGGAACGGTGATCCGCGGCGCATACGACATCTCCAGCTATATGGAAGGCAACGGCATCGGCAACATGGCCGTCATCAATCCTCCCAACTCCATCTCCATCAACCAGACAAACCTGCCCGGCGCCACCGGTTCCCTGGGATATCCCCAATACAGTCTCTCCAACGGATACGCGCCCTATCAGAATCCCTGCACCGCCGCACAACTGGTCGCCGCCGGCAGCACGGGCACTCCGTCTCCCTGCCTGAGCGGAGAGGTGACGCACGCTACCGATCCACATCTCCGGCCAGCGATGAACCAGCAGTGGAACCTGACCATCCAACACCAGTTCAAGGGCAATCTGACTGCGTCCGTAGGGTATGTGGGCAACAAGGACGACCACATGTCCGACATTTACTGGTACAACCAGAAGGTGCTGACCTCGGCAACGCAAGTTGTGAAGGACGCGAGCGGGAATTCAGTCACGGTTCCGGCAGTCGCTCCAGGGCCGTTCATGCAGAACCTGGTCGCGGCGGGTGTGGGGCAGGCGCGGTACAACGCCTCTGACGCCATCTCGCGCTACGAAGCCCTGGAAGCAACGCTGGCTCAGAAGCGTTTCCATGGACTCGATATGCAGGCTAACTTTACATGGTCGAAGTGCTTGAGCAATTCGCTGGGATACTTCGGCTCGTATGGCGACGAAGAGGGCCTCGGCGAGCAGCAGAACGAAGCTGGTGGCAACTTCTTCCAGAATGAATACGACCCGAAGGGCGACTACGGCAAGTGCTCGATTGATGCCGCGGCGGCCTTCAATGGCTACGCACTCTACGATCTACCTTTCGGTCATGGAAGGCAGTTTGCAGGCAACGTAAACAAGGCGGTCGATGAGATCATCGGCGGCTGGAACATTGCGTTCGATACGACATTCCGCTCCGGCTTTGCTGTCACTCCGATGGCGGGCGAGTGGATGGGGTCCTTCAATCCGGCTGCGGCCTCCAACCTTACGGCACCTTCTTACGTGCCCCGCGCCGATTGCGTCGCTGGCCAGTCGAAGAGTCAGAAGATGACATTCGCGCAGATTGGCGGCAGCATCGGCATGTTGAACCTCAACCCCGCGGCGGTTGCGGACCAGGCGGACGGTCAATTTGGCACTTGCCAGGTGGGCTCGTTGCGCGGTCCGGCCCTCAAGACTGCCGATCTCAACCTGAACAAGGTATTTCCGATCACCGAGAAGGTCAACCTGACTCTCATGGCCCAGTTCATGAACCTCACCAACACGCCCATCTTCAGCATTCCGAACACATGGGATGACAACTACAGCTCGTGCGAGTATTGCTCCGGCACTCGCACGCTTGGTTACAATGGCGGCGGATACGGCACGACAGGCGTCTACGGCCTGATGGACGGATCGAATCCTGGCCGCCAGATCGAATTCGCGCTCAAGCTGAAGTTCTAAGTGCAACTAACCCTGCTGGGTTACCGCCTTTGTGCGGTAACTCAGCAGACTACGCCTACGCACAGGTTAGTGATTAGGTTCGGCGCTTCATCCGGTCGAATGCGCAGTAAAACATATGATCAAATGAAAATCAGAAGGGTAGCTGGCGCCATGGGCAACCTGAGAGCCTAACCTCGTTCCTGACACCGAATCAGGATGGCGGAAAGCAGTACAAAGAAAGCGGAGATTGCCCCAGACATCCTATGAAGAACTATCTTTTTGAATTGTGCGCCGAGAGCTTTGAGGCTGCACGTGCTGGCGAGGCCGGCGGCGCCGACCGCATCGAACTTTGCTCCCAATTGGCAGTCGGCGGAGTTACTCCAGACATAAGCCTGATCACGGCGACTACACGGGCGCTTTCCATTCCGGTTCATATCCTCATTCGTCCGCGCGCAGGCGACTTCGTTTTCTCCAGCGAAGAATTTGAATTAATGAAGGATCAAATCGACCAGGCAAAACAGGCCGGCGCAGCTGGAGTCGCGGTTGGTGTCTTGTTTCCGGATGGTTCCGTGGATGTGGAGCGAAGCTGCGAGTTGGTAGAGCGCAGTCGTCCCTTGAGCGTAACTTTCCATCGGGCCTTTGATGAAACAGCCGACCTGAGCGAAGCTCTGGAAGCGGTGATTGAGACGGGCGCCGACTGCCTGCTCACTTCAGGTGGCGCACCGGATGTGCTTGCGGGCGCCGATTCGATTGCGCGCTTGTGCAGACGGGCAGGAGATCGCCTGGACATCATGGCCGGAGGGGGGCTTCGGCTTTCCAACCTTGTTGAGGTAGTTCGGCGAACCGGAGTTTCCCATGTGCATGGGTCGCTAACGCGGAATCGCCTGGACCTGGCCAACGGAGATCAGCAGACAATTGGTAACGGCCATTCGGCTTTGAGTGGATCGGCATCGATCGAGTCTGCTGTACGTGAGTCTGTGCGGCTACTGCAAGGAGAGCTGAGAATGCGGGAGTTTCAGGCGCAAACTGCGCGCTGATTGGATGTAGATTTCAATTGAACTGCTAACTTCCTCTCTGACGATTTCAATTTTTATTGGTTTTCAGAGCCTACGGCTATCCTGATTACGCTGAAGAGCGGATCGCCCGCCTGCTGGGGCGGTTGCCGCGGTCGTTCCTTATGGAGATGTCCGCGCCCGGCGAACTTCGGCGCCCGCATCCCCACCTTCCGACGGATATGTCTTGAAGAAAATCGATTTTGCTGTTGCTCTTTTCCCCCTTGAGCAACTAGATTGATTGAGGCGGCAGAGCAGGCTTGCGAGAACGCGCGCAGTTCCGTTCCCTCGCGGATGGAATACGGCCCGCTGTTGCTGTCCAGGGGTCGTGTCAAGTGGGCTCTTCAGGTCGGCGGTTTGACGGTTTTCGTGACCAGTGGACAGGTGTTCGCCTGCCTTGTTCGAATGCCTACGCCGACTCTTTTCCGATGCTCCTCAGACCGCTCGATTACGGCTGTCTCTCTTCGCAATCCATGCCCGCGCCAAACTCTTCTTCCACTCAATCGCCGCGCCATGTCGCGCACAGAAACCTCGAGGAATCGATCGTATGAAAAAGCAGAAGTCTACCCTTGCCGTGAAATCGAGTAAAGCTGCGGCACCTAAAGCCGCTCCCGTAAATGCTTCTCCTGCATATAAGGACGCAAAACTGGCGTCCGCCAAGCGCGTGAAGGACTTGCTGTCGCGAATGACGCTGGAAGAAAAGGCCGCGCAGATGATGTGCGTCTGGCAGTCAAAGGCGCAGACGATGCTGGATGCGGAGGGTAACTTCGATTTCCAGAAAGCGAAGAAGTCGTTTCGCAATGGGCGCGGACTCGGACAAGTGGGCCGGCCGAGCGACGCGGGTGGCGGCAAGAAGGCTCGTGAGATGGCCGTGCTGACCAATGCGATCCAGAAGTTCTTCCTTGAGAACAGCCGACTTGGAATTCCGGTCATGTTCCACGAAGAGTGCCTGCACGGGCACGCTGCGCCGGATGGAACCAGTTTCCCGCAGCCCATTGCGCTGGGCGCTACGTTCAATCCCGAGTTGGTGGAATCGCTGTTTACCATGACGGCGCTCGAAGCACGCCTGCGCGGCGCGCACCATGCGTTGACTCCGGTGGTGGACGTGGCGCGCGAGCCGAGGTGGGGTCGCGTGGAAGAGACATACGGCGAGGATCCTTACCTGGTTTCGCGCTTGGGAATCGCGGCGGTGCGGGGCTTCCAGGGAGATGCGACTTTCAAAGACAAGCGGCATGTGCTGGCGACGCTCAAGCATTTTGTGGGACACGGACAGCCGGAGTCGGGCATGAACTGCGCGCCGTCGAATGTGTCGCTGCGGGTGTTGAAGGAGACCTTCCTTTACACCTTCAAGGAGGCTCTGCGCGAGGCTGGCGCGGTAACGCTGATGGCGTCGTACAACGAAATCGATGGCGTTCCGTCGCATGCAAACAAGTGGCTGCTGCGCGATGTGCTGCGTAAGGAGTGGGGCTTCAAGGGATTTGTGGTGTCGGACTACTACGCCATCTGGGAGCTTGGATACCGGCCGGATACCCACGGCCACTTTGTCGCGAAGGACAAGAAGGAGTCTTGCAAGCTGGCGGTCGAAGCAGGTGTCAACATTGAGCTGCCCGATCCAGACTGCTATCTGCATCTGGTGGAATTGGTGAAGAAAGGCGTGCTGAAAGAGTCGCAGCTCGACGACCTGGTAGCGCCGATGCTTTTCTGGAAGTTCGAGATGGGATTGTTCGACGATCCATACGTTGATCCTGAAGAGGCGGACCGTGTGGTGAGCTGCGATGAGCACCGTGAACTGGCGCTAAAGGCGGCGCACGAATCGATCACGATGCTGAAGAACGAAAACAACATTGCGCCTCTCGATCTGAATGCGATCAAGACCATTGCGGTGATCGGGCCCAATGCAGATCGCGTTCTGCTGGGCGGGTACAGCGGCGTTCCGAAGCAAAATGTCACGGTGCTGGAAGGCATCAAGGAAAAGGTTGGGAAGAGGGCCAAGGTCCTTTATAGCGAGGGTTGCAAGATCACCATTGGCGGCTCGTGGAATCAGGACGAGGTCGTTCCGAGCGACCCGGTCGAGGACCGCAAACAGATTGCCGAAGCGGTACGCGTGGCGAAGAAAGCCGATGTCATCGTGTTGGCGATCGGCGGAAATGAGCAGACTTCGCGCGAGGCCTGGATGCTGAATCACATGGGCGATCGCACCAGCCTGGACCTGATTGGGCGCCAGGAAGAGCTGGTGAAGGCGATGGTCGCGCTGGGCAAGCCAGTTATCGTTTTCCTGTTCAACGGCCGGCCGCTTTCCATTAACTATGTCGCCGAAAATGTCCCTGTAATTTACGAGTGTTTTTATCTTGGCCAGGAAAATGGGCGCGCAGTTGCCGACGTGCTGTTCGGCGATTACAACCCCGGCGGCAAGCTTCCGATTTCGGTGCCAAGGTCGGTGGGTCACCTGCCGGTGTTCTATAACTACAAGCCTTCGGCGCGGCGCGGATACTTGTTCGACGATGTCTCGCCGCTCTATGCGTTCGGTTACGGATTGAGCTATTCGAGCTTTTCCATTGCTAACCCGCGGCTCACCAAAAAGAAAATCAAGCTGGATGGTTCGACGCAGCTTCAAGTGGATGTAACTAACACTGGCAAATGTGCCGGCGCTGAAGTGGTGCAGCTTTACATCCGCGACTTGGTTAGCTCTGTTACGCGGCCGATCAAGGAACTCAAGGGGTTCCGGAAGGTCCAGCTTGAGCCGGGTGAGAGCACGACGGTCACATTCACCATTACGCCTGCGGAGTTATCCTTCTTCGACGTAAATATGAAGTATGTCGTGGAACCGGGAGACTTTGAAATCATGGTCGGCAATTCTTCGCGGGATACCGATCTGGCCAAGTTGATTCTCCAGGTCACGAAATAGGCACGGCCGGGGACGCCGGCGAAAGATGAGGCGGCAATGATCGAGAAGCTTTCTTTCACAGAGAAAACCGGTTATGCCCTGGGAGATATGGCTGCGAATTTTGTCTTCCAGGCAATGTTGGCTTTGCAACTGGATTTCTATACGCACACGTTTGGGTTGTCGGCGGCGCAAGCAGGCACGCTCTTCCTCGTCGTCGGTCTAGGTGTGGCTTGCCTCAATCCGATCATGGGCATGATTGCCGACCGCACCACGAGCAAAATGGGCAAGTTCCGGCCGTGGCTGCTGTGGACGGCTCTGCCGTTCGGCATCATCGGCGTCCTTACGTTCACCACGCCCAATATCAGTCCCGCTGGAAAAATCATCTACGCGTGGGTCACTTATATCCTTCTCAGGCTGATCTACACAGTAAACAACGTGCCGTATGCTTCACTCACGGCGGTCATGACTTCTGACCCAGACGAGCGAACCAGCATTGCATCGTACCGGCAGATCGCTGCCAACTTCGCCGGATTCATTGTCGCCAGCCTTGCCATCCCCATGGTCAAGTTTTTTGGCCATGGCGATGACGCGCGCGGCTACCAATACACGATGGGGCTGCTGTCGGGTCTCAGTGTCATTTTCTTTATCGTGGCTTTCTTCGCCACCAAAGAACGCATCCAGCCGAATCCGCAGCAGAAGACATCTCTCGGCCAGGACCTTGCCGATCTCCTCAAGAACGGTCCGTGGATCGTGCTGTTCCTGGCCACTTTGTTTTATTTTGCGGCCATCGTGATTCGCGGCAATGTCATGCTGCCCTATTTTCGATTCGTTGCACGCAATGTTGACCTCTTCGCTTGGTTCAATGGATTCGGCCTGGCATCGCTGCTGGTCGGCGTCGCCTGCTCTACATTCGTATCGGTTCGTGTGGGCAAGCGTCAGCTCTTTATCGGCAGCATGTTGTTGTCCGGCATCTTCAGCATGGCGCTGTATGTGATTCCGCCGAGTTCCACGGGGATGATCATCGCGGCAGAAGTGGCTCGCCAGTTCTTTTACGGATTGTCTGGCCCCATCATCTGGGCGATGATGGGCGACGTGGCCGATTACGGCGAATGGAAGACCGGCCGCCGCGCAAGCGGTACGGTTACTTCCGCCGTCGTCTTCGCTCTTTGGGCAGGCCTGGCTCTGGGCGGCGCGATCGCCGGGTGGCTATTCTCTTTCTACGGATTCATTTCCGAGGCGGCGGTGCAATCGGCGCAGGCTCAGTCAGGCATTCTCCTTACGGCCAGCATTTATGCGGGACTGGCGTTCTTTGCGGTCGCTGCCTGCCTGTTTTTCTATCCAATCTCGCGAGAAGGAAACCAGAAGATCGCCAACGAACTGAGCGAACGGCGAAAGGGCTTTGCACCATCCACATCTTCGTAACCTTGCCAACAATCCAGGATAAGTTCAAGCGGGGAAAACCATGATATCGAAAATGCAGACAAAGACGCGGTTGGCGGTGTGGATGGCGCTCATCGCCGCGGTGGGGACGGCGAGCGCACAAACTCCTACTGCGCTTAAAGACGCTTATAGGAATTCGTTCCATGTTGGGGCGGCCATCAACGAGGCGCAAATTGCCGGGACCGACACGCGCGGATTGGGGATTCTCGAAGCGCAGTTCGACTCCATCTCTCCAGAAAATGTATTGAAGTGGGAACGCATCCATCCTAAGCCGGATACCTATAGCTTCGACATGGCTGACCGATACGTGGACTTTGGAGAGAAGCACCACATGTTCATCGTTGGTCATAACCTGGTCTGGCACAGCCAGGTTCCGGATTGGGTTTTCCGCGACGACAAGGGAAATCTGGTCGACCGCGAGACCCTGCTCAAGCGCATGCACGATCATATTCAAACCGTTGTCGGCCGTTATAAAGGCCGCATTCAAAGCTGGGACGTCGTCAACGAGGCGCTCAACGATGACGGAACGATGCGCCAGTCTCTCTGGTTGAAGATCATAGGCGACGACTTCATTGCGAAGGCATTTCAATATGCGCACGAAGCCGATCCGCAGGCGCAGTTGACCTACAACGATTACTCGCTCGAAAACGAGGCCAAGCGTAAGGGGGCACTTGCTCTCGTCGCCAAGCTCAAAGCGCAGGGAGTTC
>Ga0182016_10006432_pt1 | contig 12337 bp, 13 predicted proteins | sample 712S2MmetaG_FD_120491 | JGI IMG/M metagenome (GOLD analysis project Ga0182016, IMG submission 120491) | Permafrost microbial communities from Stordalen Mire, Sweden - 712S2M metaG | ecosystem: Environmental > Terrestrial > Soil > Wetlands > Permafrost | place: Sweden: Stordalen | collected...
ACGGCGTTGTTGCCCATCTCGCGCAACACTCCCAAGCGGAACCATTGCAAGCGGTCCGGTAGCGCGGCGCCGACGCCGGCGTGATCCTGGTGGTTGCATGTGCCTTGAATCTTGATGGACTTACCGTTCAGAAAGAAGCCCTTCTCCGCATCGAAGGCGGCCGTGCGCACGCCAAAGCTGACGCGCTCGGCATCGCGCGCCTTGCCGGACGACTCAACGGTCACGATTGCCGAATACAGATTCGGCGCATCCACCGACCATAGTGCCGGATTGGCCAGGTTTGCAGTCGCCGAAAAGACTGCCTTACCATCCGCTGCAATCGACTGTGCCGGAGCCTCGGCCGTGGCCACCGTCTTCCCTGCCGCGTCGAGAATCTGCCATTTGACTCTGGCGTTCTCCGCCTGCTTGCCCTGGTTCTCAACAATGGTTCCAAGCGACAGTGTGGCCGATTCACCGCTGACAGCGGTACGCACTGTGCTATCCCACTTGCCCAGGTGCAACTCGTCGGTCTTGGTGAGCCAGACATGGCGGTAGATTCCCGCTCCCTCGTAGAACCATCCGTCGCCGAAGCTCGCATCAACGCGGGCAACAATATAGTTTTTTGCGCCATAGGTCAGGAAGTCGGTCAGATCGAAGCGGAAAGGCGCATAGCCGTTGTTGTTGCGGCCGATAAAGCAGCCGTTTACGAACACGATTACATCGCGGAAGGCGCCATCGAACTCGACTGAGATTCTCTTGCCCGCGTCGGCGGCTGAAATCTCGAATTCGCGCCGATACCAGCCCACGCTGGTTTCCGGATAACGCCGTCCGAGAGGCTTGAACCCATGCGAATTCTGCTGTTCGTCATGGACAAAGGGCAGTTCGACCGCCCAATCGTGGGGGAGATTTATCGTGCGCCACTTTGAGTCATCGAACTTGCCCTTCGCGAACTCGAATTCGCCCGTTTTGGCAAAGTCGCCCTGGCCGGTTCCGAAACCCAGATCGCGCGCCGGATCGCTGAGATGACCGAATTGGAACTTCCAGTCAAAATCGAAAAGAAGTCGCTCCCGCGGCCCAACTGCTGCCAATGCTTCGGCAGAAGCGGCATTGGGATAGCCTGCCAAAAGAGCAGCGGTGCGTCCCCAAGCTGAGCGCGCCGCCAGGGAGGAAGCAGAAAGTGCGACGCCAGAACGAAGCAAGCCACGCCGGGATATGCCAACCATGGAAGGTCCTTTCAAAATCGAAGATGCGCCGCCCTCAATTCCAACACCCCGCGGCAAGCAACCCCGAACTATAAACCAGTGGGGTTGCGCAAGTAAACGATTTCATTTTTCCGAAGGCGCCTGGATCACGGTCGACCGCCCAAGCTCCAGCCAACAGCGGTAGGGCGTTCAGCTATGTTAGATTCAATAAGACAGACCACCCAGGGAGAGATGGCCGAGTGGTTTAAGGCGCACGCTTGGAAAGCGTGTGTACTTTAACGAGTACCGTGGGTTCGAATCCCACTCTCTCCGCCATAGCCCTCACCGTCAAGCAAAATCTTTAGAATCTTGTAAATACAGCGAAATACAGGACTTACAGAGGCGCTAAAAAGTCTCTATTGTCTCTACAGTGCCCTTTGTAGCTCGAATTCTCCCAATTTTTCGAGCTAAGCGGGGTTTTTCGAGCTAAGAATCTGGCGTTACACGTCACGGCAGTCGGGGAGCGAATCCCGAGCTTTCCCGCCGTGGCTCAGGCTGAAAAATTGCAGGTATTGCCGCAGCCGCTCTGCTTTTATTCCTGTGCTCGTGCGATAGGATGCCGAAACCACAGCCGGTTTCTGCTGCTCCCGCCCCGTTGTTCCGCGAAGCTACCGCCACAGAGCTTTTTGACCTTCAATCGAAATGCACAGCGATGGGCGAGAAGGTGATGGCGGAAAACTTCATCGGCGATGCATTGACCCAAGAGCAGGTGAGTCATTACAACCCGAAGGACAATCGGTGCTATGTGAAGCTGACCGTCTCTACAGCCAACTTGACAACACCACGGGAGAATTACATAGAGGACGTTTATCTGAAAGACGGGCAGAGCAAAGAACTGCTGGCCGACGTGTTCTACAAAGGGGAGAAGAAAAGTGGCTCGGTATTCGATTCGAGCTTGCAAAAGCTCATGCAAGAGAAGAAACAATCTGACACCGATGCTGACGCTATTAGCGACCTCATAGACAGTTTTGTCGCGGCTGACAGACGACCATAGTCAAAGGAGAGGCAATGCAGAACGGCTCATACGTTTATCACACGATGGCCCCTCAGACCCGGCGTGGAACTATCACAGACGGTGAGGTACACAACGGGAAGGTGCGCTACATTTTCCATCTCGACTCGCGTTTCAGTGATGCCGCGACCTTTGGTGAGGTCTGGTTCAATGAGTACGAACTCGTTGAATGCCCCCGCCCCACTGATGCGGAAGTTGCAGCAATCAATAAACTCGCGGCGTTGGGGAGCTAGAGGGCGAACGCAGGGAGATTCGGATGAAAACTGTTTCAATCACCTTGAGTCAGTTTCAGGACTTTTGCGAGCTTCAAATGAAGCGCCGATGGGACTGGCCAGCTACTTTCAGCGCAAACCCTAAAGGCGAAGTCTGGCCTTATCTTAGCAAAGGTTAACGGCTTCAATTCACAACAAATCGCTTCTGCATCCTCAGTTGATATCGCAACAGGAGACACACCGGAAACATGCGGAGACCCTGATTTCCCGAAAAATCAGCAAGCCGATCGGCTACCACAGCGTCACTAGCAAATGGGATCAAAGATGCCAGACTCTCCTAACAACGGGAAGGCCACAGAGAATAACGGGAACCATACGATACGCTTTGGGGCGTTTGAGGCCGATCTCCCCTCCGGAGAGATTCGCAAGTCCGGAAGCCGAATCAAACTGCAGGGTCAGCCTTTCAAGGCTTTGCAGATTCTCCCGGTGCGCCCGGGAGAACTGGTCACTCGCGAGGAGTTGCGGTCCCGTATCTGGCCGGAAGAAAGCTTTGGAAACTTCGATCACGCAGTGAATGTGGCGATCGGCAAACTCCGCGCCGCTCTCAGCGATTCAGCGGAGAATCCCTCATTCATTGAGACTGTGCCACCCCGTGGTTACCGCTTTGTGGCCACGCTGGACGAAGCTCCGGTGGACACGCATCAGAACCGGCCAGGTATCCTTGGCGATGGGTCCGGCAGAGTCGTATCGCGATTCAACCGCACGCTCCTGACACTTCTCGTGATCGTGGTTTCAGGATGTGGATGGCGGCAAACCGCGCGCTGTGACTGCCGAGGGAGTTACGTTCTACGAGGTTTCTCCGGACGGCAAACTGATTGCGGGCAATGGTCCTGGTGGTGGCGGTGGTTCGTTTTATCCCATGGATGGTGGTCAGACACGTCCGATACCCGGCTTTGAAGCGGGCGAACGTTTTATATAGACCTCCGATCCGCGATTTTTGTACGTGTACCAGTGGAAACAATCACCGGTCAAGGTTTATCGCTTGAACATTCTGACCGGACAGCGACAGTTGTTCACCCAAATAACTCCCCAGGACGTCGCAGGTTTCCATGACATTTCTTTCATTCATTTCAGCGCCGACGGTCGAGCCTACGATTACAGCTATACTCGCCTACTTACCGAACTTTATCTGGTTAAGGGCCTCAAATAGGATATCCACACCACATGCTGCAAATAGGCATTGCGCAGTCTTCAGTTGAATCCAGGTCGCAAATTGCAGGGAATATTTTCGTCATCCCATATGTAGGCGAGGGTTGATCAAAACAGGAACGGAAGCTCTCTGGATATGCCTAAACTTCAACATCCAGTGATGGATAATATTCCAGTCCAAATTGATCGCAGCGCAGGCCGGATAGCGCATCTTGAAGGCAATGCGGCGGAAATCGACAACGTAACCTCAGAGCCGACTAAACGGTAGGATCGCATTTATCAGTGACAATCACATTTTCCGATCGAACAGGAAATTAACTTGGTGACAGGCAGATTTCTGGCGATTTCGCTGAACATCCGAAAATTGGATGCTTTTCTCACACCTCCCTGCCTACGCTTCACCGGCCGGCTTCATTCTCGCGCGAGCCAGCTGAAACTGTAAACCGTCACCTATGAAGGGTGGGGGAACTTTCGTCGAGCAGAGTGCGGAATTTTCAGCAAGTATTGACAATAGCCAATCTGGATCGGACAAACACATCGCCAGTCTCCGATCTGCCGCAAAACCTTCGCTCTCGATCGGCAGTGAGGCGATCAACATAGAGCCTGCAGGTTCTTTCGCAAGGAATCCAAATCTGCCTGCGCCAGCCGTGATTCGATTTCCCGGCTAGTACGCTCCCAGACGGGTGCGCTGGTCATGATTAATGTCCTACCTCGACGCGTGAGCCTAGTCCGTCTGACACGATGATCGGATGAATCAGCGGTAATTCTCACGAAGCCCCGCCGCTCAAGGGTCTTGAGTGCAGCTGTCAATGTCGTGCGGTCTATGGCGAGTAGCGAAGCCAAATCAGCCATCCCCGAATCTTCCCGTCGACCGATCAACATCAGTAGAATAAATTGGCCATTTGTTAAGCCAAGTGGACGCAACTCCGCATCAAAACGCCGCGCCAGCGCACGTGCGGCACGTTGAATTTGGAAGAAGAGCTCTCCTGCTGACAGCAGTTCCTCGCAGGGTGCCATCAAGGTGTCTATCGTTATGCCTTCGCGCTGCATGCCGATGTACTCCTGATCGTAGAATGCTTCGGGCGATAACCATAAGTTTCGAATGTGCCCTTGGCCTTGCGCCGCTCCATCGGCGGCGCTCTCATGCCATCTATGTAGCTCTTCTCGTCGACGAAAGAGTGATACGAAAGATACTCCCTTGGCGCTCCTCGAATTCATTCTCTTTTTCCGCTCGGTGCGAACCTTTCACAGATTGGCGCAGCAACCTGACAGAGAAGCTCGTCCAAGAGAATCACAACTCGGCAAGCACGGCACTCATCCTTCGAACCTCACGAGGTATCTGTTCCGGAGCGGTGCTTCCAAAGCCTAGGACAAGTCCATGACGTACAGGCTCTCCAAGGTAATTTGGCGAGAGAGGCCACATCCAAAGACCTATCTTGGCGGCTCTTTCTACGACTTCTGTATCTCGGATGCCTTCCGGCAGCGTGACCGTCAAATGAATTCCAGCTTCAGACCCATGCACCTGCATGTTTTCGCCGAATTCAGCATAAAGACAATCCACAAGTGTAGTTCGCCGCACGCGATAGAGCATACGCATCTTTCTAAGATGGCGGCCAAAGTGTCCAAGGTGTATGAAATCCGTCAGGGCTTCTTGATTAAGATAGGGTGGAAAGACGTCCATAAGCCGTCGAATCTCAGCGAAACGCTCTACCAGATCCCGTGGAATGACGACATATCCGATTCGCATCGAGGGAAACATGACATTGCTGAATGTCCCGATGTAGATTACCCTCGCGCTTACGTCTAAACCCTGTATAGCAGTGATTGGGCGGCTTCCGTATCGATATTCGCTTTCATAGTCGTCTTCGACAATCCACGCGCCGGAACTCTGTGCCCACTGGAGGAGTTGTAGACGGCGCGAGACGCTCATCGTCGAACCGAGCGGAAACTGGTGCGACGGAGATACGAAAGCGACCCGTGCCGCCTTATCGCGTAATATTCCTGCGGAGATATCCATTCCTTCATCGTCCACTGGAACGGGAATCAGTCGGCACCCGGAAGAAATCAGTAGGGCTCGCAGAAGTGGATATCCGGGCTCCTCGATCCAAACGGGGGCCTCTGGGTCCAACAGCACACGCACGGTGATGTCGAGCGCCTGTTGTGATCCCGATACGATCATCACCTGACTGGCATCGCATTTCACGCCTCGCGAAGTACGCAGATAAGAAGAGATTGCCTCCCGAAATCGCAGGGAGCCGAGCGGGTCAATATGATGAATCGATGCTGCCCTTGGGTTCAGGCTGTGGCGGGACACGAGGCCCGACCAGATCTTGAACGGAAAGTGGTCGAGCGCCGGCTGATGTATACCAAAGGCGCCCCAACCTCCCGTTGAAGGGGCCATACATACTGCAGGAGTCCGAGAAGCCCGATTGGCTAGGAGTCTGGGCCCAGAATAGACCTGAGCTAACGGTTCAGCATGTTGCTCGACAGAGTTTAGATGGTCCGGCAGAGAACTGGATATAAATGTGCCTGCTCCAGTCCTGCTCTCGAAATATCCCTCGTCAATGAGCTGCGCGTACGCCTGAAGGACTGGAAATCGCGAAACCTCGATCTCGGATGCAAGCTCGCGGCTTGAAGGTATTTGTTGCCCCGAACGCAAGTCACCCCTAAGTATCGAAGCGCGAAAGGCATGGTAGATTTGCTCTGGCAGGGGTGCCGGAGTTCTGCGGTCGATGCTGATGATGGGCGAAATTCCGACGGAGGCGTTGCTCATTGTCGAGTCTCTTGGGGATAGCCGGTTTCTGAAGCGGGTGGATATGTTCAACCACTGCACATTTCGCGATTGTGATTACAGAGGCAATGTCAAGTCGTTACAAAGCGGCGAAGGCCGAATTCTTGTTCATTCCGGGTGCCGTGGCTAGGAACAACCGAAGGGGTCATTGGTTTGCTCTGAATTCGGCAAACATTTTCATTCCAGCAATCAACATCCGCATTCAAAGCACCGCTAATTCATTCTGTTGTTCCACTAGTGGCTCGGCGCTTCCGTGGCGAGCGTTAACCTATCACTCTGCGCAAAGGTTGAAACGACCTCTCCCACAAAACGGAATACCAATCGCTCTCTTCCTCGTTGACGAGCCCACTATGCCTTTAGTGGAGGATGCATTGCCGAGGTCCACCGTTGAATCGGATCTCAACTGTCGACTGAACGACTCGCTCCTCTATGGCGCCTATCGCCTATTCGCACTTTTCAGCAACGCGTGGCGCCGAGATTTAAAAACTGGCGATAATCTCAATGAAAAACCTTGGCTGTGAGTTTGGTTTCGCCTGCACAGTTCCTCCGTTCGTTCATGCCCGTTCGTTGGTTTCCCTCATTCCCGACTAACTTTCACAAAAAACTTTCTTATGTCCTCGACCAGGAGATCAGGCTGCTCAAGCGCGGCAAAATGCCCGCCTTTCGGCATTTCCGTCCTCTGGACTATGTTGTATTTCTGAGTAAGCCAGCTATACGGAGGGACAGCCACCTCCCTCGGAAAATCCGCATACCCCACAGGAGTCTCCAGGCGCGCCGATGGATCGGGATCGGGTCCGGTGAGCCGGTTCTCACGATAAATTCGCATGGCGGAACCGATCGTGCCGGTCGCCCAATAGAGCGTAACATCGGTTAAGAATGTGTCGCGATCCACAGCCGTAAGAAAGTCTCCGCTGTTGTCCGTGAGCAACTGAAATTTACCTATCATCCAAGCCAACCACCCAACTGGAGAGTCAGTCAGGGCGTAGGCAAGAGTCTGAGGTTCAAAAGACTGTAGAAAAAAGAAGCTGCTCACGTCCCGATCAAAGTAGGAGTACCTTTTCCGCTCAGCATCGCTTATTTTCGCAGCGGCTTCCTCATTCGGCGGTGGCACGTAAATCAGGTTCAGATGCAACCCGATCACATGCGTGGACGCCTGATGAGCCATGGCTTGGGCTACCGCCGAACCCCAGTCACCACCCTGGATGCCGTACTTGGAATAGCCCAAACGATCCATCAGGACAACTAGAGCATTAGCCATCCGCTGCGGGCCCCAGCCACGGGTTGTGGTGGGCCCGGAAAATCCAAAGCCGGGAAGGGATGGGATGACAACGTCGAATGCCGGGCTGTTTTTGTCTTTGGGATCGGTTAGCGGCTCAATGAGGTTCTCAAACTCCAAAATCGAGCCGGGCCATCCGTGAATCAGCATCAACGGTATGGCGTCGGGGCGGGGAGATCGCTGATGGATAAAATAAATCTGTTGTCCGTCAATTTCCGTTGTGAATTGATCAAACCGATTGATCTTCGCTTCTTGCGCACGCCAGTCGTAACCGTTCTGCCAATAGTCCGCGAGCTCCCGAACCTTCTTGATGTCGACGCCGTACTCCCAGGTCGTGCCAGGAAGTTGATCGGGCCAGTTGGTTTCCGCCAAACGGTGCCGGAGATCGATGAGAACCTGGTCTGGAACATGCATTTTGAACGGCCGGATCGATGCAGATTCAGGCTTTGCCGGCGCTTGCGTTTGCCCCAGCGCGATTGCTGGGAGTACTAACAACAAGGTCAGCAGAAGGCTCCCGCACTGCCAGACTGTCCTTTTCGTTTTCTCGAATCCAGCTCTCATCATGCTCCTGCGTCACTCAATGATTCTGAGGCTCCATTCAAATGGTCCTTCTTACATTTGATCCGGCGTTCCATCCGACCACACGCCGGTGGGAACGACGAAAATATCCATCGGTTCCGGGTCGCCTAGGAACTGAGGAGTCAGAAATATCGGAGAGTTCGGGAATTTAAACGAGACATGGTTTGAGTCGTCTATCGAATTTGCGCCCCATACCGCAGCATCCATAAGTGGCGTGTAAAACATGAGATGGGCCATGTTATGCCCACCGCTATCATTAAGATATGCAACTTTCGACATCATGTAGCACATCGCCCCGGCCTCGAGCGCGGGCAGTTCTTTTTTTCCCATCGCGGTCTTAATACTTTCCTTGATCTCAGCTTTTGATTTTCCCGCCAAGACTAGTTTTGTCCTGAAGTAGGTGTACGGCACGACCGTTCGCGCGGCCGGGGGATTGAAGCACTCCGCGCCGCGAGCCTTGGGACTCCAAAACTCGGGGGCCTCGAATGAATTCATCCACCCGCGTTCGACCATGCAGATGAAACCGTTCTTGCCTTCGACCGCCGTTTCGTAGCCATGCTTTCCGAGAACCATAACCGTGGCATCGCTGGAAATAGATGGCGGGGCCGCGCTTCGCGCCAAGGCAATCTCGGCATTCCGTTCCATGAGGTATTGGTCGACGGGCGGCATGCTTGGATACGGTGTCGTAGCGTCCGCCGCCCGCACGTGCCGTGCTGCGCCTAGTGCGAGAAAAACCAGCGCGCAGGTTCCCAGTGCGATCGTCCTAACTATCTTCTCGTTCATTGATTCCTCCTGATATCCAGATTTAGCTGCCAGTGAATACCCCACCAGATTCGTATGCTCAACGAGCGTGTCGTTCAATAAGTTCAGCCACAGCGTCGGTCTGCTCATCATCGCGACTCTCAGTGCGGACGCGAGCGAAGTTGGCCTTCAACCGCAGGCGGATACTGCGTGCACTCGGCTCCCGCCGCGCTACCTTCCGAGAAACTCCAACAGTGCCCGGTTGAACTCCACGGGCTTCTCGATTTCCGGAGCGTGGCCGCACTCTTCAATCAAAACCAGTGTGGCGCCGGGAATGCCGTCACGCAGTTTCTCGCCGCTGACTAGCGGAATCAACACATCTTGCCGCCCCCACACTACCAACGTGGGCGCATGAATCGAGGCAAGTTTTGCATCCTCAAACTGGGGTACGGCCCACCCAGCCATCGTGCGCTGAATCGTATACGCCTCGCCGCTGCGCACGTGGTTGGTGAAGACTTGCAACACAACGTCGTCCGTCAGTATCTTCTTGTCGTAGAAAACAGACTCGAGCATCGCGCGCATTCCCGCTACGGACGAGGGATTCAAGTCGGCCGGAAACGCCTGCGTCCAAGGCAGGCCCGCAGAATCGACGAGCACGAGTTTCTCCACCATCCCGGGGTGATGCACGGCAAAGTCCAGCGCGATCCAGCCTCCGAGCGAGTTCCCGACCAACGTCGCTTTGGAGATGTTCTGTGCCTGCATGAACCCTTGAAGAAAGTCCGCGAAGGTTGCGATCTTGTAATCCAGCAGCGGTTTGTCGGAATGGCCAAAGCCAATCTGGTCGATCGCATAGACGTGATACTGTGCGGCAAGCGCGCCGAAACTCCCCATCCAGGCTTCTTTGCCACCCCCCAGCCCGTGCAACAGGATTACGGCCGATCCTTGACCAGCCTCGAAGTAGTGAATGTCCTGGCTGAAGACAACAGCCACTTTTTCGGTTGGTGGAGCGGGCTGGTCCTGCGGGAATGCGAACGGCTCAGCGACGGCCAAAACCACGGAGAGCAACTGGGAACGGAAGCGGATATTCATTTGACCCCATTTGAGTTTTCTCGGAATCATTTTCGAAACGAAGAGAGCGCAGTTCCACTGCGAAAGCGGCTGTTTTGTTGTGCTCGTCGATTGTCCTGAGTATTCCCAAATTCTTCGCGTGCTTCGATACAGCGCCCAAGTCATTCTCAGTCATAACGAGGCGTACCGTTCGATGAGTTGAGCCACGGCCTCGGGTTGTTCGTCCGCAACGTAATGCACGCTCTTCTCGATGACCTCAACCTTGACGTTTGCGCAGCCGTGAGCCCGCAAAGCGTCGGCTAAGCTCGGCATGAACTTCTCGAAAGGCGAGTTTTCTCCGGAAGCGAGTACCAGTGGTACGGTGATCACACTCTGTTGTGCGGCATCAAATTTCTCGTTTACGGGAGAAGCCCGGTATATCTCCAAGGCCGCTCGCAGATGGTCCGGAGCAGCGTAGGATTTCGCGTAACGCGCCACATCCGCATCACTGAAGGTGTTGGCACCGAGGAAATGGCGCAAGTAAATGGCTTCGCGACCGGCAATGAGTTGCTCGGGCAGGTCCGGTGTCTCCTGAAAATTCATATGCCAGGTGACTGGGCTGGCTTTGACTTCATCCCAAGAACCGAGACCCGGCAAGGGGATGTCTAACATCATCACCCCGCGGCAGGTCTGCGGATAGCGACGAGCGAAGGCATACGCAACCATGCCGCCGATATCGTGCCCGACCACGTAAACGTGCTCCAAATGCAAATGTTCCGCCAACTGGTGAACGTCTTCCGCCATATTCGCGGCGTCGTACCCTCCTTCAGTCGGGATGGAGCCGCCCACGCCGCGCAAATCAACAGCAACGACTGTGAACTGCTTCGCCAACTCTGGCATGATGCGGTGATATTCATACCAGTCTTCAGGAAAACCGTGCAACAAAATGACCGCAGGCCCAGCTCCGCCGCGTACATAGTGGAGCATTGCTCCGTTCACTTGCGCAGTACCAGAGGCGAATCCACTGCCAAGCGCTGCCACCGCCGGATCGGTCCGCCGCGTTGGCGCGGCCTCGCTGTAGATGATGGCGCCTGTCACTACGATAAAAACCGGCAGAAGTTTCAAAATCCAGTGATTGCAGTTCCACATTTTGACTCCAAGGAGGCACGACTGACACCGCTCTCGCTCTTTCTCGTTGAGACATTCCTACATCGTCTGTGCGGCCGCTCCATCCGCCCAATTGCGGTCACGAACTAGTTGGTCCCGGACCGTTTCGAAACCGCGAATTCATCGCGACGGGCGAGTCGGGCAGATCCCTCGCGATACCTCACCTTCTGCCGTTAACCATTGCTCACCGCGGACGCAAAAGTGGATTTCCCTCCGAAATAGCACTCAATTGATTCCACCCTGCCGTTTCGAACCCTGAAATACTCCACGTTCCGGAATGATTTACCGTTCTTCGTGTGGCAAAGATATTTCACAAAAGCTTCGGCGTCGTTTCCGAACACTCGCTCCACATCGAATCTCTGGATGAAATCGATCTGCGTATCCCAGCATCCCTTTTTGAAAGCACTTTTGCTCATGTGGTCGTCGCCGGCGGCACTGGTAAAGGTGAAGTTGTCGGCCAACAGGCTGTCGAATGGCCCCCAGTCGTTCTTCTCCCATGCCTTGTAGTACATCCTGGCGACTCCTTCGGCTGTTGTGCTCGGCTCCGATCCTCGGAGCGCACTTGCCGACACCGACAAACCTACTGCACCAGCCAATGCGCAAGTTCCCGCTTCGAGCAGTTTCCGTCGCGATACTCCAGTCGTTGTCATTTCCGTCCTCTTTTCCGGCCTCCTGGCCGATGTTGAACTTCGGTGATCGACACACTTCGCGCCAACAGCGAGGGGTAATCGGTATTGGAGGATACCAACCTGTTGGTATGATCTCCTCTGATAAAAACTGTTTATAGCAGATGCGATTAGGTGGTGTCCAGAGTTTTTCGTAATTTCGAATATTCGCTTTGCCGTGTGCCGCTGCTTCAGCGGCACACGTTCATGTTCATGCAGAATGTCTTCGATAGCGCCCCGATTTTTGGAACGCTCGCTAGACCGTTAGAAGCTCACGCGAAGCGAGAACTGACCGAAACGGCGTTCGTCGTGGTTACCGCCGGTGGCTGTGGTACCGAGCCCACCTTTTAGTTCTGTAACAAAGAGCGGCGTAGTTGGAGCGGGACCGTATTGCAGGGTTGAGGTGTTCACGTAGTAG
>Ga0182016_10006435_pt1 | contig 12329 bp, 18 predicted proteins | sample 712S2MmetaG_FD_120491 | JGI IMG/M metagenome (GOLD analysis project Ga0182016, IMG submission 120491) | Permafrost microbial communities from Stordalen Mire, Sweden - 712S2M metaG | ecosystem: Environmental > Terrestrial > Soil > Wetlands > Permafrost | place: Sweden: Stordalen | collected...
GCTGGACGCCTGACAGCGATACTCCGAAAATTCATCGACTGCTGCGCAAAAACTTTCACAAATCCCACGTTTTCGGCCAATTTCAACAGAAACAGGCGGAATTCACGCCGGATTTAAGTGATAAAACGCCGGCCTCGGTCGTAACTATCAATTCCGTCATCGCCGGTATCGCTGGTGATTTGCTCGTGAAATATCTGACTGGTTTTGCCGAACCGCCGACGCTTGTGACTTACGATGCTCTGGAACACTCCTCGCTTTCGTTTCGATTGGACAGCGCTCCCGATTGTCCGATTTGTGGCAAGTCAGGCGTTCAAGGTTTGGGGCTTGAACAGGAAGCACCGATGCCGTCGCCGAAGGGTACGGAGTCGTTGTTCGTCGATCAGCCTCCATCGGTCGAACCCGCAAGTGAAAATGCCGTGCCCGCAAATACAGCGGTATGAGAAATGTCAAATGCCAAACTCGATGTGAATGAATACGCCAAACCAACCAAACCTGATGATACGTTGCATGGACTGCGGTCGCAGCAATGCGGCCCGCGAAGATGTTTGTGGATTTTGTGGCGCAGCGCTTCGTTCAGATCAAACATCATTTTCCAGTCCGCCGAACCGCAACGGTGCAGGCCGACAGCACAACCTTCTTCATCTCCAATCGCTTGCTGACAATGGAGGGCGGTTGTCATTGTCGGTTTCCAGCGACGCAGCTCCCCCGCCTGCGAGGACATCTTCCGTCCTGGCCCAGACCGAAGACAAGCGCGTCGCAAATGCTGCACTGAGCGGGAGAGTGATTGCCGCCGAGCCAGTGATTCACGAGCATCCTGATTTCGATTGGTGCAAGCTCTCAACTCGCTTGCTATGGTTCCTGCTTTTGGTGGTGTCGCCGTTCATTCTGCTGCGCACAGTTCTCGTCCATCTAGGCGCACTTCCTGCGATTTTCGCCGTTATCGGACTTTTGTTTCTGCTAAGGTTCTTCAGCCCAGCCAATCTTTTTTCCCTCATCCAGTTGAATTATCTTTTGAATCCGCTACGCCGCAATGAAGTGGAACAAGTTCCCGTTCGCTATTTCCGTGTCAGGGATTCCAACGAACGGGAATGGATTGTGCGCATGAAAGGCCAGATTGATGGAGGAAACATTGCGCCGGACGATCTTATTTCAGCATGGGGCAAATGGCGGAGTGGCGCACTCGATTTATGTCGTGCCTACAATCACCGGACCCAGAGCTACGTCTTCGTCAGAACGTCTCAGTCATGGATGATGCTCGTTGCGACTGTGGGATTGATGGCTTTCCTCGGCATTTATTTTTACAAACCAGTCCACACGATGTGGCAAACAATGCATCAGATGAAAAACCTATGGTGACACTGCCAGAAAAAATTAGTGCGCTCGAAGGCTCCTGGTTGAACGGCGCTGGCCTTCCGCAATTTTCCACGGCGTATTTTTCTGGCTGGAAGTTCGTCCGACTGCAAGGAATCGCTCGATTTTGGGAGTCGCCAGAGCACGGTGGGCAGACATTGGAGACGGCCCAAGAATCCTTTTGTTCCGGTCTTTATGCCGCGGAACTGCCGTGGGGATTCTTGGTCCTTGGTGAACCGAATCGTATATCCATTCATTTTGTGCTTCCGGTTGTCACCGGTCGTTCCACTTCATGGAATGCGGCAATTTCTGGGGTGTTCCCCGGATGTCAACTGGTGAAGGATGTTTCCAGTGGGCATATCTGCTCAAAATTGGACGACATGCGGTTTGCGGTCGCGATGACTGGAAACCCGTTTATTGGAAACGCGGATGAGAACGCCCAACGCAGCGTGCGCGCAGAAGGCGGTAGAATAGAGCGCATCCTGGCAGCGTTGCGTGGTCGTACTTTTGCATATCTGGTGGTCGCACGTCCCGTGACTTGCCCGGAAGTGGATCAGGCGTTGAACCATCTTGCATCGGAGGAGCGCGAAACTCGGTCTGCCTTTATGCGGAAAGGCTCGGCAGAGGACGGTAATAATCCACAGGCGCAGTACTACGTGGAACTACTTCAAGTCGCCCGCGAGAACCACCTTACAGGGCGAAGTATCGGGATGTGGGATGTCGGTGTTTATTTGCACACGTCGAATGGCAACGACCTTGTTGAAGGCAGCCGTGCGCTGCATAGTGTGTTCACTGGAACTCGAAATCAACCCCAACCCATCCGAATCAATGTTTGCGAGCGTCGTCCTCAAGACCGATTTGAGGCGACTTTCACTCGGCTAAACTCCAAAGAGGTCACGGTGTTGACCTGCCTGCCGAAAGAGGAATGTCCAGGTTACGAAGTTCGCCCGCACGTTTCTTTTGGTTCGTCCCCCGCATCCCGTTGTTCCGGCAACGTTGTGGATGTCGGGGTCATCCTCAAAGACGGCCAGAGGACGGGTAATTGGTTTTCCGTTCCAGTCAGTGATTGGGCAAGGCATACCCTTGTGGCTGGTGTTTCCGGCTCCGGGAAAACCAACACTTGCAAATCCATCCTTTACCAGTTTTGGCACGATCATTCCATTCCCTGGCTTGTGCTTGAACCGTCCATCAAATCCGAGTATCGCACTCTGATTCAATCGTCAATCGGGTCGGACGTTCGCGTTTTTACGCTGGGAGATGAAACCGGTGTTCCGTTTCACTTGAACCCACTTGAAGTTCTACCGGGCATTCACGTTCAAACGCACATTGATGCCCTGCTCGCGCTGTTCAATTCAGCATTCGGGTGGGTTTCTCCGATGCCAGAAGTGTTAAACCTTGCTGTTCATCGTCTTTACACGAATTTCGGGTGGGACTTGACAGCAGGCATCAAAAAGAATTCAGATAGATTGACTGTTCACCCCTTGTTGCGAGATTTGCTTGCGATCATTCCTGGGCTAGTGGATGAGCTCGGCTACAACGACGATATTTCCTCCACAATTCGCGCTGGTTTACTGACGAGGCTTTCGAGCCTTTTAATTGGAGCGAAGGGACTGATGTTTAGTTCAAACTATTCTATTCCATGTGATTTCCTGTTCTCCAAACCGACCGTTTTGGAAATGGCAGCCATCGGCAACGAGGAGGAAAAGGCTTTTCTGCTAGGCGCGATTTTGGTGCGACTCGCACAACACCGCCAAATCCAGGGGGCAGCGGATGGAAGGCTGCGTCACATTCTGCTGATTGAGGAAGCGCATCGCCTTTTGTCAGCCGTGCCGTCGCAATTTGCGTCAGAAGTTGCAAATCCTCGTGGCAAAGCTGTCGAGACTTTTTGTCATCTGTTGGCGGAGTTACGAGCATTTGGAGAAGCGATTGTCGTTGCGGAACAGATTCCGGCGAAGCTCGCGCCGGATGCAATCAAAAGTACGACCGTAAAAATCGTTCACCGGCTCGGTGCAAATGATGATCGCCGCCTGCTTGGAGGAACGATGAATCTGGATGTCACGCAGGAAAAATTCCTCGCCACACTGCCGAATGGTGAAGCCGTTGCCTATAGCGAAGGCCGTGAGTCTGCTTTCCATATCGCAATCCCTCACTTCGAGCGCGGACAGAATCCGTCGTCCGTTCCAACAAAGGAGACAATCGTTGCTCACATGCGGTCGCACCTTGCGGATTTGGCATCAGTCGCCGATGGGTTACCTCGGGCAAGCGAAATTGTTACCGCCGATAGCATTCTGCCGTGCCTCGGATGTCTGCCCGGCGCCTGCACAATGCGGGAAATCGTGCGGCAAATGGTGGCTGAACGCGGCTGGGAAGGGGAATTTGAGCAAGCGGTGGAAACCGGCTGGCGGGGTTTGTGGGACCTTGGCATGGCTGCTGCTAAGTCTCTCTCGCCGATGAACAAACCAAACTGTGCTTACTGCTTCTTGATGAACATTGCCGCGCTAAACCGTTGGGACTCGGAAACCTCAGAGCGGATGCGGCGGAATCTCGCGGTGCTTCGAGACAACTCAGCAACTACGTAAACGTTTACCCAAACATGACCACTGATCAATCAGAACGAATAAAGCTCCATACACCGCGCGAAGCCGCCGCGTTGCGCACCTATTTTACAGATATGGACAAGGCGGCTGTCGGAGCGATTGGTGAACGGTTTGGGAAATTCATTCCAGCCGAGCGATTGAAGGCCATACCGGAATTGCCGACGAAGTTTCAAGGCTCTCGTGAGTTCTGTGATTCCTACCGCGCAGAGACGGGCCACAAAGCTCCCAGTGGACTGACGGGATTCACCAGGCCGGATTCGCCAGCGCATGTGTCCGTCAAAGAAATGGCAACGGTGCCAGAAGTCGTATTGCACGAGAGACTGCATCAACTGGCATCCCCGGATGCAAAGCGCCTTTTGGGTGGCAAGCTTTACGAAGGCATGACCCAAGACTTGGCAATTGAAGTCTTGGGGCAGGAACCGCAATCGGGCGATTTGACAGGTTATCCTGTGGAACGCGACCGGGCGCACAGTTTGCGAAAGTTGGTCGGCTCGGAAGCCGTGTGTCGAGTTTTCTTTCAAGGAGAGGCGCAACCTCTGCAAGCGGCGCTTGATCGAGTGATGGCGCAACAACTGCTTACAGGCATTCAGGACAAAATAAAGGAACTTCTGCCGCTAAAATAGCGAAGAGACAACAACGACCATGGAAGGACTCGCAAAATTGATAGTCGGAGTGATGATTGCAATCGCCATCGTTTATGTGGTGGTTTGGGCAATCATCATTGCCGTTGTTGTGGCTGCGGTCCTCGCGCCGCCAGTTGGGGCGGGCTATTGGTTGCGAAACCTTCTCCGCCAACGATACCAACTCGGCCCTCGCAAAATAATGAAGTCCGTGCTCGTTGGTCTCGCAGTAGCAGGCCTGCCGTGGCTATTATTTGTTGTCCACTCGTCGTCGGCTTCAGGCTGGGCTGCTGCCGCCACGTTTTGGATGTCCGTCACGGGCTGTCTCCTCGGTGTTGGCCTTTATCTCAGTTTGAGCATTTATCGCGAATTCTTCTGGCCACATCGAAAGGCGATTATCGCTGCGACAAGGGAAAGCCTCAAACTCCGTTATCACCTCTGCCGACACGACTTCCGATTGAGCCGTGTGGCGGCAAAGGTACGCAAAGCCGAGCAGCGAGAAGGCGTTCGCATCATGGAAATCCGTCAAATTGAAGAAGGCGTCTCGGAGATTGTTCGTTCAACTGATCCAGCCTTCCTCAGCGCAGAAAGAGTTCGCTGGGAGGTTGAGTATCGTATTTTGGATGAGCTTGCGTTGCGTCAGGAATTGGAAAGTGTCCAAAACGAAATGAGTCGCACTGATCAGTCCTCACCGTATTTCACCGGTTTGGTTGTGCGCGCCGGGGTCATTCGACTCTACGCACAGAAACTAGCAGTCGAGGCTGGGACGTATGCAACGTACGAAGCCGATGTCACGGAGCAGGAAAACTTGCGATCAACTACAGGCGAGCTTCGTCAACAACTCAACACTTTCCAACAGGGAGCTTCAGAAGCGTATGTCTCGCTTCGTCAGTTGAGGCGGCAACGATTGTTCGTCCAATAACTAAACAATATTTATGTCACTCACAGCCGATTACGATACGGAAATACGTGTTCCACAACTGCAACTCCACACTGTCCTTGGAAAGGCTGTGGGGCTGGCCGGCATCGAGATTCTCCGTTTGGTTCTCAAGGGTCGCGCGAGCGAACGGGTTGGCGCCGTTGAAGTTCCTCAACCGGAACTTCGGACTGTATTAGGAAACATCCGTGAGTTGCCATCCATGAAAATCATGCGCCAAGCGCTGGAGATCGTCGCGCGCGAAAGAGGCGGATCGGTTACCGAAGACTATGAAGACTGCAACGGCCAACGCGCGGCTTGTTTGATTGGATTGAAAGCGCCGCAGTTTCCTCGTGGGGTTGGTGTGGACATCACGTCCGAAGGCAAAGTGGTGTTCCGTTATGACGAGGAAGGCGGTGTCGCATCGGCCGCCAAATCGCTTTGCGACGATGTGTGCCGTGTTTATGCGACGGTAGCCGTTTTACACGCTCAACGAAAACTCGGCTACCGCGTCAGCACGAGGGACGTAGCCCAGGCGGATGGGCGCAAGCAAGTCGTTATTTCCGCAACACGCGATTAGTGGGACCATTTTATGACACCTGAAAACGACTGTATTTTGCGCGTCCATCGGTTCCTGCCCGAAACGGCTGTTGAAGGGCCGGGATTGCGTGCCGCTCTGTGGGTGCAGGGGTGTCCAATTCAATGTCCCGGTTGCGCGAATGCCGCGACTTGGTCGTTTGGGGGCGGCCGCGAGAAAACTGTTGAGGAATTATTTGAGCAGATTCGGGGTGAGAAAAATATTGAAGGGGTTACTTTCATCGGCGGCGAACCATTTTCGCAGGCGTGGCCGTTGGCCGCACTCGGACGCTTGTGCCGGGAGAATGGCCTGTCGGTTGTCACCTTCACGGGTTACGAGTACAGCCGTCTCGTTGCGGTTCGACGCGAAGATTGGAATGCTTTGTTGGCCGTCACGGACCTGCTGCTGGCCGGTCCATTTCTTGAGAATCAAACAGATTTCTCCCGTCCTTGGGTCGGTTCGCGCAACCAGGAGTTTATTTTCCTCACGGATCGTTACCGCCATCTCCAAACGGATCCCTGTCCGGCCAAGAACGGCTTGGAGATCCAAATTGCGCCGGACGGAAGGGTTCGACTGAATGGACTTGCCCCAGTCGAAGACATCATGTCCTTCCGACAGGAGTTAGCCGCGCTGGGGCTGCAAACGAACTAAATGAGGAGAACCAACCGTGCCTAAAACTATTCAAACGAGAATTGATTCAACAGGCGATGTTCATGTGGATTTTTCCGGCTTTGTTGGCGGAGAATGCAAAACCGAAGAAGATCGTCTCCGCCGTGAATTGGCAACATTGGGGCTTAATGTTGCCGCGAAGCTCTCGTCCAAATTATCAAACAGTCAAAACCATCCCAACCAGCAACCTCCTTATCAGAGTACGACCGTCCAATAATCCGTTCGAGGTGGTAACGTTTAGCCGGATCAAGGAGGTCAGAACCAATATCGTTTGTAATGGGCTCGGCCTCGATGGGCAAGCGCTGTTTCTTGGCTTCATGCGCGTTGGCAAAAACGGCGCGATTGATGTATCCGGCATCGATCTCCGGCTCTTCTGCCATCAGCTCCCTCATGACTGCCAGGCAGATTTGTTTTTTCTTCCTTTGTGAATTCAGCCATAAAGTGCGATTATTATTTGGGCCGGATGGGCTTTGGTATCCGCGGTTTCGGTTTGGCTGGCTGCGGGGGACGGCCCATTTGCTTGGCCAGGGCCATCAGGAAATAGGCAGGGTTCTTTCCGATGGAGAAACGGATTCCCTTGATCCCGGATGGGAAGGTGGTCAAACCTGCGTCAACCGGCCCAAGAGGCGTAGTAACATAGGGACTGATTCCCTTTTCCGAGAGGTTCAGACCAAATCCTTTTCCGAATCGAAGTTTGGCTTTAATGAGGGCCATATTGATCGGACTTTCGTTTCTCCCTTTTCTTGGTTTCTTTGTTCCAGTGCCAGTCAATGGCTTCGAATCCCTCCGACCATGCTTTGCCCCAATTATTTCGAGGCCGGCTTCCTTTTCCGTTTTGGACGGTGTTCATTTTGAATGCTGCATCCTTTTAACTTACAACCCGGCTTGGTGGGCGTAGCCCGTTGGGCTCACTCTGCGGAGCTGCTGATGGCTGCCCACGGCGTGATGACACCTTCGTCTTCAATGATCGTGCGTGGAGGGCTGAGTGGCGCGCAGAATGCTTTCGATGACATTGGTTTTTTCTTCCCGATGTTCCTGGGCGGTCCGGCGTAGCTGAGCGGTAATTTGTCCGATTTTGGCGATGCCATCTTTGGCTTCTTGATCCAGTTCGATGCATTTCCCCTCCGCCGCGAGTTGCATGCGCGTGGCAATCGGCACAGCAGCGTTTCCAAGATGGTGCACCAGGCCCTCTATGAACGCGCAAATCGCTTCCGAGTTTGCGCGCGCGGCGCAAACACTTTCGCCCAGTTTTTCCAGGAAAAAGAAGAGCTCGGTCAGTTCCCCGTTCGTGAGTGATTCTCCCGTAAGATGGCAATCGAGGAGGATGCCGCCGGCGAGCTTTCCCTGTCCGAAGATGGGGACTGCAGCCTTGATTCCAAACAAATCCATCTCCTTCCGCGCTGTTTCATCGCTGTTCTCGTAGCGCAGAATCCTCCCAGTCCGGGAAAGGTGGCTCCCGATTCCTTCGTCTAAAGACAACTGCCCCTGGCTGGTGACGAGGGCAGGAATTCCCGCGGAGCAGATCGTCTTCAATTTGCCCGTGCGCTCCGTCAGAAGAATGGCAGCTCGGTTAACGGCCATTTCCTCCCGGATCAAAAGCAGCGCGCTCGCCAGCAGATGGTCGGCCTGCGTCCCGGATGAAAGCAGGCGGGTAAGCGTCTGGAAGCGTGTTTGGGGCGGGTTGGTCATCTACTGGAACTTGCCGTGGAAAAAGTCCTCTTCCCACCGGGAGAGTTGCTGATTGGTGCTTCTGACGTCTATGCCTTGCGGCATGATGAAGCCGGTCCAATCCGGACGTTGCGGCATGCGGTTAATGGCGTCAAAGAGCACCTGGATGCCCTCGGTGGAGAGGGCGCACTGCAGGGAATTCAAGGCGGCGGCGCGCAAGGATTCCTTCCATTCGCGCTGCGTCAGGAAGTTGTTGATGGAAGTGACATCGCCTTGGGGGGAGCAGGTCAGGTTGGCATATTTGGTGCAATGGCCCAGGTATTGGTGGGAGTAGTTAAGCGCGCAGATCATGCCAACCATCTGGTTGAAGTAGCTGGCTTGATCGTTAAGTACCTCGCTCGTCCAGAATTTGCTGTCCGTAATCTCTGGTGTTTTACCGGCGGCAACTTCCTGCAGGTATCGGTCAAAGAAACCAGGCTCCGCCTTGTCGGCCGCCTTGGCATGGCAAAGGTGGTTGAGGAGGTCAATCATCCCGCGTGAAAAGACAATCTGGCGCCCGGTTTGGGTGGCGGCGGGCACGGCAAATGGCGTTGTTTGGGTCATAAGCAGCATCGGCCTGGCGGTCAGGTCCGACTGGAACTTGTTGGGCAGATTTTCCTTCAGGTCATTACCCAGCTTGAGAGCTTGGGCGCAGTTGTTGGAATAAGTATCGTTGGCATCCGAGGCTCTTCCGGTCGCGGCAGCCATCATCAGAGCCAGGAACATTGTTACAGCATGGAGTGTTTTCACTGTTTTTAGTTGTTGAGTTCATCGCAACCTCTAAACGCGTTGGACTGCGCAAGAGTCCATGCCGTATTTTATGTCGTTTGGGGTGTTTGCGCGTGAGCGCGGGCAAGATGAACTACCTAGCGCACGTGGCTCCTGTAACGATCCTTTCGGCGGATGGTTCCTCGGGGGGCTGGATGGGTCATGGGCGTGTGGCGGATGCCTGCATCATCCAGCCCCTCCTGCACAATGCGGCCCATGCCAATGACGAGATAACCCTTTCCCTGATAACGGCGGATGTTTCTTTTGGCCTGTGGTGATGGCTTGGTGCTTCCATCCTGATAGAGGTTAATGAAAACCTGCTTCTCAGGGTAGATGCTGGTCAGCCGGAGCGTCTCAAACAACGGTTTGGCGGCCAGTCTCCCATTCTCCCATCGTACTCCCATGGAGATGGCCTTCTTCGATCGTTGTTCTCCCACGAAGACAAGGCTTGGTTCCACGCCTTGTTGTCTGGCGGGTTTTTAGGCTTTGTGGGCAGTTGCCATCTGCTGCAGCTCTTTGAGTTGGTGGGAGCGGAGTTTGACTTGGTGCTGGCGGGCCCATTCTTCCGGGTTCAACACTTGGGCCTTGGTGATCCGGGCCATTTCCGTGTGCAATTGAAAGGACATCCTGACCCAAGGCCACGCTTCGGGCGCCACGGGCAAATAGGGGCCCAGCAACCGGTTCAGCTCGATCCAAAGAGGTTCCGCTTCGGGGTTGAAGAACGGGTTGCGCAGCTTGCTCTCGAATTCCCGCTGCTCCCCCGCGTACATATCGAGTTTGCCGCCCCTCCGGACATTGGCAATGCGGTCGACCAGCTTGACGAGAATGCTTCGCCTGTGATTGGCCAGCTTGGGATACGTTTTGGCTTTGCGCTCACGGCGTGTTGGAGCTTCCGCGTCCGTAACGGCCAGTGCGAGAGCGATCCAGTGGCCAGGGACCCCGGCTTGCTCGGCCTGTTGAACCGTGGCCCGCTTATCCTCAAACACATCATGAAGATCGAAGGCGCCATGCAATTCGGAATGGGTTTGCTCGGTGAACCCAAATTCGTTGAGGATTTTGTGCCCGTCGTCGAGATGGACGCTGTAAGGAAGGTCTCCGTACATCTGCCCCTGGTGCGCGGCGTAAGCGAAGACCCGGGTTTTGCCCAGGGCCTCTTGGATGTTTTGAAGGGGTTGTTTCATTGGTCAAAAGAGCCCGGACATGGAGGCCTCGGCGTTGATGCGGCGGACTGCCTCGCCAAGCAACGGCGCGCAAGTCATCCGGACCAGGCGGCCGCTGTTGACGAACTGGTGGTTGGGCGCCAGCACGGGAACGCTACCCGGGACGACTCTTTCCTGGCGCCCATAACCATAGTAGGGAATGACAGCCGTGATCCGGCGCGCGCTGGAACGCTTGGCAGCATCCAGGAGGAGGAGAAGCTCCATCAGGTTGTCGTTGGCCGGCGGGCAGGTTGGCTGGACAATGAAGAGGTCGGATCCCCGCACGTTCTCCTCTATCTGCACTCGCGTTTCGCCGTCCGGAAATCTTTCGACGGTCGCGCCAACGAGCGGAACCTGGTTGTATTGGGCGATGCACTCGGCCAACTTCTTGTTTCCGGTTCCGGTGACTATTTTAAGGTCGTTCATGCTCTTCTATTCTAATTCCATATCAATTTCTTTCTGTTTCCCGGTGGATTTTCCATTCCCGGTTTCTTTCTAAATTTTGCTTCCGGTGGTTCTGTGAGGGAGGCGTAAGCCGAAACTCAAGGAGAGACGGGGATGCGGCCCAGGGACATTTCCGCGCAATACAAGGCCAGCTTGCTGGTGTAATCCGAGTGTCCGTAGGCGAGTTGCTCCACTTTTTGCACAAACATTTCCACGGTGATCTCGGGTAGATGCCGATTTTTTCTTTCGCGGTTAACCGCGCCCAGCATTACTTGCCTTTCATAAACGACCCAGCCCACTTCAGGATGCCGGTTTGAGGGAGTATTTGGTTCAACCAATTCTCTTCTCTGATCCCTTTCGCCCTGGGCTTGGACCAGAATTCCATGCATTTTCTGAATCAGGTCCTTAAAATCGGTCATAGCTATCGTTGTGAAAAAATGCGGGCAAAGTAGGCCTCTCTGCGCCTGGTTCTTTGAGCCGTGGCTCTTTTTCCGTGCCATCCGCGGAAGGGGTAGCATTGCGTGCAGACCCAGCTCCCATGGAGAAAGTAGTCCGCCAGATGGTCGCAATTCACGCAATGGGGGGAAAAGTTCATCCTTTAAAACCGCTCTCCGACTTGCTGCTCGATTTCAACGGCCAGAGAACGCGGGAAACTGATGGCCCTGCCGCCGACAAAAGTCCGTCGAGATTCCACTTCTTCCAATCCCGGTGTGTCCCATCGCACTTCTCCGTTGCGGATGGTGAAGTCGACTGGAATCACAGAAAGGGCTTGCTGCTGAATCGCGATGACTTCGAGCGTTTTCGTCGAAAACAGTTGATAGGCTTCCCCGGAGCTCGATCCAATACACCGGCAGACGCCAATGCTCCTGGGAAGCTGCTGGCGAAGGGATTCAGGAACCTCGCTGTCCGGCGGAACCACGATGTGCGACTCCTTGATCTGGAAAGGCTTGACTTGGCCAGTGGCGCTGTTTTTGGCCTTGCAACTGCGGCCATCTCCCACTTCCAGCACTTCCCATTTGGTTTTCCGGCCGCGCTGTTTGACCAGAATTGAATCTCCTGTTTTGCAATATAGAGGTTTCATGTTCTTTGGTTGGGCTTTCTTCTATCTGGTGGCGTAGAAATCTGCATTTAACGCTTCCACCTTGGGCCGGTAATGGGTGAAGAACGTTCGGCGGCCAAGATACCAAAGAATCAGGATTGGCACCCCTGTGAAGATTGTTCCAATAATGGCCATCGACAGCATGGCACCGGCCAGCAGCCCGGTTTCTTGGAACACAACGCCCCAGCCGTTGAAGATTCTGCGAGGGATGTAATCTACTACAATGGTCGTGCGTATAAATGGATACCAGAGGCAGTACCTGTGGGCGGCGGCGAGGACGGGATGCAATCCTGGCGGTTGACAACGGGATCAGTCTTTTGTTTAGCCCCGGCTGGAAAATGCGGTGCGAATGCCGGTTCGAGACGTTGATGATCAGAACATGA
>Ga0182016_10006436_pt1 | contig 12329 bp, 16 predicted proteins | sample 712S2MmetaG_FD_120491 | JGI IMG/M metagenome (GOLD analysis project Ga0182016, IMG submission 120491) | Permafrost microbial communities from Stordalen Mire, Sweden - 712S2M metaG | ecosystem: Environmental > Terrestrial > Soil > Wetlands > Permafrost | place: Sweden: Stordalen | collected...
CATCCGTGCGCAACTGCCGGTCGTAAGCCAGGAGAAGATCTTCGACGTCCGTCACGGTTCCCCAGCGTGGCCGATGGTGGGCCAGGCCGCCAACGGGTTTCACCTCGGCCCGCAGGCAACGATCCATCATGTGCGTCGAGCGAGGCCAGCACCTCAGGCCGCACTCGGCGCTCGGGGCCGCCTTGCAGGTGGTAGAGATGACGGCGTGGAACAAAGGGTCAGTCTCATAACGCTCGGGGTGTCGGACCTGGGCCGTGCGCGGTCCTTCTACGAAGAGTTGGTCATGCGAGCCACGTTCCACCAAACGGCCAAGCGCTTCCTCGGTGCCGCCGAAGGCTTCTTGCTCTCTGACCCTCTGAGCACAAAGGTCGTTGCTGTTCTTGCTGGCCGCATCGCCGCCGAGGCTCAGCCCCTCAGTGACGACTATCTCTGGGCCACCGTCGAGGACGATGACGGGCGTGTGCTCGGGGTGGCCATGCACACACCGCCCCACGGTCTTTTTGTGTCCCGGATGCCCGCCGGGGCGGCGGCAGTCCTGGCCGGTGCCCTCGCCGACGCCGGCCGCGCCCTACCCGGTGTCAACGGTGCTGTCAGCGCCACCGCGCCGTTCGCTGGTGCGTGGGCCGCCCTCACTGGACAGGCCTCGACGGTGGTCACCGCCATGCGTATGTACCAGCTCGGCGAGCTGGCTCGGCCGTCCGGCGTGCCCGGTCGCCCCGCTGTGGCCGCTGCACCAGCCGATGTTGCCCTTGTTGCGAGCTGGTTTGGCGCCTTTCACGACGAGGCCCAACCCCACGCACCGGTCGAGGACTGGCGCGCCTTGGCGGCGCGACGGGTCACCGCCGGAGAGATCCACCTATGGCATGACGGTGGTGCACCAGTTGCTCTCGCTGCAGTCAGCGCCGCCGTCACCGCAGAAGCGACCGCGGCCGCTCTGACGGGTGGGGCCGAGCACGTAACTCTCTATACAGACCTCGCCAACCCGACATCGAACTCCATCTACCAAGCGATCGGCTACCGGCCAGACCACGACGCCGAAGAGCGGACCTTTCAGTGACCAGCGCGCCGACGGCGATCTGGACGGGTGATCTGCTATCGAGTGGGCGGCACGCGATTGGCCGCGATGAAGACGTCGAGGGCGGCGACCTGAAAACGTACACACCGGCCAACCTTGACCGCCGCCGAACATCGGCTTTGCCAGAGCTTTCGGACGTGCCTCGGTGCCGTGGACAGGTAGAGGGCTGCCTCTTCGTAGTTAAGTAGACCGCGTTGCCTACCGGGCTCGGCGACGCCCCCTGCGACGCGTTGCGCGGTCGGAACGACGAGATCACTGGGCACCAGTACCTGTTTGCGCGTGGACTGCACGGATCCTCCTTAGTGTCAGTGGCCCGGGGAGCGGGCCTCTCACGGGGAGGGGCCGGGGTGGCGATGTCTGCGTGCGAAAATGGAGGCTGGCGCTCCGGGAAGGCCCCGTCGTCGCGCAGCGGGCCTGGTCGGAGGGTGCCGACGCCGCGCCGGGCCGCTTGAAAGGGGGACTCGAACGCTGGTCGGCCATGGCCGTGAGGAACGTGACGGTGAGAACAGCCTAATCAAGGTCCCTGGGACCGTCAGTCATGGGCGCTTTGCCATCACTGCCGCAGGGCCCCGACGACATGGGCCCAAGGACCCTGACGCCGCGCCACACGCCGGCCCTATTTTTCTGGCTAACCGAGGAGGATCCAGGTGCACGGGGGCGGCCTGCCCAAAGGGGACGCCGTCGACCAAGCCTCGTCGCGAAAAGCTATCCGACGCTCCCACGCTTGGACCAACAGGCGCCAGCGCCCTTACATGGAGGGCCACGATGAGCACAATGAGGCGCCTGTTTTCTCAGACCCACGAAACACATAACGGTCCCACGCTGCTCGCACACCTGCGCCACTATGGCGGGGTATCAGGGTCGCAATCCCGGCTGCGCCTGGTAACTCTCTTGGGCATAGGAGGCCTGGTCGTCCTGAATGGGGCCGACGTTGTCACCACCCATCTCCTCTTGGCTCACGGGGCAGTAGAGGCAAACCCTCTATCCTCCATCCTGCTGGCGAGCGCAAGCTTGCTGTGGGTGAAGTTGGCGATCCTCGGTGCTTTGGGCGTCATGGTTATTAGGCATCGTCCCCGCTTTGGCGTGATGGCCGTAGTGTTCGTGACGCTCGGAATGTACGCTACGGCCGTCCTTTCCAACTTGCTCATCCTGAACATTGTCATGAGATAAAGGGGCAGCCAAGCATGGCCGTGGAGTCGACCAGGGCGGCCCGCAGGGCAGGACAAGCCATGCCCACGATCTCACTCTCGGCACGATCTTCATGACCGTCGCTCTCATCTGGTCGTACAAGGGCGACATCGTGTCCAGGATCACGTGGTTGCGGCGTATCGCCCCGTAGCTGTTGAGGTGCATGCTCACGTACCGGGCGACGACGCCGCCGTCGTGGTAGATGAACCAACTACCCGTAGAAAGAACACCGCTTATCGGCGTCTCTTCCCCTGGTGGTAGTCGTTGGTGTTGCGCATCAACCACGTACCCACTACTCCCCTGATGGCCGCGTCGTCCACTGGTCTACGCCTCCGTTTTCTCCTCGTGACCTGCTCCGTTAGGGCCCCTACCCCACCAGCCAAGGTGGCCTTGGCCGTCGTACGCGGCATCGCCGGGCGCGCCCGGACCATCGGCAAGTTCTGGGCCGACCTCACCCGCAGCCTGGTACGGGTCTTCGTCCCCCTGTCGGTCCTGGGCGCACTGGTCATGGTGGCCCAGGGTGCCGTACAGAATTTCACCGGCTTTCGTACCGCCCACACCTTAGCCGGCGGCACCCAGGCCATCCCCGGCGGGCCGGTGGCCTCTATGGAAGTAATCAAGCTCCTCGGCACTAACGGCGGCAGCTTCTACGGGGTTGGCGGTGCTCACCCGTTCGAGAACCCCACTGGGTTCACCAACATGTTCGACCTGTTGTTGGTCATAGTGCTGCCCTTCGCCATCGCCTTCATGTTCGGCCGGCTCATCGGCAGGCGCCGCCAAGGGCATGCTCTCGTAGCGGTCATGGCCCTGTTGTTCCTGGCCCACACCGTGGTCTCCATGCAGGCCGAGGCCCACGGCAACGCCCTCTTGCCAGCCGGCGTCTCCCAGGTGGCCAGCGCCGACAACCCGGGCGGCAACATGGAGGGCAAGGAGCTGCGCTTCGGCGCGGGCGGGTCGGCCCTCATGACCGTGGGGACGATGGGGACCACCGCCGGTGCCACCGACTCGGCCCTGGACAGTTACACCCCTGTCGGCGGGGCGGGGGCGTTCGTGGGGATCCTGCTCGGCGAAGTCAGTCCCGGCGGCGAGGGTGGCGGCCTGTGCAGCATGCTCGTGTTCGCGCTGCTGGCGGTGTTGGTGGCCGGGCTCATGGTAGGCCGGACGCCGGAGTTCCTCGGCAAGAAGATCCGTGGCCCGCAGATGATGCTGGTCGTCACTTACGTGCTCACCATCCCGACCGTTACGCTGGTGTTGGGGAGTCTCTCGCTGGTGGTCAGTTCGGGCACCAAGGCCATCTTGAACCGGGTTTCCACGGCTTAAGCGAGGTCACCTATGCGTTCGCCTCGGTGGCCAACAACAACGGTTCTGCCTTCGCCGGCCTGGCCGCCAACAGTGATTATTACAACACGCTCCTCGCCCTGGCCATGCTGGTTGGGCGTTTCGTGCCGATCGTGCTCGCCCTCGCCATCGCCGGGTCGCTGGCCGGCGCCCGCGTGCACGCCCGCACCAGGGCGACGCTCGACACAACGGGCCCGACTTTCGTGGTCTTTTTGCTCGGGGTGATCGTTATCGTTGGGGGCCTCATTTACTTGCCCATGCTCATCTTGGGCCCGATCGGAGAGCGCATCGTGGGATGAGGGGACACCTTGCCGGTGGCGCCGTCAACCGGGAACGCGTAAGCCGGGCGCGCCCTGCCGGCGTGTCACTCTAGTGAGCCGTCTTTTGGAGCTTGGTGGGCGAGGGCCCGATGATTGCGACCCGGTCGACGACGGCGGCCGGTTCCGTCGCGTCCTGGTACCGATCGACTCGTACGGGCGGGCAACAAACGCGTTAGGGCTCGCAGTACGTATGGGTCGTACAGCCAGCACCGAACTGAGCCTTGCGCATCCCCGGGTCTGGGGCCCGGCCGGCCCGAGAGGGATGGCGAGAGGCCGCATAACGGTCCGGGGTAAGACTCGGCATTTTGGGCACGAGCAGGGATTGCGCCGTGAAGGGCGGAGATTCCTCCTAGTTTCCTATAAATCCTATAGCGTTTATAGAACTACTGTCGTCCTATGTTCCAAGGTCTCAACCGCCGCGGCGGACGTGGTTTCGTAGCCGTGCTAAGAGCACTGGCTCTCGGCGAGGACCAGCTCCGCGGTTTGGTCCAGCGTCTCGGCAGCGTCGTCGGGCTGCTCCAAGAGGCCGATGTGGACGAGCGCAGGCAGTTCTACCAGGAACTCGGCCTCAACCTCATTTACCAACGCCTCGACGGGCGGGAGAAAGTGAAAGCCTCGTTAGGCGTGGAGTTTTCGCGTGTCGGAGGGGGGACTTGGTACAAAACTCCACGCCGGGTCGGAGGCGCTGACCTGTGGCTACCTGCGGCGTGACCAGGGACCTTGGATGCCGCCTCGGCCGTTGGCCCTCTTCGTGAGACGTTTGGCATGCCGAGTTGCGCTGGACCCGGCTCACAAAGATGCCGGTCGGGGTTGCGCATACACCGTCCGATGGCCGTACAATGGACGTACATATTTTCGAGAGGCTGAGCTTATGGGCACGACATCGCGGCGAAGGGACCGGCGCATGGACCTGCGTACGACATCAGAGGAGCGCGAGCTCATCGACCGCGCCGTGGCCGCCACGGGCACCGACCTCACCGACTTCGTCGTCTCGCACGCCTATGACGCCGCGCTCCGGGTGCTTGCCGACCGCGACCGCTTCGAGCTCGATGCCTCGGCTCTCGAGGCCTGGGAGGCCGTCAACGCTCGCTCGGCTCGGGAGCTGCCGGGTTTGCGAGAATTTATGCAACGCCCCTCGCCCTTTAGCGAGTGAGCCCCTCGTACCGGCCCCCTGAGCCACTCGCCGAGCACCACGACCTGAGCGGGTTCCGGTGCCGCTCATCGGAGCAGACCGACTGGCTCTTGCGTTACGCCCGCCAGTCGGCCACGACCGGGACCACGCGCGTGTTTGTCGTGACCGAGCACGGGGACGACCAAGTCATTGCTTACTACGCCTGGTGCATGGCACAGGTCCACGCTGAGGCCGCACCCGTCCGCCTACGCAAGGGGGCCGGTCGGTACCCTCAGCCGGTCGCCCTGCTGGCCCGGCTCGGCGTCGACATCGACCACGAGGGCAACGGGCTCGGGACGGGCCTGCTCCAGGACGTCTTCGCCCGCCTGGTCGGGCTCGCCGACGACATCGGTTGCCGGGGCCTGCTCGTCCACGCCGAGTCACAGCAAGCGCGAGATTTCTACCTCCACCTCGTACCCGAGCTCGAGCTCAGCCCTACCGACGACCTGCACCTTGTCCTGGTCATGAAAGACGCCCGTCGCACCCTCCTGAGTTGACAGCGCGGGCTCGCCACCGGACTGTTCGTGCCCACGCCCCTTGCGAAGCACCCGTCCCTGTTGCACCTGCCAGCACCGGGCGTCGTTGTGGCCGGCGCGTCGGCGCGGCAGTCTGATGGAGATGAGCTTCGTCACCACTACCGGAGTTGAAAACCCCATTGACGGGTCTACCGCCGAACCCCGGACATGAGCACGACGCGTACCGGCGTCCCAAGCTACAAGTGGGAGTTCAAGGCGCGCTTTAGGCGCCACGCTTTCGGCTGGAGGTCGCAGCCTGCCGTCCAGCGCGTGAAAGAGGCGGTAAGCGAGATCAAACAGGTGGCCCGACGTGACCCGGTGCTGGCAGCCGAGGGAGCGGTCAGCTTCCTCGAGCGCCTCTCTCCGGCGCTGGAGCAGGTCGACAGCTCTTCGGGGGCGATGGGTACAGCAGTCAACAACGCCCTGCGGGCGCTGGTCCCCATCATCACCGACGCGCCGGCGGGGCCCTCGGTCAGGGAGGCTTGGCTCGAACGACTTTGGGCGGCGCACGAAGCCGACCAGGTGCCGTACATAGAGATCCTCGCCAATTACTGGGGAGAGCTCTGCGCCTCGAAAGAAACGGCCTCAGAGTGGGCCGACCGCCTCGTCGACGTCACGCGCATGGCCTTGAGCCCCGACCCGAGCCTGCGTGGCCACTTCCACGGGACCTCCGCCTGCCTGAGCGCCTTGTACCGGGCACAGCGCTACGACGAGGTCGTAGACATCGTCAGCGGCGACTGCATCTGGCCCTACAAGCGCTGGGCAGTGATGGCGCTGGCGGCCACGGGCCACAAGGCAGAAGCGCTGCGCTACGCCGAGAGCTGCCGGGGGCCCTGGACGTCGGAAACCGACGTCGACAGGCTGGGCGAGGAGATCCTTCTGTCGTCCGGCTTGGTCGATGAGGCTTACGGGCGGTACGGCCTGCGGGCGAACCGGGCCGGCACGTACCTCGCCACATTCCGCGCTGTGGCCAAGAAATATCCTCACAAAGACGTCCGCCAGATTTTGGCGGACCTCGTGGGGACGACTGCTGGAGACGAGGCCAAGTGGTTCGCCGCGGCCAAGGAGGCGGGCCTCTTCGACGAGGCCCTCGACCTCGCCGCCCGCTCGCCTTGCGACCCCAAAACGCTGGCCCGCGCCGCCCGGGACTTCGCAGAAAAGCAACCAGCCTTTGCCCTCGGCGCCGGGCTCCTCTCGCTCCAGTGGCTGGTTGCCGGCTACGGCTACGAGGTCACGAGCGCCGACGTCTGGGCGGCGTACACGCACACCATGAAAGCGGCCGCTAACGCCGGTAACGGCGCACAAACCTTGGAGCGCGTCAAACAGCTCGTCGGAAACGAGGGACCTGGGGGTTTCGTTTCGAGGGTCCTGGGCAGAGAACTCGGCGTCTGAGAGCTAGAAACTCCAAGACCCTCGCCGCCGACGACGCCCCGACAAGTTTTCGTGTGTCGGAGGACCGACTCGAAACTTTGCTGCACGCCCCCTCGCAGTGGATAGTGGCTGGTCAGAGTTCTCTCGGGCTGCTTGATCGTCCACCGGCTCTCTAGGCTTGACCACGCACTTACGACGCTCAAGGACCAGTTATTGGCCTCTCCCTCGCGTGCCGCCCCTGCACGTAAGCAAAAAACGGCCCGATGAAACCCATAACATGTAATATCGCGATATCATGGGTTTCATCGGACATGCCAACGAGCTAGGAGGAAGGCTGGAGGACCGCCTTCGGGCGCTCCCGACCATGTTCACGTCCAAGACGGCCCGAGAGGTCGGGCTGAGCTGGGAAGACCTCTATCGCCTACGTGACCAGCAGATAATCGTCGAGCTGTCGCGAGGCCTCTACCGGCGAGCCAGTGCCGGGCCGCCCACTATGCCCGACCTGCTCGCGGTCTCGGCCCGAGCACCCAGGGGAATGATCTGCTTGGTCTCTGCGCTTGGATATTGGGACCTCACCGACGAGATGCCGGGCGTCGTCGACCTGGCGGTGCCGCGCGGCACCAACCAGCCGACGATTACTTACCCGCCCACCAAGGTCCATGTCTTCCAGGCCGCCACCTTTGACCTCGGCCGAACCCAGGTCCCGGTCGGACCCGAGGAGCATATCTGGGTCTCGGACCGCGAGCGGACCATCGTCGACTGTTTCCGGCCTCGCACGGGGGTCGGAACTTCAATTAGCTACAACGCTCTGCGCTCCTACGTGGCGTCCCCGGAGGCCAAGCCGGGCCGGCTATTGGACTTGGCCCGGGCGCTGAGGACGTTCGCTGTCGTCCGCCATGCCCTTGAGGTCTTGAGCTGATGTCGCGGCCCACCAGGGCGGACAGGGCTGGGCAGGTCTACCTCGACCTGCAGCGCCGAGCGAGACAAGCCGGGCGAGGCACTCAGGAGTTCCTCGTGCGCTATGCCCTCGAACGGTTCTTGTACCGGCTCGTCCAGACACCCTGGCGCAACCGCCTCATCCTGAAAGGGGGCATGCTGCTCGCGGTGTACGACGTTCGACGCGCCACGCAAGACATCGACATGGCGGCCCGAGCGCTCGATAACGAGGAGCAAGAGCTTGCCAACTGGCTGCGGGACGTTTTCACCGTCGAGGTCGACGATGGCGTGGTCTTCGACACGGGTTCGCTCAGGGTCGAAGTGATCCGCGAAGGTGACCCCTACCCAGGCATCCGCATCGACGCTGAAGCCCGCCTGGCGACGGCCAAGATCCCTCTGAAGGTTGACGTCAACTTCGGTGACCCGATTGTTCCAGGGCCGGCGACCGTGAGTTACCCGTCGCTATTGGGCAAATCCTTCAATCTTTTGGCGTACCCTCTGGTAAGCGTCCTCGGCGAGAAGGTCGAGACCATGGTCCGGCGTGGTGACGCCAACACCAGAGAGCGGGACTTCTCCGACGTGTGGTTGCTCACTCGCATGCACTCGGTCGACGCGTCAGAGTTCCGAGCCGCATTAGAAGCCACCGCGACTTTCAGGGGCACTGTGCTCGTGCCCTTGCGGCAGGCCCTGACCTCCTACGGCCAGATGCGACAGAGCGCTTGGTCGAACTTTGTGGACCGCGCCGGTCTTGTCGGCACCGTGCCGGAGCAGCTCGAAGGCGTTTTACGAGGTGTAGCTGCTTTTGCCGAACCCGATCCTGTCTGGTGAGGTCACCAACGCCGCCTGGAACCCTAGTTCGGGAACCTGGGAAGTAGCCTGACCTTGAACCGATGAAAGCCACGACACGACGAGCCGGAGCGTCATGGATTTCATCGCTGACCGCCCGCTGGTGATGCGGCGGACAGTTGCCTCCATCGCTGCGGGCTCGCTCGCATTGCTCGTCATCATCGTGACGATCGTGCCACTGCCTGTTCCTTGGCGCGAGCTGTCGTGACAGAGGAGGCACCCATACCGGCCCGGAGTTTTGCCGCGGCGATCACGAACTGGTGAGCACCGTGAAAGGGCGAGTGTCCATCGAGGTCCGCCCCAGCGGCTATCTGGGCCCGCTTTCGTAGTCGCTCCCGGGGAAGGCTACGCGCTGTCTGATAACCGGAACCCCCAATGCCTGGAGCTCGGAGGGGGTCAGCTTCAACGCCACCATTATCAAGACGGGCACCGAGAGCTATCGGCTGCGAACCACCAAGAGCAAGGCACGTGAGGCTTAGGACAGCTCGCTTCCCCTCTCAGCTATGGAGCCCAGTGGTGCCGCTATTCAGGACGCTCTGCACCCAACTGCGGAAGTTATCGAGCGCCGCCTCCAAGTGCTCATCGCTTGCCAGGCCCGGCGGCGCCCATGGTTCGCTTCTCAGTTCGTACTCGCTGTCGATCGGTGACCACATCGACTCGAAGTCTTCCCGGACCACTGGGTCGTGGGGGTCAGCCTCGACGAACAGGCCCCTGAGGTCGCTGACCAGCTTGGCTAGATCGAGCCGCCCGGCACGCAGGTTGTCGATCAGGTCGAGCATCTGCGCCCACATCAGCCGCTGGTGGTCGTCCACGGCGCCGAGTCTCGCTGCGAGCGCCTACCCTGATCAAGCTCAAGTGGGGCGCGCCTGAGCACGGCGTGGGGCCGGTCCTGCATTACATTTCCACCTCTTTGACGCGAACCCACGTGGTTGCCACTCGGGGGCGAGGACTCGAACTTATGGTGGGGCCATGTTGGCCGATCCGGCCCGTGCCGCCACGTCCAGGCTGACTCCCACAAACTGGGCCCGGGGCCATAGGTTCTTAACATGATGGCTCAAACTCCTTCTCTGACAAGGGGTTTGGGCCATCTTCGCAGCTCACGGGCACCAACGGGTGGATCTGCGGAGCCTCTGCAACCCGTCTACCAGGGCTTTTGCCCTGCGAAAATCACCGGGAAGTAGCTAGCGCCGACGCCATCCTCGAGAAGGTCCGCCGTGGCCGGGTCGCCCTTGAAACAATCAACGGATAAAAGCGAGACACTACACTAACAGGGAGGCGGCGAGTCCATGGCGTCCTCACCGAGCACCCAGAGATGTCGCCAATGTCCGAATTGGTGAGGTCGTATTGGTCGTCGGTTATGTCTAGCGAGATCTCTGAGACACAACCAGCCGATGATGTCACCGACAGCTTGATATACCCTCCTTTCCTTAATAGCGTGGGGAGCAGGCGCGTTCGCGCTCTGCGGAGTCATCCAGGTACGGCCCGATGATGGCTGAGGAAATCGCCAATCCCTTAGAGGCACGCCGTAAACGGCACTGGTACGGTCCGAGATGTAGCTGTTGCGAAACCCCCGGTACGCCTAGGGCCGGGGGTCGAGCACCAGCCAAATCACCGAAGACACTTACCTCAAAGACTTAGGCTGGGGAACGTCTGGTGTGACCAGATAATGCATGAAACGGCTGAACACCTTTTCGACAAACTAACGATCGACGCCACCGGTGCGGGGAAGACCACTTGGGTTGTGCCGGGCAACGTCGTCATCTCGCGCTGCTGAATGGAGCACCAATGAAAACCCGCGCCCCAGTCCTCCCAGGGCACGTTCGGCGATTGGCCGACCGTCCGATGGTCGGCACCGTTCCCGTGCCCGGCTACGCGGCCATGTTCAACGCCGGGGTGCTTTACCATGAGGGCGCCTATCACCTTTTCGCCCGGGGGGTGCGTTCGGGCTACCGCCGGAACCCGGGCCCTGGCGACCGGTTCCTCGACTACATCTCCGACATCGTTGTGTTCATCTCCGCCGACGGTCTGGGCTACTCGTTCCAATACGTGCTGGCCCGAGGCGGGAGAGGGCACGCCGCCTGTTTCGAAGACCCCCGCGTCCAGCGGGTGGTCTCCTGTGGCGCCGAGCAGCTGGTGATCACCTATACCGCCCTGCCTCCGGCTGGCAGCGGGCTCCCGTGGCGGATCGGCGCTCACCGGCTGGGCTGGGATGGGCAACGTTTCTTTCTCCGGCCCGGCAGCGGGCGGCTGCTTGGCCCTGAGGGTGTCCCGAACAAAGACGCGGTCATCTTCGCCTTGGCCGACGGGCGAGTGGCCATGATCCATCGCATCCATAACAACATGCAGCTCGCCGTGTTCGACGATCTTGACCATCTATGGAACGCCGGCCCCGAGTACTGGGAGCTCTACCTTGCCGACCTCGAGGTCCACACCCTGCTGCGCCCGAGCCCGGGTGCGCTCGGGGTGGGCGCGGGCGCCCCGCCCGTGGCGACCGAGGAAGGGCTCCTGTTGTTCTTCCACGAACGCCGCGCCGATGGCTCCTACACGATGAACCTGGCGCTGCTGGATCCCAGCACCGGGGAGGCGCTGAGCCGTCTGCCTTCCGCCATCCTCGAACCGGAGCTCGAATGGGAGCGGCGTGGAGACGTCGACAATGTGGTCTTCGTCCAAGGCGCCCATCGCGACGGTGACCACCTATACCTGACGTACGGCGCAGCCGACCGTTACGTCGGCGCAGCCACGGCATCAGTTGCTCATCTCCTGGACGCCTTGGCGGCCGCCGCCTGAGTCTGGCCGTGAGTTTCGCCAGGTGGCCGGAGAGCCGGCTTTGGCATACCGGCGAGGTGAAGCATGGTGGCGACGAACACCAGTGTCGCCTCTGCTCCCTGGTTGCGGTGGACCCCAGTTCGTCCCAGCCCGTCTTGGCAGACATGCCTCTCCAATACCGTCGTCCCCGGCGTTGCCGGCCTCGGCGCATTCGGCCCCACCACGGGACAGGCGGCACGGGTGCCCTGGTAGGGCTTCTCCGCCCCCGTCCCGGTCGTCGGGGAAGAACAGCACCCGGTCCCGGCACGACGGCAGGAGGCCTTGGTGTGCCAGGCCGGCCGGGCGGCAGGTCATCGAAGCGCCAGCCTGGACGTCCCAGCTCGGCGGCAGGTCTGGTCGTGCTCAGGCCCTCGCCTTCCGGGCCGGCTTACAAGCTTTGGCGAGTGCTCGGCCCGTTCCATGCTCGTACGCGGTCAGGTGGCCGGCGCAGAGCTGCACGACGGCATCTGTGGCGAGCTCGGCGCAACCCTGACGGCGACAGACGACGGGCCGGCCTTGGCCACGGTAGGTAACGCTGGCGTTGTGTGGTTTGTCCTTCAACCAGCCACCTGAGAACAAAATCTCGGTACCTCCTTAAATAGTGCACGCCGGCGCCGACCAGGCGACGGCGGTTAGCCGCTCAGCCGACCTAGGAGCTCGGCCACGTCGACCAGGGCGAAGCCGACGGCGCTGTCGGAGAACCCGTACGGGAGGACCAGAGCCTCACCGTGGAGGAGCGCCCCGCAGGAGTAGAGAACATTTGG
>Ga0182016_10006443_pt1 | contig 12323 bp, 8 predicted proteins | sample 712S2MmetaG_FD_120491 | JGI IMG/M metagenome (GOLD analysis project Ga0182016, IMG submission 120491) | Permafrost microbial communities from Stordalen Mire, Sweden - 712S2M metaG | ecosystem: Environmental > Terrestrial > Soil > Wetlands > Permafrost | place: Sweden: Stordalen | collected...
GGAGTCGTTGACCCTGGGGCAGGGGGGTCCTATCTGCGTCGGGTGGACTTGTCCGGTGCCCTCGGCTGAGACGGGGGCGGCCGCGGCTGGCCGCGCCGACCTGGAAGGTTCGCATGCTCGCTTCAATCGCCCGCGCTATTTTCGGCACCGCCAATGACCGCTCACTGAAGGCATATCAGCGGCGGGTGCCGCAGATCAACGCCCTTGAGCCGGCGATGGCCGCCCTGTCGGATGCGGAGCTGGCGGCCAAAACGGTGGAATTTCGCGAACGCCTGGATAACGGCGCCACACTGGACGAGTTGCTGCCGGAGGCGTTCGCCGCGGTGCGGGAAGCCGGCAAGCGTACCCTCGGCCAGCGGCATTTCGACGTGCAGTTGGTCGGCGGCATGGTGCAGCACGACGGCAAGATCAGCGAGATGAAGACCGGCGAGGGCAAGACGCTGGTCGCGACCCTGCCGGTCTATCTGAACGCGCTGGCTGGCAAGGGCGTGCATGTCGTGACCGTGAACGACTACCTGGCGCGCCGCGACTCCGAGTGGATGGGCCAGATCTACCAATTCCTCGGCATGAGCGTCGGCGTGATCGTGCATGGCCAGGACGACCAGACCAAGCGAGCGCAATACGCCGCCGACATCACCTATGGCACCAACAACGAGTTCGGCTTCGACTATCTGCGCGACAACATGAAGTACCGGCTGGAGGATATGGTCCAGCGGGACTTTTTCTTCGGCATCGTGGACGAGGTGGACTCGATCCTGATCGACGAGGCGCGCACGCCGCTGATCATCTCCGGTCCGGCCGAGGACAGCTCCGACCTGTATCGCAGCGTCAACGCGGTGGTGGCGGAGCTGGTGAAGGACCCGGAAACCTACGACAAGGACGAGAAATTCCGCACCGTGTCGCTGACCGAGCCGGGGTCGGAGCATGTCGAGGACATGCTGCGCGAGGCCGGCATCATCACCGAGGGCAACCTCTACGACATCTTCAATGTCTCGGTGGTGCACCACGTGCAGCAGTCGCTGCGCGCCCACACGCTGTTCGCGCGCGACGTGGACTATATCGTGCGCGAAGACCAGGTGATCATCATCGATGAGTTCACTGGCCGCATGATGCAGGGCCGGCGGTATTCGGACGGGCTGCACCAGGCGCTGGAGGCGAAGGAATTCGTCACCGTGCAGGCCGAAAACCAGACGATGGCATCGATCACGTTCCAGAACTACTTCCGGCTGTATCCCAAGCTGGCCGGCATGACCGGCACGGCGATGACCGAGGCGGACGAATTCGCCGAGATCTACAAGCTGGATGTGGTGGAGATACCCACCAACGTCGCGTGCATCCGCAACGACGAAGACGACGAGGTCTATCGCACTGCGGCCGAGAAATACGAGGCGGTGGCGCTACTGATCGAGGACGCCCGCAAGCGCGGGCAGCCGGTGCTGGTCGGCACCACCTCGATCGAAAAGAGCGAGACGATTAGCGAGCTGCTGAAGAAGAAGAAGGTGCCGCACGCGGTGCTGAACGCGCGCTTCCATGAACAGGAGGCGGAGATCGTGGCGCAGGCGGGTGCGCTGGGGGCGATAACGATCGCCACCAACATGGCGGGCCGCGGCACCGACATAAAACTCGGCGGCAATCTGGAGATGCGGCTGAAGAAGGAGCTGGCCGGCATCGAGGACGAGGCTGAGCGGGCCGCGAAGGAGGCGCAGATCCGTGCCGAGATTGCCGACTCGCATGAGAAGGTGAAGCAGGCCGGCGGCCTGTTCGTGATCGGCACGGAGCGGCACGAGAGTCGTCGCGTCGATAACCAGTTGCGAGGGCGGTCGGGGCGGCAGGGCGATCCGGGGCGGTCTCGGTTCTTCCTGTCGCTGGAAGACGATCTGATGCGCATCTTCGGCTCCGACCGGATGGGCGGAATGTTGCAACGGCTGGGGCTGAAGGATGGCGAGGCGATCGTCCATCCATGGATCAACAAGGCGCTGGAGAAGGCACAGAAGAAGGTCGAGGCGCGCAACTTCGACACCCGCAAGAACGTGCTGAAATACGACGACGTGATGAACGCGCAGCGCAAGGAAGTGTATGCGCAACGCAAGGAGTTCATGAAGGCGGCAGACGTTGCCGAGACGGTGGCGGAGATGCGCTCCGAGGTGGTTTCGGCGATGGTGGCGCGCCGCGTGCCAGAAAAGGCGTTCCACGAGCAATGGCAACTGGCGGAATTGCAGGAGGATGTGCAGCGCGTGCTGAACGTGCCCCTGCCGGTCGCGGAGTGGGGTGCGGAGGAGGGCATCGACGAGACGCATCTGCGCGAGCGGGTCGAGGCTGCGGCGGATGCGGTGATGGCGGCGAAGGCGGCCAATATGGGCCCCGACTTGATGCGCTACATCGAGAAATCGCTGCTGCTGCAAGTGCTGGACGCGGTGTGGAAAGAGCATCTGTATGCGCTGGACCATCTGCGCCAGGGCATCGGGCTGCGCGCCTATGGCCAGCGCGATCCGCTGAACGAATACAAGGCGGAGGCCTTCGCCCTGTTCAACGCGATGCTGGACGAGTTGAAAGAACGCGTCACCATGATGCTGGCGCGCGTCGAATTGGCTCCGGAACAGCCGGCGCCGGCCTATCAGCCTATGCAGATGCAGGTGATTGAAAGCCACCCCGAGCCGGTTTCCGCGTTGAGCGGCGGTGGGCGCGAGCCGGAGCTGGCACTGGAAGGTGCCGCCGCGGGCGCTGCGACGATGTCGGTGGAGGCGCGGCCGATGCGCGCGGGGGTGGTCGATCCGAACGATCCGAGCACCTGGCGGAACGCGGGACGCAATGCGCTGTGCCCGTGCGGGTCGGGGCGGAAATACAAGCACTGCCACGGAAAGTTCGCGTAGGGCGGGAGGGGGAGTATCGTGCTCCGGGCAGTCCTGCCAGTTTCATGCAGGGCGGGTCGGCTGCCGGCCGGTGGCTAACGCGCAATGACAGCGTAGGAGCCCGTTCGGGTCGCGCTCTCCCAGGACCGGTTGTGTAATGTGCCGGCTTCCTCGGTCGCAGATGATCGATCGGCGCGTACCGATCTGAAGGACTGGCTCAGCCGATCGGCGGCTTCCGCTGGTGCCATTGCGTTGCCCGTTCGTATGCCGCGGCCACCCGCAACACCGTCGCATCGTCGAAATACCGCCCGACGAACTGCACCGACAGCGGCAGTCCGTTGCTCGAAAGTCCGGACATCATCGCCAGCGCCGGATGGCCCGTCACATTGAACGGCGTGCGCGCCTGTCGTGAGTACGTTCGCGCCGTCTCCGCCGCATCCTCGATCCTGCTTGCCGGATCCATCGAACTCCCACACAGCAACACATCGACGTCGCGCAGTGCGTCCTCGACCGCGGCGATCACCTGCAACCGGCGCCGCTGCGCGCCGACGTAATCGCCGGCCGCCATGAAGGCGCCTGGCATCAGCCGGCGCCGCGCAAGCTGGCCGTAGTCGCCCGGCCGCGAACGCAGCCAGGGCGCGTGGATCGACCACGCCTCGCTGCACAGGATGACGCGGTTGATGCCGGCAAATTCGTTCAATGTCGGCAGAGTAACGGTGCGAACCTCCGCGCCCTCCGATTGCAGCACGCGCGCCACGTCTTCCAGTGCCGCGGTGGTTTCGGGATGCGCCGACATATCGACTTCATGGAAGTGCCGCACGAAGCCGACCCGCAGGTCGCGCACGCCGCGGTCGAGCAGCCGGTCGAAGCCGTGCGCCGGAGTGGCGGCACTCCCTGGGTCAGCGGCGTCATGCCCCGCCATCGCGTCCAGCATCAGCGCGGCATCGGCCACGGTGCGCGTCAGCGGCCCGACATGGTCGAGGGTGAACGACAGCGGAAACACGCCACGGCGCGACACCAGGCCGTAGGTGGGTTTCAATCCCACAATCCCGCACGCGCTGGCCGGATTGCGCACCGAGCCGCCGGTGTCCGATCCCAACGCGCCGGGGAACAGCCCCGCGCACACACCCGCGCCGGAGCCGGACGACGAGCCGCCCGGATGGTGCTCTGGGTTCCACGGATTGCGCGCCGGCGGGAACGGCAGGTCGAAGCTCGGACCGCCGATAGCGAACTCATGCGTGGACAGCTTGCCGATGATGATCGCGCCGGCCTGGCGCAACCGTGCCACCACCGCTGCGTCCTGCTGCGCCACGTTGTCCAGCAAGATCTTCGAGTGGCACGTCGTCGGCAGGCCGGCGACGTCGATGATGTCCTTCACGCCGATCGGCACGCCATGCAGCGTGCCGCGGCTGCGTCCCGCTGCGATCTCCGTTTCGGCGGCACGTGCTGCGTTCATGGCAGCTGCGGCATCCAGACGGATGAAGGCGTGCAGCAGCGGATCGAGCGTCTCGATGCGCTGGAGCAGGGAGGCAAGCAGCTCCACCGGGGAGAGTTCGCGGGCGGCGATGGCGTGCGCCGCCTCGGCGACGCCCAGCCAATGGGGGGCGGTCACAGCCCGGCTCCGGCACGCATCGGCGGCCAGGGTTCGGCGGCTGGATCGTCGGGCACCTGGATCACGCCGGTGTTGTTCAGCGCCTGTGCCGCGGCCGCGGCGACATCGTCCGGAAATTCCGCCAGCGCCTTGTCCAGACCCGCGGCACGCGCCAACGCGGCGACGAATTGTTCGTCCATTCCAGCCCCCTTGCCAACCGTCCAATCATGCGACGTTGCGGGGCGGTCGGGCAATCGGATGAAGCGAAGCAAGGTCAGGGGCTTTGCCCCTGAAACCCCACCAAGGGGCGCTGCCCCTTGGATCCCCGCCAAGGGCGGAGCCCTTGGAACCCTTCACTTGGAGAGGTTGGACGGGAGGGGGCTCACGCCCGGAGGACTGTGCGAGACCGGCGGGCGCCGGTCTCGCACAGTCTTCCGGGCGTGAGCCCCCTCCCGTCCAACCGCTCTAAACGGATGGATTGCAAAGGCTCCGCCTTTGCTGGGGGTCCATGGGGGCAAAGCCCCCTGGCGGGTTCCAGGGCAGAGCCCTGGCCTTACTTCACTCCACGCGAAAGCCCCGTCAGCCCGTAGCGCGCACGAACGGATTGCGCAAAATGCCGAGGCCGGTAATCTCCACTTCCACGACATCGCCGTGCTTCAAATCGGGCGAGGTGCCGTCGGTGCCCATCCAGATCACGTCGCCCGGATACAACGTCAGGTATTTCGTCATCGCCTCGATATAGGTGGGAATATCGAAGATCATGTCGTTGGTCTTGAAGCGCAGGCTCTCGGCGCCGTTCACGCGCACGATGGTGGTCATCGCGTCCAGGTCCGCGTCGGTGTCGATCCACGGCCCCATCGGCTTGAACGTGTCAGCGTTTTTGCCGCGCCAGAATGTGCGGTCGCCGCGCTGCCAGGTGCGCTCGCTCACATCGTTGCCGATCGTGTAGCCAAAGACGCAGGACATCGCATCGGCCTTGGACAGGTGCTTGACCTGCTTGCCGATCACCACGACCAACTCGCCTTCGTAATTCACCTTCTCTGTCGCATCGGCCGGGATCACCACGTTCTGCCCATGCGCGATCAGCGCGTTGTTGGCGCGGTAGCCGATATCGGCCTTGTCCGGAAACACCGGCTCGACGCCGCGCTTCGCCGCCATTTCGCGAATATGCGAGGCATAGTTGATGCCGGCGCAATAGAAGGTGCGCGGGATCACCGGTACCTCCAGCGTCACATCGCCGAAACGGTGCTTCGCGCCGGTCGGCGCATGATCGCCCCACGGTTCACCGCTGATCTCGGTCACGGTATCGCCGTCCAGCGAGCCATAGGCGGTGCGGCCCGCGGTAGAAAATCTGATCCAGCGCATGGTTCAATTTGCCTCTGCCATGGCCAGTTCCCGCACCGGGCGCAGGAAGGCCGGGTCGAACACTTTGGTCGCCATCACCTGGCAACGCCGCATCAGGCGGATTTCGTCCGGCCCGTAATCGGCGATGGCACGATGGATCGTGCCGAGGTGATCCCAGATCAGCAGATCGTTCTCGGTCCAGTCATGCGTCCAACGGAAGCGCGGCTGGAGCTGGAACTCGAACAGGAAGTCCAGCATCGAGTCGCTTTCATCCCGCGGCAATTCGTTGATGCGCGTGGCGTAGCCGGGGTTGGCATACAGCACCTTTCGGCCGGTGATCGGGTGCGTCAGAAAGACCGGATGCACTACCGGAGGGCGGCGGCCGCGTTGCTCATCGGTGAGTGCCGGACGCGTGCTGGCGTGGTTCCGGCGCATGTTCTCCCAGAACTTTTCGAAATCATGCGTTGCCGTCATGCCATCCAGTCGCGCCTTGATATCGGCCGGCAACGCATCATAAACCGCGTGCATGTTGGCGAACTCGGTGCCGCCCAATGGCTTGCCGTTGCGACGCGGGATGCGGATGCCGTACAGCACGTTCACAAATCCCATCACGTCGCGATACGACATGTCGGTGTGCCAGTCCTGGCCGGCATCGGGACTGCCGATATAGTTGCCGTCTTGTCGCAGGTTCGACAGGATGCCGACATTCGGATGTTCGACCTTGTCGGGATCCGGGCGGCGACTGATCGAACCCTGGATCTCGCCGAACAATTCCGAAAAGCGCTGCACGTCGCCGATGTTGAGGTTCTGGTCCGGGAAGCGCAGCACGCCGTAGCGACCGAGCGTCAACAGGATCCGCGCCAACACCGGCGCGTCCAGTTCCTGGGCCAGGTCGATCCCCGACACCGTCGCCCCCAGGACCGCACCCGTCGGCTCGATCGTCAGCATCGCGCTTCCTCCCGAAAGCTTCAGCCGACACTAGGTCCTTTCGGCCGGCCCGTCCATCGCACGCAACGAATGCGCCGCTTGCATCACGTCAGCAGCGCCTGCTGCTCCCGCACGCACGCCGTCATCTGAGCGATACCCGCGTTGATGCCGGCCAGGGGAAAGCAGATGCCCGTTCCGGCGCGAGCCGCGTTAGTGGATAATTAATCCGCCGTGTGCTACATGCCGCGTGTGTTGCACCATGCCATCATAGCGAATTCCGCCAGGGCAACGATTATCGGCCTGCTGCTTCTGGGCGGGCTCCCGGCGCAGGCGCAGCCGGCGGCCGATGATCCGATCAAAACAGTCCGTCCGGTCACCGACGCGATGCTGCTGCATCCCGATCCCGGCGACTGGGTCATGTGGCGGCGGACCTATGACGGCTTCGGCTTCAGTCCGCTCAACCAGATCACCCGCGATAACGTCCACGATCTGCGCGTCGCGTGGGCGTGGTCGATGACCAACGGCATCACCGAGATCGAGCCGCTGGAGCATGACGGCGTGTTGTATCTCTGGAACGCCGGCGAAAAGGTGCAGGCGCTGAACGCCGTCACCGGCGACCTGATCTGGGAATTTCGCCACCACCTGCCCGACGAGATCTCGCACGAGGGCGTCAACAACTTCGCCCGCCGCAACATGGCGCTGTACCAGGGCAATCTGCTGATCGCCACGGCGGATGCGCGTCTGATGGCGCTCGACGCGAAGACCGGCAAGGTCGTCTGGGACCATGTGACGGCCGACTGGAAGCAAGGCTTTCGCTACACCTCGGGACCGGTGGTCATGCATGGGGTGGTGATCCAGGGCATGGCCGGCTGTGATCGCGCGCAACCGGGCGGCTGCTTCATCACCGGCCACGACGCCGCGACGGGAGCGGAGAAATGGCGGGTCCACACCATCGCGCAACCAGACGACCCGAACTCCAACAGTTGGAACGGACTGCCGGTGGAGCAGCGGTTCGGCGCATCCTCGTGGATCGCCGGCACCTATGACCCGAAACGCGACCTGGCGTATTTCGGCACCGGCCAACCCTATCCCTGGATCGCCGAGATGCGCGGCACGTATCCGCTGAAGGTCGCGCCGGGGATCAGCAATACCGCGCTCTATTCGGATTCCACGCTGGCGATCGATGTCTCCAGCGGGCAAGTCAAATGGTATCACCAGCATCTGGCGAACGACACCTGGGACCTCGATGAGGTGTTCGAGCGCATCCTGATCGATCTACCGATCCGCGGCGCCGCCCGCGAAATCCTCGTCACCACCGGCAAACTGGGCATTATCGACGCGCTCGACCGCGGCACCGGCGAGTTCCTGTGGGCGCGCGAGACCGTGCCGCAGACCATCGTTGACAAGATCGATCCGGTAACCGGCGCGCGCACGATCAATCCGGCGACCATCCCGCATATCGGCCAGACCACGATGCACTGTCCGGCCAATCCAGGCGCCCGCAACTGGCCGACCACGGCGTACGACCCAACCACGCAGACGCTCTATTTGCCGCTGAACGAGCTCTGCGGCACCGTGACGCCGACACCGTTCCAACCGGGTGAGACCTATGTCTCCGGAGGCCGCGCCATTTTTGCTCGGTCCACGCTGCCGGGCAGCGATGGCAAGATCGGAAGGGTCGATGCGATCCACTTGACCGATCGCAGCACGACGTGGTCAGCGCGTCAGGTCGCGCCCACCAGCAGCGGCGTGCTGCCGACGGCGGGCGGCGTGGTGTTTGCGGGCGGCTGGGACCGCGTGTTCCGAGCGCTGGATGCCGCCTCGGGCAAGGAATTGTGGCGTGTCCGCGCCAACAACGTGATCAACGGCGGTCCGATCAGCTACAGCGTCAACGGCAGGCAATATATCGCGGTGACTGTCGGCAACGGCTCCGGGCTCGGCCAGATGCTGGCGACGCTGGTGCCGAAGATGGCGGTTCCCGACGGCGGCTCGGCGCTGTGGGTGTTTGCCTTGCCCGAGCCGACGCCGCGCTGACGATCAGCGATGCGCGGGTGCGCCGCGGGAGGCGAACGGGAGGACCATCGAGAGGATCATTCCGGCGCCGGTGCCCCAGGCGCCATCGATCACGAAGGCGCGGAGCCAGGTCAGCGGCGCGCCGATGCCCTCACGGACCGGCAGACCCCAGGTGAGCATGATGGTGGTCAGACTGCCGTAGGTGCGCAGCGAGAACCATCCGCCGCCGATCTGATAATGGTGGAACGCCGATGGGATCAGCAGCCCAGGAGCCACCACCAGAACACCGAACAGCAGACCGGCGAACCAGGAAGGGAAGCGCGACAGCGGCAGCACGAGGCCGAGCGGCACTCCGTACACCCCGCCCCAGAAACACAGGTTGGCGATGCGCGGCACGTCGAACGGGATCAGTGGATCGGTGGGCCAGGCGGCAGGCAACGCCATGCCCGGAATGTTCAGTACGTGCAACAACTCCCACGCCGCCTGCTGAAACGTCAGGGTTGCAAGCGCACCAGCGATAAATCCAGATGAGGCGCGCATCGCGATGTGTGCCATTGGTCTGTCCAACCGCTCGGGTCCGTTACGGTCATGCGGCGGTTTCTGTTCAATTGTCAAATATTTCGTAGGCAAATCCCATGCGCTGGGCGCACGCCCGACCGGCAGAGCGTGCCGGCTCGATCGGCGAGCGGCCGACCTGCAGCGAAATCAGCCCCGCATCCGCTCATTGTTGGGCAGCACGCGGATCTTCACGTCGTTCGGCATGATGCCGCAGGTCGTCAGGACGCCGACCAGATGTTCTTGCACCACTTCCGAAGACCCGACCGGCGGCTTGTCCGGGGCGACCAGCGTTGACTGACCGGTCTCATAAGATCTGCGGCACGGCACCGCGCGATTTCAGGACGCCAAAGTGATTGCACTCGACGGTGAGCGAAGAACCGGAGACGATGCTCTCGTCTGCCCGCTTCAACCAGCCACACACACCCATGCATCAAACGATCCGCAGTCTCCTTTTGCCTCTGCTCCTTGCCGCCGCCGCGCCTGCGGCCCCACCGAACCCCGCCCCCGGGCCGCTGCGCATCATCGGCGGCGACAACGCCGGGGGCTGCATCGCCGGCGCAGTCCGCCTGCCCGCGCAGGGCACCGGCTTCGAGACCATCCATCTCGACCGCAGCAGCTTCTGGGGCGCCCCGCAGACCATCGCCGCGGTGGAAACCCTGGGCGCCGAGGCGCACGAAGCGGGCCTCGGCGACCTGTATGTGGAGGACATCTCCCACCCAAGAGGCGGTCCGCTGCCGGGCGGCCATGTCGCCCACCAGATCGGCCTGGACGTCGATATTGGCCTCGATCCCGGCCCCAAGCCGCCGCTTACCGCGCAAACGCGCGAGACGGTCGAACTCCCCAGCATGGTCAGCGCCGACCTGCGCAGCGTCGATCCGGCGCATTGGTCGCCGGGCGTGGTGACGCTGCTGCATCTCGCCGCCAACCTGCCGGGGGTGGACCGCATCCTGGTCAACGCCGCGATCAAGCGGCAGCTCTGTAATACCGTGCAGGGCGACCGCGCCTGGCTGCACCGGATCCGCCCGTGGTACGACCACGCGGCACATATGCACATCCACTTCCGCTGCCCCGCGGGGCAGCCGGCCTGCGTGGAGATCCCGCCGCCACCGCCCGGGGACGGCTGCGACGCCACGCTGCAATGGTGGTTCGACCAGCTCAGCGCGCCGCCGAAGCCCACGCCAAAGTCCACTGCGCCGTTCCACCCGCCGCCGCCGCCCGCCGCCTGCGCCGCGGTCTTCGCCGCCCCATCGCAATGACGCCGTCGCCATGACGCCGGCAGCCTCGGCCGCTGGCAGCATGCTCGCGCCGCCGCTACAGATCGATAGCATGAGCGACAGCAGTGGGCGGCGCGTGCGACAGGCTTTGTCGGTCCGGACCTATGTGCTCGGTCTCATCCTGGTCATCTTGCTGCCCTTGCTTGCCTTCAGCGCATTCCTGGTGATCCGCTCGGCAGAGCATGAACAGCAACTGCTGGCCGCCACGGTGCAGGATCGCACGCGCGCCGCCGCCCGCGACGTCGAGCGCGAAATCGGCAACCTGCGCAGCCAGTTGTTCGTCGTCGCCAACGCGGGCGCGCTGGAGCCGGATAATTTTGCCGCACTCTATGCGCGCGCCACGGCCGCGCTGGGGCAACGCGGCCTGGCGCTGGTACTGAGCGCGCCGAACGGCAAGGAGGTGCTGGATACGCGCCTGCCGCTCGGCGCGGCACTACCGGACAATCCCGATCTCGCGGGCGTTCGCCAGGTCGTCGAGCAAGGCGAGCCTTACGTGGCCGACCTGACGGTCAGCCCGGTGACACATGCACCGGTCGTCATGATCCACGTCCCGGCAATGCAAGACGGCCACGTCGCCTATGTCGCCAGCCTGGACCTGATGCCCATGCTCGCGCCGCTTCTTGCGCGACAACAGCTTCCGGCGGACTGGCTGGCGGTCATCGTTGACCGGGAGGGTTACACCCTCGCCAGAAGCCGCGAACCCGGGATATTTGTTGGACAGCCGGGCCGGCCGGCATTTTTGCAGCGCGTGCGCGCCTCCGACGAGGGGTGGTTTCCGTTTCCTTCCCGCGATGGAGTCCAGCAATACGTCGCCTTCAGCCACGTCAAGCCGGTGGGCTGGACCGTCATCATCGGCATTCCGCTCAACGTGCTCTACGCGCCGGTGCGGCAATCGACCAGCGTGCTGATCCTGGTCGGCGTCGGCATGCTGGGTGTGGCGCTGTTGCTGGCGATGCTGATTGGTCGCCACATCGCCCAGCCGATCGCCAGCCTGGTCAGATTCGCCGAGATGGCCGGACAAGGCGAGCCGGTGGCACTGTCCGCGACCGGCCTGCGGGAGACCGACGCGGTGGCTCGCTCGTTGTTCCACGCCAGCGAGAGCCTGCACCGCAGCACGGCCGAACGCGCCCAGGCGGCGGCCGACCTGACCGCCAGCGAGGAGCGCAAGCAGTTGCTGCACCAGGCCGTGCTGGCACAGGAGAATGAGCGCAAGCGGATCGCGCGCGAACTGCACGACAGCCTTGGGCAATACCTGACCGCGTTGCAGCTCGGGCTGAGCGCGGTCGGGCGCCGTTGCGCGACCGATGTCGCCGCGACGGCGGAACTGGCCAAGCTGCGCGACCTGACCGCCGACATCGGCGGCGAGGTGAACCGGATGGCCTGGGAGCTGCGGCCCACGGCGCTGGACGACCTGGGGCTGGAAACGGCGATCACGCAATACCTGGAGGAGTGGGCCGAGCGGTCGTCTCTGCGCTTCGATCTTCAGGTCAACCTCGGTGACCGCCGCCTGTCGCAGACGGTGGAGACGACGGTGTATCGGGCGTTGCAGGAAGCGGTGACCAACGTGGTCAGGCACGCCAACGCGGCGCAGGTCGCCGTCATTCTCGAAGCGAAGGAGCAACATCTGCAACTGATCGTCGAGGATGACGGCACCGGCATGAAGCTGGACTCGGCCGAGGGGACGCAGGGAGCGATGCGGCTTGGCCTGCTGGGTATCCGCGAGCGCCTGGCGCTGGTGGATGGAACCCTGGAGGTCGAATCGACCCC
>Ga0182016_10006445_pt1 | contig 12321 bp, 12 predicted proteins | sample 712S2MmetaG_FD_120491 | JGI IMG/M metagenome (GOLD analysis project Ga0182016, IMG submission 120491) | Permafrost microbial communities from Stordalen Mire, Sweden - 712S2M metaG | ecosystem: Environmental > Terrestrial > Soil > Wetlands > Permafrost | place: Sweden: Stordalen | collected...
AGATTTGCACCCGGGCTTTCGACACAAACAAGAACTGCTTTGTGCAAGCTTATGGGTCGGAACAACTGGATGCTGCGTTGCTGTTGATGCCCACGGTGGGGTTTCTGCCCGGTCGCGATCCGCGCGTGAAATCGACGGTTGAGGCGATTGAACGCGAGCTCATGCCCGAAGGATTTGTGATGCGCTACAACACCGCGAAGGTAAACGATGGACTTCCGGAAGGAGAAGGCGTGTTTCTGGCCTGCAGCTTCTGGATGGTCAGCAGCCTTAAGGCTATCGGCCGCGAGCACGATGCCAGAGCGCTGTTCGAACGCCTGCTCAAACTGCGCAATGACCTGGGCCTGCTCTCGGAGGAGTACGACATCGCGCGCAGGCGCCTGGTCGGCAACTTTCCTCAGGCCTTCTCGCATATCGCATTGGTGAATGCGGCATTCGATCTTGAGATTGAACACTGCACACCGCGCCGCGCCAGTCGCAATTTGATGCGCAAACGGAGGAAATAGCGTCTCTCGCAACCTGGCAATAAGGCTCAATGCTGTTCACTAAATGAGTTTGGTCTTGTGATGGGTTGGGTTAACGCTATCCCCGGTCCCCAAGTGCGAGGGACCGGGGGTACCCAATTTAGTTAGGAATACGAAGCGGTCCGTTAAGTGATGTGTTACCGTTAGACCGCGAGAAACCACGCGCCATCTTGACTCAGCCCTCGCGCCTCTGCTCTACTTGGCTCAACGTCATGCAAATTCCCTACACGATCAGACACTGTTGTCCGTACTTGCATACCGCCGCGTCGATGCACAAGCTTCGAATTAGCTACTTCATCTCAAACGCGGGAAACAAAGCCTGATCCACCGAATTCTTTAGTTCAGCACCATACAGGCCACCACCCGCTCATGCGGCTGGTGGTTTTTCATGCCCCTCTTTATCCCCGTTTCTCAGGAGAACCCACTTTGGAATCCGTCTCTCTTACCAGCATTCAGACGGCCCGCGCCCGCATCGGCGACAGCATCCATATCTCGCCTTGCCAGCTTTCGCATCACCTCTCTGAACTTACCGGCTTGCCGCTGCACCTGAAGCTTGAGAACCTGCAGCGCACCGGTTCGTTCAAAGAGCGAGGCGCGCTCAACAAGCTGCTCACCCTGAGTGAAACCGAGCGCAAGCGCGGAGTCATTGCAGCCAGCGCCGGCAACCATGCACAGGGTGTCGCCTTTCACGCGGCAGCGCGCGGCATCAAGGCGCAGATCGTCATGCCGCTGGCCACTCCGCAGATTAAGGTCGCCGCCACCCGCGGCTACGGCGCAGAGGTGATTCTGTTCGGCGCCAGCTATGACGAGGCGTGCGAAGAAGCCCTGCGTCGCCGCGTCGAAGAGGGCCGCACTTTTATTCATCCATTCGACGATCCGGAAGTGATCTCCGGCCAGGGAACCATCGGCTTGGAACTGCTGGAGCAGGTGCCCGACATTGAGGCAGTAGTGGTACCCATCGGCGGCGGCGGCCTCATTGGCGGCGTGGCTTGTGCACTCAAGGAAACCAATCCGAGAATCCGCGTCATCGGCGTCGAGCCGGAAAAGCTACCTTCCATGCTGCGGGCAAGAGAGGCGGGCCATCCCGTCACTATTGCGCCGGAAGCAACCATCGCCGATGGCATCGCCGTGCGCCGTGCAGGCGATCTGACCTTGCCGCTTGTCTCCCGCTACGTGGACGAAATCGTCACCGTCGACGACGAGGAAATTGCCAGTGCGATTCTCATGCTTCTGGAACAGGAGAAGACGCTGGCGGAGGGTGCGGGAGCGGCGGCGCTGGCCGCTGTTGTCCAGGCGAAAACCAAGCTTCGCCATCGCCGCACAGTGGTGCTTGTTTGCGGCGGCAACATCGACGTCACGCTGCTGGCCAAGATCATTGAGCGCGGCTTGGTGAAGGACGGGCGCTTGCTTCGTGTCCGCGTCTACTTGCAGGATCGCCCAGGCGCACTCTTGCAGCTAACGCAAATCCTCGCCAGAGAACGCGCTAACATTGTCGAAACGCTTCACAACCGCGCCTACTATGGCGTGAGCCTTAGCGAAACCGTCATCGACGTCACCATCGAAACTCGGGGCGCAACCCACATCACCGCCATCAGCCACGCCCTGCGCGAAGCCGGCTTCCGTTTCGAAAGAATTCACTGACCCGCGCCAGGCCTGCGGCCAACACTGGGTACCCCCGGTCTCGCACTTGAAACCGGGGAGTCCACGAACCTCAAACCCCCACCAGGAGCCCCATGTACTCACCAAAATTCAACCAGGTCGCTGACCGTTCCATCCTCATCGAGGCCATGCGGGCTTACTCTTTCGCCATTCTTTTCGGTCCTCAGTCTGAACCGGAAGCTCCTGCTCCCCTGGTAGCCACGCATCTTCCACTGGTGATCAAGGATGCAGGTCCGCACGGAGTATTGGAGGGCCACTTCGCGAAGGCCAATCCCCACTGGCAGGCCCTTGCCGGCCGTGAGACCCTGGTGATCTTTCCGGGACCGCACAGCTATGTTTCGCCGACGTTCTATGTTGAAGAGCTCTCGGTCCCGACCTGGAACTACATCGCTATTCACGCGTATGGGACGCTGGAACTGGTCGAGGACGAGCCGGGCAAAGAGGCGCTGCTCGCAGGCCTGATCCAAGCGAACGAACCTGCCTTCGCCGAACGTTGGAACGCCATGCCGCATGGCTTCCGACGCACGATGCTGGCGGGAATTCAGGGGTTTCGCATTCCCATTTCCCGCATAGAAGGCAAGTTTAAAATCAGCCAGAATCGCGAGCCCCAGGAGCGCATGAATGTGCAAGCCGTACACGCCGCCGGGACACCCGACCAGCAAGCCCTGGCCGCATGGATGGCGCGCCTGATCGGCTGAATGTACTGGGTTGGCACTTACACAAAGGCCCACAAAGGTGTAACGTTCTAGACCGGTTCCACTGACACTGTTCCCAGCGATCGTGGTCTCCCGCCCTTGCGATAGAAAAAATCGCAAGAACGGGGCACGGAGTTGTCGGGTACTCCCATGATGGAACCGCTCTAATCGTTTCTGAGCGCCGTGTTTCGACAAGGCGTCTCTACCGATAGGATTGATCCCATGCGCAAAGCACTGCTCGTTTTCACGCTCATCCTCCCTTGCATCCTCGCCGCCCAGTCCCCCGCGCCTCCAACCTGGAGAGCCAAAGTCGCCGACTCGATGCCGCTGCTGGGCCATCGCAACTGGATTCTGATCGTCGATTCCGCGTACCCTCTGCAATCGAGTCCCGGCATTGAGACCGTCGAGACCGACGCCGGCCAACTGGAAGTCATTCGACATGTGCTGGGCGCTATCGACCGGTCCATTCATGTGCGGCCCGTCATCCAGATGGATGCGGAGCTTCCTTTCGTCCCTGAGCAGGATGCACCGGGCGCCGCGGCTTACCGCACCGAGATTGCCGATCTGCTTCGCGAATATCCCGTCGAATCGCTGCCTCATGACCGCATCATCGCCAATGTCGAAGAAGCGTCGAAGCACTTCAGCATTCTGGTTCTCAAGACCAACATGGCGATCCCATACACTTCGGTCTTCATCCGGCTGGACTGCAAATACTGGAGCGCGGACGCCGAAAAACGTCTTCGCGACAAGATGGCGGCGGCCGGGCGGGCAGCTCATTGATCCAATTGCCGGCTGGTGCAAAACGGTCCGCCGCAACCTTCCTCAACACCCTTGCTCTTTGGTATACTCGATGAGTTCACCTTAAGCGGAGGTGGCGAAATTGGCAGACGCACCAGCTTGAGGTGCTGGCGCCCACAAGGCATAGGGGTTCAAGTCCCCTCCTCCGCACCATGTCAAGGGAAAAATCAAAGAAAAACGCAATAAATTCAATAAAATGAGCCCCTTCAGAAACTTGGAGGGGCTCTTTTCTTGCCTAGAACTGCCCACAACTGCCTATTAGGGGACACTCCGGGGTAGGAGAATCTAGCTACAGAGCATAGCTAAGGAAACAAAAGGGTTACAGAAAAAATTTCCCAAAATTGAGGCTGAGAGCGCGGTAGGTCTGAAACACGCCCTTGGAAAAAACATAGCTAAAACATAGCTAAGGACAACTATGGTTCCGTCTATGAATTGCCAGCGTCTTAGACAATTTGCATGACTCGGTAGTTGACATTTACTTTAGACGGTGCAAATATTAGTGCAATTGAGGTTGACGAAATGCCAGAGTCGCTGATTACTAAAACAACGGATGAAATGGTGGCTGCACTCAGGAAGGTCATCATAACCCGTGATGACGCCCAAAAGCAGGTGGAACAATACATTGACGTAATTCGAGCGATGCTCAAGATAGTCGAGGACGAGGACAAGAAAGCCGAGTACCTCAATGTGTTGGATGAAATTGTCGGAAAGACGGGGTTCCTAGAGAACATCCGGCTTGTCCTTAGACTCCGCCCTGAAGGACTTACCCCAACTGAAATTCGGTCAATGATTATGCTTGGAGCCAAAATGGACTTGTCGGCATATTCCAACCCAATGTCAAGCATTCACACGACGATTCGCCGCATGGTTGATTCAGGTGAGGTCGAATCCTTCACTAATGAGAAGGGAGAGAAGGCTTATCGGATGAAGGCTAGGGCTAAGACCCTTGAAGAGGTCAAGCGTGAGGCCGCGAAACTCAAAGGGTTGCCCCCTCCTCCCCGTTGAGGTTCGTTTCTTCCTCGGGTGTAGGGAAAGCGAGGTTGCGTGCTCATCGGTCCATCAGATTTCCACCATATTATAGAGAATTTGAAGTCTGGATGGTGGCTGTACCTCCTGCCGTCCCCACTCAACTCACGCCGTGTCAAATCAGGCGTTTCCCGGCTATTCAACGTGCTGCGTCATTGTCGTAGAGAGTTTAAGCAATTCAGGGATGAAGTCTGAGGTAGACGCCGTTGGTCGCGTCAACTTCCTGCTGCTTGTACTTCATGACACCGGGCTTGTGCTGGCCGTTCTTGGCCTTGACGAGGGTGCCCCGACGCCAGCCGAGTTCGGGCAGCTTGGCGTACCTGATGAGAGTTGCTTTGCGATTTGCCATTTTGGATGGGCTCCTTAAATTTGGTACACTAGGTGTCGAGTGGAGTACGGTTCGACCACCTTGGGTACCTGACCTCTAATACCGCATCGCTAAGGCATAGCTAAGCCGAATTGAGAAATTCGCGAAACGCCAATAACGACGCGGGTACGAGGCACTTTGGACAGGTTAGTCCCCTCCTCCGCACCAAGTCCTCCTCCGGATTAACTGGACGAGGGTGAGAAAGCAGCCAGGAAATGCAGATTCTTCTTTACTTCGTCGTCGTGGTGCATGTGCTTGTGTGCCTGTTCCTAATCGGGGTTGTCCTCCTACAACAGGGCCGTTCCGCCGACCTCGCAGGCGCCTTCGGCGGCCAGGGTTCGCAGACGGCGTTTGGTCCCCGCGCCGCAGCGAATGTGCTCACACGGCTCACCACCTGGTCGGCGGTCATCTTCATGGTCACCTGCGTAAGCCTGACCGTTCTTTACTATCGGACCAGTGCCAGCGGCTCGCACTCGGTGTTCTCGGGCACCAAGGCGGCACCCGTTTCCGCGCCCGCGAAGCCTGGCAAGTAAGACATATTCCTTTTACGATGGATTCGATAGACGGCAGGCCACACGGTCTGCCGTTTTTCTTTTTGCGATGAAGCTTAAACAGGGGGCAGCAAATTATTGTTGACATATCTATCTAGTAGATATATCTTGCAGCTATATGCAACGCAGCCAAACAGCCTTTGTCATCCTCGGCATTCTCGGCATACACGACGATCAGTCTGGATACGAGATCCGCAAGACCATTCAGCAGACCGTCGGCTTCTTCTGGGGTGAAAGCTTTGGCCAGATCTATCCCACCCTCAAGCGCCTCGCAGCCGACGGCCTGATTGTCCCGAGCAAGTCCTCGTCCCAAGCTCGGTCACGGCGCCAGGAGTATTCCATCACTTCAGCCGGGCGTGGCGTATTGAAAGATTGGCTGGCTGTTCCCTACCGCGACGACCCGCCACGCGATGAGTTTTTGCTCAAGCTCTTTTTTGGCGTGGAAGCCGCTCCCGAGGTTTCCGTCGCACATATCCGCAAATTCCAGGAGAAGAACCGGAACATGCTCGCGACTTTGCTCCAACTGGAACCGCTGGCCCGAGCGCACAGTTCGAACCAGCGCGGGTTTCCATTCTGGATGCTCACGCTCAAGTATGGCGAGGCCCACATGCGCGCGAGCCTGGAGTGGTGCGACCGGGCGCTGGCCATGCTCGCGGGCAGCGAAACCAGCCAAGTCCCAAGCCCACAGGCACCGGAATCCATCCCCATTCCCGGCAAATCCTGAATGAGTCTCCGGAGGTCGCCAACCGGCGTGCCGAAACCCGCACGCACCAAGGAGCCAAGCAAGATGCCTACAGAAGTTCGTTCCAACCGCTGGGCGCAGATTGTGGCCTGGATTGTTGCCGGCCTGTATATTGCAGGTTTTTTCGTACCAGCCATCGGCTCGTGGACGAGCCCGGTTCTGGCCGTTTGGTTTGTCCTTACGCAGCGCCCTTTGCGCGGATTCCTGTGGATGGTGGCTATTAACTACCTTCCCGGCCTTCTCTTCCACTGGCGCAGCTTCCCTCTCACCGGCCCGGTTCCAGCGCTTGAGTATCTTGGCTTGAGCCTGCTCGCGGTGGCTCTTGGCGTTCTGCCTCTGGTGTTTCATCGCCTCGCCAGTCCGCGTCTGCCGGGTTTGCTGTCCACACTTCCATTTCCTCTGGCTGCGGTGGCATTTCAAGCGTTCATTGAACCGCGGCTGCACGCTTCGACTGTATCCGCGGACGGGATGCAGCGATTCCTTACCCTGTGGCTTGCAGCCGTCCTGGTCTGGATGTGGAACCAGGAATTTCGCGCCGCTAGAATCCGCAGCGGGGCAATCTGGTTCGCGACAATCTTCTTTTTCGCACAGGGTGTCCTACTCTTCTTCCGCCTCAGCGAACATCCGATCCTGCAACAACCTTCGAGTGAAACAGTCTTTGCCTGGATATGCGCGGCGGGAGCGGCAACCATGGGGCTCTTGGCTTTTGTTCATCGCGACAACCTCCGTCCCTGGGCGGAGCGGGCAAATTCAGTTTCGCTGCTGCGGAGCCCTTTTACCGGCGAGCTTTTGCATGTGGTCGCCGACCAAGGCCGCGAATGGCTTGCGGGTACATCCGGCGAGCAATTCCCAATTCGCAACGGAATTGCCGTCTTCCTGAGACCGGAAGACCTAGCGGGCGACAACGGCAAATACAACCACTTGTACGAGACTATCGGCGGGTTTTACGACGACACTCAGCGTTTTTTCGGTGCATTTCGAGGGGTGGCATTGGACTCGTATTTCCGGAATTACATGGATCTGCTCGATGTTGAGCCCGGCGATTCGGTGCTCGAAACTTCGGTCGGCACCGGTCTCAACTTCAAATACCTGCCGCGCGGCGTAAAGCTTTCCGGCCTGGATCTATCGCAGGAGATGCTCACGCAGTGCCAGAAAAACCTGAGCCGCTGGGGACTGGAAGCCGACCTCTACCTGGGAAATGCAGAGTGGCTGCCGTTCGCAGATGCCAGCTTCGACGTTGTCTACACTGCGGGAGCCTTCAATTTTTTCACCAACCGGCAAAGGGCCATTCGCGAGATGATTCGGGTTGCCAAGCCGGGAGCCCACCTGATGATCGAAGATGAAACTGAAGAGTACGTGAAGGGCACGTACGAAAACATTCCCTTTACCAGCAGCCTTTACAAGGACCGCAAAGAGGCCGTGAAGGTACCGATCGACCTGGTGCCGCCGGAGATGGAGGATATCCATCTCGAAGTGCTCAAGGAAGGCAAGTTCTACGCGATCACATTCCGCAAGCCGGCGGCGATGGACTTTGCCGAGCCAGTATTGTCCTGTGAACTGAGTAACGTGGTTGGTTGACAAAAGGGGTTCGCAGCCAGGGCTATCGCATGAAGCTGGTCGAGAGGGAAAGAGAGATCACCGCGTCCCTCCAAGACGCGAAACCTGGGTAGGGACGCTTACCCCGGATTTCATCCGGGGCTATTTTCATGCCTTCCCTCCGGGAAGGGGGCCGATTCGTCTGCGTTCCGGCAACAGATGGAGCCATCCAGGGAACCAACAACGGTTCATGCGATTGCCCTGGGTTCGCGGCATCCCATCCTTCCCTCTCAAAACGCGGGGAGGGTGGGGCACCCAGCTTCTCAAGCACACGAGTAAAATGAAGAGATGATCATCGAGACCTTTCCTGTCGGGCCGCTGCAATGCAACTGCACCATCCTCGGCGACGAATTGGCGGGAGAGGCCATCGTCATCGATCCGGGCGACGATATAACCCGCATCCATAAGCGCCTCACCGAGCTTGGCCTGAAATTGAAGCAGATTCTCATCACCCACGGTCATATCGACCACGTCGGCGGCGCGCTCAAGCTCAAACGGCTCACCGGCGCGCCGATCCTGCTGAATGAGAACGACCTGCCGCAACTGAAGATCATGGATACGCAGGCCGGCTGGCTCGGCATGCCTACGCCGGAAACCGCCCCGCCCGATGAGCTGCTCAGCGACGGCCTTAATGTGGGCCTGGACGCTTTCCCCGCCCAGGTGATCCACACGCCGGGCCACACACAGGGCTCCATCTGCCTCCACTTTGCGCCGCTAAAACTGCTTGTAGCCGGCGACACCCTTTTTGCCGGAAGCATCGGCCGCACGGACTTGCCCGGCGGCAACTACGATCAGATTATCGACTCCATCGAGTCGCGCCTGTTGCGACTCCCTGGGGAAACCAAGGTACTTCCAGGCCACGGACCCGCCACAACGATTGAAGCGGAGCGGAATACCAATCCTTTTCTTCGCACACTGTAAATTGAATAATTGCACAGACGGCGTTTCTTTATTTTTCTGTTACTTACGCAAGGTTTATTCAACAAATACTTACAGCTAGCGGCTGGTACTATTACCACCTTGATGCGTTCGCAAATAGTTAACCAGCATAGTTACTCCGGTTCTGAATTCCTGCGACTCCGCAAGCAGGCTCAGGACCAGCCAACCCGACTCAGGCATGCCGAAAAAGTAGCCGGGATGGACCCATACTCCGCAATCCAGCAAGGCCAGCACGGTCAGTTCATCGGGTTCGAGAGCGGGAATGCGCAGCACCGCATACCATCCGGCTTCCACCACGAGCCGGTTGACTTCAGGAACCAGACCCAGCTGCCGATCCAGTTCCGCAAGATTAGCCGTGGTGCGCTCTCCGATCTGGCTCTGAATTGCCGACCGTCTTTCCAGCCACTCGGGCAATGCGCACTGGATGGGAGCGTTCATGGAGAGAAAAGTATCTGCGATCACCTCGAGCCGATCGAGTGCTGGAACGGCCTCCGGACCGGTAGCCACAATCCAGGCGGCCTTCATCTGTGGCAGGCCGGCGATTTTGCTCAGCCCACTGACCACAAATACCGGAACCCCATCCAGTCCGCCGGCAAAGCTCCGAGGTGTGCCGGCAAAGCAGTAGTCCAAAAACACCTCATCCACAATCAGGGAGAGATCGTATTCCCGGCACAACCGGGCCAGTTCCTCAGTCTCCCAAGGTTTGGTGAAATGGCCGGTCGGATTATTCGGATGTACCAGCACAATCGCTCTCGTCTGCGGAGTAATTGCCCGCCGAAGCTCCTCCGGGTCGATCTGCCAACCGTGGTCGTAGAACAGCGGAGCCGCTTTCAACTGCACATCGTCGAGAGTGGCCAGGAAATCGAAAAGCGGATAGCCAGGTTGGACGACGAGAATCTCACTTCCTGGGTCGCAAAGGAGGCGGAAGAGATAGCTGTATGCCTCACTGGTACTGGTGGTGAGTACAACTTGCCCGGGTGTAACAATGGCACCCTTATCGGCATAGTATTGGCAGACAGCCTGGCGGGCACGCAAGCTTCCGCGCGGCTGCGGATCGTAATCGAAGGCCTCGGGGCGGGCGAGCGCTTGCAACAGGTCAGTCGGATAGTTGAATCCGCAGCGAGTGGGGTTGGAGGCGGTCAGGTCCGCAATCGGCAGCCCGGCCTGAGCGCGCAGCCGATGCGCCTGGGCCAGCCGGCTTTCCTCCATATTCCATCCGGTTCGCCGCGAAAAGCGCATAACTCCAACCCGACACCTTTTTTAGCTGTAAGCTCTCAGCCGGCAGCTTGAATTTCAGCTCCGCAATTCCCTCATGCACAATAAGAGCAGGCGCCCTTTTCCACCATACACGGCTGCCATACGGGAGGAACATTGGCTCTGCGCGCGGTTGTGTTCGATTATGGAATGGTTCTGACAGACAAACAGGGCGAAGAGGCCCATGCCGCGCTGGTGCGCATAACGGGCCTGCCGCTGGAGCAGTTTGAATCTTTTTATTGGGCTGACCGCCACGCATACGACGAAGGGAAACTCACCGGCCTCCAATTCTGGCAGAAGCTCATCGATAATGCCGGCTTGAAACTTCCCCCCGAAACCGTACGCGAGCTGAACCAATTGGATGCCCGTATGTGGACCACGCAGAACCCCGCCATGCTTGCCTGGCAACTTGAACTCAAGCAGCGCGGCTTTCTTACCGCCATCCTCTCCAACATGGGCGACAACGTGCTTGAAAACATGATGCGCGAGTTCGACTGGCTTCCCCGTTTCGACGTTCTTGTCTGGAGCTTCCAACTGCGAATGGCCAAGCCCGATCCTGCGATCTATCGCTATGTGCTAGACAAGCTGGGCGTTCTCCCAGAGGAAGCCCTGTTCATCGATGACAAGCTCGTGAATATTCAAGCGGCACAGGCGCTGGGCATGCAGGCAATCCAGTTTTCGGATGTGGCAAAGCTACGCGAGGATCTGATCGCGGCAGGTCTGGATAAGGTGCTGCCGCTGCCCTGAGAGCCGGGATTGCATGCGGGAACGGGTTACGAGCCTTTTTTCTTGAAGCGGTAGACAATTCCGCCGTCGTAGGCCATCACGTCCAGGCCTGGGTTGTTGGCCACCATGAAGTCGTTTGAAAAATGGATATCCTCATAGCCGATGCGCATATCGAGCCTGTCGGTCAGCCTGCGCTGGATGCCGATTCCGATCTGCAAGCTGAAATTCTGATAGGTCGCGGCGTAGGAGAGCGCTTTCTTATCGAAGATGAGCATGCCGCCTTTGAGGATCAGGTAGGGTTGGTAGACCTTGTCGGGCCGCCACTTCATGCGCAGCCCGATCGGGTAAATGCCCAGACCGGGATTGACTTGCTTGGCCTTGGTCAGCGGATCGCCAAAATTGTCGGTCTTGGACGGCTGAACAAGGATGGTGACGGGCAAGACTTCCATCGACCAGTCCATCTGCGATTTCAGAAAAGTGCCCCAGGTATTGCGGTCATATTCGATTCCGCCGGTGTAGAGCTCACTCCACCAGGTGTAGGCGAAAATGTGATAGTGCGCGAAGGAGCCCTCCCCCTCCACGATCAGTTCCCTATCCATTGGATGTTTTGAATGCGCTGGACTGAAGCCGGTTTGCTCTTCAGATGGGATGGAGTCGGACGCTGGCTGGGTTGGCGTATCTTTCGCTGGGGAAAGCTCTGTCTGAAAGCTCATTCCGGCGCGATTTTCCGGGGTTGATGCGGGAGGAAATGTGTCTCGGCTCTCTGCGGGTGAGTTTGCCGGTTGTGCCCCATCCTGTCCGTGAGCCTTTCGTGCAGCAAAAAGAGCGAGCACGATCAGGATCAACAGCAACTCAAGATGCGCGGTTGCGGCGAAGCGCCTTGCAGTCAGCCTTTTCGATTGCGGAAACACACATCTGAGGTCGTTAGCCAAAGTTCATCCTGCAGGTTCGTTTCGAAGACCAATTTTACCGTATCTGTCGCGATGGAATCCCCTCTGCATACAACTGTTGGCCTGATGTTCTAAACTTCTTGTCCGTTACACAGCAGCGTTCCATGCCGTCGTATACCAGATTGCCAGGAATGGCAGACAGCAAACGATTGCGCATGGAGTTCACCATGATCCGTCTAGAGGCCAATAGGAGTGCCAACTGTGAAATCCCTTCGATCCAAAACAAAATGGAACACCGCCAAACGGGCCGTGTTCGCCAATCGGGCCGTGTTTGGAGCAGCGTCGTTATTGCTCAGCACCGCCATGGTGTTTGCGCAAGCAGTGCCCGTCGTAACCGGCGATGCACGCGTCGATAAATTGCTCAGCCAGATGACTCTTCAGGAGAAGCTCACCCTGATTCACGGGACACATGAAGATCCGGCCGTCTATCAAGGCCAGGCAGGCTTTTTAGCCGGCATTCCGCGGCTGGGCATTCCCGGCCTGCGTTTTGCCGATGG
>Ga0182016_10006446_pt1 | contig 12318 bp, 9 predicted proteins | sample 712S2MmetaG_FD_120491 | JGI IMG/M metagenome (GOLD analysis project Ga0182016, IMG submission 120491) | Permafrost microbial communities from Stordalen Mire, Sweden - 712S2M metaG | ecosystem: Environmental > Terrestrial > Soil > Wetlands > Permafrost | place: Sweden: Stordalen | collected...
CGGACAGAAATTACCAGATGGAGCCCAGATGGGTAAAATTATCAATGATTTAGTAACATCTAACGCAGCTCAGTCTCTGTTATCGAATGTTTTTGGAGGTTTACAAGGTGCAACATCATTCCCTGATGCTTTTGCTAAGATAGCAACTACATTCCAAGATCCAAAGATGATTGATAACATGTCAAAAGCGATAAGTCAAATAGCACCAGGTCTCAATACAGGTTTAGTTCCTGGATCTTCTGGTAATGTTCCATTAGGGTCACTTAATTTACAGAGTTTAGGATTATCTCTTCCTAATATAAATCCTCCTCAAAGTAATGTACCGACAGAAAATATACAACCTACTAGTACTATTGGACCAGACTGAGATGTAAGTAAAAAACGAAGTAAAATATACGAATAAACTGGTCATACAGATGACCAGTTTTATTATTATAACTTTTTAAAAATATTTTATGAGTATTATTGTCATAAATAAGATGAAAGAATATCTTAACATAGACCACTCAATTACTGTTTGATTCTCTGTTATTGGAATGAGCCATTCTCCAGACGGATATAATGGAATGAGCGTACTCACTGCTTTCTGAAGTATAGGTTCTAATTCTTCTCTGGGAATATCGGCAGAATAGAAACCTTCTATTCTGATTTCTTTATCCTTGTAATCGATACCACCTACTATGATAGGACAATTTAATTTCTTTGCAATATTATAATAACCAGATCTCCATGGTAGTTTCTGAAGAGAACCTTTCGGTGATAATAATAAGAGGAAATCTTTATTTTTGTCTGCGAACATTCCTACTAATCTATCGACAAGACCAGAATGAGTATCTTCTAAGCGAGAACTTGGAATACCTCCCAACGGTCGTAAAAGCCATCCCCAATAAACAAATGGTTGTGGTTTTATGAGAACATACAATTTTCTATGAAATTCGGGATATGATAGATCATATAAAGCCATTATGATAAAGTCCCAGTAGGATGAATGTGAGAATAGAACTATTCCTCTGTTTGTTTTATATAAATGGTTTACAACAGATTCACTCATCGGTGACCATCCGAGTAGTAGAAGTATCAATCTACACACAAGGCTGAGAGGAAAGGAAAATAATCTAGTTATAATGGATGTCATTTAATCATCCATTCTGTTCCTATAAATTACTATAATCAATATTACCAAATAATACATAATATTGATTATAGTAATAATCATTGAAAGATTAGGTATAATAACACACATACACAATAAACCAACTTAAACGAAAACCCAATCTCAAACGAAAACCCAATCTCAAACGAAACCCAAATGGAAAACAATCAAGCAATCATCCAAACACCCGAACAAAACAACATTACTAAGTTGCTTCAATATGATGAAGTGGTTCTCGCTAATATAGTCTTTTTTCCTCCTGAAGAGAGGACTATTCCCGCTCCACCTCCAATTCCAGGTCAAGCTCCATCTGCTCCAATGAAATACTATGAGATTCCTATCCAGTATAATTTTGGAATACCTATTTCTCCTAGGTTGAATGAGTTTTCTTTTGAGGGACCCGAAGTTTATTCGCCAACTGGTATCATTAGTAAGACTGGTCTCAGTGGTAAAATGGAATATTCCATTCTTATCGATCTTGATAAGAATAACGTGAATATCATGAAGTTTGTTACCTTGATGAATGATATATTCAAGTGTGCAGCCGAAGGTCTTGATGTTCACAAAGCCCCTGTTAGAATGTTCAACTTTAATAAGACTCAACCTGAAGCTACCGGTCTTAAACATCCTCTTTATTTTCCACGTGTGAAAGCTACTGGTGCATTGATCGAAGGAAGAAATCCTAGTATCTATCTCAAGTTATTGAAGAAGGGTTCAGGTTACTTTGAAGAGAAGACTCTTTTTACCCAACCAGGAAGTAAAGATGGAATTGCATGGCCTGTATTGCAAGGTGTTGAAGTTTCTTTCATTCCATATATTAACTTCAAGACTATTTACTGTGGTGGAAAAGGTGCTTCTATTCAGATTAAGCTTCTTAGTGCTGTGATTACTAAACCACCACAGAAGAGAAGTACTTCAAATAGACAGGCAGCGACTTCTGATTCATTAGCGAAGGAAAAACCTGATCTTGTTCAATCTATTTCTGACAGAATTGCTTCTCTTACTATGGAGAGACAAGATCTCATTGATAAAGAGAAGAATAAGCAATCACAAAATAAGGTTTCTGATTCATCCAATACTCCAACATTTGCTGGAATTGGGAATGCTATTAACACAGTTAATACTTCTCAAGGACAAAGTCAACAAATGAATCCTTATCAAGGGCAAAGTCAAGTTCAACAAATGAATCCTTATCAAGGGCAAAGTCAAGGTCAACAAGTTAACCAATATCAACAATCAACTCAAGGACAACCACAACCACAATATCAAGGACAACAAATGAATCCATACCAAGGTCAAATGTACCAAGATCCAAATATAATGTTAATGCAACAAAAGATACAAGGTGGAACTCCTAGTATTCCTCCATTGAATAGTTTCAAGAGTCAAGCGGACATGATGAGTAATTTCATCGGAACAGTTCCGATGAATGGTGGCATTAATGGTCAATTACAGCAATTTAGTTAAAAAAACATGTAATATAATTCGTTATAGTATAACGAATTATAACTTATATAAATGTATATATAAATGTATATACATACTAAATAATAAAGATAATGTCTTTTATTACTACCTCTGATCTAATTCTCTTTGAATCCCTTACACAACATAATATAAGGATGAAAGAAATAACACATTTTAGATTTTGGTACAAAGAGAACATACACCAACTTAAATTAATGTATAGGAAATATCTTAATATAATGAAGAAAAGAGGGAATGAGTTTAACAGATTAAATGAGAGAGATTTTTGTCGTGATATGTTCCTCGATTCTAATCATAGAAGGAACATATCTAATAGGAGCACATTATAATATTGCTCTCTTAAAAACTATCTAGTACATACTATCTAACCATTATATCTATTACTAAGTAATAGATAGTATATACAATGTATAACTGGTATATACAATGTATAACTGGTATATACAATGTATAACCATTATGACTATTACTAAGCATTGGACATGATAATTAGTAGAATAATATATAGTATATATACCGGTATATATACTATCTAACCATTATGACTGTTACTAAGCATTGGATATGATAATTAGTGGAATAATATACATTGTATATTATATATACCGGTTATACATTGTATAACCGGTATATATAATATGTCAAAATATTACATTATTAGAAATAATGTAATATTTCATCATGATAGTGTTTAATGTCGAGAGACGAATTTAAACTTAGTATCATTACTTGGTTTTGATTTAGAAGTTACTTGTATAAGATTGGGAGCTTTCCTACTTATATCATGTAATGTGTCCGATCCATCTCCTGATTTGGCATTAGATACCTCTGATATTCCTTCTTTATCACCACATTTAAAACAAATCATAGAATTGGGATCTGTATACATATTATATGCTGTATCCCAATCTACTTGATTCTTACCAAGTCTACTATTAACTGCATTATGGAATAACCAAGACCATCTGAACATTCCAACATCTTCATCAATGAAATCTTCTAAGGGGTGTTCTTTAATATACTTAGTACAATGTTGACTACAGTTATGACATCTAAACGTTTCACAATATTTCTTCATCCATTTGATAAAATCCTTCTTCTCTTCCAGTGTTTTAGCATTAATTGCTCCAACATGTATTGCAGACCATCCTCCTGGACCAATAATCTTAGGATCAGTGTGACTAGATAGTTCTTTCTCTGAGGAATGAGTATCAGACATTTTTCTATTTTTATATAGGATATATTATACAAGTTTAATTTTAGTTTGAGGAATCGCTGGAAGAAGAGTTAATTTAATATTTGATGTATTCTTAGGGATATCTTTATGTTCCTGATCTTTGATAGTGGGAGAAATTAATATTAATGGTGTAGAGATATTTTTGAGAATATTCCACAGTTTAAATAGAGCTTCTATTTGAATGACTGTATCGGATAGATCATCTTTTTTCTTATACTTCTCTATTACATCAAGACTAATCTTATCTCCTCGATATGCAAGTATTTCTTTTGCCTTTTCAACTCCCCAAGCCTTCAAGCCCTTCTCGTTTATATTCTTTGGCGCACCGAGTTGACTTCCTTTTACTTTGGGATCGACTTCAACAATAATAGGTAATAAACCGAGATCCTTCGATAAACCTGATAATATTGTTAAGGTATGTTGACCTATCCTAACCGTTTTGTGATTAATAGGTGGTTGTCTCTCAATGATAATGTAATGACAGTAAGGATAGATTTCCTTATATTTCATAAGGAAATCTGTGATATTATCATACAAAGTACAAAGTAAGTTACTACCATCAGAACTAGTTTCATTAATGTTATCATTTCCATTATTTTTCTTATCGAGACTAACCTGCGTGAAATTCATCTTCACAAAGACAATTGGTTCTATCTTTCCATTATTATATCTTCTCTCGATTCGAAAAGCATAGTTATCAGTAGCAGGATCTATAGAGACAACTTGGTAATAATTAAGATAAGGATTATATTGTGGAGTATATATGGAATACCAATTTCTTTTCTTCGTGTGAGGACTATATAAAGTGAAAGGACCATTATCTGGATCTTCCTTCTTTGGACGTTTCTTTCCAAATCTCCGAGACATTCCACTACCTTGAAATTACTTTTACTTTATATTAATTTATATTAACTCGCCGATGTTTTTAAATCAATCTCTACAGGGATAGTCTGGATCTAATGAATCAGTAGGTACATAATAATTTAGTTCTTTTGCAATATGGAATAATGATCTTTCTACATTATCAAAAGGCGGTTGATGATCATGGCTAGGAGATATTACATGAGCTAATTCATGTATCGCAGCATACATGATAGTATTGTTATCATAATATCTTTTACTTTTCTCGTTCCAGAGAACGAGATATATATTCCGATGATTCTCTGTGTAAACTTCTTTCTTTGAAATAATAAGATTATACTGTAATTCATCACCAGTACTATTGTGACTATGATACCTATGAGATATATTATCTAGATTTTTCTTAATATTAATAATGTAGTCTCTTTCATTCATGTTAACCTGACATATCATCGATAATACTATAATAACAATAAGGAAAAGAAAGAACAAGGAGATCCACATTTAATATATCAAATCATAATATATTATAAAGTTTTTATATTGGTTGACTCATATCTCTAAGGAAAATAGTGAGTCCTCCATAAGTTCCAATATTAATATGAATTTTGAGGGGTTTCTTTTCTTGAATGTATAGCTTAACAACTCCAGAAACAGAGAGATTATTAAATCGACTCATTGCTTTGATAAGAGGAGCAGTTTTAACGGTGATACTATTAAGATCTTCCTGTGATTTGAGAACGATCTTTATACCACTGGGTTTACTTTCAACATTAATATTGTCAAAAGATAATGATTGAAATAGCTCATCGAGATTACCTTTTGTCTGCGTATCCACATAGGAACATGTTCCAAAATGATCGACCCTTCCTGTTTGTTGACTTGATAACAATCCTATACATTTAACACCATTAGGATATCCAATGAATTTAACCATGGTACATTTAGTGCTGACCATATTAGAGCACATTTTGGCAAAATCAGTCGCAGGTATTCTTATATTTGGATCGCTTTCTTTTCGAATGTATTCAGGTATCTCATATTCCTGAACAGGTTCCTCGATAATTGGAACATAATTAGCATTCGGTCTTGTTTTACCTGATATGATTTGAACAGTGAATTGATTACTACCGGGAGTTATGTAAAGAAACATGCCATCCTTCTTACCAATAATCTTGGTCTTATTATTTAACTCCGAAGTATTGAATCCAGCACTAAATTCCTTCAGCTGTTGACCATCATCATCGTAAGCATTATATTCATATTTGGTAAGTTCATTAGTATTTATTTCCCATATAGTGAGTGCTGAATTATCAGAGCCGGATTTTGCTACTTTAATCTTATCAGGACTAAAGATAAAATTAGCTACTGTACAAACATTTCGGAGAAGTTCAGCTGTTGATCTAAATGTATAGGCTTCAGTGAAATGAGCTAAAACTATTGGAGGATCGGAGGACATTTTGTTTGGATAATTTTTAGTTTTCTTTATGATTTATCACGGAGAAAAATAATATTATACTTAATTATACTTAATCCGATAATTAAGTATAATAACATTCATGGTATATAAGATCAGGGAGATGTCTCTAATATTGTTTTTATACGAATTCTCTTGAAAAAGAATATCAAAGAGTAATATCTCTGATATTAGGATCAGAAGCACTCTTCTTTGATGTTGTCTTTATACGAATTCTGTTTTGAATATAAGATATAAATTCATGATCAGGTCGGAAGTAGGTAGCTATGCCTTCATTCGTTCTTAGTCCAATCAGTTCAAAATGTCCCATTCCTGTGATACCTCCAATAGTTATTCCTTCTATGTAAAGAAGGACAACAGACTCTCTTCCTTTATACAAATACGAATCATCTATTTCAGTAAGATAGACGTCCTGACTTTTACTATCGAGAAAGTAAATGTCTTTATTAAGCTGATTAGATATGAATTCCATATATTCAAAGGTAATCTCTTTACTTGGATCTGCGAGTCTTTCCATCATAGCTTTTAATCCAAACTCTTCAGGATTCTCCTTACCAAGCATTGTTGAAAGAACACCACCCGCTAATAAATCATAATTAAGAGGTCCATTAGGATATAACGGATCAGAAGGAAGTGACAATTTAGTGGACAGTTCTTTACGTAAATCTCTAATAAGTTCTGATCTTCTTATACCAACACCATTAAAAGATTCTGTCCGATAAGGTATATAGAAACTATTAGCTACCGCATGAAGAAGACAAGAACCATCTCCAATAGTAAAGATTCTTACCATAGGAAAGATATCAAAGTTTCTCCAGTATAGAGGTTCATTATTTCGTACACCTAAATCGTATATCTTACGTGAGGCTTCCATTTAGTTATGTATTAATAATTTTTATGTTAATATAGAATCGAGCACTAGTTCAACATAATTTAAAACAGGTCAACGTAACAATAGATATCTTAGTATGATGGCTATTATAATACTAGATAGCCATTATAATACTAGATAGCCATTATAATGACTATTTACTATTTCTGTTTAGTAGATAGTCATTATAATACTAGATAGCCATTATACTAAGTATATATTTATTTACCATTTTAATAATATTACATATCCGAATAATATGTAATATTTTCCTTATTTCAAGATGATCTCTCTTCAGGTAGGATATCAAGCCTTGAATATAAAAGTGTGTTTGTCTCTTCTGACTAACGAACAAGAAGAATTAATTAGTATTATTTTTTAATTATTTGGATAATTCCTAATTAATTTAACTATTGGTTCATTTGGATCCATCTTATTTAATACAGGAGGTATCTGTATAACACCAAGATTATTGGCTAAATCATTGTAAATATATCCATTAATAACATTCTTTGGATCAAATCTTGGTGGTTTCTCTGGTTCTGCATTTCTAAATATTCTCTTTAATTCTACGATGAATGGATCGTCATAATCAAAGAAGGTTTGCAGACCATTTATCGTTTCGACTGCGACAACTTCATAATGAAAAGTATTTCCAACAATAACAACACATTTACGTTTACTTTCCTGATGAGAGGTATCAAGATGAGGATAGATATCTTGATTAGTTCCTCTAACTACAAAGATATCTATTCCGAGAATATCGGCGGCATAAGCGTAAACTTCATCTCCTAAATTAGCACTAGAATTAAATAACGCTTGTAATCCTCTTAATGTAAAATCAACTCGAAGTTGAGTTATAAGACTTGGATTAAGTATTTCTTGAAGAACTAATCTAATAAAACCGGCTTCTCCCGATACTTCGTAATAAGTATAATTAGGATAAACATCAGACTTAGCCGTTAGAGCAAAAGCCATATCTGCTCTAACGGATGTTACAAACTTAACACGTTCACCATAACTTTCTTCATTCTGATATGGAATGAAGAAAGCTTTACAGACAGCATGAACAAAACAGTTACCGTCTCCAATAGTTGCTATTCTTCTTAGACGACCATTAAACCATGTACAACTTAATGGTAATGATGTATCATCATTAATTGCTTTAAGATCTGGTCTTCTTGTGACAGGAATCACTGGTATTCCTTGTAAAAACGATCTATCAGTAGATAATGGTCCTTGTGTTAATTGTATTGATTGACCTTGTGTTAATTGTGGAGATAGTCCTTGTATTGATTGACCTTGTGTTAATTGTGGAGATAGTCCTTGTATTGATTGACCTTGTATTGATTGACCCTGTATTTGTTGACCCTGTATTTGTTGACCCTGTATTTGTTGACCCTGTATTTGTTGACCCTGTATTGATTGAGATATTATTTTAGAAGCGGTACCCTGAGTTATAGATATAGGACCAGTAGGTACTGAAGTGGTTGGAATGAGAACAGGTATTTTACTCATTCCAACTCTTTGAAAAGATCCAAAGCTAAATAAAGAGGTAAATAAAGATTCAGCCGACGATAAGAACTTATTTGTATCAGCAGTATAAATTTCATTAGAAATAAAACCATATTTATTTAGTCTTATTGTGAGATCAGATAATCTTACTAAATACTCCTCTTGATTTCTCACAATAGAGTCCTTAATGTCAATGAATATTTTGTTTGAACCAGCGGTCCAGTCATATTGAATTGTACAGACAGATCCTAATATTAGCTCTTTGAAAGTTGTACCACCAAATATTGGATTAAATACTTGAGAGACAATATCACCATCAATAGTAAGAAAGAGAATAGTACCACCAATCTTAAGACCCCTCTGTATCGTTTCAACGAGACCATCGAGTATCTCTGATGATTCCCAAAAGAAACTAAGGGACAACATTAGAGTAATAACATCAAAACTATTGGGCAGAATAGTAGTATCGTTAAATATCTCATTACTATTCTGCCCTTTGGTCTGAACAACAATTGTCTTTTTCCTCAAACCATAAACATCTATTCTTCTGTTTAATTCCTCTTGGTATGATGGATTAGGTTCAACTAAGACAATCTGTTGTAGTTTATCTTTAAGAGAAGCAAATTTACTTGCATCACCAAAAAGACCACTACCAATATCTAATATTTTGAGAGTTTTCTGTGGTAGTTTCTGAAGACCTACGATTAGAGATCTCTTAATACTATTATGATATCTGCGAAGTAAAGTAAACGATTGACCTCGCATGGTTGCTTCATCTAATGGATCATTTAGGAGGATCCAGTTATCAACAGCAACAGCTTCTCTATTAGGAGATAGTTTATCTGGTCTTAATCTAATAGGAACAAAGAGCTTTCTATCGATGTCCCACATAAATTCAACTACTGTGCCTGTGGGTACTCCTATTAACTTCTCATTATTAACATCGACAGCATCGACATATGGGATATTATCAGAACCTTTGAATGTGATCTTATTACCAACGAGCAGTTGTATTTTATTATCAGGAAGTATCCTTATCATAAAATCGATGGTTAACTTCTTGAGAGGTTTCCACTTACAGATATCAGGATGTTCTGTGAGAACTCGTTGTTTCATACTATATTTCTCCTCTGTACGAGGATTATATACAGTACTTTCTGGTGTGAATATTAGTCCATCAGTCTCATATGGTAATTCATCGCTTTTATCAAGAAGAATGGAGTTCCACTTATAAAAATCTTCTACCGTATTGAGAGAATGGAACTCCTTAACATTGATATACAATGTATTTCCTTTGAAAAGATCATTGTTGTTTGGTGATTCGATGAGTAATTTAGCTAACTTAATTCTTGTACCGTGAGGAAGTTGAGATGGATTATGTTTCTTATTATTTCCCTTCTTAAATTGAGAATTACCGTAGAAAGACAATGTGTCAAAGATCCAGAACCAATATATTGCTCGATTTGCTCCATCTTTTCGTTTATCAAGAGGAAGGAGTTCACCATCGAATATAGTACCGTTTAATTCTCCTACATCCACTCTAAATACCAGATTATATTCGTAAGGTGGATATATTAACCAAATACCAGAACTATGAAAGACTAATAACTTCCTAATTCCATCAGTCTTGTACGTCACGGTGTATATTGTTTTATTATTCCCAACAAGACCTCCATACACCAGATCCATTTGTCTGAGATTTCTTGCCTGAACGAAGAGATCTCTTCCGAGTTCTCTATAATTTCCGTACAAAAGAGACGAAATATCATTGGCAAGTCTATCCCTTTCATTTATTGTATAGAGATTATGAGTGTCATTCACCCAAGTAAAAACTCTCGCGATTGTCTTATCAAACTTATCAACGTTATCCGGTGTTCCGACGTATTCAACTTCTATCTCATAAATAACTCGTTCTCCTCTTTTTCTAGGATCAGAGTGATTTGGTTCACTCTTTGTTACTTCGGTAAGATCTATTCTTGACAGACCATTGTCGATGAGGAACGATTTTCTGTTTCGACTTCTAATGGATTGTATGTTATTTGATGATAACCCTGTCGGTTGAGATATGTTAACCTCATTATTCAAAGAAAGACGGATACCATAATCCTGACTATCTATATTAATATAATTACTTTTGATCTGCCATAAGGTAGTTCCCGAAGTATTATTGGGACCTTTTATTATCCTTCTTTCTCGAATACTTCTAATTGTTCCAGCAGAATCTCTTTCCTCATATCGAAAATCTGTCCCAATCTCTTCTATAGGAGAAAGCCCTAGATTCAATAATATCTCTTTTACTCTATTGAATTGGTGCCACCTAACAGAACTAACAAACTTATATGTATCGTAGTACCCAAATTTAGCTTCTAATTCAAGAACACTATCTGATGACTCTGTCCTGGATGTTTCAGAATATTTTGTTACAAGTTCAGAGAAACTACTTCCGAACATTTCCAAATGAACACCATATACTAATTAATCGAAAATAATATGGATACTGTATGTATATTTTAAATCACATTTTTTAAAAAATGTGATATACTCTTTAATTAAAGAATCTCTCGTTAAGAGATTCTCTTTGCTATTAATTTTACAATACTTTCTTGTAATCCAATAAATCTTCCATCGAAAGTACTGATTGAATCTAAATATACGAGCAATTCTTCTAATTGCTTTGATGATAAATCAGCTAGTTTAGCTTGCGTGGGTATTTCCATCCCCATAGGAATAATAATTTTAGAAGGATCATTCATTATACTTATGACGTCGGATTTAGGAAGAACAATATATGAAAGAGTGTCGAGTTTTTGCGGAATAGATAGATGATATCCTCCTAACATCTTCCTTTTATCATTAGTAATTAACTGGTTAAATTTAATGAGAAGTTCCTTGAGATGAAAAGATGGAATATCCTTATCGATACTCTGTATGTCTTCTCTCAATAAATCCAATATATTACCAATGTCACGATATAAATTATCTTGGTGTTCATAATGATCTGCATTATTTTGTTGTATTAATTCACTAAAGATACTAATTATTCTTGATATCTCTTTTGTCAAGAGTTCTCCAGAAGATTCTTTTGATGTTAATATTATCTTAGGTCCAAATGATAATTTATTGGAAGAATTGGTAGTAAACTTTCTGTTGTTACTTGAATAGAGAGATAAATCTATATTGACTGGATCTCCTAATTCCTTAATTCGAAGAACAAAGTGTGATGATAATATAATATTAGGATCATCTGGATAAAGAATAGATAAGAATTTATTAACAACGTAGTATCCATTATATATAATTTTATCTGATGGTCCTATCAACATATTGGATAGCCACAAAGCAGTACTATCAGTGGAAGGAATGGATGTCAATATAGTACTGATAATAAAATCGACATTTACATTTATAATGTTCAATGGGTACACTATAACTTCTTTCAGAATGGATGATTGGAATAGCCTGTTCAAAGGGTCAGGAGATGATAATATAGGACTTAGAACGACAGGTACATTAGTATCGTAAATATTAAAGAGAATAATATTGTTACCCTTCAGTATACCTACTACAGTATAATCATGAGGATTACAAGAGAAAAATCTAAGCAATCTTGAGAGAGGATCATCCAATCTCAGAAGAATAATACCATTGGATGGCATCCTTCTTAGTACTGATTCTTCTGATATAGCAATAGATGAAATATCCATTTTAAAATATAA
>Ga0182016_10006448_pt1 | contig 12317 bp, 12 predicted proteins | sample 712S2MmetaG_FD_120491 | JGI IMG/M metagenome (GOLD analysis project Ga0182016, IMG submission 120491) | Permafrost microbial communities from Stordalen Mire, Sweden - 712S2M metaG | ecosystem: Environmental > Terrestrial > Soil > Wetlands > Permafrost | place: Sweden: Stordalen | collected...
CAGCGCGACTGTACGCGGGCGCCTGATCAAGCGGGTCGTCTTCCGCCTCGACGGTACTCGCATCGGCAGCATGACCGCGACGCCTTTCAGCGTCTCGGTGCATGCCGCGCCCGGCGCGCACGAGGTGACCGCTCACGTCACCTTCGATGACGCCACCCGCGCGAAGACGTTCACCCTCGCGTACCGCGCGTGCGCATCGGCCGTGCTGCACCCGCGGCCCGGGCCGTCGGAGTTCACTGGATGACCGCGATCGTCAGCTACTCCCGTCCGTTTCGTGGATCTCGTCGGGCACGGGGAGCGGTAGCTGCGATTGTCGCCGCGCTCGCGACGGGTCTTTGCGCGGGCAACGTGGACCAGGCTCTCGCCCACTCCTACCCAATTCCCTCAAGCCAGCGGCTGGTGGTGCTGGAACGCGGTCGTGTCGCTCGCACTCGCCCGAGCCTCTTCGCCCCCAAAATCGAGACAGTTGCCGCCCGCAGGCCGCTGACCGGGGCAAGAACAGTCCTTCCGGTGCTCGGCTATCGCACTAGCCCCGGTGGTGTGAGATGGATCGACGTCCGACTGCCAGGTCGGCCAAACGGGCATGCCGGCTGGATCCCCGCCGCGCACACCATGAGCAGCTCCACGACGTGGTTCATCTCGGTGAAGCTCTCCGCTCGACGACTAACCGTCTACCACGGCGGCCGGGTGATCCGCCGCTTCCAGGCGATAGTCGGAAAGCCCTCGACGCCAACGCCCAGCGGGCTCTTCTTCGTTGAAGAGGCACTCGCGCTCGCACCCCAGGAATCCGGCAGCCCGTTTGCACTGGCCACCAGCGCGCGCTCTGACGTGCTGCAGCAGTTTGACGGCGGCCCCGGCCAGATCGCCATCCATGGCGTAGGCAACCTCCCGGAGGCTCTCGGCACCGCTGCCTCGCACGGCTGCATACGGCTGAGCGCGCCTGACATCAGCTGGCTGGCTGAGCGCATCGGCGGCGGCGTGCCGGTACGCATATACAGCTAGGGCCCTAACCAGAGTTCGCCGCCCGGTCCACACGGAAGTCAGAACGGGCACAAGCGGGGCAGGGCTGAGCCACCTGGCGGCCGAAAATCCCTGCAAACTGGCGACTCGAGTCCGGGTCTCGCGATTTCCCGGAGACTCCCGCCAGCACCCTGCCCATCTGCTCGAAGTGGAGCCGTCGCTCATCACAACCGGGCGATCCTCGTAAGGTTGGCGTTGTTGCTGGGCCATTACGAAATGTTCTTCGCTGCGAGTGCGGGCGCATCCGCTGCCATCCTCGGCCTGCTGTTCGTGGCCGTGTCGGTCGTCAACGCCGACGATGAGGACACAAAGACCCGGGAGAGGCGGACCGTCCTCGCCGGAAGCGCATTCCTTGCCTTGGTCGACGCCTTCTTCGTCTCGATTGTCGCGTTGACCGGAGGCGCCGCGGTCTTCGGCGCATCAAGCCTCGTGATGGCCGTGGTCGGCTTGCTGGCGACCAGCCGCTTGGCACGGCGAGCAAATCAGGCCGGGAACTTCTCCCGCGGCTTTCCGACCCGCGGCCTGAACATCGTCTTTGTAGTCGTTTCGGCCGGCGGCTATTCAATCCAACTCGGCCTTGCCATCGCGCTCCTGGCCGACGCTCAGAGCTCTGCGCTGCGGCGCGCTCTGGTGCTGGTCATCGTGGGCTTGTTTGGAAGTGCATTGGCACGCGCGTGGGAGGTCAGCGGGATACCGCGGCGACGCTTGCCTGAGTCCAGCGGTCGGTAGAGGTTGGCGTGGGACCGCCAAACGTCCCAGGCCAGTGTGGTCTCAGGAGACGCCGATACCCGTCAAGGGAGGGCGGCCCGCCCGCCTGCGCCCGGCCGATGGTGAACTCGCACGGTCAGCGTCAGCCGCGTTCACCCGCGGCTGACGCGCTGAGCGTGTATCGGTTGGTCAGCTGAGCGGGGCGCAGTCGGTTAGTCCGTAGCCATGTGCAACCTTGGCGAAATCGGCAAAGGCGCCGGGGCCGGCGAGCGCCGGGTCCTTCTCGATTCTCGCGATGTCGCCGGCAAGCAGGTGATCCATCTTCGCAACGGCGGCCTCGCCGCCGGCGGGTGTGCCGATGGCCTGGATCTGAGTCAACTGAGACTTGATCTCAGGGATGAAGCTGCCTATGACGACGTGCGCGGCGTCCACCTGGCTCGGGTCGCCGGCGAGCTTGATCACGGTGGCGTTGAGCGATCCGTTGCTGGCACTGCAGATGGCGTTCGCTTTGGCCACGTATTCGGCCATCGTGGGCGCGGCGCTGGCGCTGGCGCTGCTGGTCTTGGTGGTGCTGCTGCTGCCACAGCCTGCGGCTGCGAGGACCAGTGCGGTGCCGGCGGCGAGCGCGGTGGGCCTTGAGAGAATGGCGACAGCGCGCCGTCGCGGGACGAACGGGTGAGTGTGTGGGTCCAGGGCGTTGTTGACGTGCATGGTGCTCCTCCTCAGCGGGGTGGAAGTCGCTTAGCGAAAGCGGCGTGACGTATGTCCTCCTCGGGCGCTGACGTCGATGAGGTAACTCCGGCACACCGCGTTGCAAACGCGCGCCAAACCGCACGACGGAGGGGGCCCGGAATAGCACCGAGCGCTTCGAGCGTGTATCAGTTGGGCGATGTCGGATCGATCCAGCGAGCAAGCGGTCCGCGTGGCGGTTTCGGGCGCCGTTCAGGCGATCGGGTTTCGCGCGGCGACGCGCCGGAGGGCGCTGGAGCTTGGGGTCCTCGGCTGGGTGCAAAATGCCGAGGACGGAAGCGTGCTTGTGCACGCGGAGGGAGCCGCCTCAGCGACGCAGGCACTGGTTTCGTTCCCGCGCAAAGGCCCGCCGGGTGCGCATGTCGAGCGGGTGGTCGACGAGCAGGTCCCGGTCGAGGGCCACGAGCAGTTCGCAATCCGCGGCGTGAGCGCCGGCGTCTTTGTCGTGCAGGAGCATGCGGCCACGGCGCGTCACTTCGACCTGCGTTTGGAGGTCGACGGCGTCATGCGCTCATGGGCTCTGCCCAGAGGCCCATCGATGGACCCCGCCGTCAAGCGCCTGGCCGTGCAGGTCCCCGACCACGACATCGTTCACGACGACTTCGAGGGGCCGATCGATGGCGGCGGCGTCGTGGTTTGGGACCGGGGCCACTACGAGCAGGGAGGCAGGGTGCCCTGGCCTGAGGCGCTCGACCGCGGCCACGCCGTCTTCGTCCTGCACGGTGAGAAGCTCCGCGGCGGGTTTGCCCTGCAGCGCACGCGGCCCGGCGCGAAGGCACAGTGGTTGCTGATCAAGCGCCGCGACGATGAGGCTGACCCGGGCTCTGAGGTCACCGCGGAACAGCCTCGGTCGGTGCTCAGCGGACGGACGCTTGACGCTCTGCTCGCGGGCGGGTAGCGCGCTCAGTGCACGTCCAGGACGAACCGCTCGATTGCCAGGGCAAAGCCCTCCTCGGCGTTTGAAGCGGTGACGCGGTCGGCGGCGCTCTGGACCTCGGCGCTCGAGTTCTCCATCGCGATGGAGAGACCGGATTGGGCAAACATGAGGACGTCGTTGGGCCCGTCACCGATCGTCGCGATGTGCGAACTGGGGATGTGGAGCTCGCTCGACAGGTACTGCACGACCTTGCCCTTGTTCGCATCCGGATGGGTCACGTCCAGGTAGTAGGGCTGTGAGCGCGCGGCGGAGACGCGCTCGCCGAGTTCAGAGCGCGCGGCAGCCTCCGCCGCGGCGACCCGGTCATGATCGTCGCTCACGCCGACGATCTTCACGATTCCCTTCCTCATGCCGTCGAAGCTCTCGACGTGTACCGGGGCGAAGCGGACCGTCGCCGCCTCCTTCTCGACATGCGGCGCGCGCGTATCGCGCACGAGCCAGTCGGCGCCGCGGTAGAGCCATACGTCGAGCTCATGTGCGCTCATCAGCTTGACCGCCGGCGAGACGGCATCGCTCGGGATCGCCCGCTCCTGGATGACCGACATGTCCGGGTGAACGAACAGGCCGCCGTTGAAGGCCGCGATCGGCAGCTCGAGCTCGAGCGGGTCGACGAGCATCGCCATGCCGCGGGGAGGGCGTCCGCTCGTGACCGCGAAACCGATGCCCGCCTCCCTGAGGTGCCGCACAGCGGCGATCGTGCGGTCGGTCAGCTCCTTCCCCGGCGTCACGAGCGTGCCGTCCACATCGGCGAGAACGAGCTCAATCATCGGCATACCACCCAGGATGACATCGGTTCACGCCTCGCCGGCGGTCTGCGCCGGGCCGACGATGACCTGCTGAAGGCGTCGCGCCGCGTCCAGATGGTCGCCCGTCCAGATCATGCGCACGGCGGTCGCGCTCGCCCGGCCATCCTCTCCGCGCAGGTCGTGGCGGACGGCCTCGACGAGTCGCGCGTCGGCGGCCCTGTCGTGCTCGAGCGGGCGCTGCGGATCGCGACCATCGAGCAGGCTACGCGCGAGGTCCTCATACCAAGCCCTCACACGCTCACTGCTCTGGATGAGCTCCCTGCGGGCGGCCGCCCTGTCGCCCGCGGCGGCGCCATCCTCGCGCTGCCAGAGATCGAGGATCGCATCCGCGGCGAGGCGCAGGCCGGAGATGCCCGTGACGAGCCTCGTCACGGCTGCGAGTGGCGCAGGCTTCGCGCCGCGCTCGGCGAGGTAGCCACGGAAGGTGTCATCCAGTCGCCCGGCCGCCGCCGAGGCGCGGGCTGCGTCAGCCGCGGGCATGGCCAGGGACGCGGTGCTCTGGTCGCAGCGGACCATCCCGAAGTCGACCGCGCTCGCGAGATAGCCGGCGCTCTGCGCATAGGCCTCGGCCAGCGCCCGGCGAAGAGCCGCTCCTGCACCGCGCGGCCAGAAGAGCATGCCGACGAGAAGGCTGATCGCGCATCCGAGCGCTATGTCCTCGACCCGTAGAAGACCCACCCGCCACCCGGCCGGCTGGATGATGTTGAAGAGGAACACAAGGGTGAGCGTGAAGGCCGCCTGGCCGGCCGCGAAGGAGATCGCCGCCGGCGCGAAGCCCGCGAGCAGGATCGTCGGCGGCAAGAGGAACCAGAGGAGCGTCGCGTTCGTGCCGATGACCGCGAGTATCGCCGCGCCGATCACGAAGCCGGCCACCGTCCCGAGCAGGCCGCGAAGCACGTTCTGCCCCGTGCTGAGCGCGTTCGATCGCAGCACCGACAGCGTGCCGAGGATGACCCAGAAGGCGTGCTGGACGCCGGTCTCCTTGGCGACGAACACCGCGAGCCCGAGGCCGACCGCGCCGCGCACGCTGTTGTGCAGCCACACCGAATGACGATCGACGTGCGGCGCCGCACGTTCCTGCGCCGCGGAGAGCGTCCCCGCCACGCCACGCGGGCGGCGGCCGAGCAGTCGCTCAAGGAAGCTGCGCCGCTCGGAAGCCGCTGTCACGTCGATGTCGTGACCGATGAGCGAGACTGCAAACGCCAGCTCCTGCGCACGGAAGCTCGGATCGAGCGAGGTGATGAACTCCTCCGCACGCATATCGGCGGCTCCCGCTCCCGCCGGGGAGCGTCTGGTCGGCAAGTGGGCCGTCGCGAGTTCCTCCATGCCGCTCAGCGCTCCCGTCAGCTCGAGCATCGCCGAGTGAAGGGTGCGGCAGTCTCCGCCGGTGACCGCGAGCAGCTCGGCACCCAGCTCGAGCACCGTGGCCGCCGCCGTCTTCACGGCGCATGCCGCGCGATCGACGGGCGTGCCCTGCGACGGCTCCGCCGGCTGAAGCACGATCGCGTTCAGCCAGTTGATCTCGTCCACCAGGCGCACGAGCGATCTGGCCGTGGTGCCGAGCGAGCCGGGCCGGTAGGGGGTGGCGAGGAACTCGCGCTGGAGCGCGGCCACGGCAGTCTCGGAGGTGGAGACGGCCGCCTCGAGTTCATCTTCGACCGCAGGCGAATGCTCGCCCTCGCCCATGACCCGGTCGACCTCCGCGCGCAGCCTCCTTCCCAGTGCGGCGCACGCGGCGCTCGCTGCGGAGCGCAGAGGTTCGCGCGCGGGCGCGGGCCACAGAAACGTGACGGCGAACAGTGCGCCGGCGGTCGCCATCCCCCAGCCGGCGAGCCGGTCTCCGATTGAGGAGTCCGGTGCGGCGAGCGAGACCGGAAGGATGAAAGCGAGCAGCAGCGAGGTGCTCGCCCCGGCGAGCACCGAGCTGAGCACTCCGGCGAAGAGCACGCCGAAGCCGATGACGAGCATCGCCAGGGTCGCCGGCCAGACGTCGCGGGAAACGAGCGTGGCGAGCGAGATGAACAGGACCCCGACGAGCGAGAGGGCGATGTGGGCCTTGATCCGATCCCGCCACGACCCCGCGAAGTCGACCAGCAGCAGCATCGCGAACGAGCCGAAGCCCGCGAACAGCGCCACCACGGGGTTGCCGATCACCTCGATACCGAGGGCGAACATCGCGGGCATCAGGATCGCCCCCCGCCCGGCACGGCGCAGCGCGACAAAGCCGCGGTCATGACGGCTGAGCCACTGCATTGGATGCATGAGCTGTCCTACCGCGTGTCCTGTTCCCTGCGCCGGGAACTTCATCTTAATGAGACGTCCCGAAGGGCGCGGAGTCCGCACAGTGGTCATCTGATGTTAGCGGATTCGCTAACATAACCGGCGTGCTCGTCATTGAAAGCGCAGCGGGAAGACTGATCGGCGAGGTCCGGCGCGAGAGCGGCCTCAGCCAGGCGGAGCTCGCACGGCGCGCGGGCCTCGCGCGGTCGGTGCTCAACGCCTACGAGCGCGGTCGCCGCCAGCCGGGCGTCGATGCGCTCGCGCGTATAGCCGCAGCCGCGGGCCTGGAATTGCGTCTCGGGTCGCCGGCCGAGGAGCCCGGTCTCGTGCGGGCCGGGCGAATCCTCGAGCAGGTCCTGGATCTCGCCGAGGCGCTTCCGCAAAAGCGTCGTGGAGAGCTCGCCTACCCGCCGCTCCGCGCACTTGCCGGATGAGCGTTCTCGGGGATCGCCTGCTCGCCGTTGACGCCGCTCTGACCAAAGGCGGACTGCCGCATGCCTTCGGCGGCGCGATCGCGCTGGCCTACTGCACCGAAGAGCCGCGCGGTACGCGCGACCTCGACGTCAACGTGTTCGTCGATCCACGCCGCGCGAGCGAGGTGTTCCACGCCCTCCCGCCTGAAGTGCGACACGACGCCGCAGACCTGAGCGCCGCCGAACGAGACGGCCAGGTGAGGGTCTGGTGGAAGGACACTCCGATCGATCTGTTCCTCGACGTTCATCGCTTTCACCGTCATCTTGCGGGCGGTGTGCGTCTGGTTCCCTTCGAAGGTCACTCGATTCCTGTGCTCGGCTGCACCGCCCTGGGGGTGCTGAAGGCGATGTTCGATCGGACGAAGGATTGGGCCGACATCGAGGAGATGGTCGCGATGGATTCGCTGGACATCCCCGAGGCGGTCTCGTGGCTCGGAGACATGATCGGCGCTGAGGCGCCCGTCGCCAAGCGCATGGCGGCGCTCGGCCGCTGAGCTGCAGCTCGACACTCCGGACGCAAAGCGGCTGCACCGGCTGCAGGGGGTGCGCGAACGTCGCGGCTCGGGCGCGCCCGATCCGGTAGAACGTGCGGCGCGCCCTGAACGGCGATGTTTCTGGAGACCAAGCGAGGAGGAGTGGTCATGGCAAACGTCCTATGCGTGCTCTACGACGATCCCGTCGATGGGTACCCGCCCGCCTACGCGCGCGACTCGGTGCCGAAGATCGAGCGCTACCACGACGGCCAGACCACGCCCACGCCGCACGGGCTCGGCTTCGAGCCGGGTGAGCTGGTGGGTTGTGTATCCGGTGAGCTCGGGCTGCGCGAGTTTCTCGAGGCTCAAGGCCACCGGTTGACGGTGACCTCTGACAAGGACGGTGAGAACTCTTTCTTCGAGCGTGAACTGCCGGAGGCGGAGGTCGTGATCTCCCAGCCCTTCTGGCCCGCCTATCTGACCGCCGAGAGGATCGCCAAGGCGCCGAACCTGAAGCTGGCGATCACCGCCGGGATCGGCTCAGACCACGTCGATCTGCAGGCGGCGATGGAGCACGGCCTGACCGTCGCCGAGGTCACCTACTCGAACAGCATCAGCGTCGCCGAGCACGTCGTGATGATGATCCTGGCGCTCGTGCGCAACTACATCCCCTCCTACAAATGGGTCCTCGATGGCGGTTGGAACATCGCCGACTGCGTCTCGCGCTCATATGACCTGGAGGGCATGCAGGTGGGGACCGTCGCCGCCGGGCGGATCGGCGCGGCCGTCCTGCGCCGCCTTCAGCCCTTCGAGGTCGGCCTTCACTACACCGACCGCCATCGGCTGCCCGACAACGTCGAGCGTGAACTGGGTGTCACCTTCCACGAGAGTGTCGAGTCGCTCGTGGAGGTCTGCGACGTCGTCACGATCAACGCCCCGCTGCACCCCGAAACCGAGAACATGTTCAACTCAGAGCTGCTCGCGCGGATGAAGCGCGGGGCCTATCTGATCAACACTGCGCGCGGGAAGATATGCGACCGCGAGGCGATCGCCGCTGCGTGTGAGAGCGGGCAGCTGGCCGGCTATGCCGGCGATGTCTGGTTTCCCCAGCCGCCGCCGCAGGACCATCCCTGGCGATCGATGCCCCACCACGGCATGACGCCGCACATCTCCGGGACGAGCCTCTCCGCCCAGGCCCGCTACGCGGCCGGCACGCGCGAGATCCTCGAGTGCTATCTCGACGGGCGCCCGATACGCGATGAGTACCTGATCGTCGACAGCGGGCAGCTCGCCGGGACTGGAGCTCACTCATACAGCGCCGGCAACGCCACCGGCGGCTCTGAGGAGGCCGCGCGATTCAAGCGCTGAGCGCGCTTGCCGCGAGTGGATCGCCGGCCCGATGAGCCCCGCAGCCGTCATCGTCGATGCCGTCAGGACGCCGATCGGGCGGTTCGGCGGCAGCCTTTCCGGGGCACGCCCGGACGACCTCGCGGCGCTCGTGATCGCCGCGATCGTCGAGCGAAACGGACTCACGGGCGCCGAGATCGACGACATCTACATCGGCTGCGGTAACCAGGCCGGCGAGGACAATCGCAACGTCGCGCGCATGGCCTCGCTGCTCGCGGGCCTACCCGTGGAGGTTCCCGGATGCACCGTCAACCGCCTCTGCGGAAGCGGCATGGAGGCGGTCGCCGTCGCAGCGCGCGCGATCGAGAGCGGGGCCGGTGATTGCTTCCTCGCCGGGGGAGTCGAGTCGATGACCCGCGCGCCGTTCGCGATGGCCAAGCCGAGCCGCGGGTTCCCCCGGGGCGCCGCTACGCTCGAGGACACCGCACTCGGGTGGCGCTTTGTAAACCCGCGGATGGAAGAGCTGGGCCACACCGATTCGCTCGGGCAGACCGCTGAGAACGTCGCGCGGGAGCAGAACATCACGCGCGAGCGCCAGGACCGGTTCGCACTCCAGAGTCACCTACGCGCGGTACGCGCGGCGGATGAAGGGCGCAATGATGGTTGGCTCGTGCCTGTTGGCGAGGTTTCCGGCGACGAGAGCCCCCGGCGAGACACGTCGCTCGAGCGCCTGGCGAGGCTGGAGCCGGTCTTCGCCGCCGCCGGCTCGGTGACCGCCGGCAACTCGAGCCCGCTGAACGACGGTGCGGCCGTGCTCGCGGTCGTCTCCGAGGACTTCGCAAAGAGCCGCGGCCTCGCTCCGAAAGCAAGGATCCTCGGCTCGGCGACGGCCGGCGTGGCCCCGCGTGTGATGGGTCTCGGCCCTCTCCCGGCGACTGCAAAGCTGACCGAGCGACTGGGAATCGCGGTGGGCGAGTTCGACACGATCGAGCTGAACGAGGCGTTCGCCTCCCAGGCGGTCGCCGTCTGCGACGGGTGGGCGATCGACGCGGAGGATGACCGCGTCAATCCCGATGGCGGGGCGATCGCGCTCGGGCACCCGATCGGGTGCTCTGGAGCTCGGCTTGTGGCGCAGGCTATGCGCACGCTCTCCGCCGGCGGCGGGCGCCTCGGCCTCGCCACGATGTGCATCGGCGTCGGCCAGGGGATAGCCCTGGCGCTCGAGCGGATCGAGGGTGCCTGACACCCGCGCCGCCGTGCTAAGACCTCTTGGGGGCAGGCATTCACTCCGCAGAAGAGACTGAAAGGGAGAACAACATGGCCATTGTGACTGGCTCAACTGCACACCTTCCGGCGCTCGGCTCACACGAGCGCGAGGAAGTGGGGAACGAGCTGCAGGCGACGCTGCTCGAGCTGATCGACCTGTCGCTGCTCGGCAAGCAGCTTCATTGGAGCGTGGTCGGTCCGCAGTTCCGCCCGCTGCACCTCTATCTCGACGAGCTGATCGACTCCTGGCGTGACCTCGCCGACACGGTCGCCGAGCGGGCGGTCGCCGTCGGCTTCTGGCCGGATGGGCAGGCGGGCACGGTCGCCTCAGGCAGTGAGGTGGCGCAGGTCGAGCGCGGGCCGATCGAGGATCGTGTGCTCCTGCGCGAGCTCGTCACGCGCCTGGCCGAGGTCGACGAGCGCACGAGGGAGCGCATGAACCGGCTCGCAGAGCTCGACTCGGCCTCCGAAGATGTGCTCGTCGGCGTCGTTCGAGCGCTTGAGGAGCAGCTGTGGATGGTCCGCGCGCAGCTCCCCGTGTGAGGGCGACATAAGCAGCACGAATGTCGATCGTCCGGGCCTACCCGGTGTCTCGGCTCCTGAGCTCGATATACCCGAGGAGCTGAGCCGCCGAAGCCTGCGCACGCGGCTGCTCCTGCTCGCCGGGCTGATCCTGGCGGTCGTCGCGATCGTGACGCTGCTGCCGGGCCTTGGGAGCCTTCGGACCCGCCTGTCGCACGCGAGCGCCGGCTGGCTCGTGCTGGGCGTGGGGCTGAAGGTGCTCTCAGGCCTCGGCTATATTGCCGTCTTCCGGATGGTCTTCTGCCGGCGCATGACCTGGCGGGTGAGCTCTGAGATCGGGATGTCGGAGCTCGGCGCCAACGCGCTGTTCCCGACCGGGGGCGCAGGCGGTCTCGCGCTCGGCGCCTGGGCGCTCAAACGGGGCGGGATGCCGGCGTCTGAAATCGCGAGGCGAACCGTCGCCTTCTTCCTGCTCACGAGCGTCGCCAACGTCGTCGGTGTGATCCTCATCGGGATCGGTCTCGCCACCGGGCTGCTGCATGGAGAGAGGAACCTGCTGTTGACGATCATCCCCGCCGCCATCGCCACCGCGGCGATCGCCGGGGCCGTGCTCGCCGGACGCACCGCAGAGGGGTTGCGCGACCGCCTGGAGCGGCTCGATGACGAGGCGTCGCCGCGGCGCACGACCGTCGCCCTGAAGTCGCTCGTCGCGATCGCCGACGGGGTGAACGAAGCGCTTGAGCTCCTGCGCGAGGGCAACGCGTGGCTGCTTGCCGGCATCATCGCCTACCTGATCTTCGACATGCTGATCGTGTGGGCGACGTTTCGCGCCTTCGGCTCGGCGCCACCGCTGGGAGTCATCTTCATGGCCTACCTGATCGGCGAGCTGGGCGGCCTGATCCCCGTCCCCGGCGGGATCGGCGGGATCGACGCCGGGCTGGTCGGGACGTTCGTCCTGTACAACGTCTCGATCACCTCCGCCGCCTCCGCCGTGCTCGCCTATCGCGCGATCGCCCTGTGGGTGCCGGCCGTACTCGGGTCCGGTGCGTTCCTGCTGCTGCGCCGGACGCTGCGCCGGGAGGCCGCGGCGATTGCCATCTGCGCTCCGCAGACGGAGATGGAGGTGATCGGGATCGGGCGGGTGGTTATCGGGGGGTGAGGGGAGCCGGCCTGGCCTACGAACCGGCAAGCCGGGGCCTGGGCGCGGTCCCGAGGGGTGCGGGGAGGGCGGCGAGCTCCGTCAGAACACGGGTACGTCGCGGTAGTCGCCCCAGACGGCCTGGAGCGCCTGCACGATCTCGCCCTCGGAGGCGCGTGCGCGTGCGGCGTCGATCAGATGGGGCATCAGGTTCTCGTGCTCGTTGGCGGCACTCTGCTTCAGGGCGCCCAGCGTGCGCTCCACAGCCGATGCGTCTCGTCCCGCACGGACCCCCTGCACGCGGTCGATCTGCCTGCGTTCGACCGTCGGGTCGATCCGCAGCAGCGGCGTCGAGTCATCATCGCCCTCCTTGAAGGAGTTGACGCCGACCACGACGCGCCGGCCGGAGTCGATCTCCAGCTGCAGCTCGAAGGACGCATCCGCGATCTCGCGCTGTGGATAGCTCCGCTTGACAGCCTCCACCATTCCACCGAGCTCGTCGATCTTTGCGAAGTACTCATATGCCTTCGCCTCGATCTCGTCCGTCAGCGCCTCGACGAAGTAGCTGCCGACGAGTGGATCGATCGTGTTCGCGAC
>Ga0182016_10006449_pt1 | contig 12317 bp, 10 predicted proteins | sample 712S2MmetaG_FD_120491 | JGI IMG/M metagenome (GOLD analysis project Ga0182016, IMG submission 120491) | Permafrost microbial communities from Stordalen Mire, Sweden - 712S2M metaG | ecosystem: Environmental > Terrestrial > Soil > Wetlands > Permafrost | place: Sweden: Stordalen | collected...
ATTTTTTTGATGTGAACGGCGCGGGGGCGGGGTTGGAAATTGGGACCCGGAGCTTAGCCACGGATTAACCAGGATGAACGCGGATAAATGGGGATGCAGTCAGTAAAGAACGGAAGGCAAATACGCCCCGACTGGCTCATTGTAGAGTCCAATGGTCATCAAAGTCATCGGTTGGACCACTCGAAGCCCCTTCTGCAGGCACCAGCGAAAAAGCTCCGAGTTTCGAGTGGGGACGATGATGCCGGGGCCGCCAAAAGTGTCAGCAGCCGCGATCAGCGCTTGTAGATCCAGATTCGATTCGGCTGCCGCGTGCCCGAAAAAGGCCAGCGTGGAGGCGTAGGCCGTAATGCGGCACTGCCGCTCCACAACGAGGGCTATGCCGCTCGCGATCGCATCACTTAGTTCGCCAGACCGGTCGTGCCCGTGCACGCGTTCGCAGACCCGATTGGCCGAGTCGAGATCGCGGAGCGTCGCTGCTCGCACGGTGCAGCCATCGATCGAGAACCTTAAAGGAGGCCCTTGCATGACAGACAAGGGCTCACGGACGTCAAACCCGAGGCTGGAGTAAAGGGACAGCGAGCGGTTGTGAAACGCCGACTGGAGGAGGCGCACGGACGGGACCTTGCGCTCCCGGCAGCGATGCAGCGCCGCCTCCATCAAGCGTCGTCCGATGCCATGATTCTGGCCGCCAGGGTCAACTGTAATGGGCCCTACACCGACAACGGAGGAGCGCTCATCGAGGCAATTGCCGCCGATGGTTCGACCGTTCACCTCCGCGACGACGCACCAGAAGCCGGGGTGGGAGAACATTCTCGAAAGCATGCCGACGGCAACGCCGGCTTCGGGGAGTTCGGGCGGGAATCCGTAGTCGGTGTTGATCTTGTGGAAGGCTTCGTAACAAATGCGGCCACAAGATTGAGCGTCCTCCGGACTTGCTTTCCGAATCGTCACCTCTTCCACGGCCTGAGTGCGCTGTGCCGACATCGGGACCTCCATCAGCGAGAGCCTACCAGATGCGTCGCTTCCCACCCAGAGTGATAGGATTGCCCGATGAGTTCGCTCAGCCGAGCATTTGAGACCAGCACGGCGCGTTCGGGAAGGATCTATCGCTGGGTTATCGCGTGGCTGTCTGTTAGTGCGGCGATTGCCCTTCTTTTACTGGCCAATTCCATTCGAGACTACTTTTTCGTGGCGCGGCTCATTGCGACCCAGCAAACCCGTCACGAGATGAGTCAGCAGGCTATCACTCTCGAACGCCGGTTGCGGCAAGACCCAACGAGGAAGGCAGCAGCGGTGACTTCGCTGATGGAGGCGGGGGGTCACCTGGCGTGGGCTGAATTGCGCGGTCCGGACGGCAAGGTGCTTGAGAATGCGGGCGGTCCCTCAAAGCGCCTGTTTTCGGATGACGAGGAAAGGAAACACGCGCGCACTCGCGAGCCACTCTACAAGGTTGTTCCGACAGCGAATGGCGAAGTGGTGGTGGAAGTTTTTCCGATCCGGGCACCGATGAGCCAGCTCCCCCCGGGTCCCCCGGTTCAGGCCGGTCCGCCTTCCCCGATGATGCTGCAGATAGCGATGCCGCTGAGCGATATCGATCAATCTAATTTCTGGCCCATACGGCGGAATCTTATTATCAATTGCTCGGGCGCGCTGGCGCTGCTTGTGACGGTAGTAGTCGCAGGCTTCGGATTCCGCTCCTACGCGCATGGGAAACACCTGGATGAACAACTCGAGATTGCCCGGCAAGTGCAGTCCGAACTGTTGCCGTCGTTGACGGAGAAATACATTGGAGTCGACCTGGCGACGGAGTACGCGCCGGCCGAACAGGTCGGAGGAGATTTCTATGACGTCTTCCCGGTGAAGAACGCAGGGACTGCCCTGGTGATGGGCGATGTTTCCGGCAAAGGCGTGCCGGCAGCGCTGCTGATGGGGGTGATTCACGGTGCGGTGCGCTCCAGTTTGTGGTTTGAATCGCCCTCGCGGCATGAGTCGGAATCGCAGGAACTGAATCGCCTGCTGTGCGAAAGCGCTTCCAGGGAGCGATTCGCCAGCATGTTCTGGTGTTACCACGATCCCGCGGTTCGTTCTCTCAGCTATGTGAATGCGGGACACTGCCCGCCGCTTTTGGTTCGCAGGAGCGGCGGCGGGGTGGAGATATCGTCTCTTGACGTGGGCGGACCCGTGCTCGGAATGCTGCCGGATGCACGATATGAGCACGCTCAGGTTGAGGTGTCCGCCGGCGACATTCTCGTGATGTATTCCGATGGTTTGGTGGAGGCTGCAAATTCGCGCGGCGAGGAATATGGGGAAGACAGATTGCGCGAGGTGCTGGCCACTGTTATCGGGAAAGGGGCGGATGCCATTCGCCGGGCGATTCTCAATTCGCTGGCTTCGTTTTCGGGCGCCGTGGAACCACGAGACGATCTGACCATTGTCGTCGCGCAGTTTCCGCCTGTTGGACGGTAACCTACTTGTATGGAATTTCGGAGAACGGGTTCAAGGCAACAGCATCATCTTCAAATGCGCCGACTGGCTGTCCTGTTGCTCTTCGCTTCCGTGCTGCGTGCCGCGGGGGATCGCGTTGCCACGATCCGGGCGCTCCTTATTCCCATGCGTAAAGCGCCAATCGCGGACGCCCGGGGCGCTACGCCTGCTCTGACAGACGTTAAACACCAACTCCGCGACTGGATCGAAGCCCACCTCGCCACTTTGCAATGGAAAGACGGCCGCTGGACGACAAATCCCACAGTCCTCCAGGAGCAACTCAACCACGAACTGAGCGGCGCGGGTCTCTTCTGCCAAGATGCGACGTGCGGGCAAAGTGAGCTTGGCTATCTTGACCGCGTCGTGCTCGAAATGCAGGCCGGCTTTTTAGTGGTGCGTTCGTCCGTCGGGCTCCAGAACTGCGGGACCGATGACTCCGCCTACATTTATGAATGGGCCGGCAATCGATGGGGTCGGATCTGGCAGAGCGAACAAAACAACTACAAGGAAAAGACGTACCTCCCGCAGCGACTCGTCGACGTTAAAATCTCTCCCACCGATTGGCAAGCGGAGTCCGACCATACGAGCCATCTGATCGTCACCACAGGCGTATTTCCATGGTGCAGCTCCGTCTTGTACCCGGTTTACTATCGCGTATGGCAAACGAAGTCTACCTATGCAACGCCGCTCCTTCTTCTTGACGAGAGTGAACAGGCGGACATCGGCGACCCGATTCACGTGCGCGTCAATCGGAACGAGGTTTTCATCGAATTCCAAGTCGTCGCGGACGAGGCAATGCGCGTACCCGAGTTCCTGCATTACGTCCTCGCGAACGGAAAACTCCGGCGCACCGACCCCGTCGCGCTGACGCCGCAGGACTTCGTCTCCTACTGGTTGCGCCGTTCCTGGAGAGAGGCCTCCGAGTGGACGGCCCCAACAGAACGCGCCAAATTGAAAGCTTGGCGCACGCGGTACAAAGGCAGCAACTCTGAGTTCGCATCTCCCACCCATCGCTGCACACGCCACCCGGACCTCTGGCAAGTCGCCTCCGATTCCGGCGCCGGGTCCGACTCGGACCTTCACTACTTCCTCATCCGCGCACGCCCACCCTTCCGTTTCACCATGGTCGCGGCATCCGATCACCCATGGCCCGACTGCACCGTGGACGACCCCGCTATCGACAACGCCCCTGACTTCTTCGACCGGTAGCCGCATTGGCGGCCGGACGGGCGGTATTTGCCGTTAGGAACGACCGATAGCGCCCTATTTGGGATCCTGTTCCACGCGCTCCATCAACACCTTCTCTTCCACCTGGATCAGGCGCAGCGTGGCATTGGTGATCCGCTCCGACGCCTCGTAACAGCCGTTCTGCGCCGACCCCAGTTCCGCCACCACGCGGTCCGACTCCTTGTCGCCTTTCGCCCCGCGCCCCAGTAAAATCACCGTTGCGGCCCGCGACGCGTTGAGCGTGACGTCGTCAAGCGTGGTAATCAGCCCGACCAAGCCGTACGCCGAAGGGCTCGTTTCCTCTAGCGCCTGGATTATCTCTTTGGTCGTCTTCGCCGCCTGAGTGTACTTCTGGAACAGGCCCGGGTCCTGCTTATCGAGCGCCGGCTTCGCACCGGCCAGAACTTGATCGAATGCCCGGACCGCTGCATCGGCTTTGTTCAGCAGCGCGGTAACTTCTTCTTTCGACGGAATTGGTGGTTGGCCGGTTTGCTGTGTTCTGTTCTGAGCGCCGACCCACATCGGGACGAGCGCGAGGATCGCGATGGCTATGATGCGCATACTTCCTCTATTCTGCGACGACTCACGATGCCAGACGACCCAACATGTGAGATGAACTTCCACTTGGGGGGTTGAAAACTCAAGAACAGGAATGAGACGCGGATGAACGCCGATTCACGCCGATGATTTGGGGTGAACCTGGCTGCCGCGTCAGGCAAACACGCCTTCAAAGAAGGCTCGCATCCGGACGCGCACGCCGACCAGGGTCGTCTGGAGTAAGTTTTCGCCTCCTGAAGAGGGGAGACGAGCGGGACACCACCGCTCGACCAACTCGCCCAGAACCGCCCGCTGCGCGGGGGACACGGGGAGGGTGCCTTCGGCATGGCCCGTGGAAACGCGCATGCCATGGTCGATGGCCCGATAGAGGGTTGCGGCATCGCGGAGAAATTCCGCCTGCTGGCGGTCGAGGTGTCCCATCTTTTCCACCACGTCGATGCGCTCGGGGGTATTGAGAGCGCGGAAGAAAATTCCCGCGCCTTTCAGACGCAGGTAGAGCAGAGCGAAATCGAGATCGTAGTAGCCGCCCGGACCGGCTTTGAGGGGATTGCGGAGGCCCTGTTCTTTCTCGATCTTGGCGCGCATGGCCGCCAGTTCGGCGCGGGAACGGCCGTTTTGGCCGTAGCGCCGCCAGTCCACATCCTGCAACTCGTGGAGAAAGGCGGTGGCCCTTTCGACGTCTCCCGCGACAGCGCGGGCTTTCAGGTAAGCGATGCCTTCCCAGGCTTCGGCGTGCTCGGAGAAGTAGGCCTTATAAGAACTCTCGGTCTGGACGAGAGCGCCTTCGCGTCCGTTGGGTCGCAAGCGCGTATCCACAGTGAAGATGACGCCGTCTCCGGTGTAAGCGCCGATCACCTGAATCAGCCTCTCGGCGACGGCGGTCCAGAAAAGAATCTCGCCGGCATCACGATCGGGAATGGCGAAGATGAGATCGGCATCCGACGCGATGTCGAATTCGCGCATTCCCAGACGCCCCAGCGCGATCACCATCATTTGCTTAGCCGGCAGGTAGGACGGGCTGAGCGAAACCACCTCCGCGAGGGCAATCTCGTAAGCCGCGGAGATCACCGAATCGGCGAGATCGGAGGTGCGCTTCAGGGTGCGGTAGACATTCACGCCGTGATAGACGCTGTCGCTTTGAATGCGAACCATCTGCTCGCGATAAAAGCGCCGCAGGCCGGCTACGTCCCGCGGCGCGAGGAAACCGGAGCGGCCCTGGCGGTCGCCGCAAGCCTGGGCAACTTCATGCAGCAAAGACGGGTGGCGGATGAGTTGATCGGCGAAGAACGGACTATATTCAAACAGATCGAGAGTCGCGCTGGCGAGTTCGGCGTTCGCCTCGAGCAATTCCACGTAGCGGGGATCGCTCGAAATCTTTTCGAGGAAATGCTCGACGCGTTCGCGGCCGCGCGACGGGTTGGATTGGCGGAGGAGCGCCATGAACCGGGGCGCGCGCTGGTCGTAAAAGCGCTTCAGATTGGGTGAGGGAAACTCGGTCTCATCGGGCGCAAAAGCAAGAGGGGCGCGGGAAACGAGGGCGGGGTCACCGGTTCGGCGAGAGTGGATGACGCGATCGTAGAGCTCGCGGACGGCTGCAAGATGATCCCCGAGTTCGCGGTCCAGATCGGCGCTGGGCAGACGGCGCGCCAGCAGGCGCAGTTGTTCGGGGTCGGTGGGAAGAGTATGAGTCTGACGGTCCTCATAGAACTGGAGGCGGTGCTCCACATTTCGCAGGAACTGGTAGGCGGAAACCAGGCGTGAGTATTCGCGGTCCGAGAGATAGTCTTTATCGCGCAGGCGGGACAGCGCCATCATGGTGCCGCCATGCCTCACCCACGGGTCGCGGCCGCCATGCAGGCGCTGGAGACACTGCACCAAAAATTCGATATCGCGAATGCCGCCGCTCGCGAGCTTGACGTCGAATCCTTTATTGCGGGAGCGCTTCAGCTTTTCGGAAATGCGCTCGCGCGACTCGGAGACGGATTCGATGGCTTGAAAATCGAGGGTTGTGGAATAGATGAGAGGCTCGACGAATTCGAGCAGTTCGCGTCCCGGCTCGGGGTCGCCGGCGGCGACGCGAGCCTTGATTAACATCTGGAGTTCCCAGTCACGCGCGCGGGTGCGGTAATACTGCTTGGCGCCTTCGAGGGAGAGACAAACTTCGCCGTGGCGGCCATCGGGCCGCAGGCGCAAATCCACCCGGTAACACATCCCGTCGCTGGTATAGGTGGAGAGGAGTTCGGTGAGTTGATTGGCGACTTTCTTGAAGAACTGTTTGTGGCCCAGGGGGTCTGGGGATGAATAGACAAACATCAAGTCGATGTCGGAGCTGTAGTTCAACTCCTGGCCGCCGAGCTTGCCTAAGGCGATCACGGAAAAGCGGCCGCCGGCTGGAGCGTCGAGACGTTTGGAGAAGTTCGCGCGGATGGATTCGAGAGCAACCTCGAGAATGGAGTCGGCCAGGTTGGAGAGTTCTTCGGTAATGGCGGAGAGCGGACCGAGACGGAGAACGTCACGCAACAAGATCCGAAGCATTTCGCGCCGGCGGAAAGAGGCCAATACCAGGGCGGCGGGAATCTGATCGTCCGCCGGGAATTTCCGGAGGCGCGCGACATATTCATCGGTGCGGAGAACGCGGTGCAGATCCGGAGCGGAACTGGTCTCCAGCAGCCACGATGGATTGCGGATGACGGCGTCGGAGAGAAAGGCGCTGTGACCGAAAACGGCTACCAGATCGCGCAGGGCAGTGGGCTGAGCGGAGATTTTTGTGAAAGCCTCCGGAGATGCCGCAATCAGGTTCCGGATGTAGTGGATTACCTGGCCAGGGTCTGGCGACGACTCGACCAGCGGGGCAAGGGTGGGTCGACTGAGCTCGACTTCCTCGAGTAAAAAAGGCATTGCAGAGCGACGGGGCTCATTGATCAGTATAGAGCTTTCGTGGTACTACCGGGGGAAGAAACCAGGAATGGATGTTACGATAACGACTGAAAGGCATGTACAATTCCTTCTTTGGGCTGCGGGAGAACGCTTTTAACCTGAGCCCGGATCCGGCGTTCCTTTACCGGAGCCCACAGCACGAAGAGGCGCTCGCTAACCTGATTTATGGGGTGCAGAGCCGGAAGGGATTTATTGCGCTTACCGGTGAGGTGGGGACCGGTAAGACCACGATGCTGGAATGCCTGCGCGACTTTCTTGGCGGGCAGCGAATTCCTTTCGCCTACATCTTTAATTCGCGGATCACTCCCGACCAGTTTTTCGAGATGCTGGCCTACGATTTCGGGCTGCCGGGCACGCGCTTCACAAAGACGGAAGTGCTGTTCGCGCTGAACAACATGCTGCTAGACCGGGGGCGCGCGGGCACTACCGCCGTACTGATCATCGATGAGGCCCACAACCTCGATTGGGACGTGCTGGAAGAGATCCGTCTACTGGGGAATCTGGAAAACCGGCGCGGCAAGCTGCTCCAGATCGTTCTCTCGGGCCAGCCGGAACTGGATTTGAAGCTGGATGCGCCCCAGTTCCGGCAGTTGAAGCAGCGCATCGCGCTGCGGTTCGCGCTGCACGCGTTCACAGCTGCAGAGACGGAAGAGTACATCAACTTTCGCTTAGCGCACGCGGGGCTTGCGAACCAGAAGGTTTTTGACGAAAACGTGGCCGGGATGATTAACCAGAGGGCGACGGGGATCCCGCGGCTTGTGAATCTGATCTGCGACAACTCGATGTTGATTGCGTTTGCTTTGAACAGCCGGCATGTGACGCCGGAGATGGTGGATGAAGTCTGCGCGGATCTGAAAATCGACGCCGGCCCGGCGTTTACGGACTTGCGAAGGCAGCCGGTGTTTCCCAGCCGCCCTCGTAAAGCATAGTCCGCATTACCGGTTGGTTTCGCCAGGCTGAGTGGTTGAAGCCGAAGCCATGGCGGCATCCGCACTATATACGGTAACTTCTACACGGCGATTCTTGGCGTTGGCGGTTCGGCCGCGGCCATCGTCAACCAGCTTGTCTTTCCCCATGCCGATCTCGTGGATTCGATACACGGGGATATCGTACTTCGAGACCAGGTACTGAACGACTTTGTCGGCGCGCCGTTTGCTCAACGCGTCGTTGTACGAGTCCGAGCCCGCGCGGTCCGTAAAGCCTTCCACGGCCACAAAATACCGCTTCCACTGGTCTTTACCCTGGGCTATTTTGTCGAGTTCCGCTTTCGCGTCGGGAGTGAGAATGTACTGGTTGAACCCGAAGGGAACGACCGCGTTCGAAGCCGGTTTGTAGTCATCCAGATTGGCCACCGTATTTCGCAATTCGGCCAGTCCGCTGTTGGCCTGGTCCGCCTTCGACCCGGCAGCATTCGCGGCGTTCATGGCGTCGCCGGCGCGCGCATCGGCCGCCCGGGCCGTCTCCCGCGTGGCACTGATGTCCTGTTGATTCTGCGCTACATCCTTGCGAGTCGCATCCAAAGTCTGACCCTGCTGGTTCGTCTGGCTGGCCACCTGATCCACCTTGCCCGAAACCGGATCGATCGTGTTCCGCACATACTTCTTTGTCGCGCAACCCGAACCCAGCAGCGCGCCGGCAGCGAGAAGCACGAGGGTAGCGTTTGTATTACGTAAAGTGATCAAAAGTACAACCTCCTGCCGAGGGTGGAGCAGTTGCTCTGCCACCGACCCCCCTCAAAAGGGCATGGGGAGTTAAATATTGTTAAGCGCGCGAGGCGCTACATTAGGAAGGCTGATGACTTGGGTTCCGAGCGCGAAGCAGGCGCGGTCCGTCGTGTTCCGGGCGATGGGCCTTCTGGCTATTCTGACCGCTGTGACCTATGTGGACTTCCGCCTTCATCTGAACGCGACCACGGCGGGCTTTACTTATGTGGTGGCGGCTCTACTGATCGCCAGCTTCGTGGGCACGGCCGAGGCGGTTGTGACTTCGTTCATCGCCGTGGCAGCCTTCAACTACTTTTTCATTCCGCCGATATTGACGTTTACGGTGGCGGACCCGCAGAACTGGGTCGCTCTGCTGGCGCTGCTCACCACCACTCTGGTGGGCAGCCGCCTGGCGGCGCGGGCCAGGGAGCAGACCAAGGATGCATTGGACCGCCGCCGTGAGATGGAGCTGCTGTACACACTGAGCCGGTCCATCCTGCTGTCGGAACCTGGAGAAGCGATGACGCGGCGGATCACGTACGAAGTGGCGCACATTTTCGAGTTTTCGTCGGTGGCTCTTTATGACGCACGGAAAAGCCAGACGTTTTTTGCGGGGCCGGAGGAACTGGGGCCAAGCGCGCCGGAGTTGGAGCACGTGATGCGCGAGGCCGCCGTGAGCGGCGCATCGGTAGCGGACGCTCCGGCCGGCATGCAGGTTTTCGCGGTGCGGCTGGGGGGGCACCCGATCGGAAGCCTGGCGGTGCGGCCGCTGAATGTTTCCGATACGGCCATTCGTTCTCTAACCAACCTTGTCGCCGTGACTCTCGAGAAGACGCTGGCGCAGGAAAGCGCCACGCAGATGGAGGCCGAGCGCCAAAGCGACAAACTGAAATCCACATTGATCGATGCCATCGCGCATGAATTCAAGACTCCGTTGACGTCCATCAAGGCGGCCGCTTCGATGCTGCTGACGAAGGGCGATTTGCCGGCGGTGCGCGTGCGGGAGCTGGGCACGATCATGGACGAAGAATCGGACCGGCTGGAACGCCTGGTGAGCGAGGCAATTCAGATGGCTCGGATTGAAGGCGGGAAATTGCAGATGAACCGCAGGGAAATCGAAGTGGGGGATGTGATTCAGACTGCGATTCAGGAAACCGGGGCGGCGCTGGACGGTCATGAAGTGCATGTGGAGAAGCCCGACGGCACGGTGAGGATTTTCGCCGATTCGGAAATGATCGACATGGCACTGCGGCAGTTGCTTCAGAATGCGGGGAAATATTCGCGCACGGGATCGCCCATTGAGATTCGGGCGGTAAAGGACGAGGCCGGAGCGCTGATCGAAGTGCAAGACCACGGTCCGGGAATTCCGGAATCCGAGCAAAGCCGGATCTTTGAGAAATACTACCGGTCGGCAAGCGCCGCGAGCAGCACGGCGGGGACAGGGATCGGATTGACCATTGTTCGCGAGATTGTGAAGGCGCATGGCGGAAGGATCTGGGTGGAGAGCCGGCCGGGAACAGGAGCGAGGTTTTCGATGTGGCTGCCGGAAGGCGCTTCGGGAGGGAATGTGAAATGAGTGCGGGACGGGTGCTGATTGTGGACGATGAACCGCAGATCCGCCGGGTTCTGCGAATGGCTTTGACCGATCATTCCTACGAGGTGGAGGACGCTCGCAGCGGTGAGGAGGCGATGGAAAAGATCTCCGGCGAGAAATTCGATCTGATTCTGCTGGACATGAATATGCCGGGAATGGGCGGGATTGCGACCTGCCGCGCGATGCGCGACAAGATTGATGCGGTGATCATCATGGTCACCGTGCGGAACACAGAGGTGGAGAAGGTAGCGTGCCTCGATGCCGGCGCCGACGACTACGTGACGAAGCCGTTTGGGATGCCGGAACTGCTGGCGCGCATGCGGGCCGCACTGCGCCGGGCGGTACCAAACCTGGAAAGTGCTCCCAAACTGGTAAAGATCGGGGATGCGGAACTGGACTTCGTCGCGAGAGCGGTGCGGAAAGACGGCGTGGAGCATCATCTGACGCCGAAGGAATTCGACCTCATGCACTACCTGTTGACGCATGCCAATCAGGCTGTTTCGCATCGGGAGCTACTGCAGAATATCTGGGGCCCGGATTATGGCGGCGAGGTGGAGTATCTGCGGGTCTTTATCAAGCAACTGAGGAAGAAGATTGAGCCGGAGCCGGCCAAGCCGCGATATTTATTGACGGAGCCGTGGTTTGGGTACCGGCTGCAACTGGAGTCCGCGACAGGCTCCTAATTTATGAAAGAATGAAGCATGGCAAATAGCAGCATGGAAATGCAGGAATCTCTCATGGTTGAGGCTGTCGGGCGCCTGTTTGCAGCGACAGTGACGCGGAGAAACTTTACGAGTATGGGGAGAGTCAGGCGCAGACTCTCGGAATCCGTGAAGAGGGGCTTTGAATTTCCGGTTTAACGGAAAGAGCAATTTTTCACCGGGTGGGCCAGTTTCTGTGAGGGCCTCGACGGCGTCGGTACTACCAATCATGAAGCGTCGTTCCATGGATTAAACACGACCACGCCGAGGTCACGAAAGTCATTCACGTTTCGCGTGACAAGCGTGAGGCCGTGTTCCAGCGCAGTCGCGGCAATCTGTCCATCCGCGGTATTGAGCGGCAGGCCAAGGCACTGGCGTTGGGCTTCCAGTCTTCCCCAGCGCTCCGCAATGGCATCCGTAACAGGCAAGCTACGACCCGCAAACTACTCTCTGACTTCCACCTCAAGCCACCGCTCCAGCTCCTTGCGCCGCTTGCCAGCGGCAAGCAGCTCGCACCCTTTGCGAATTTCCCCAAGCATAACGACGCTTATGAAAACAGAATGCTCCGCTACTGAATCGACCCATTGAACAACTCGTGCCTCGGGTTGGGGATTGCGAAATTCAGAAGGGATATTGGTGTCGAGTAGAAAACCGCTCACAGGTGAACTGGCTGCCCGGTGGACGGATTACGGCTTAAGTCTATGTCGTGGCCACGCAGGGGCGCAAACAATTCGGACAAGCGTTTTCTTTTCAAAACCTTCGCGCGGAGTCCTCCTGCGTGCGTTTGAAATCGTCAATGGCGATACAGCAGAACGTAAAATCGGCGCTGCTACCCTTCCTTCCCCACTCGTCCAGGCAGCGCTCGTAGTTGGGGCATGCCGCGCGGCGCGGCCGGTCAGAACATCGAAGGGGGAAGCTGGCGCTTCCGGTTTCGGTTGGGTCGGCGCCACAAGGCCCTTACCCTCCAGCTCCGCAGGAGTCATGATGCGGCCGGGTGTACCTCGTCAGTCGTCACGGGCGGGCAATTCAGGGCATACTTGCGCTGCCGTTGAAGCTTCCGGCCACTACGCGCCTTCTAAGTAAGTCGCCCGCAAAACGGAGTGCGCGGGCCGC
>Ga0182016_10006450_pt1 | contig 12316 bp, 11 predicted proteins | sample 712S2MmetaG_FD_120491 | JGI IMG/M metagenome (GOLD analysis project Ga0182016, IMG submission 120491) | Permafrost microbial communities from Stordalen Mire, Sweden - 712S2M metaG | ecosystem: Environmental > Terrestrial > Soil > Wetlands > Permafrost | place: Sweden: Stordalen | collected...
AAGATCCGGTCGGCGCTGCAGAAAGCGATCGAAGGCCCGGAAGCGCGCCTCCTCTGTACGATACCGATATCCCATCGATCGCCTAAGCGCTACGTGATCAGCCATGACTGGACCCAAAGAGCTTGCCCAGGGAGCAGGCTTGCGCAAAGCCAGAAGCGCATGCTCTGAGTCCGGTGCGCAAAGAGCGCGGACGAGCGGACCGATCGATCGGTCCCCATAGCGCTCGCCCAAGAGCGCGAACGGGTTGTTCTCGAGGCAACGCTGTTGCACCAGATACTCCAGGAATCGATGGATCTTGCACGCTCGATCGGCGATGACGATCGGGCGGAGCTGCGACGATCGCTCTCGGATCCAGGCTACGACTGCGGCCTCGGTAGGAAGACCCTCCGGATCTGTATGTTGGATAAATCGCTGGAAGGCACGAATCTCCATCGAGTACCACCGACGTGTCAGGGCTGTCCGTACGGAAAGCTGCCGCACGTAGCGCGCGATGAGGAGCGACTCGTCATCAGGCCATGCGTTCATGGCGCACCTCCCCATGGCTCGGCACCGGCAAGGCAACGGCCCTCAAGTCCTCGGTCTGCAGCTTGAGGTAGGCGGAGGTCGAGCGTGGAGATCGATGCCCAAGAATGTCGGCAATCGCCTTCACCGGAACGCGTGCGCGAAGCAGGCTGAGGGCTCGCGCATGACGAAAGATATGCGGTCCTTGCTTGCCACTGGTCCGAATCCCGGCCTTCTCCATGCGTTCGGCGACGATCGGCTGAATGCCGTGATGGACGCTCAGTCCCCTGAATGGCGCGCGCATCCGAATGAACAGGGCGCGGCTCGCGCCGCGCGGGCGGCCGTGGCGCAGATACCCGAACACCGCATCAGCCACCTCCGGCATCAGTGGCAGGATCGACAAAGCGCGCGTCTTGGTATGCGTCACAGTCAGTGTCTCTGCGCGCCAGTTAAAGTCCTCAAGGCGTAATGCACTGACCTCGCCGGCACGAAGCCCGTAGGTCGCTAACAGGGTCAAAATGGCGTAGTCGCGGTAACCCTTAGCGGATCGATCGCGGCGTGCTGCGGATAGAACCGCGTCAATCTGCTCGGGTGCCAGGACAGAGGGAATCGACTCGTACTGATAGAGGGTTGGTGAAACGATGCGTGAAGAAAGATCCTCCAGCGCACGCCCGCTCAGATGCAGGAAGGACATAAAATGCGCCACGCGCTTGGTCAGGGTCTTAGCGGTCGTGCGTCGCAGTCTGGGCGCGGATGTCTGCAGGTAGGCATCGACCTCCCGCAGGCCCACGGCTCCTTGCTCGGCCCCGGCCGCACCCTCCCGGCGCCAGATAAGAAATCGTGCGGCCTCATACAACAGGCCATGAATCGTGCCCGGCGCGAAGTCGGTTGAGGTACCGAGCTGCTCCCGATACTCCTGCAATATGGCGCGATCGAGCGCTTCCCCAACCGTCGCTGGCGCAGGTCGTCTGGGCCATCCGGATACCGTCATCTGCAGGAAGTACTGGATGCCGCCCACGCGATGCGCGCGCCATCCGCTCACCGACGGGGGAAGTCGACGATGGGCTCGTCGATACCGCCTCAGGCGCGTATGAACGTAGGCTGCGACATGCGAGGTGTCTACGCCATCAAGTGCGACGCCCTGCCTATCCAAGTAACGCAGAAACTCGCGCACCGATCCGACGTAGTTATGGATGGTGTGTCGAGAGTACCCATCGGCCTTCAGGCGCTCCTGAAACTCGGCCAATCCAATCAATCCCAGACATGTATGCGTAATCATAGGTTGCTCCTGAGTGACAGAACACACTCAGGATGAACCTGAAAATAATGTGAGCCAAAATCCGAGTAAGTGGCTGCAGAACCAGCGCTACAGCCGCTTGCTCGCCATTACCCGGAACTGCCGATTACGCGAGTTATGGCGAGCTGCTGATAACTCACGGATGTTGCGAATTCGGCGCGTGGTGATCAGGCGCTGGTTCCGACTCTGGTAGTGAATGCCACCTGCGAGGGAGGACTCCTGCAGTTATGTGGCGACGCCAGTTATGTGGAGTAAGGGTTTCTGTAGCCGCAAAAGCCTTTGCGTAGAGGTCCATTTATCCACATAACTGAGCGTATAGGTAACTCCGGTTTCATTCATGATCCGGAGGTTCTCATGTCCGCGCTCAGACAAGTCTTTCCTCGCGTCCATTATCGATACGACGGGTGCCGCTACGCCGATGATCTCGAGCACTTTGCTGCGTGGTTGTGCGAGCGTGCGTATCGCAATAAGCCTTCTCGGACGCATCTGTACAACGTCCAGCAAGTTCTGTTATCCCTGGCAATGCCATCGGGTTCCAAGCTGAGGCTTGCCAAGCTCGCTGCGGCGTTTCGCCACCGAAGCAAAGCTCGGCTTAGATATCAACATTCGTTCACGGTATTTGCCCGTTATCTGCGGTCCTCTGGCCAACTGATAGAGCCGCTACCAAAGGTCGATCGCTTCCAAGGTCTTCGGCGTGAGTTCTGTGGCCGCCTGGCCCATCGCCGCGGTCTGCGGCCGTCGACTGTTGGCGGATACGACTACTGGATTGCGGATTTTCTCCGCCGATCCCTGGGACGCCGCAAGCCGCTGCAATCGCTAACGACTGCGATGTTTGAGTCCTACGTCAAAGTGCGTCAGCCCGCGCTCGCGGCCTGTACATTGAGGACTGCGATCCAATGCATCCGGGTTTTTCTCCAGTTCTGCTTCGATCGCGGATTGCTTAGAGAACGCGTGGACCTAATCGATCGGCCTTTGGGACTAAGGGACGATAAACCGCCGCGCGCGTTGGCGTGGCCGATAATTCAACGCTTTCTGAGGTCGATCGACCGCAGCGATTGGGTCGGGCGCCGCGACCATCTTATCCTGCATCTCATGGCGTACTACGGCTTACGCCCCGGGGAGGTGGGCCTATTGACCCTGGATGCCATCGACTGGGCTCGCGGTACGCTGACGATCAACCAGGAAAAGACCCTATCTACCCTGATTATGCCGATCGACGCGCGAACGATGCGCCTCCTGCGCTCATTTATAGAAAGGGACCGACCAGCGACCAAGTTGCCGTGGCTGATTACCAAAGCCAAAGCGCCGGAGGGCCGGATGAGCAAGTTCGCCATGAGCTTCGTGTTTAAGACGCGCGCCAGGTGCAGCGGATTGCCCATCACCCATTGCTCCTCTTACGCGTTGCGCCACTCCTTTGCCATGAGGTTGTTTGGTCGCGGCGTTGGGATCAAAGCTATCGGCGACCTCATGGGACACAACAGCCTCATCAGTACCGGGGTCTACCTGCGGCTTCAGACAGACGTCCTTCGTGACGTAGCGCTGCCAGTGCCCGGTGGCCGTATTGAGACAGGAGGTGCCTTATGACCGGCTCCGCATTGCCGATAAAATACCGAACCGCGCTTGATACTCATCTGAGCCACTATCGCGCTCTCGGATATCGCTACCGGGGCCACGCCTGCGTCCTCTCATGCCTCGGCAGACACCTCGACAACATTGGCGCGAAAGACCTCGACGCCGCCGGCTACGATAGTTGGTGCCGCTCGATGGCCGACAATAATCCAAACTCCCGGCGTAAAGCACAGCAGATTGTCCGGCGGTTCTGTCTCTTTCGTGCGCGAACGGAACCCAAGTTCTTCGTCCCGTGCCCGTTTTCCATGACCAAGCAGCAACCCTACGTCCGCCCCGTTATTGTGACACCGGAGCAGGTGGCCCGCATGCTGGCGGTGACCGATACCGTGCGGGATCGGTGTGGCCCGCCGATCAAGGCGGCCGTGAACCGCATGGCTGTCGTGTTGCTTTACACGGCGGGGCTTCGGATGGGCGAACTGCTCCGCCTTGAGGTGACCGACGTTGAAGACCACACCCGGGTCCTTCGGATACGCGAGTCGAAGTTTCATAAGTCGCGACTCGTGCCGTTGTCACCGTCCGCGCAGCTCGAGGTTCAGCGCTATCTTCGAGCACGTAGTCGCTTTTGCCCGGAGCAAGCAGACCGGGGTCCCTTGCTCTGCAATAGAAAGGCCGGGCATCTTCGTGGCTACAGTCCGCCCGGCATATCTTCTCTGATTCGACGTCTCTTCGATAGCGCCAACGTGCGTGACGCCGAAGGTCGTCGCCCACGATTTCACGACTTACGCCATAGTTCCGGCAACCGGATAATTCCGGCAACTGACGGGCGATGTGCGTATTTCCCGGAGGATCACGCGATCTGCGATGCGTTGATGGCGGCATAATCAGAGGCCTTTGAGGAAGGCCAAGACACGATCGCTGGGGCGATAGCGAGTGGCGCGGGCCTGTGCTGCCGTAGTTTTCGCCAAGGCTTGCTCTTTCATCTGCATGTCGGCCTGCAGATAGATGGATGTTGTCTCTACGTTTTCGTGGCCGAGCCAGAGTGCGATGACGGCGCGATCAGCGCCGTGGTGAAGTAGGTTCATCGCGAGCGAATGCCTCAAGGAATGGAATGTGACACGTTTTTTGACCAGCGTGGAGCAATGACGACGAGCAACGGTCAAATGCTTGTTGAGCAGGTATTCCAGTCCGTCGTGACCGAGCGGTTGGCCGCGGGTGGTGGGAAAGACCGGATCGGAAGGCTGCCCGTGCCGTTCTCGTAGCCAACCACGCAGGACCGCGACGGTCTCTCTGCGAAGCGGGGTACATCGGGTCTTGCGTCCTTTGCCCAAGCACTGCACGTGGGCGCCGGCACCCAACACGATATTTTCGCAACGCAGGCCAATGACTTCTGCCGCGCGCAGTCCGGTCTGCACGGCCAGCAGCAACAGGGCTCGGTCACGCCGTCCGTTCCAGGCGTTGAGGTCCGGCACCGCTAGCAGAGCGTCTATTTCGACAGGTGTAAGGAAGCATATCGGTCGGCGCACGTAGCGTTTGCTGGGCATGGCGAGAACGCGCTGCGCCACGGCGCTGTATTCCGGTGCGTGCAATGCAACGTAACGGAAGAACGAATGGATGGCGGCCAGACGCACATTGCGACTGCGGGCGCTGTTGTCGCGTTTTTGCTCCAGGTGATCGAGGAACGTGCCGACGAACGCCGTATCCAAATCCGGCAGCGTCAACTGCGAGGGTGCCTTGCGAAGCCGTTGCTGCGCGTACTGTATCAACAGACGAAAGGTATCGCGGTAGCTCGCGATGGTGTGGGGGCTCGCCTGCCGCTGTCGCATCAGTCGATCCATAAAGAATGACTCCAACAGAGCGGGAAACGGGTTGGCCGCTTTCATGGACGGCTCCTGCGCTCGGATCGCTCCACCCGTTGCAGCACCTGACGCAGCAGCTGCGGAGTCGCCGTCAAATACCACTGCGTATCCGTGATATGGGCGTGTCCCAAATACGTGGAGAGCTCCGGCAGATGACGCTCGACATCGACGCCGCGCCGATGCCACCGGGTCAGCGTGGTAATGGCCAGGCGATGACGCAGATCGTGGATGCGAGGTCCGCGGGAATCGCCGGCGTTGCGTAGACCGATCTGGCGAGACAATCGGACGAACGTCCAACGCACGATGTCATCCCGCAGGCGCCTGCCCTGATCCGAGAGGAAGAAGCTCGGGCTGCCAGGGTGAGGACACAATCGGTCTCGCTGCCTCGCGTAGCGTTGCAACACGCGTTGCGTGGACGGGTGCACCGGGATATAGCGCGACTTACCAAACTTTGTGTCACGTATCGTCAACACGCCGCCCACGAGATCGACGTCGTCACGATCGAGACGCAGCGGCTCGCTAGTACGCAGACCGGCGGTGGCATATAAGCCAAAAAGTGTGGTGTAGGTGTGAGGACGCAACCCCACCATGGACGGCAGCTGCCGCGCCGCCTTGAGTAAATGCCTGATCTCCTGGTCGCGATAAATATACGGCGACACTCGGCGGTAAGGATAGGGAAACAGATCCGGCGGCGGCACTCGGGTGCGCGGGTCGTGGCAGATGCAGTACTCGGCGAAGCGGCGCACCACGCCTAGGCGCATTGCCCACCATGATTGCCGCGCACAGGCAGGCTGAGTCGCCCACTTCAACGCCAGATCGGTCGTGATGTAGGCAGCACCGGCGTGCTCTGCGAACTCGACGAACTGCTGCAGCAGTAGCCCTTTATCACGCAGCTTGTACCCCAGTGCACGACGTACCGCCAGGTACTCATCAAGAGCGATTTGTAGCTTGCTCATAACGCACCTCCCATCCAGGGAAGGGCGATGCGGCGCAATGCGTCGATATCCACTTTGGCGTAGATCTGCGTCGTCGTCGGCTGAGCGTGACGAAGCAGTTGACCGATCTCACCGAGCGAGGCGCCCCTGCGCAGCATATTGGTTGCGAGCGAATGCCGAAGCAGATGCGCCCCTTTAAAGTCGGGGTTCAATCCGGCACGCTTCAGTCCGCGACGAACGACGCAGCAAATGGCGCTGAGGCGAAGGCCGTGCCGCGGTGCTTTCATGCGGATAAAGAACTTGCGAGTCGAACACGCAGGACGAACGTGACGCAGATAGTGGGCCAGTGCCGCACCCACATCCTTAGGCAACGGCAATCTGTCCAATCGCTGACCTTTGCCGCGCACAACGATCTCGCCGCGTTCCCAGTCCGGGTCATCCAGTGTCATAGCCAGCACTTCGCCACCGCGCAAACCGAGTCGAGCTAAGAGAAGCAAGATCGCGTAATCACGCTGGCCGGACGGCGTGCTGCGATCGCAGCACCGCAGAAGTCGCTCGACCTGGTCGGGCGGGAGCGACTTTGGCAAATGTGACAACCGCCAGTTAGCGACGCCCAGCACACCGGTGAGAAGATCGGTCTTGATGGCTCCACGCTGGAACAGAAATCGCAGAAAAGAGCGCAGCGCTGTGACCATGAGCTTGGCGTAGTTGCGACTGCCCCGCGGCACTTGCCGAAGAATAAAACGATGCAGGTCCCGTGGGCGCAGATCCTCAAGGCGCAGTGCCTGGTTCCCAAACCGTTCGGTCAGAAATCTGTGCACGATGGGCAAATAACTGCTCAACGTCGCGAGAGCCAAGCCACGCTGCGAACTTAAGAATCTCTCATAGTCTTGCGTGAGCTGACCCAAAACGGTCCTGTCTATTTTTTGCGGTAACGCCGCAATGACTCCGAGACCGCGTAACAACTTGAGCAACTGCTGCCCGGTCCACACATCGCCGCGCCTAATCGAGTGGCGATGCTGGGCGTAAAATTGTTTGAGCTTCCCCTCGTCCAGTTGTGCGAGCGGCAATCTGCGCCGCTTGAGCCAGTGGCTGAGATCCGCTACCAGCAAACATTTGCTTGTTACCGTGTTCCGGGCGTAACCCTCGTCGGCGAGAAACTTCGCAAAGCAATCAATATGGGATGCGATTGGCCCAACGCAGACGCGTTGGGTTGGCGCGGCTAACGCACCCTTGCGATCGATCGTCATCGTTCGTCTCCTCAAAGCTGGGGGAAAAGCCCCAGCGGGAGACGAGAGCCGAACGTGACGGTAACATCGAGACCGGAATCGACACTACGCCCTCGCGCCCAACCTACTTCTGGACGGCATTAGCCATTTTGTGACGGTTCTCTCGGTACCGCCCCGGTGCTTTTGGCCTTCCTCACAGGCCTCTGAGTAGGCCGCCATCAACGCATCGCAGATCACGTGAACCTCCGGGAAACACGCACATCGCCCGTCAGTTGCCGGAATTATCCGGTTGCCGGAACTATGGCGTTAATTCCGCCGGCGGAATTATAGGCACTGCTTTGCCACGCACCTGCTTCACTCGGGAACCGATATCAGGACCATTCAGTCGTTGCTAGGCCATTCGAGCTTGGAAACTACAATGATCTATACCCATGTAGGCGCCGTGCATCAGGGATTGCGCAGTCCTCTCGACCTACTGCCGGTCTGAGTCCCGGCTTAGCATCGCCCCGCTGTGCCGGTATAGTAAGGAACCGAGCGGCCGGGGTTTTGATCCGCTGGAGTGAGATCGCTCGGAGGGACTCTGTAGAAGGCAACTCAATGCGCCTGGCGTAGCGCGCCCGGGCATGACTAGGGCCCAGGAGCCGCGCGTCGACGGGGACTATCCGTAAAATGGCCGAGAATGGCCAAGTTTGGCGTCATCCAGACAGGCAACATATGGCCCCGAGGAGCCAACCTCAATCGACAGCTTTTGGTCTCGGAAATCGTGTCGACGCCAAGTGAAAGGTCACAACATCATCGTTGAGGTGGATCAGTCTGCCTGCCGCTTTTTTAGGTACTCATTCAGCGTGTGAGTAAGCGACACAAAATCCGAAGGAATCATCAGAACCGTCGTACTGTTATTTTCTGCGCCAACCTCCGAGATCATCTGCATCCGCCTTAGTTCTAAGGCAGCCGGGTTCGCCATTATCTGCGCCGCGGCGGCCGACAACTTCACGGAAGCCTCTAACTCTGCCTCAGCTTTGATAATTCGTGCCCGCTTCTCGCGGATCGCCTCCGCCTGCATTGCCATGACCTGTTGCATGGCGACCGGCAACTCAACGTCCTTCATTTCAAATCGCTGAACTTCAAGTCCCCACGCTGTGGTCGAACTGGCGATGTTTTCGCAAAGCAGAGTATTGATCTTGTTGCGTTCCTGGAGGACTTCGTCCAAGTCATGCTGTCCGATAATGTTTCGCAGGCCGGTCAATGCCAACTGATACACAGCTGCAGGGGCATCCGCGACTTCTATGACCGATTTTGCAGCGTCCACCGTCCTATACCACAGTACTGCGTTAACTTTGATCGTTACGCTGTCACGCGTGATGGTCTCTTGCTGCTCAGCTGAGACAGTACGTGTCCGAATATCGACGGTAACGGAGCGCTCAATATTTAGAGGAATGATCCAATATAAACCCGGACCGCGGAGACCAACATACCGTCCTAGGCGGAAGACCACTCCGCGCTGATACTCCTGGGCAACCCGAAGGCCGGACAGCAACAAAAAGATCACGACGGCAACAGCTATTAACATAGTCGCACCCAGCTATTTTTCGAACAATTGCGAACCTATTCCTGTGTCGGCTCGGCAAGCCTACCGGAATCCGCGAAAGGCCGCCTGGGCGCGAGCATTTTGACGGAGCAAATGAAGTAATTATGGCTGAGCAGTCGAGAATCCGGCTTTCCCCGACCGTAGCCAAAAATGGCGCGGCTTGCCGAGAGAACTTGAACGCTGTTTTAGCCCTTCGTGGTGCGGCGGAGTCGCGCAATATTAGTTCGGCGAAATTGAGACTCGCGCGGGAGCCGATACCGCCGACTGGCTGCTCTTCGGACCAACTCCTGTGCACCATTCACCGGGACCTTTCGATAAGACCTTTTGGTGATTTACTGAGGCAATTCCGATGTCGAAGCCGCGTTTCAGCACTACGCGAATGCTGTCGAATGCGGTTAATGTTGAGCACTGGCCTGTCGCGGCCGCGACAATGCTCTCGCCCGTTGCGTTCTCATCGCTTGGCCAATTCACCATGCGAGTCGTAATGGTAAGAACGTGCGACGAATGACCATTCGTGGTGAACGTTCCGTCATTAATCCCCGCCGCCACAACGCCAGGCAAGCTCTGTACGGCGGCCTGCGCTCGCTCGAGCGGCCTCAGGTCGATGCCTGCGCCTACGCGCTGTACAAGCCGAAAGCCGATTAGAAAGATCGCCACGACAATTGCCGCAAACACCCCAATGTGCGCGAGTGCGATTGGGGCTTGAACAGCGGTGCGCGGGCTCACGGCTCTTACGACGACCGATCGGCTTACTAGATCGTGCAGTAACCGGCGGCTTGGCCGATTAAACAGCAATAGGTACGTATCTCCGAGGATGCCAATAACAAGAATCGTTCCAAGCGCGACTCCAGCCAAAACCCCGACCCAATAAGGAGCGTTATGCAGGTCCAGAAACAATCCATTGCAAAAAAACGGGACAGCGAAGACCAGGTACCGCACCGCCGACCGTCCCAGAGAAAGAAGTTCACCGGAGAGGGCTTGGACTCGGATTTTCAGCAGCCGCATGCCAATTGTCTGACCACCCAATAGGATGCTATTCGCAGGAACCAGGTACGCACCTGCGATGAAGACACCGATCAGTCGGCCCCACTGACCTACCCCGAACAGCCAGTTGCCGAGTGCCGCCCCTACAGCCGCGCCAATGCAACCCAGTAGGACGGTGTCAATGGCAAACGCCGCTACGCGACGCCAGAAACCCACGAACTGGACGCTAGCGGGCGCCGCGACTTGAAGCTCGGACTGCGGTGAAATGTCTGTGGACATATTCTCTTCCTTCCCTGTGAAGACCTATGTGACTGGCATGCCGACAGACGCTATTGTTGAACTGCCATCGCGAAGAGCGCAATCTTTCTCTATTGTGGCCGAGAATGGAACTGTTTCTGGTATGACGGCAAACATGAAAGTAGAGGTGTAATGTGACCTGGAGACTATGGCGCGAAGGTACCCAGCGCTAATCATTGGAGTCTAATTGTGAGAACACCATGGAGGGTTTTTTCATGTGGGAGCGGCGGCGTAATCGCCGGTTGCTTGCATGTTGCACTCCTATTCGCTCTGCCCATTTCTGCGGCGGACCAGCTGGATTCCACAAATTCCCAGGCTGAGCAGAATGCACCGGCGGCTCAACCGGATCTTGAGCAAGCATGTCCGCACATAACAGAAAAGCTCAGAGCTGCTGAAGACGCCAGGCGCCAGCGGCAACCAAACATTGAGAAGGTCACGCGACCTGCACTTCAGCGCGAGCTCGTCCTAATGGCGGATGCTGATCAGGATGTTCGGTTGAGGTGGAATCCCGCCGACCCGATGCCCCAGGAGGTGGCAGCGGTCGACATGCACAATCTCGTGCGGCTCAAACAGATACTGCACCAGGACGGATTCCCGACCGCCGCCATGGTGGGGTACAACGGAGTAGCCGCTGCGTGGCTGCTGCTGCAGCACGTGCCGGATGCAACAAACCTTCGACCCCGTTGGTTGCCGGTTGTCGCCGCCAGAGCTAGATCAGGAGAACTTTCTGAGAGTGATCTAGCCCTATTGACTGACAGAGCACTAGTGTCAAGCGGCAAGCCTCAGCGCTACGGATCACAAGCCTACTTCAAAGACGGAGAACTCGTAGTTCGGCCCATCGAGAACCCTGAGACGTTAGACCAAAGACGAAAATCCCTCGGCATGATTCCGGAGGCCGACTATTTGTGCCTCCTTCGCTTTAATTCGCCTGGTCAGACGGTAACGAGTTCGAGCAGGTAAACTCTTGACGGAGATGCCAGGGCCCCTATTGTGGCCGATCATGGGAGTGTTTATCGCGGCGCTTATCAGCCCTGGGCAAGCATCCAACGCTGGCTCGCCGCAACGTAGCGTCCGAACGGCGTCCCGCGCAGTGGCCTTAGCACTTGGAAGAGCCACAATGGGCTGTGCGACCAGTGCGGCGTCGATTGGCATTTCAATGAAGCCGACCTTCCAAGGAAAACGAGATCCAAATCACGCTGCGGGATCCACGAGTGCTATATGCATCACACGTAGCGACTGGGGCTGACCCTACAATCGACTGCAATCTTCCGTTGTATTGGTGGCAGCCGCTATGTCGACGATGACTGCCGCTCTGAACCTTGCGCCGCTTGATCGCCTAGCAAGTACTTATGCCCAGCGCGTAATCGTCGCCCTGCCACTGATGTGGGCGCAGCGGATTTCGTTCCACAATGCCAACGGAGATATCTGCTGGCAATCTGGCGGGGTGTGGACACCATCGGACCGCGAAGCTGTTCGACTGGCCCTGGAGCGATTCGTAGGGCAAACCGCGCCTATGCGTGCGGACCTCGCCATCTCGGCTCAGCAGACTGCAGTGCTGCTGCGCTCCTCAGATCAGAGTAACTCATTTCGCGGATTCATCATGTTGGTCGTGGACAACCATCGTCTGCGCGGCAAGGGGCAGTCAATCAACGATCTGCCGGTTCCGGTACAGCGCGCGGCGCATGACTGGGGCACGCGTCTGGCCGCCGTCCCTACCGTCCTGCCCGCTCCTGAAGTCGGGGGACCGCCGATTCTGGCCTCCCAGGTCGATCGCCTTCTATCCTTTGGTCCAGCCGTTGGCGAGCCACAGGTCGACGAGCTGTTCGCGCGGCTGCGCGCCTTTCCGCTGGCACTAGTTGCCCAGGCGCTCACGCCACTGCAGTCAGGCACGCGCATTCGTCGCTATGAGATCTACTTGCGAGAAGCAAGCGATGTACCCAGCGGCGAGGCGCCGCTCACGCTGATGCGCGAGGCAGAAGAGCAGCGGCTAGGCTCGGTACTGGACCGGCGCGTGAGCGGGGCTCTTATCGTGTGGCTTTCCGAACGCAACCAGATATTCG
>Ga0182016_10006453_pt1 | contig 12308 bp, 11 predicted proteins | sample 712S2MmetaG_FD_120491 | JGI IMG/M metagenome (GOLD analysis project Ga0182016, IMG submission 120491) | Permafrost microbial communities from Stordalen Mire, Sweden - 712S2M metaG | ecosystem: Environmental > Terrestrial > Soil > Wetlands > Permafrost | place: Sweden: Stordalen | collected...
CATCGACCTTGCCGTATTGGCCGGTCTGGACGACAAGAAGGCGCTGCACGGGTACAAGGTGGTCCACTTCGAGCCGTTCGACCCGGTCGGCAAGCGAACCGAGGCGACAGTCAAAGGCACCGACGGGAAGAGCTTCAAGGTGACCAAGGGCGCGCCGCAGGTGATCTTGGCGCTCGCCGGTGATTCCCGGCACGTGAAGCCTACCGTCGACAAGGCGGTGGACGAATTCGCAAAACGAGGTTTTCGCTCGCTGGGCGTGGCCCGGGCCGAGGGCGAGGGTGCCTGGCAGTTCCTCGGGGTGTTGCCCCTCTTTGACCCGCCTCGAAAAGACGCCAAAGCGACCATCGCCACTGCCGAGCAGATGGGTGTCAAGGTGAAAATGGTCACCGGCGACGCCATCGCCATCGCCGAGGAGACGGCCAAGACCCTCGGGATGGGGACTGGGATCCTCGACGCCGCCAGTCTCGGCGATGTGAAGAAGAAGGCCACGGCGGCCGAGGCCAAGTCCATCGAGCAGGCCGACGGCTTCGCCCAGGTGTTCCCCGAGCACAAGTTCCACATCGTCGACGTCCTCCAGCAACGGGGCCACATCGTCGCCATGACCGGCGACGGGGTGAACGACGCCCCGGCACTCAAGAAGGCCGACTGCGGCATCGCCGTGTCGGGGGCCACCGACGCGGCGCGCGCTGCTGCCTCCATCGTACTCATGAGCGCCGGGTTGTCGGTGATCATCGACGCCATCAAGGAGAGCCGCCGGATCATCCAGCGGATGAACAGCTACGCCATCTATCGCATCTCCGAGACGCTCCGCGTCCTGGTATTCGTGACCGCGGCAATCTTGATCTTCAACTTCTTCCCGGTCACGGCCATCATGATCGTGATCCTGGCGTTGCTGAACGACGGGGCGATCCTGTCGATCGCCTATGACAACGTGCACTACAAACAACAGCCCGAGGCCTGGAATATGCGCTTGGTCCTCGGGATGGCCACGGTGCTCGGAATTGTCGGCCCCATCGCCGCGTTTGGCCTGTTCTATCTGGGCGACCGCGTCTTCCACCTCGACCGGTCCCATCTCCAGACCCTCATGTACCTGATGCTTTCGGTGGGCGGATCGCTGACCATCTTCCTCACCCGGACCCGCGGCCCGTTCTGGTCCATACCTCCCAAGCGGATCCTCTTCCTCGCTGTGCTCGGCGCCGAGGCCGTCGCCACCCTGCTGGCGGGGCTCGGGATCTTCATGACGGCTCTCGGCTGGGGTTGGGTGGCCTTCGTCTGGGGCTATGCGCTGGTGTGGTTCCTCGTGACCGACCGGGTGAAGCTCCTCGGGTACCGGATCCTCGATCCCGTGAAGAAAGAGGACGCTGTGCAGGCAGGTGCGACGGAACCCGGTCCGTCTGCTGGTCACGCACAACCAGCGACTGCCACGTCGGAGGTATCCCCGTTCCATACCGAAACCGATCACGACGACCCCGTCTACCACGACAACAGCGACTGCCCCTACGGACGAGAGATCAAGAACAACGGTAACGACGAGCCGGGCGAGGATGGCCGCCGACGGTGTGACTGGTGCACCGAGCACGCGGATCGCCCGGTGGCCCAACACGCAGAAACGGCAAAACCATGAGAGAGGCGCTATGAAGCTCAAAAGAGACATCATGGAGGAGCTGGTGGTCCGCTCGGGAGAGTCGGCTGGGCTCGACGACCGGAGCACCGAAGCGACGACGGTCGACTGGATGGCCGACGACAAGAAGAAGCACAAGAAGGTGGCCGAGGAGGACCTCCGGACCTTTGTCGACGAATTGACGGCAGCCCAGCAATTGTTCTGGGCCAACGATACCCATGCGTTGTTGATCGTCCTCCAGGCCATGGATGCTGCCGGCAAGGATGGGACCATCAGGCATGTGATGTCGGGCGTCAACCCGCAGGGTTGCAAGGTCGAGGCCTTCAAGGAACCCTCGGGCGAGGAGCTCAACCACGACTTCCTGTGGCGCAGTTCCAAGGTACTCCCCGAACGTGGACGGATCGGGATTTTCAACCGCTCTTACTACGAGGAGGTCCTGGTAGTCCGGGTCCACCCCAAGCTTCTGGACCGAGGAAAGCCCATCCCGGCTTCGCCTGACGGGCCGTCGGCGAACGTGTGGAACGATCGTTACGAGGACATCAACGCCTTCGAGCGCCATCTCCATCGCAACGGCACCCGGATCGTAAAGATCTTCCTGCATGTCTCTCGTGAGGAGCAGAAGAAGCGATTCCTCGAGCGACTCGACGACCCCGACAAGATCTGGAAATTGTCGGCCAACGATCTTGCTGAACGCAAGCACTGGTATGAATACCGGGCTGCTTACGAAGAGGCGCTGAGCGCCACATCGACCCCGTGGGCGCCGTGGTACGTGGTGCCGGCCGACCACAAATACGCCTTAAGGGCTCTGGTCGGCGGAATTGTCGTCAATGTCATCGACGAAATGGCTTTGGAACCACCTCAGGTCGGCTCGGGCGATCTGGCTGCCTTGGCCGCGGCCAAGGACGAGTTGCTTGCCGAGTGACGGTGAGTGTCGTCGCGTCGGACCATATCGTCGCCCCAACAACCTATAGCCAGTACTTCTCAATCAGAGGGCAACGCGATGAAAGCACTCGTATACCGACCGAAACCGAAACTTTCGAACCTCCTCGACACAAGGCATCGACGCCCCACAGGTGGTCGATCTACGGCGGATCCTCACCAACGCCGGCTACGGCAATGCCGCTGAGCACACCGGGACTGGCCAACCTGGGCGGACGGAGCCGGAACAATGAGCCAGGCGGACGGGTAGTCACACGAGAACGACTGGGCGCAGAAGCCTTTCGATCAGGGTGACAAGGCACTCGACGAGTTCGGACGGGTCAGTCCGAGCTGCCTCGAAGATGTTGAAGGGGACCCCTTACGCGATCCTGGTCCATGGGTCGACAAGCGTGAGCAGGAAGCGACAGGTGCCAAGCTGTGTGATCCCGAGGATCTAGTCGACGACGCGGCCGACTTCACCGTAGGACCCGTCGCCCCAGCTCGCGTCAATTCCGACAATGTATCGCTGCTTTGGCGCCGTTTTTCCTTCGTTGTGTCTGGTGGTGCGTCGAGTGTCCAGGTCAACTCACTTGCGGGTACCGCCCCACAGTAGGTCCCTCCCTACTGGTAGGGAACAGGGTGGTCCCCACCCAGCTCGGCGAAGCGTTCGTTCAGGGCCTGTGCGATCACTTCGCGGTCATGGGGACTCGGCTCGAGGGCGCCGTAGACGGTGGCCTCCAGTTCGAACTCCGTGCTCATGCCACCCAACTCGAAATAGCGCAGGAACAGATCGTCGTGCGAGAGTCGGGCATCCTGGCGGTACCGGTCGAGAAGGTCGACTGAGCTATAGCCCATCATGGCTCCCCATCAGCCCGTAATCGATACCAGGCTGAGGTTGTAGCGCTGAGGTCATGACATCTTCTGCCCTTTCGCGCAGCGGCCGGTTCGTCCGTTGTGAGAATTCGCGAAGCCGCGTGTAAGCGAGATCCTCGCCGATGGTCTCGCGTTCCATGATCACGCCCTGAGCCAGGCTGATTACGTGACGGTTCCGTTTCGCCGTGCCGAGTCGGCTTGCCAACTGGCTGTCTGTCACGTCCATTCCAGCATCGGTGAGGATGGCGGAAGCCTCGGTGGCGAACGTTGCCGCCAGTTCCTGGTCCTTCGTCGCGAAGGCGGCGACGGTGCGGGAGTAGATGTTGAGGGCACCGACTGGTCGGTCCTTTGTCAATAGAGGTGATGACAGAATGGCGTTGATCCCGAGAGCGTGGGCTCTCGGCGTAAAGGCGGGCCAGCGGGTCTCGGTGTCCAAGGACTCGGCGTGGAACCACCGTCCCTCGACCGAGGCATCCACGCAGGGTCCCTCCCCGGTCGAGTACTGATTGGCATCCATATCTGAGACGGTTTGATTGCTGGCCGCCACCGTTGTGAGGCGACCGTGGCGTCGGAGCGTCACGCTGGCGCCGTCGGCGGCACCAACCGTTGCCGTAGCGAGCTTCACGACGAGGCGCAGCGCACCGTCGACCACGCCGCGGTCTGTCGAGCTGGCAACGATCCTTTCGGAGTTGGAGCGCGGAAACGTGGGTTCATTCCGCACAGGCATTTCGGGAGGGCCACCCAACTGCTGCGGGCCCAGGCGGTCAGCGATCGGTAGGCGGAGCTCCTGGCGTACGAGTCTACTTAGCCATGCGGCATCAATGGTTCGCTCGGCCATGGTGGAGGACGACCGCATCGTGAGCTCACCCCCCGAGGTGACCACGCGGGTGGCCGCTTGGGTGATCACCCGAAGGCCGGCAGGGTCCATGAGATCTATCGCGGTCAGGTCCAACACGACAGAGTGGTAGCCGCTGACAATTACCGCATCGAGGAGAGCGGCGAACTCAGAAACGGTGTGGTGGTCCACCTTGCCATGGACACCGAGTACCGCTTGGTCCTGGACGAAGCCGAGGGTGACCGTCAGCCCTCCGGAAGAACGGTTCACTGCGTTCACTTGAGACTCCCGTGCGGCAGCCACTGATTTCGAGCAGATCCCAGTGGATGCCGTGGTGTATCAGGATCAGCCCCCCCGGCAATCTTGGACCAAAGAGGGAGCCGTTCGCGCACAGAGGGACTCTGTCCGAGCGGCAGTAGGACACCCGTCACGTTGCCTCCGAGAGAGCGGCGGGGGACGCTGGCCACCCGCTTACGCCCTCGCTGCCGAAGGTGTCCCCGACGCTACTCTCGATCAGCGGGTTCGGCACGACGCCCCCCGATCGACCTGGCGGCGGCGGCCGCCCATCGACACTGCGGCCGAGGATCCATCCACCTCCGCCGACGCACAGCCCGCACCGGCCCTGGAGACAAAATCGACACATCCCGTAGGAGTACCGCCGATGATGTAGGGAGATTTCGGGCGAAACCCAAGATGATGGCGAGAGCGACCAGGGTCTCGAGAACGGCCACGAGGTAGGCGAAGAACGTCGGTCGGGGCATTTGGAGATTGACCCAGAAGTCGAACCACCACTTGAGCCACCCGGGCCCTCTTTGAGCGGCACCGGAAACTGCGGCCACATACGTGGAGCGAAAGCCGGGCAGCCACTTGAGGAGGGCATCGATCAGCCAGATCGTCCCAAACGCGACCCGGAACGCGTCCTGTGGCCACGACCGCGGAGCGAGCGCAGCTGGCTTGGGCTGGGCATTGGGTCGGTCATGATGGACTCCTCGTTGTTGGACGTCGAGCTACAGGCCCAACGAACGACGCTGGATGACCCTGGTTCCCGAAGGGATGAACTCGGTTCCAGCATCCTCCGCGCCGTGCAACAAACACAGCAACAGCGACAAATCGGGCCCCGGCCGCAGGCGGCGGAGACGATGTCACTCCCGGGGAGGAATCCTCAGCTCAGTCCTCGTTGCGAAAGATGAGCGAGTAGCCGCGACCGGGGCGATTGACCAGGTCGCAGGGTATTTCCAACCGGGCGAGGATCTTTCTCACCCTCGAGACGTAGTTGCGGACCTCTTCTGGGAACAGTGCCGAGTCCGACCAGGCGTATCCCATGATCTGTGAAGAGGTGTAGAAGCGGTGGGGGTGGTCGAGGAGGAACTGGAGCAGCTCGAACTCTCGATTGGTGAGGACGACCTCCCGTCCCTTGTGGCGCAGCACCCGCCCGTCGGGGTCGAGCCATAGCCCTTGAAGTTGCCAGACCCGCTGATACCAGAGATCAAGGCGTCGGTAGTACCCCTCCATCTGGGTCTCGATGAAGGTGACGTCGACATCTGCTGCCTTTTGCGCCACCGGGTGGAGCTTGGGCAGCTCTCGCTTGACTCGTTCCAAGAGGCCCAGTTTGAAGCGGATCAGATCGTCGTAGATGCTCATCCAATGGCGGGCATCCTCCCAGTGTTCGGTTTCGATGTCCTCCCCTTCGAGCGGGCCCTGGACTCGCTCTTTTGGATGATCGGAAGTCACAGATATCACTATACGAATGCTGTGAACCCCATTGTTGCTGAACTTCTTACGCCGACCGGTATAGGACTGGTCCATGAACTTGGGGACGCCAGATCCAGACCGCCCCGATATCGTCGCGGCGACGCGGGGTGGGGACGACTCGTTGGGCATGGAGGACGAGACGGACCCCGTCCACGCCTCCTTGGAACAGGCGCTGTACTGGAGAAACATCTACACCGAGATCCTCGAAATGGAAGAGTCAGTCCTTGCCCGCATCCGCCAACTCATGGCGCAGCAATCCCCTCAAGCGCGACGAGAGGTCGAGCTGACGAACGTCCCGGTGGTGGCGGCCCAGGTTGAGCGATTCCGATCCCGATGGGAACTATGGGATTCCCGGGTGCAGGCCCACGAATCGGAAGACGTGACGTCGTGACCGCGGCGCCCCAGCCCGAAGCACAATCTGAGCCTGAGCAGGCACCAATTGAGCCCGGCGGTCGAAAGCCCCGCGGCGTCTCGGATAGGCCGAACGCGAATCTCCGCCGCTTGGTTCGGCATTGTCGCGGCGGCCTTGGTGTTGGGGCTCCTGCTGATTCCGCCCGGGATCTGTCAGAGAAGGGAAGGCCCTAGGCGGGACAGGTCTCATTGCCGCAGCAGTAAATCAGCAGAGCCGGGGCTAGAACCCGGTCTGATGTTACCCGGAGCGTTCGTCCGAGGACGCTCCTCCAGCGATGGCGGGACTGCCGACCAGATGGTGGCGGGGTATCACCCGCAATCTCACTGTTGCTGTATTTGTTGCGCCCGAGGGAGCATGGTGATCTTAGGCTCATGTTGAGCCGAAGCCCTTCCGCTCTCGGGAGGAGATCGGTGGTCCCTATGGGACCCGAGACTGATGTCCTGACAAGTCCTCCCGCGCCCCGCAAGGACGGTGCCGGGGATAACGAGATGTCCCCCGAAGCGCCGCGGCACGACAACGGATACGTGCCGGGGCATGAGCACAACCTGGCTTTCGCCGACTGGCTCTGCCGCTCCCGGGCCGCAAGTGTGCTCTGGCTGGTCGTGCGACTCGTGCTCGGCTACTGGTGGCTGAACGCCGGTTACCAGAAGATCTGGGGAAGCGAGAAAGCCGCGTTCTGGTTCGGGGGCGGTGCAGGGGTCAAGGGCTTCGCTACCGCCGGCGTGGCCGGGTCGGCCACCGGCAAGAGCGGAGCCAGCTACGGCTGGTGGGCCGGCTTCCTGCACAACTTCGTGATTCCCAATGCCTCGTGGATCGCCAAACTCATCTCACTGGGTGAGCTTGCCATCGGCATCGCCCTCATCCTCGGGCTGTTCACCGGCCTAGCCGCTCTGGCTGGCCTCACGCTCAACATGGTCTACATGTTCACCGGATCGGCCGGCGTCAACCCGGCGTACATGATCCTCGAGGTGCCACTCATCTTGGCCTGGCGCAACGCCGGGTACCTCGGTCTCGACCGGTACGCCCTCAACGGTGCCTGGTTGCGGAGTCACTTCAGCAGGTTGAACGATCGCTCCGGACATCGACGGGCTGCTGTCACCCTGCCGGCCCCCAGCCTCACTCACTGACCGGCCGCTGAATCAGCAAAGTCAGGCCTCGGGTTTCGACAAGCCCGCTTCTCTACCAACGAACAGAAGGAACACACGCCATGAAAGCACTTGTCTACCACGGGCCCAACAAGAAGAGTTGGGACGAAGTGCCTGACCCCAAGGTCATCGATCCCACCGATGCCGTCGTCGCCGTCGACGTCACCACTATTTGTGGGAGCGATCTGCACATCCTCAAGGGCGACCTCCCCGAGGTGACTTCCGGTCGGATCCTCGGCCATGAGGCCGTGGGGACCGTCGAAGAGGTCGGTACCGCGGTACGGAACTTCAAGGCAGGCGACCGGGTCCTCGTCTCGTGCATCTCGGCCTGTGGCAAGTGCCGCTTCTGCCGTGAGAGCCGCTTCGGGCAGTGTCTCAACGGCGGAGGATGGATACTCGGACACAACATCGACGGGACCCAAGCCGAGAAGGTACGGGTGCCCTTTGTCGACACGTCGGCCTACCCGGTCCCGGACGGCATCACCGACGATGAATTCCTCATGCTGGCCGACATCCTCCCGACGGCCTACGAGGTCGGGGTCTTGAACGGCGGTGTCTCTCCTGGCGACGTCGTGGCCATCGTCGGCGCCGGGCCCATCGGGCTCTCCGCCATCACGGGGGCGCATCTCTTCAGCCCCAGCCACGTTATTGCCATCGACCTGGCGGATTCCAGGCTCGAGGCAGCCAAGCAGTTCGGCGCCGATGTCACGGTCAACAACAGCCGAGAAGACCCTCTGGAAATCATCATGAGTCTCACTGACGGTCTGGGTGCCGATGTGGCCATCGAAGCAGTCGGCATGCCGGCGACGTTCGAACTCGCAGCCACGCTCATCCGCCCCGGAGGCCACGTGGCCAACATCGGTGTCCACGGCAAGCCAGCCACACTTCACCTCGAGACGTTGTGGACTCGAGACGTGACGATCACGACCGGCCTCGTCGACACCTATTCCACACCGACGCTCAGCCGTCTGATGGAGACGGGGCAACTCAAGGCGGCCCGATTTGCCACCCACCACTTCAGTTTCGACGAGTTCATCAAGGCTTACGACGTGTTCTCCAACGCAGCAGAGACCGGTGCCCTCAAGGTCGTACTCACCCGTGCTTCCTGAGCAATCATCCTTGTCGCTGAGCCGAGGATGCGTCGGACCCCCGGCCCGTCATGGTGTAAGGCGACAGTGACCCAGGTCACAAATGACCGCCGCGATGCCGGCGACGTAGGTCGGCGCATTGCCGAGCGACAAGACGCACTGAACCTCACCATCTCCCAAGTGGCCGAGCGTTCCGGTGTGGCCGCCGACTACCTCGAATACCTCGAGTGCACTCCCACAGCCGAAGCGACACCGTCAGCTCTGCTGCGGATAGCACTCGCACTCGAGACGTCTGTCTCGGAGCTCCTCGGTGGAGAACAAGGCCGTGCCCACGGACGAGCCGACGCGGCGCCCGATCCGCATTTGGTCACCATCGATGAGAAAGAGTGCCACGAACTGCTGGCCGGGGGAGGCGTCGGGCGAGTCGTCTTTCGATCGGCCGGGAGGCCAGTGGCCCTTCTGGTCAACTTCAAGACGTTGGCCGGTAACATCATCTTCCGCTCCGCTGACCATGGCGAGGTCAGTTCGATCGCCTTGCACGAGCCAGTCAGTTTCGAAGTCGATCGTATCGACGACGCCATGCATGAAGGATGGAGTGTTCTGGCCACCGGGACGGTCCAGCCCATCCGCACTGTCGGGCAGATCCACGAGGTCGAGGCACTTGGTATCGAACCTTGGGCGGGCGGAGAGCGGCACACCTACTTTCGCCTCAGTGTCACCAAGCTCACCGGCAAGAGGATTAACGCCATCCGGTGAAGGCTCAGGCAATTTCAAAGGGGCACACTTGTCCACCAAAAGGAGCAGACCGGCACCGAGCGCGACCCCGACAGCCTCACCTTCAGGGGTCCTGACGACAGTGGATCCCATGGCCAGCCACTCGTTGGGACATCGTCCGAGTCATTCGTCGGAATGGACTACGGGAGTTGGAGGACGGACTCGTCTTCAAACAATGCATAGCTACCCGCTCCGAGATGTCCGACATAGAACCCCGGTCGGCCTGCGTAAACCCATTCGGGGGAGAGCGTCACTCTTCCCCCGAACAGCGGGTCGTCCCAGTCCGGTTCTGGACCTGCTGTCGGCCATACCTTCCACTCCAGCGAGCTCCCCTCGACCCTGGCACACATGCGCCACGGCAATGAAGGTACCGATCCGTCGGCATCGAATACTGCGGAGAGGTCGACACTGCCGAGGACGACGAACGATCCGGACCTGAATCCGATGGCATTGAAGATCCAGTCGCCCCCGCCCCAAATGTTCTTCATGATGCAGATTGCTCTCTCAACCTGCCCATCGGTGGCGTCGATGCGCAGCGCAACCCCCTGTTGGGTGATCGGCCCATCCGTAGGGCCCCAGGTGTCGCACGCCTGGTGGTCGCGTGACGGGGGAGCGTCGTCAATAGTCCACACCATGCGGAGGTTGCTTCCTGTGCCCGCCCGTGACCACACGACTACCTCATTGCCGTCCGGTGACGGATCGAAGGCGTAGGCGAGGGCACCGTCGCTCGTGGCCACCGAAGCTGCCACATCTCGCCGAGCGGAAGCGCAACACTCTCCGATGTCCCGCCCCAACTGTGCCTGTGACACCGGGAGATTGATTGGTGCTTGTTTGTCAACCACCATTCTCCGACCGGTACGATTCGACCCAGTCCGAGGGGACAGTGTTGGGTATCTCGGCATGAACGCGCCGATGGCCGAGTCCAACATCGCGACAGCCTGGAACTCGATCTCCGGGCGTCGACTGGCGCTTGTGCGCTCGGTAGACGGCTCCACCAAGGAATAGCCACAGGCCGACTATGAATAGCAGTGACATGAGTGTTTCCGATCTCTATGACATTCGTTTACATCAATCCTGACAAGGGTGCGGTGGCCTCGATAGGGCCAAACTGCCCAGGATCCAACACCAGGACCTGCGCCGTCGCCTGCGGTTCGATCGACTGACTCATCCCTGGACCTACCCCGCGGTGAACATGAACGGCCAAATTCTTCAGAAGACGACCAGTCCAATCGTCAGCGCGGCGACGGCCACGGCTGCAATCACGACCCACAACTTCGCTCGCGTGGTCGGAATCTCTCGGGTCGGGTGCCGTCGGTAGAGTCCGCCGACCAGCGGTGTTTCGCTCGCCAAGCCGGATTGGTCAGAAGGCTCCGGGACCAGGGTCTTCTGTCTTGCCAAGGACTGATCACCGTACAATGCGTGGCGGAGTGAAGGCTTCCTGGTCACGATGACTCACTCAGCACGTCGGCCTTCGCCTCATCCGGGGCCACGTTCGTCTGGAGTGACCTAAGGAGGTTGCAGATCCAGGCTGTCGATGGCATCGATGATGATGTCTCCGACCACTGGTAGGGGTAGCACTCAGGGCCTCTTCGCGAGTGTTCTGGGAGACCCTTCGCGGCAAGGGCGATTGAACGCCGGAATTCCACCGAGGGATGCCAAGATGACGACCACGACAATAATCACGACGACCTTGTGAATCGCTCTCCTTGTGAATCAGAACCATTTGGCGTGGATCTGATTCGGGCGGACCACCGATGGAATTGTGTTCGATCGTTCCATCCTTGGTGATGTCGAGCGAATTCTACAGGGCCGAAGGTCCTTACTTCCTATGATTTGGCTCAGTGACACGGAACTTCATCGCTAGGCTAGGCAGTTCCAGGCGGGTGGATGGCACTTCGGGGAAAAGTGGGTCCGCTTCTGGCTTCGATCGGTCTGACAGACGGCGATTCAAAGATTCGGAGCCTGACCCGCGCTTCGAATAGTTTGCCGAACGTCCCGTTGCGCACCCTCCCGGCGGCCGGTGGCGAGGACGACTCGACCTGACGATCTTGTGGCCACCCTGAAGAGCGTGGCTGAAATGGCCTGGCCTACGGCATGACCGGGCCGACCCGCAGTCCTACGTACCCTGTGCTACCGCAGCGGGTGGCTGGCTGGGCAATGAACAGAGGGGCGGGGCGGCCGGGAGGGTAGAGCCGGAGTCCCGCCACCTGGGTTGGGAGACAGGATGCGGGAGGTCCGAACGCCGCGAACTCCTGCACGACAACTTGCCCGACGGTCCTTGGCGAAAGCGTGACGATCGGCACGGTGGGCGAATCCGAGCGCAGGGCTGTCGCCCCGACCTGCCGCCCGGTGATGCTCGAGGCGTAGGCCAGCTGTGGATAACCCTGCAGTGAGCACGTTGTGGAACTCCGGTTGAGGAGGAGAACCACGATCCCAACACTTCCGGCGGCACCGGACTCGGGGCCTATAGAGCCGGTCAACTGGCTGGCCAGGCAGGGCACGGTCGAGCCCGGTGGCGCAGTCACCGCACCTTCGGCAGTGGCCGATCCGAAGTTATCCACCGAGCCCTCCTCGGTGACGAGCCGATACCCGGTACCAGTCGGGATTCCGGAGATCCCTACTGCGGGTGTTGTCAGGCCCCCCACCGCAGAGCCGAAGAAGCCGGCATCACCGAAGCTGAACACGCCTCCGTCGGCTGCCACCAACCAGTAGCCGAGTCCGTCGGGGGTAGCGGCCATGCCCACTACCGGCTGGTTGAGGGTGACTCCACCGGTCGAGCCGAAGAACCCGGCATCACCGAAGCTGAACACGCCTCCGTCGGCTGCCACCAACCAGTAGCCGAGTCCGTCGGGGGTAGCGGCCATGCCCACTACCGGCTGGTTGAGGGTGA
>Ga0182016_10006454_pt1 | contig 12307 bp, 16 predicted proteins | sample 712S2MmetaG_FD_120491 | JGI IMG/M metagenome (GOLD analysis project Ga0182016, IMG submission 120491) | Permafrost microbial communities from Stordalen Mire, Sweden - 712S2M metaG | ecosystem: Environmental > Terrestrial > Soil > Wetlands > Permafrost | place: Sweden: Stordalen | collected...
AATCCGATGGAAGGCCCGCTGGATCTCCTTCCAAGAATACAACAAAGCTATTGGACGTCCATGCGGGCAACTGGTTGGGTGGCTGGTTTTCGCCAATTCCAACAGTAACCACTCCATACGTACGGGGTCAAGGGCTGTATTGACCTTGATGGCCGAATGGCACGCTATGGAGGCGGCAATCCGTGTCCGAAGAGCCGTAAGATCATCATTCTGCTTGGTTTCATCGGAATCCGCTGTGGATTGCTCGATAACCTCGGCCAACATCCGTTCCAAGGCGGTTCCCTCCAGGCCAACCGGCGCTGCTTTGACCGCAAGTGTTTGTGGGCCAAAGGGTTCCACCTCAAAGCCGTTGCTCTCCAGCTCCTCGGCGATGCGCGCGAACACCACCATTTGCCAGGGTTTCAGTTCCACCAGCATGGGCATCAGTAACCTCTGCCGCTGCACTTTTTCCACCTGCCGGTCACGCAAAATTTTTTCAAAAAGTATTCTTTCGTGCGCCACATGCTGGTCAATGATCCACAATCCGTCGTCGCCGGCGGCCAGAATGAACGACTCCCGCAACTGCGCCAGCGGCCTCAGGGAGCCCAAATGATTCAGATTTGCCGCTGCCTGTTCCGCCTCCACCTGGGCAGTTGCGGCCGCTGTGCCCGAATCGTTCACCCTGCCGGAACCGGGGGAACAACCCTCAGCCTCAGGGAGACCGGCCGGCTGGAAGAGCGCCGCGGCAGCCTCTCCCCATGCCTGTCGATCCTGGTCGCCCCATCCTATTGGATTGATGGAATTTACGCTAAATGGCAGCTTGCCGGGCAGGGGCGACGGCAGGCGCGGCGTCAACTGGAAGGGCTCGGCATCGGCCCTGGCGCTCAGAAAAACCTCTGGATCGGAGTCCTCCATCGGCACTGTATTCTCACTGTCCGGCGAACCCGGCAGCGGTGAGGCGGCCGGCGGCATCAGCGAGGGACTGGCGCCCGGCGCGGTGTGCGAGGCCAGGAATCCAGCGGCGGGCCGCGCCTGGATCAGCGCCGTGCGCAGGCTGTCACGAACAAAGTCATGTACCCGGCTCGATTGGCGGAAGCGGACCTCGGTTTTGGCGGGATGGACGTTGACATCCACTTCCTCGGGCGGCATCTCAAGAAACAACAGCACCACCGGGAAGCTGGTAGGCGGAATCACGTTGCGATACGCCTCGGTGATGGCGTGCATGAGCAGCCGGTCGCGGATAAGCCGCTTGTTCACAAAGATATAGATCGAGTTGCGGTTGAGCTTTTGCAGCTCCGGTTTGGAGTAGAAGCCGCTCAGCCGCAGAGCGCCGGGATCGCGCGCCGGTTCCTCGGGGTCGCGTTTCCAGGGTGGCGCCTCGGGCAGGCCGCCGTGCGCCAGCGGCGCTTCAGCAGCCACCGGGAGCAGTTGTGCCAGCGTATCTTTGCCGAATATCTGATAGATGCGCTCGGCGGTTCGCGCCACCGGCGGCGCGGAGACGATGGTATGCGTGGCCGAGACCAGCTCGAAGTGCTTCTCGGGATGCGCCAGGGCGTAGTGTGTGACCAGCGCCGTGACGTGGGCCAGTTCGGTGCTCTCGGCGCGCAGGAATTTGCGCCGCGCCGGGGTATTGAAAAACAGATCGGCCACGGCGATCGTGGTTCCGCGAGGCAGCGCCGCGTCGTCCACGTGCAGAATCTTGCCGCCGGCGATCTCGACACGGGTTCCGGAGCTTTCCTCGCCGTCGGCCGTCTCCAGGGTGACGCGTGCCACCGATGCAATGGAGGGCAGCGCCTCGCCGCGAAAACCCAGCGTCGCGATCGAAAGCAGGTCGTCCGCGGTGCGCAGCTTGGAGGTGGCGTGGCGTTCGAAGGCCAGCAGGGCGTCGTCGCGGTTCATCCCATGGCCGTCGTCCGCGATGCGGATGAGCCGCCGTCCGCCCGCCTCGACCTCGACACGGATGCGGCTGGCTCCGGCGTCGAGCGCGTTCTCCAACAGCTCCTTCACCACGGAAGCAGGACGGTCCACCACCTCGCCGGCGGCGATCTGGTTGGCAACCTGGTCAGGAAGAATGCGGATGCGGCCCATAAGCCTTTAGGTTAAAGCAAGAGAGCAAGCACAGTGTGCAGTTGAAAAAGAGACAAAATGCAAAATGCCGCCCTGCGGCGGCATTTCGCGATCTGCACAAGAGCAGCAGCGTCAGATGCCCACCCCGAACTCGCCTGTATGATACTCGCCGGCATTCGAGTAGAAGTCGTAGGGGGTGCGCTTCTTGAACTTGTAGCGGCTGCGCACCTCGTAGCCCAGATAAATGCTGAGCGCGGCTACGGCCATCCCGATAGAGAACCAGCCGATCACGCGCAGGGTGCTGCGTTCGCACTTCTCTCCCGCTACATGCTCTTCGGCAATCGTGAGGAGTTCGGTTTCGGCGGACATGGCTGCCTCCTGTTTGTTCATCATACCGCAGATTCGGCTGGCTCCGCTTGCAACTATGGTGGAAAGCGGCCGGGCCCGGTTTACACAATAGTTTCAATTCGGGAAAGCCACCCGGCCTTTGCTTCTTCGGGCAGAAAACTGGCGCGGATGGAGTTGGCCGCCAACTGGCGTAGTTCGTCGCGGGTAAAGCCCTGCTCAGTATGCGCCAGCAGGTACTCGCCGGCCAAATCGGAGCCAAAAAACGCAGGATCGTCGGAGTTGAGCGTGACCAGCAGCCCGGCATCGAAATACCGGCGCAGCGGGTGCTGGGCAAACGATGCGCAAACGCCGGTGCTGACATTCGAAGTGGGGTTCAGCTCAAGCGGAATGGCGCGCGCCTTCAGCTCTTCCATCAGGTAGAAGTCCTTCACGGCGGAGACGGCGTGGCCGATGCGCTCGGAGCCGATCCGGAGCGCCTCGCGGATGGCCTCGGGCCCGGTGGTTTCTCCAGCGTGGTTGGTCAGGCGCAGGCCCGCCTCTTTTGCCTCGGCATAAAGCCTCCGGAATGGCTCGGAGCCGGCGCGCCGCTCGTCGCCGCCCAGGCCGATGGCAACGACAGAAGGGTACTGGATGCGCATCTCGGCGGCCTTGAGAAAGACCCGCTCTGCCTCGGCAACGCTGAAGTGGCGCACCGCGTCGAAAATCCAATAAAACGAAAGCCCCAGCTCCCTCTGGCCGCGTTCGCGGGCGCGCTCCAGGCCGGCAAAGATGGGCTCAAAGGCCGCCGGGTCGTGGTTGCGGCTCATGTAGATGACGCCCACGGAGACGTAGACCTCGGCGTGCACCACTCCCTGCGCGGCCAGTTGCTCCATCATGCGCCAGGCGACCAACTCGTAGTCCTCGGGCGTAATCAGCCGCTGGCAAACGGCCTTGAAGGCGTCGAGGAAGCCCGTGAAGTTCGTGAAGCGGTAGAGAGCTTCGGCCTCCCCGAGCGTGAGCGGCTGCGCATCGTGGCGTGCGCTCAACTCCACCAGCGTGGCGGGCACAATCGTGCCTTCGAGGTGCAGATGTAGCTCGGCCTTGGGCAGGCTGCGGATGAAGGCTTTAATGTCGGTCACAATTTCAAGTTTACCGGGCTGGGCAAGGGCATAGCTTTCACCGGTCTCACTAAAAGACCATGAAGAGTCTTGCCCAGCGCCTATGCCCTTGCCAATCCTGGCTCGGACTCGATGCCTGCTCCGCTGTTTGATCGAACGAATCATAGATCATCAGCGGTTTGCCTACCACATCGCCGGAGCCGACAAAACCCCAACAGCGGCTATCGAGCGAGTTCTCCCGGTTGTCGCCGAGGACAAAATACTTTCCTGCCGGCACAACAATTTCTCCATTCACAACGTGCTGAGAAAGCATCTCATGACCTTCCTCGCAACCGGGTAGACTTGATTCATTCGGGAAGTGATCCGGATAGAAGTCTGGTTCGCCGCCTTTGTGTATTACATACTTTTCGTCGAGCGCACTTCCATTCAAAATCACAATTTTTCGCGAGATACGGATATGATCGCCCGGGACCGCAATGACCCGTTTTACGAGATCTACGCCTCGGTCCTGCGGCGACAAGAAGATCAGCATTTTGCCTCGCTCTGGAGGCTGGCGCGGAAACATCGTAGCCAAAATGCGGTCGCCTGGCAGCAGCGTGTCTTCCATTGATCCCCCCGGAATCACGAACGTCTGAATAAAGAAGAACGGAACAGTGCTCAGCGCGGCTGCAACGATCCAGGGGAATGCCCTGCCTCTGGCCGCGCCCGAGGCGGCCAACGAGCGGCCAGCGGCCAGAAACAAGATACCGAAAAGAATGTAAAATAAAGCCGAAAAAATGATCTGAACTGAATGTCCTATCGAGTATCCGGGCCGGAGCAAGATGACAGGCAAAAGCAGAACCTGCGCGAATATGAACGTTGCGAATCCATATGCGCTCCAGACACGCTGCCGCAGAATACCGATGCCCGCACACAAAGGAACAACCGCTAAGGGGAGGACGACAATCGGTCCCAACAACCCCTCTAGAACGACAATCCCAGCGATCACGAATGCGACGATGGCCGCAATTCCTGGCAATTTTTTCAAAGTTTGCATTGTCGAACCATTATATGTTTCGGGTCAATGGATCCGCGCGGAAATGCTGTCAATCCTCTGGTAGCTGCACATTGGAATCCTCGCACCAGGCCAATTCAGAAGTTCCTTGTGTGACTGGCTAATAGAAAACTATGACGAATGGATTGTATTACGAGCAGGTACCTGTTCACTATCCCTTGTGCTGCGCTTCCGGTCGCTCGGGATGACGGGGAGTTGAATTGGTATTCGTGCGATAACACAAGGTTCCGGTCGCCCACCTTTTCACAGTTTTACCGTGAAAGACGAGCTATCGATCGAAGCTCGGCCGCTCTCCTCAATATGTGCCACTTCGCCACGCGAAACTCCACGCAGCATGGCCGGCTCCCAGTTGAGTTCACGCTGCGAGAAACCTGCATAAAACGCATCGCAGTCGCGAAGACCGGCCCGGCGAGGCGCCGTCGCATCGAAAGCATCGGGCAGATAGACCATTACCGATCCACGCCTCTGCGCCTCCGATTCCCCGCTGAACCACAAGAAGGCCGCATCCTTATCGACATCGGCGATCCGCCGTGTAAGCGCCAGTTTGCTCGGGCACTCGATATGCAGCGGCGCTGCGGCCACTGTCTCCTCATAGTCCGGCCCCACAAATACTCGCTGCCCCACCACGCGACTGGGAACAAATGGAGGTACGTGCAGGCGCCTCTTGTGGACGCCTACAGCAGCAGTAGGGAAACCACGAGCGCGCTTTCCAGCAGTGAACTTTCCCGCAAAGTGCATCCACTTCGGTCCAAACCAGTTGTCAATCCGGATGACGTAGAGGCGCGCAGGCTCATAATCTTGAGCAACGCCGATGGCAAGGGCCCGCGCCTTCTCGATGAACTCAGCCGAATCTCCCTGTTGCGTGGAAACGAACTCTGCGACAGCACCGAACATGGTCGCCTCCGAACTTCCCATCACTATACCGTATGTGCCAACTGAATTGTGTCGGTACGCCTTCCGCAGAGTGTGCATCGGACTTGGATCGGGGGTCGTAAGCCACGAACCGCAGATTCCCTTCGGCTTTGTTCAGGGCGGCACCATCACCAGACCTTGGCGAGGCTCGCCAGACTTTGGCGATAGTCTTCCGGCTCGATCCTGCTCCGCACTCCGAATTCCCCAAGCAGCGTGATCATCTGCCCCACTGGCAGTCCGGCTCTTTCGCTGCTCTTCCCAGGGAGGCTTCGCCCTTTCTGTACTTCTCCACGGCAAGCAGGATTCTGCCTCGTGTCACCAGGTCGCGCACAGCCTTCGATAAATCGCTCTGCTCTTCCGTCGTCATCGCGGAAAGGAATTCAAAGTTGTCCTGGTCCATCCGGATGCTCATCGTTTTGGTCATGGCTGTTCCTCCAGTTGCAGTTTCGCATCTTCTAAAATCGCGTCTCTATACCATCCGTACTCGGCGAGGCGGGTGGCCCACATCTCGATTATCCCTCACACGATTGGGTGCCCCAGGTGCCTCGCTTTTGGGCACCTGGGAAACCTCGAACCTTAGTCGGCATTTTCCCGGCAAAGCAGATATTCCGGCAATTGGTTGCCCCGACGCATCGCGCTCCACTGCGATTCGATCTCGACTCTTCCTTCGGCTCCGGTCGCGTAATGCCGGAAGCTCGACCAAGCCCAGTCTTCGGGCTTGGCAACGAGGCAGCGCACAACAGGGTTGCGGTGCATGTAGCGCAGTTTCTCGATGCGCTTCTCTTCGTTATGCACAAGAAAGTCGTAATACCGCGTCTGCCAGAAGGGACGCTCTGCGCGCAGCATCGCCACCGAGAGCTTGAGCGCATGGATCACGCCGGAAACTACACCTTTGACCGGCTCGCCGATGAGAAGATGAACGTGCTCCGGCATGACGACATAACCTGCCACCACGAAGCAGTAACGCTGCCGTATGCGCTCCAGCGCATCCTCGAATAGATCACGCGCTGCCGCCGCGCCCAGATACTGCAACCGGTGATAGCAACTGAACGTAAGAAAGTGGAAGCTCCCCGTATGTTCGTATCGGATAAGTCCGCGCGGCATGGATCAAAAGCCTACATCGAATCACGACAGATGTCGAGTAAAAGCAAAACCAGACTGCCAAGCTCTATGCTCTCCCAGGTGCCCAAATGCGAGGCACCTGGGGCACCCAGTTTCAGTGGTTGTGCTCAATGTTCACGCACCTGGGGCACCCGCCCACTCAATTTACTGATGACCGCGCTTAATCTACTTTTGCTTGGCGAACTCGGACCGGTGACGGCTGTAGAGGAAGTAGATGACCAGGCCAATGACCAGCCAGATGAGGAAGCGGTACCAGGTCATGATGGGCAGTCCGGCCATGAGCAGGAAGCAGAAGAGGACGCTGAGGGCGGGAATGATGGGCCCGCCGGGGACACGGAAGCCGCGGCGGCGCTCCGGCTCGCGGTAGCGCAGCACCATGACTCCGACCGAGACCAACACGAACGCAAAGAGCGTGCCGATGTTGGAGAGATCGGCCAGCGTGCCGATGTCGAAGAGGCCCGAAGGAATGGCCACCACGATACCCGCCACCCACGTCGAGAATGCGGGTGTGCGGAAGACCGGATGCACATTGCTGAAGACTTTGGGCAGCAAGCCGTCGCGGGACATGGAGAACCAGACGCGCGACTGGCCGAGCTGGTAGACCAGAATGGACGAGAGCATGCCCATGATGGCGCCAACGAGGACGATCAGCCTGATCCAGTGAAGCGGGTGGCCGCCGGGGAGCAGGGAGAGTTTCTTGAGCGCGTTGACCACGGGCGCTCCGTCGTCAACCATGGACTGCCAAGGCACGAGGCCGGTGAGGCAGACGGCCACAGCCACATAAAGCACCGTACAGACAACCAAAGTGGCGATGATGCCGATGGGCAGGTCGCGTTGCGGGTTGCGGCACTCCTCGGCGGCGGTGGAGACCGAGTCGAAGCCGATGTAGGTGAAAAAGATGATGGAGCCGCCGGTGAGCACGCCGGACCAGCCGTTGGGCATAAACGGATGCCAGTTGCCGGGATGGATGAAGCCGATGACAGCGAAGACGAAGATCAGAATGGCAATGAGCTTGATGCTCACCATCATGTTGTTGGTGCTGGCCGACTCGCGAATGCCGCGGACGAGAATCACCGTCAAAATGAGGACGATAAGGAACGCCGGAATGTTGAAGCCGAAGTGCCAGCCGGGTTGGTAGAGCCAGTTTCCGGCAAGGTCCTGCAAACCATCTGGCAGATAGGCGGGCGATATCCATTTGGCGGAGGGATGCAGGCCAAACCAGTCCAGCAAATCCACCACATGGGCGGCAAAGCCCACGCTGACGGTCATGTTGGAGCCGGCGTACTCGAGAATCAGATCCCAGCCGATGATCCAGGCGATGAGTTCGCCCATGGTGGCGTAGGTGTAGGTATAGGCCGACCCGGCGATGGGAATCATAGAGGCAAGCTCGGCATAACACAGGCCGGTAAGCGCGCAGACAAAAGCCACCAGCACCATGGAAACAGCAATCGCCGGACCGGCGCCCGGCCGCCCGGCGAGGATGGTGTGGGTCACCAGGTAGTGGATGAGCGGGGTGCCCTGGATGCTGGGCTCGGAGAGCTTTTCTCCGGAGATGGCGGTGCCGATGACGGTGAAGATGCCCGAGCCGATGACCGCCCCGATGCCGAGCGCAGTGAGCGACCACGGGCCAAGAGTCTTCTTGAGCCGGTGCTCGGGTTCTTCCGAGTCCCGGATCAGCTTGTCAATCGACTTGCGGGCAAGCAGTTGGCTGGCCAGTGCAGTTCTCCTCTTCCTCTGAGTCTTTGGACCGTGCTGGATTTCTCTGACACCGGATCGGGCAATATCCGGCGCACGCAGGCCAGATTGGCCCATGCCGAGGCCAGAAAACGCTCATTGGGGAAGGGTGCTAGGGTTCCGGCAGCAGCTATGCGAGATGCGGGACCGGAACCCAGGTCATTGCCAGCGGTTCCTTTTAGCGCTTGGAGATTCCGCGAGCCAACTTCTTCACCTTCTTCTTCTTCGAGCCGCGCGGTTCAGTCCGCTTGGCCTTGGGGGCGGCCTTTTTGCGGGCCTCGCGTTTTACTTTCTTGCGTTCCAGCTTGTCTTCGATCTTGGTGGTGTCTGCCACGTATAACCTCTTTCGCTGCAATCTCTTCGGGGGTTCCCGCAAACCGGGTAAGTGTGACTTCCATGTTAACAGGGATTTCGCCCTGGGGAAAGCGGCGCTCCATCCGTTTCCAGCGTACAATGAAGTCAGACAAGAATTCGACCAGCTTGCTCGGCTCCGGCCGTTCCATCGCTTCTGACGAGCTCCGCACCTCACGCGTCAATCAACCACCTACCTGTTGACGGGAGTACGTCATGCGTTCCGATAAGATCCACCGCGCGCTAGCGCAGGGAATGAACCGCTTTGAAGTCTGCCAGCTTGTGGCGAAGGGCGTAAAAGCCACCCATAAGACCGGCTCCCGCTTTGAAGATTCAATCAACGATGTGCTGCAATACCTCGGCACCCACGAAACAGCCAAGGAAGGACTTCACCCGGCGATTCCGCAGGTGAGCGTCAAGAGTTTGAAGCCGGCGGCGTAGAGATGCGGGGACCGAGGGACTTGAATGCGGCGTTCGCAGTTTTTACTCGACGAGTTCAAGCTCAACGCCGTCTTCTTCCTCGTCTCCACAAGGGCCGTGAATTCTAATGATGTCGATGATTATGTCCGCAACAGTCTGCCCTTCACCCCTTCGCGCTGTTTCGATATCCCGCTTAACAGATAGGACGTTGCTTTGATGGCAGCGCTGAGCCTTCTCCTCGAGCCATCTAATTGTTTCCGGATAACCTAAATTCGCACGAGATCGCTGAAAATTGATCCACCTAAGCCTAAATCCGCCCTCGGGCGTCCCAAACCCGCCTCTAAGAATGTCATTGAACGCATCGAAATTTCGGCCCCACATGGCTCCCGGAATGAGGCGAGCGGAGATCTCCTCCCAGAAATCTTCCAATGTGTCGAAGCGCGAGCCGTCGATTTCAATGATGGGTTTCGGCATAAAGGTGGAGAGCTTACGATAAACACAACAAAGGGACGGCAGCGCTGCCGTCCCTTTCCTGTCTTTGTTTCCTTGTTTTCTATTTCATGCTTGGCGCGAGGTTGGTTAACCCCGCAAAAACAAGACTGTGCGGCCCGATTTAGACGACCTGGACGTTCTCAGCCTGCCAGCCCTTGGGGCCCTTGGTCACGTTAAACTGGACGCGCTGGCCCTCCTGAAGCGAGCGGAAGCCGCTCGACTGGATGGCGGTATGATGAACGAAGACATCCTCGCCGTTTTCGCGGCTCAGAAATCCAAAACCCTTGGCGTCGTTAAACCACTTGACTGTTCCCTGTTCCATTTGTGTGTTGCTCCTCTTTACTGATTTACCGCGAACGCAATGTGGAAGTTTGCGAGCAGGCGGTAACCGGAACAGGCAAGAACTTCAGATCGAATTCTACGATTGGATAGAGTGTAGCACGGATTCGATTCCGCCCACGAACTATCTGGCCGATTGGGCATCCGCCTTTCGGTGAGCGTCCTGCTCTGGTTTGAGTCTCCCGTCCCACCGGGCTGCTATCATCGCATCCATTATGCTATCATTGAGATCAAGCTGCGAAGAAGGGAGACCAGATGCCCGCTGTCACCGTCCGTAATCTTTCCCCAGAGACCCATCGCGCTCTCAGGGTGCGCGCCGCGCGCAACCGGCGAAGCACCGAGGCCGAGATTCGGTTCATTCTGGAAGAGGCGGTTTCTCCCGGAACCCGCATCAAGATCGGATCGGAACTTGCCGCCTTTGGGCAGCGCTTCGGAGGAATCGATCTCGACACTGTTCGCGATCGAAGGCCGGCTGAACCGGCAGTCTTCGAGTGATGGTTCCGTGATTATTTTGGACACAAACGTGATCTCCGAGCCGATGAAGGCCGTTGCCGATCCAGCTGTGGCGGCGTGGCTCGACCGTCAAGCCGCCGAGACGCTCTACCTGACGGCCACCAATCTTTCCGAGGTGTTGTTCGGCATTGAGGCGCTACCCGAGGGCAAGCCAAAAAGAGCCATGGCCACGGGCATGCGGGAGTTGCTGGCAGGGCTCTTTGGAGCGCGGTTTCTTGACTTCGACCGGGAGGCCGCGGCGGCCTACGCCATCCTGGCCAGCCGCGCTATGGCAAAAGGCTTTACGATCTCCGTTGCGGACGGCCAAATTGCCGCCATTGCCGCCGTGCATGGATTCACCGTTGCCACGCGCGATACTGCGCCCTTCCTCGCGGCCGGCGTGCCTGTCATCAACCCATGGGTGAGCTGAACAAATCCTTCGTCTTGTCTGCGAGGGTGGGTTTGCTGGCGGCGGGGAGCCGTACAGGATTCATTTCTCCGTGCGTTTCTGCGTCTTGTTGGGGACTACCTCGAGCCGATCGCACCCTACCTCGGAAGCGATTGCTTCAATGCTCGTGTCACTGGTCTTGAGTCCCATCAATACACCTCTCTTGAAGCGCAGGAGATCGGAATAACGGAAGATTTTGCACTCCGTCGCATCGACCACGTCGCCGGTGGCCGCTCGAATCGAATACGACCTTACGATCTGGCCATGCTTGTAGAGCGCAATGCTGCTATAGCCTTTGATGGGTTCCTTGCCGTCCTTTGTGCGCAACTCGTCCAGGTACATGCCGGGAGCGTTGGGGTCGTATCCCTCATCGCGGGCAGCCATGCTTGCAACCCGAACAACTTCCGAGGTCGGAATAAATATGTCTTGCCACAGGCCGGGAGAAGCGGCAAGTGCGAAGACCAGAAAGATCGCCGTAGTTATTGGCACTTCATCCTCGTTATGGTGTTTTCGATTGTTTGAGGATTTGTAAAGTCGGGATCGGCCGTGTTGAACCCCGCATTCCTCAGCGCGGTGAGAAACCGGGTAGGATCCTGAATTCCGCGTACCGCATTGCCGTATTTCTCCGCAAAGGATTTTGCCGATGCCGCATAGCTGGGATATGTGAACACGAAGACCTGCGCGTCGCCCTGTGCCTGAAGATAACCGGTCGCGTAGGATGGGAGTGCCGTAGGTTTCAAGCCGGGCTTGAGTTTGATCTCCATGTTGAAGAAGGCATTCCCCTGCGCGGCAAATCGGCCAGCCCCCCACTGCGACTCTTTGCCCGATAAGCCCAGCAGGAATGCTGTTGGAACTCCGAGTTCCGAAGCTACGGCGGCGGCATCGACCCGGTGAATCCGAATAAATTCCATCGGTTCCTTAACATTGCACAATTTACTCTGGGAAGAACTGGCCCCGGCCTTCTTCTTATAGAACTTTGTCCCCGGCGCTTGAAGATGGGGAATAGTCTGCTTGTCCACCGGCCCTGGGCTCAACCGAGCCGCACGCTTCTTCCCGAGGATCGTATAGAGAGCCACGACCGGATCGCATTCGCGATCGAGCATCGCCCTTTCACAAGAAATCTCCGTCCAATTCTTGGATAAGGTGTGGTGGAGAACCTCTTCGGGATCGAATCTCAGCATGCAATCGCCTCGCTTGATGGATTTTTCCGCGCGGACTCTTCGGGATACTGCCGGCGTCGACTTTCCCTGGGGCAGCCGCCCTGACCGGGTTGTCCAACATTCTATCTCAGCCGCAAAAGAAATGGCCTGCTCGACTGGCAGGCCACTTCTTTGTGTGCCGAGCATGTTTAACAGCTTTGGGGTGCAAGTCCCCTTCGCATCCTGATGGAGGAGAAGCGATAGCGAAGCGCCAGGGCATCGTCGCGAGGCGAGGTCTGAAAGCAGCGTGGAG
>Ga0182016_10006457_pt1 | contig 12304 bp, 10 predicted proteins | sample 712S2MmetaG_FD_120491 | JGI IMG/M metagenome (GOLD analysis project Ga0182016, IMG submission 120491) | Permafrost microbial communities from Stordalen Mire, Sweden - 712S2M metaG | ecosystem: Environmental > Terrestrial > Soil > Wetlands > Permafrost | place: Sweden: Stordalen | collected...
GGAGGCGGCATCCTCGAGTGGGGCTCGCACACCGTGGATCTGTGCCAGTGGGCGGCAGAGCTCGATGACACGCAGCCGGTGGAGTACCAGCCCGTCGGCGCCAACACCGGCCCCTACCAGGTGCTTTGCAAATATGCGAATGGAGTGAACCTGGTGATGCGCGATGACGGCTGGGATGGCAGCTTGAAAACCGGCTCCTGCAGCTTCCGCATAGAAGGCGACCAAGGCTGGGTGGAGACCGGCGACGCCACCCGCATCGAATGCTCCCCCAACATCAAGCCGCTGCTGCGGCCCACCGAGTCGGCCAGTCTCGCGCTTGTGAATCATATCGAAGACCTGCTTCGCTCGATCAAGACGCGGCAATTGCCCCGCGCCAGCGCAGCCGCGGCGGCCAATTCGCATATTGTGTGCCACGCGGCTTTCATCGCATTCCAGCGCGGCAAGAAACTGACCTGGGACCCCGGCAAGCGGGAGTTCACCAACGACGATATCGCCAACCGGATGCGGTCGCGCGCGTTGCGCGAGCCGTGGCGAGTCTGAACGAAGGAGACATACCATGCAGCAAAAGACACAACCTGCACCGGCGCCACCGCCCGAGTTTCAGGAGGGCGGCATCGCTACGATGGATGCCGCCGCTCTCATCCGCATCCTCACGGATGCCGGATCGCCGGAATTCCAGAAGGCCAAGGCTTGCCAGCGGATCGGCGAGCTTGGGGCGAAAGAGGCAGTGCCGGCGCTCGCGTCTCTGCTCGGCAATGAGCATTTGAGCGCGTACGCGCGCTACGGTCTCGAGCCGATCGCCGATCCAACGGCCGATGAGGCTCTGCGTGCCGCGTTGCCGAAGCTCAAGGGCAATCTCCTGATCGGCGTAATCAACTCCATCGGGAAACGCAGGGATGCCCAAGCCGGGCCCGCTCTGGCGAAGATGATATACGGTGCCGACCCCTATGTCGCCCGCGCGGCGGCCGCGGCGCTGGGAAACATTGGCGGCGTGTCTGCCATCGAGGATCTGCAGGCTGCCCTAGCGAAGACCCAGGGTATGACCAGAATGGCCGTGGCCGACGCCGGCCTCTTGTGCGCGGAGCGTTTGCTGGCTGAGGGCGAGCGCGATCGGGCGCTGGCTCTTTATGCCTCCCTGAGCGCGGCCGGCATGCCTGAACCCGCGCGCTTGGCCGCCATGTCCGGCATCATTCGCGAGGAAACGTCCATCAGCCGGCCACGCTAGTCCTGCGCTCAGTTTCTTCGCGCGCCTTGTGGGGCAGGTTGGCAACCTGCAGGCCGATTGTTAATCGGCCTTCGCGAGCGAAGCTCGCGTGTAGCCGAGCGAAGCTCGCCCCCCATCACCCCCCCACAAACCGAGCATACAAACTCCGCGCCAGCCCGATATCCGTAGTGCCCTTAATAATCGCCCGGCCATCTGGAAATATGGTCATCTCATACGGCCCCGTGACAAACCGCAGCGCGAACTCGTTGGCCCGCACCTCGCCCAGCGGCAGCAGCGCCGCCTTAAGCTGCTCCAGATCGAGCGGCCGCGCGCGCTCGTGGATCTGCACCGCGTTGCGCCCGCACAAGCTGACCGGCGCCCGTCGCCGCCCTTCCAGATAAACGAAATCGCGCGCGCCGCAGGCCGGACAATCCGGGTCCGGCGCAGGCTGCTCGATCTGCCGGACGCCGCCCTCCCACACGTCCACCGTCGTGAGGCGCGCGCGCACGGCGTCCGTCCGGCCCGCCAGAATCTTCAGCGCATCGGCCGTCTGCAACGCGGCAATCACCGCGGTAATGGAGTTCAGCACCCCGGCCGTTTCGCAGGTAGGCTGCGCTCCGGCGGGCGGATCGGGATACACACACCGCAGGCACGCCGTCCGTCCCGGAATCACCGGCATAGTCAGTCCGTAGCTGCCCACCGCCGCGCCGTAGATCCAGGGAATCCCGCGGCTCAGCGCAAAATCGTTGATCAGGTAGCGCGTTTCGAAGTTGTCGGTGCCATCCAGGATCACCTGCGCTTCGCCCAACAGGTCGCCGATATTCGCAGGCGTCAGATCGGCGACCACCCCACGCGCCTGAACCCACGAATTGATGCGCGCCAGCCGACGCTCCGCCGCCACTGCCTTCGGCAGAGCTTCGGCGGCGTCGGATTCTTCGAACAGGCATTGCCGCTGCAGGTTGCTCGGCTCCACATAGTCCCGATCAATAATGGTGAGCCGTCCAACGCCCGCCCGCGCCAGCGCCGCCGCCTGAAAACTGCCTAGCGCGCCGCAACCCACGATGGCCGCATGCGCCCGCAGCAGCCGCTCCTGGCCCTCCTCGCCCAGGCCCGCAAACAGAATCTGCCGTGAATACCGCTCCCTTTCCTCGCCAGTCATAGTCGGTAGGACAGTCCTCCTGGCCTGTCTAGCAGCCACCTGTTGTCAATTACTGGTGGCACAGGCTTTAGCCTGTGGAAGCCTTTTCCGCAACCCGCTAGGCGAGCGCGGCTCGCCCGCTGCCACAATGGTAGCAATGAAAGACACCCGTACCATCGCCAACCACCTGACGGCCCACCGCCAAAAGCGCGGCTTCTCCGCCGCCGATCTCGCCCACCGCGCCGGCATCAGCCGCCAGACTATCTACGCCATCGAATCCGGCAGCTATGTGCCGAACACCGCCGTCGCCCTGCGCCTGGCGCGTACCCTCGAAGTCAACGTGGAAGACCTCTTTGCGCTCCCATCGGACGCGCCCGCCGCCCCGCTCCCCACCGAACAGGTGACGATCCTGCCTCGACCGGCCCCCCCGCGCGCCGGCGATCCCATGCAACTCTGCCGCGTGGACCGCCGCACCATCGCCTCGTCGCCATCGCCGCTCCCCTGGTATCTGCCCACCGCCGATGCGGTCCTGCTTGGCCACGCCGACGCTCCCGCCCCCACCGCCAAACCCGCAAAAGGAACGGTCCAGCTCTTTCATAGCGAATACGATCTGGCCAACCGCATTCTGGTCGCCGGTTGCGATCCGGGTATCTCCGTGCTCGCCCGCCACGTGCTCCGCGCCGGAGTCGAGTTGGTCGTCGCCCAACGCAATAGCTCGCAGGCGTTGGCGCTGCTGAAGCAGGGAGTCGTCCACGTGGCCGGTACGCATCTCCGCGACCAGGCCAGCGGCGAATCCAATCTGCCGGCCATCCATCGCCTCTTCGCGCGGAATAGCGTCGCGGTCGTCTCCCTGGCGGTCTGGGAGGAAGGCTTGGTGCTGCCCCCCGGCAATCCCAAATCCATCCGCTCGGTCGCCGACTTCGCCCGTCGCGACATCGCCATCGTGAATCGCGAGACCGGCGCTGGCAGCCGCCTCCTGCTCGACGCGCATCTCGATCGTCTGGGTCTGGCCGGCGAAAAGGTGCGCGGATACGATCGCCTGGCCGCCGGCCATCTTCCGGCCGCCTGGCAGGTGCGCACCGGCGACGCGGATTGCTGTATCGCCACGCGCGCCGCTGCCCGCGTCTTCGGGCTGGACTTCATCCCGCTGGCCACCGAGCGCTACGACCTCGCGATTCGCCGCCCGCACCTGGACTACCCGCCCGTCGCCGCGCTGCTCGACACCTTGAACCGCGCCAGCTTCCGCCGCGAACTCGAAGGTTTGGGCGGTTACGATACCACCACCGCCGGCCGCCGCCTGCTGTGATCGCTCACCGCACCTCCACCAGCGCCAGGCAGTGCGCGCCTAGCCTCAACTTCACCGAACCGTCGCCGCCCATCTCCACCGTCTCCGCAACTCCGGGCTGCGCGGCGCTCCGCAGCGCTGCAATTTGCGCGCGTGAAGGGGAAGCCGGCCGCCCCATCTCTTCCCAGGCCTTCAGCGGCGAGCCATGCTCCGCATCCACCCGCTCGATGCGGGCCGTGTGCTTGCCGGCGCTCAACCCTTTGAACGACAGCGACAGTTCCGCCGGCGAGCCCGCCTCTTCCGGCGCTGCATAGTTCCAGGCGGCCACCTCCAGCGCGCCATCCGCGCGCCGCGTCGCCAGCACCGATTCCGAATCCACGTCCAGGCGTTCGGTCCCCAGTTGGTGCAGCAGCCGGAACGCGTGGAATGCCGCCTTGGGGATGCCGCGTTCCGCGAACAAGCCGAACCCGCCGTAAAAGGGCGTCTTCACCACGCCCCCCTCCTCAAAGACGTCGGACAATGTCCAGTAAGACATGGTGGTTGCCAGCCCGTCGCATAGCCGGATGTTGTTGGCCAGCCACGGCCCCATGAACGGCGCGTCCGTGACCGCCGGCTCGCTCATGTAGCTGGCGTTGTACTCTGTCCAGTGGATCGGCAGGTCCGGCAGCGCCGAGTGTTTCACCTGGTCGAACACCTTCCTTGCCGCCCGCGCCACCATGTCGCGCCGGCTGATTTTCTCATCCGTGCCGAAAACATCCCGCGCGCGGTCGTTGCCGTAAACATGCGTGGAGACGAAATCGATGGGCACGTTGTTCTTCGCCGCGTACGCGATCATCCGATCCACCCAGGCCGCCTGCGCCGTGGCCGGGCCGCCGACGCGCAGCCGCTTGTCGACGCCCTTCAGCGCGCGGGCCGCCGCCGCATAGAGCTGATAATAGGTAGACTCCTGAGGCTTGCCCGCCCAAAAAAAGATGTTAGGCTCGTTCCAAACTTCGAAGTACCACTCGGCCACTTCGTCGATGCCATACCGGTCCACCAGGTGCTGCGCGAACGCGCGGACCAACCCGCCCCATTGGCCGTAGTCCTTGGGGGGCGAAACCAGCGGCTTGTACCAGAAGGGAAACACCACGGGCGGCGCCGCGGAAAGCTTCGCGGGCATGAAGCTGAGCTCCACGAAGGGCCGCACTCCGTCTTCGAGCAGCCCGTCGTAGATCTGGTCCACGTAGGAAAAGTTGTAGACCGGCCGGCCTTGCGCATCCTCGTCGTACACGCCGTTTTCGTCGTGGAAGATGGCGTGGAAGCGAACGTACTGGATGGCGGTGGCGCTCCGCATCGCGCGCAGATCGCGCCGATAGCTCTCGCGCAGCGCCAGGTTGGCGCGGCCCGAGCCAAAAACCTGTTCCCAGAAATGCGGGAATGGATGGCTCGCACCGGCGGAGTCAATCACTACGGTCTCCGCCAACGCGGGAACCGCAATCGCGGCTGCCGTAGCCGCCATGAAAGCCAATCGTAACCGTTTCAAGTAAAAATCCTCCGTGCGCCGCGTCTTCTCCATCCCGATGCCCCTCCCTTATTCCATTCGCGGAGCTTCTCAATTCTGGCTGGCAGAATTCTTGGGGGCAGGTCGGCCGACTCCCCTGACTCCTCCTACTCCTCCTATTATTACTGGACAATGCCGCCCTACGTCGAGTATGATGGACTGCGGCTGGCACTTGGGGAACGTGCGGCCGTTAGCTAACAGGGCCCGTACGGAGGGCCCCTTGCGATGCCGTTGAAGCGCCGTTTACTCCCCACAGCCAAGGCTCTTACCATAAGGGAGCTTAGCATCCTGGAATTAATTGGCGCTGGCAGAAGCAGTAAGGAAATTGCCCAACAGTTGCATGTCAGCCTGCACACCATAGGGAACCACCGGAAACATATTTGCGCCAAATTGAACCGGCACTCCACGGCAGAACTAGTGATATACGCCCTTAGGAATATCGATTCTCTGAAGAGGGAAGGCAATAAGGGTCAAGGTGCTGGCGAGACACGTCTTTAAACATCAGGCAAGCGTATAGAGAAAAACTTCTCTATGTCAGACTTAGTGCGACCCACATATGCGCCCTTCCAGGATGCCAGAATCGTACCGGCCGACGACACCACGATCGTTTCCGGCGTAGTTCCCAACTTGTACAGCCTCAGTCCCTTGGCGGATACGTTAGTAAAGACTGGGAAGGTGAGCTTGTGCTCGGCAACAAACTCGGCCACACTGTCCGCGGACAGGGATATGCCGATTACACGATAGGATTTCCCTATTTCGTTACCCAAACGCGAGATGCCAGGACTGTTCTTTTCGCACCACGGACACGAAGGCCTAAACACGTAAAGAACAGTCGGCCCCTCAGCGCCTCCAAAGGTGAGCCGGGCGGGCTGGCCCCGGACGTCAGTCGCGTCCAGTGGTGCGGCTCGCGCTCCAGCAGGAAGATCTCCCTTTACGGACAACTCATCGAGTGCGTCCTGGAGCGCGAGTATACGCCTCCCCTGTAGAACATTAACTGCTACTGAAGCGGACGCAACCAAGGCCAGGATGAGCAAGACGCGTGCTGGGGCGCTCTTCGCCACGATAAATGATCACCCAGGATCGATCCTTCGTTCGGAACAGCTAGTTGCTGGCCGTGAAAAACTCCAGCGCATTTCTCGTCGAGGCTCCTGACGTCTTTCCGACGAGCGTGTTGCCGTGCGAGCCGTACAGTATCCCCCAACCCGCGCCGCCCCCGACAGTGGCCCACTCGCGGCGGCCACGGTCAAACCGCTCAAAACCCCAGCGCTTCGGATCCTTTTCAGTGACTGAGCTGATGAATGCACTACCGTCATCCGTAATCGCAAAACCAGTTATCTCTGCCACGCTGCTCGTATCGGAGCGAATGTCGCTGGTAACTGTGCCGTCGAGCGCTATCTCCACAAGCCGACGCTCGGCCATACAGTACCAAGCGACCGACGTTGCATTGGCGCTCAGATAATTCTCTAACCGCACGACATCGGTCGCGTTCTGAACAGTGCTCTGCAAAATAAACGAGCCTATTTCCTTTCCCTCCGAATTAAAGCGGCGAATGAGGCCGGCGTCGGGCCGAAGGGCAGATCTCGGCCGTGGTCCCCCCAGCTGCCGGGCAGCGGCCTCGGTCCCGAGAGTCCAAATGTCACCATCGCTTGCGACAATTACCCGTCTGGGATGGTACGGGGACGTTCGAATGACTCGGAGGGAGCTTCCATCCGCGGAAAAAATGGCAAGGTACGGTACCCCTCGACCTTCCGGATCAAACGCATCGCCACACGCCGTAATCTTCCCGTCGACACCGTGAGCAAAACCAGTGACCGTGATAAGCGAAGCACCGGGCATGCGTAGGGATACGGAGCTTCGCAGCCGCCCTTGATCGTCGAACACGTGCAACTGCGGCGCTGCCGAATTATCTGCCTCGACGCTCAGGAGGCCCCCGCCGGTCCAGTTCGGCACCAGCTTATTCCCTAAGTCATACGACATTAGTGCCGTCTCTGATCGCTTTGCGAGCGTAGCAGCTGCGGCGTGCGAGGACGGCACAGCGATGGACAGGGTCGCCGCCAGTACGATGGAAACGCGCAAGCAGTTTAACATATTAACCTCCAGAAACATAACAAAGCCGCTAACCTACCTCCTCTTCTAGCTGCCACAGCCCTCCCAGAAGCATGTATTGGGGCGGCAAATGCACGCGCTATCGTTCTGACAACCGTAAATACCCTCCCACTGGAGAGTGTCGTCTTCTTCAGAGCTGTAGTTGCCGATTGCATATGTCCCCTCCGGGCAGTAGCCAACACATGTATACCCCTGCGCCTGCTGCTAGCAGTCACTGTCACCGCAGTCCATCGGGACGCAGTCAGGATCTTGGGCATGGGCCGTCAGGGATATCCCCATGAAGGCGGCGATGCGTTCGAGTTTGCCCTCTTGCTTGCGGCATGAGCGTGCTCTCTGGGCGGGGCCGCGCCTCATGCGATTTGCCAGAGCGGCATTTGGCCTCACGCCATCGAAAAGTCCCGACAACGGCAATCCAGAGGCGGTGGCAAACGCGGTATGGTCGGACCTGTGCGCACGTCGGGCGTCCAGGCACAAAGCGACGAGCACCATGATCGCGATTCCGGCGACTGAGATCGATAACAATAGGCGTTTCATAACTTATCAATACAACGTAATCGTGGGTCGAGACAATGACCTTCGGAGGGCATTGGCGAGTTTTTCCCGAAATTCATGTGCGCTTTGGTACTTACCTCCCTACGGCGTCCCGCCTTGGTCCACTGGTTAACCACCCGTTTCCCATCCGTTCGACCTGGCTCGCATGGCTAACACAGAATTGACGTTACCAGGTGGGATTTCGTGCAGATGTGCCCAAACAGCCTCAGCGAGCGTCCCGGCCACGCGTGTGGGAGGCCTTCAGGACGGGTAGGACGGGGAAGCTTAACCCCGGCATACGGCCTGCCGTTCGCGGAGCGCCAGTACCCTAGCATAATGGGCCGCTTTGGCCGCCGGGCCGCTCGAAAAACCAATCGGTACCGCTTCGCGCAAAGTCCTCCCTGCTTGCGAAAGCGGGCTGCGGCGGGCCCTCGGCCCGCCTCCGCAGCCCTACCCGCTCCGCACAATCCCCAGCTTCTGGATGCGCGATTGCAGCGTGGTCCGCTTCAGCCCCAATCGCACCGCCGCTCCCGCCGGTCCGCCCACCACCCACTTCGACTCCCGTAGCCCGCGCAGGATATGTTCCCTCTCGGCCTCCTCCAACGTGGTCAGCGTCCCTGTCGTAGCCGCCGCTTCGCCGCCGTTGCGCAACTCCGCCAGCGGCACGTGCAGCGCCGCGCCGCGCGTCAGAATCACCGCCCGCTCGATCAGGTTTTCGAGTTCCCGCACATTGCCCGGCCAGTTCCAGTTGGTCAGCGCTTCCATAGCCTCGCCCGGAATGGTCTCGATCGCCCGGTTCATGCGCCGTGCGTATTTCTGCGTGAAGTACCTCGCCAGCAGCGGAATATCTTCCCGGCGCTCGCGCAAAGGCGGCAGCGTAATGGGAAACACGTTCAGCCGGTAGAACAAGTCCTCGCGAAATTCGCGGCTGGCGATCATCTGGCTCAAGTCGCGATTGGTGGCCGTCACCAGCCGAATGTCCACCTTCACCGTGCGCGTGCTCCCCAGCCGTTCGAACTCGCGCTCCTGCAGCACGCGCAGCAGCTTGGGTTGCAACTCCAGTGGGATGTCGCCGATTTCGTCCAGAAACAGCGTGCCCTTATCGGCCAGTTCGAAGCGCCCGATCTTCTGACTGATGGCGCCGGTGAACGCGCCCTTCTCATGGCCGAATAGTTCGCTCTCGATCAAGCCCGTCGGGATGGCGGCGCAGTTCACCTTCACAAACGTGCGCTGGCGCCTCCCACTCAGATTGTGGATGGCGCGCGCGATCAGCTCCTTGCCCGTGCCGCTTTCACCCTGGATCAGCACCGTCGAATCGGTGGGCGCCACCGTCTCCACATCGCGCAGCACGCGTTTCAACGATTGGCTGTCGCCCACGATCTCCTCGAAATCGTATTCCGTGCGGATCTCGTCTTCCAGATACAGCTTCTCCTCCGTCAACTTGTCCTTCAGCTCCTCGATCTGGCGGAAGGCCAGCGCATTCTCCACCGCGATAGCCAGCTCATTGCCGATCTGCGTGAGCAGCGCCACGTCATCCGGCGTGAAAGCCGCCTCGCGCATGCTGGCTACATTGAGCGTCCCCAGCGCCCGGTCGCCGCGCAACAAGGGAATGCACACCGCCGATTGCAAACCCTCGGCCAACAAGCGCCGCACGATCTCGGAAGGAAAGCGCTCCACGTCCATGCAATTCAACAGCAGCGGCTGCCGTGTGCGCAGGGCATCGGCGGCGGGCGAATCTTCGAGCAAGGCCATTTGCACTTCGTGGATCTGGCTATTGCTGCCGGGGAAATCGAGCGCTTCCAGGCGCAGTTGCCCCTTGGCCGGATCGACCAGCACCAGGCTGGCGTACTCGTGCCGGATCAGGCGCCGCAACAGCTCCGAGACCGCCTGGAACAGCTCGCGCAGATCCAGGTTCGCCACCATCGCATTGGTCACGTCCAGCACCACTTGCACGCGGTCGCGCTGGCGCGCCATTTCCGCCTGATAACATTGCGCGGCTTCGTAGTTGAGAACGTTCTCCACCGCCACGGCCACCTGCCGGGCGACTTGCGCCAGGAATTCAAGGTCCGCGTGGGCGAAAGCCGAAGGCTCCGCGCCGCCCAGCCCCATGGCCCCCAAGCGCCGCTGCGCCGTGGTCAGCGGCAGCACGCAACAGGACCGCACGCCATGCCCTCGCAGCAACTGCATGATCTTCGGATAGCGCGTCTCCTGGTCGATATCGGGTATCACCAGCGGCCGCTGCGTCTGCCAAACCAGCCCGGAGGGCGTTTCGTCCACTGGTGTTTCCCAAAAAGAGGAATCCGACGGCCGCATGGACGTCAGCACCCGCAGCCGCATGGTATTGCGCTCCGGAACGTGTAGCACCAGGTTCAGATACTCGAACGCAACCACCCCTCGCAAACGCTGCGCCAGATCTTCAAACAACGCGGGCAGGTCCCGGTTCCGTGAAATCGATTCGGCAACGTCCAGCAGGGCGCGGTACTGATCTACGGCGGTATCCGTCGCGAGTGTGGGGTCCAACTTCAATAATACGGCACGCGAACGCGGGATAACTTCTCGGGCTCTATCGCGGGCAGCTCCTTGTTGCGGCGGGTGCGGAATTCATGTTGCTCGATGTGCATGGCCGCGCGCGTCTCATCGGCCCGCACCACCCTGCCAACCGCCACGAATTTGAGCGGACACCCCCCCTCCAATTGGGCCGGCCAGTTCACCGACACCTCCACCCGCTTTCCGGGACGTAAGCGCTGGGCGGTTTCGAAGAGCACGCCTTTGCTGCTGATGTCCAGTGTTTTCCCATCGCCGCCCTCCGGGACCGCGGCCCTGTGGTCCAGAACCTTATAGGACACCTCCTGCTCAATCGCAAATCGCCTCGTCGCGCGCCGCTCCGCCGCTGGGTCGAGTCTTGGGTCATTGTCTGCCATAAGTTAATAGTGCGGCTTGGTTCACTGCGCGGCAATAGTATCGAAGTCTCAAATTCCAGCACCTACTTAGTACCAATGGAGGGCGGGCTTAAGCCCGCGCGAGGCTTTAGCCTCGCCCCGCCGCGCAGCTACAATAGTCCTTTCACATGCCCAAATCGGCAGCCCTATTCCTCCTCGCCTGCTCCGGTCTGTACGCGGCTGCCATCCCGCGTCCCGAGTATCCCCAGCCACAGTTCCAGCGCGAACACTGGCTGAGCCTCAATGGCTCCTGGGACTTCGAATTCGACGACGCCAACGCCGGCCTGGATGCCGATTGGGCATCCGCCACCCATAAATTCAGCCGGAACATCGCCGTCCCATACTGTTTCGAAAGCCGCTTGAGTGGTATCGGCGATACTTCCTTTCATCCCTGGATCTGGTACCGCCGCGCCGTCACCCTGCCCGCCGAATGGAAAGGCCGGCGCGTGCTGCTCCATTTCGGCGCGGTGAATTACTGGTCGATGGTCTGGGTGAATGGCAAGCTGGCCGGCAGCCACGAAGGCGGCAACACGCCGTTCACCTTCGACGTCACGCCCCTGCTCCAGCCTGGCTCCAACTCGCTCACCGTGCGCGCCCACTTCCCGCCCACGGATCGCTATATCCCCCGCGGCAAGCAGTTTTGGGAGCCCAAATCGAAAAGTATCTTCTATACCCGCACCAGCGGCATCTGGCAGCCCGTGTGGATGGAGCCGGTGGGCGCCAGTTACCTCGATCGCGTCAAAATCACGCCCTCCACCGACGGCGCCGTGCGCCTGGAATTCGCCATCGCCCGCCCGCAGCCCGACCTGGAAGTCACCGCATCGGCCAGCTTCGCGGGACAGCCGGCCGCATCCGCCATCGCCCACACCAGTTCTCCGCGCACCACTGCGCTGCTGGCCATCAACGAGCCGAAGCTCTGGTCGCCTTCATCGCCGAATCTCTACGACCTCGCGCTGGAACTGCGGCGCGGCGGCGTGGTGCTCGATCGCGTGCAAACCTATTTCGGCATGCGCAGCGTCACCGCCGAAAGCGGCAAAGTCCTGCTCAACGGCAACCCCATCTTCCTGAAAATGGTGCTCGACCAGGGCTATTGGCCCGAAAGCATCCTGACGCCGCCCACCGACGAAGCCATCCAATACGATATCCGCATGACCAAGGAGATGGGCTTCAATGGCGCGCGCAAGCATCAAAAACTGGAAGATCCGCGCTATCTCTATTGGGCCGACCACATGGGCTTTCTGGTTTCGAGTGAAATGGCCAACGCCTACGAATTCGACGACGCCTACGTGGACCGTTTCACCCACGAGTGGACCGCAGCCGTCGAGCGCGATTACAATCACCCGTCGATCGTCGTCTGGGTGCCCATCAACGAAAGCTGGGGCGTGCCCAACCTGCGCGACCCGCGCCAGCAGGACCATCTGAAATCGCTTTACGCCCTCACGCATTCGCTCGATTCGACCCGCCTCGTGATCGACAACGAAGGCTGGGAGCACACCGATATGACCGATCTTTTCGCCATCCACGATTACGCGCGCACGGGCGATCTGCTCTACGAACGGTA
>Ga0182016_10006461_pt1 | contig 12299 bp, 15 predicted proteins | sample 712S2MmetaG_FD_120491 | JGI IMG/M metagenome (GOLD analysis project Ga0182016, IMG submission 120491) | Permafrost microbial communities from Stordalen Mire, Sweden - 712S2M metaG | ecosystem: Environmental > Terrestrial > Soil > Wetlands > Permafrost | place: Sweden: Stordalen | collected...
GACACATTCGATGAGCTGACGCGGCTGATGCCCCATTCGGTATTGGATGTTGGCGTATCGCTGGAATCCGAAATGATGTGGTTCAACAAGGTGGCCTCCTCGCCGGTCCCTGCCTATAAACAGACCTGGTTCCGATCGACTGGATTTCGGCGCGCGGTGTCGGAAGCGATCAACCGCGCCGACATCTGCCGCATTGTGTATCGGGGCCACGCGCGTCCGGCGGAGGGGCCCATATCGCCGGCCAATCAGTTTTGGTTCAACGCTTCACTTAAGCCTCATCCGTACGATATTGGCTCCTCGCGCAAGAGACTCGAGGCCGAAGGGTTCCGCCTGCGTGGTAGTGCGCTGTACGACAGCGAAGGTCACGCCGTGGAATTCTCGGTCATCACCAACGCAGGCAACCGGAACCGGGAACGAATCGCGGCGATGCTGCAACAGGACCTCCAGGCCATCGGGATTCGGTTGAATGTGGTCACTCTGGATTTCCCATCGCTCATCGAACGGATCACCCGGACCTTCAATTACGAATCCTGCCTGCTCGGTCTCACCAACCTCGATCTCGACCCGAGCGCGCAGATGAACGTCTGGCTCAGCTCTGCCGCGAACCACCAGTGGAATCCCAAGCAGAAGCAGCCGGCAACTACCTGGGAAGCGCAAATCGATAAGCTGATGCTTGCCCAGGCCGGCGACACCCGTCCCGAGGTCCGAAAGCGCGCATTTGATCGGGTGCAACAAATCGTTTCGGATGAGGCCCCGTTTCTATATCTTGTGACTAAAAACTCGCTTACCGCGATTTCTCCTAACATTCAAAATGCATCGCCGGCGGTTCTGACGCCGCAAGCCTTCTGGAACATCGACTGGCTCCGTAAACCGCTGTCCACGACAGAGAGTCGATAGATGGAGCACCTTCCCCTGCTTTCAACGTGTTTGTCCGCGGGCTACACGGACGGCCTGGCGGTTTTGCGGGATGCCACGCTCGAGGTTGCGCCGGGTGAGATTGTCGGTCTGGTGGGGGAGAGCGGATCGGGAAAGAGCACCATGGCTCTGGCGCTGCTGCGGTTATTGCAGTACCGTGGCGGATGGGTGCGGGGCGAGATACGGTTTGGGGGCCGCAACCTGTTGCAGATCCCGGAAAAGACGATGAGGTGCGTCCGCGGGCGGGAGATCGGGTTGGTGTTGCAGAGCCCGATTGCCAGTTTGAATCCGGCCATGCGGATCGGCGACCAGATCCATGAGTCCTGGCGCGCGCACAAGGACCTTTATGCCCGCCCTTTCGGCCGGTCTGACGCGATCGAACTGCTCGAAAAAGTGAGCTTGCCCGCCGACGAATCTTTCCTGCAGCGCTACCCGCGCCAGTTGAGCGTCGGACAGGCGCAGCGGGTGCTCATCGCAATGGCGATTGTTCACAGGCCGCCGCTGCTACTCGCGGATGAGCCTACGAGTGCTCTTGACGCGGTAACACAGGCGGAGATTCTGCAGCTCTTCTCCCGCCTAAACCGCGAATTACAGATGGCCATTTTATACATTTCGCATGATCTGTTGTCCGTCGGCTCTATTTGCAGGCGAGTCGCGATTTTGTCGGAAGGCCACGTCGTGGAATTCAACTCCACGGAGAATATCTTCCGGCGACCGGCCCATCCCTACACTAAAGCTCTGATTGCCTCCATCCCCAGGCTTCCCCGAGGACTGTCATCGCCGCAGGCGGAGCGAGAAGCGCTTGGCGAGGTGCGCGGAGAAATGGAATTGGCAACTGCGCGACCGTCCTGATGGCTTCCCCGGCACGTTCGGCGATTACACGAACGACATCTATCTGACGGGCAAAGTGGCAGTCCTCAGCCAGTGCACCCGGAACCAGTATGCCAGCCTGTTGCGGCTGCACGTCATTCCGTTCATTGGCAAGCTACCGTTGCGTGAGATCCGGCCACTGGATTGTCTGCAGATTATCGAAATGAACAAACCGCACTGTGCCCAAGGCACATTGTGCTCGATCCGCAATGCCGCGTCTGGCGTGTTCACCGATGCGGTGTGTAGAGGCTACCTGGCAACCAATCCGATACAGCTAATCCACGTGCAGCCCAGCCGCCGACCCAAGAAGGTACAGTTTACGCCGCTAGTCGATCAAGCGGTGACATTGCGTAAGGTGCTGGAACATCCGTGCTACGAGATGATCACGCTGTCCTGCTGCACCTCGATCCACTACGGTGAGCTGACGGCGCTGCGTTGGCGGTTCGTGAACCTCACCGGTCAGACGGTGCGGTTCATGGACCCGGACGACGGCGATGTGAGGTTGGAGCCTTACACGGCTCGGGTCCGGAAGAGCTACTACCGTGGCGAATATGGGGACTGCAAGAATCAAGGCAGGCACCGCACGGCTGTGTTGCCCACCCAGGTGGTCGCGGCGCTGTCGGCGCTCCGCGAATGTAGCCAGTTTGGCGGGCCAGACGACCTGGTGTTTTGCGACGATGGAAAGCCGCTGGACGAGGACAGCACACGGCGCGAGCTGGTGGCAGGCTGCGAGAAGGCCGGTGTGCCCCGGCTGGGCTTCCACAGTTTCCGCCGCTATTTCGCGACGCAGGCGAAGGCTAAGAAAATGGACCCGGACGACATCCGCCGGGCGATGGGCCGTGCGGGCGGCATGACCTACCAGTACACTGCCGAGGACCTGGACCGGCGACGGCCCTTCGTGCAAGCCATCGCAGACGATCTCTTCGAGGAGGCAAAATGAGACAAGTAGTTGATGGCGAGCGATTATCAGGGCACAGCGGCACCGAGTCTTGCCCCGAGATCGTGATTTCGGACGGCCAGGGGCCGGGCGGCGGGGCGCTCATATGTGCGATTTCTTGCTTCCACTGGGCCGAGGTCGAGGTCAAGGGCGACACGACGGTCCTTTGGTTCGAAGACAAGACCCGCCTCACAATCGACCACGGCCTCGTCGAGTATGCCGAGGCGTCTGAAACCGGCCCGGCCTGATAATCCCGTGATAACCGCGAATTTAAACTTGGATGCGTCAAAGGCCCGTCCCACGGGCCATTCGCTTATTAGTGAGAGCGGGCGGATTTATTGACCCCAAGCAAGCGCGCTAGCCAGGCTCCGCCACGGCCCGAAAGATCTATTGTGCACGCTTTCGCTAGCTCATGAGGTCTAACGCCGCTTGAATCTCATCGCGCGTGTGAAAGTCGCCCTTGCGCGTCGTCGCCTCGATCCCCTGCAGATACACCTCCCGCGCCTCCGCCGATTGCCCCAACCGCTCCAGCGTCTGGCCCCCATGAAAATATGCCGCTGCGTATTCCGGATGCGATGCGATCAGCGCGCGAAACTCCCCCACCGCGGCCTCCAGATCGCCCGTATTGCGATACTCCATCGCCAGGCCGTAGCGCGCCAACGTGTCGGCGGGATTCTGCTCCGCCATGCTCTTCAGGATCTCTAACCGGGTGCTTGCCATGTCTTGTGCTACTATACCTCCGAAATGGCCTGCCCCTACTTCCATGCCGTGAAGCCGCGCAGCCAGACCGGCAATTCCCGCTCCGCCATGCTGCCCCTGGGCGATGCCTGGGACGGCCTCTGCCGGGCAGTTACCGGCTCTCCCTGCGAGCCCGACGAGATCACCCTCCTCTCCTTCTGCAATATGGGCTACGCCCGCGGATGCTGCTCCCGCTTTCCCCCCGGCGACGGCCCCGACGCGGTGCGCTTCACCATCGCCGGCGACCAACCCGGCGCTCTGCACCTCTATTACGTTGTGGAACGCGACCATCATCCCTGGTCCCACGGTCCGCTGGAATTTTCCCGCGCCGCCAACGCGTTCCTAACCCCTCCCCCCGGCGAGACCACCCTTCAGCTCGCGTGCGCTTACGTGGCCAGCTATCTGCGGCGAATTTCGGAAGCTTCCCGGCACTGATTTACATCAAGAATAGGGACACCATGGAAGGCAAACCCGTACGCGACTCGATCTCGGAGTATTCCGAACTGGCGCTCCCCAACGATGCCAATGGCCATGGGAACCTGCTCGGCGGCCGGGTCATGCACCTGGTCGACCTGGCCGGCGCCATGGCGGCCATGCGGCACGCCCGCAAGCCCGTGGTCACGGCTTCGGTCGATAGCCTGCATTTCCTCCATCCCGTGCATATTTCCGAGCTGATGGTTCTGCGCTCGTCGGTCAACCGCGTGTTCCGCACTTCCATGGAGGTGGGCGTCAAGGTGGAGACCGAGAACCTCATGACCGGCCAGCGGCTTCACACGTGCTCCGCCTACCTGACGTTTGTGGCTTTGGGCGATGACCGGAGGGCAACCGCCGTTCCGCCGGTGATTCCGGAAACCGAAGCAGAACAGCGGCGCTACCGCGAGGCAGGTGAGCGGAGGGAGTACCGTCTGGCGTTGCGAAACCGCCTTCGCGAATGAGGGCGGGCTTTCCTGCGTATTCCCCCCGGCGGAATCAAGCCTCTTTGTACATGTATTTGATGCAGGGCTTGTAGAGCAGAAGGTTCGGCCCCTCGGCGCGATTCACCTTCAGGCAGCACTTGTCGTACCACTCGATGGTGCCGTGCAGCGTTTCTCCGTCGCGCAGCACGAAAACCATCGGTGTCTTGGCCTGCATTTGCTTGACGTAATAAAAGTTCTCGGCGTTGGTTTGATCCGGCGGCACAGGCTTCTTCTGCTGTGCGGCCCTTCGCGGAGGCGTGATCTGCTCTTTAATTTCGTTCAGAGACGGACGTATGAGTTTGCGATTGACAGCTTCCACCGGATGCCATCCTTTTTGAAGAGAATTATGATTGACCGTCGCTACTCAAGCAGGGCGGCTTTTAGTTGGATCAAATTGTCCGACTTGAACCCATAAATAACACAAAGGCTGCGCCACCGCAACGTGAGCATGTTGGCACTCGGGGGCGCTCGCCGGCCGATTCGAGCCGCCACCCCGGACGCTACCGGCCCAACCAGCCTCCCGTCAGAGCTTTCAGGCGTTTCCCGACGCGCTGCGAAAAGCTCTCACCGGGCGGTTGGACCGTGGCCGCCGGCGCCGCCGTCAGCACCGCGTTGGGGTTGCCGAAGTCCATCGGCGGAGATACTACGCACGGCTGTTCCCCGGCAAAACGAACCAGCGTATTCAGCACGGCATATTGGCGGCGGGAGCGCTGCCCGTCTTTTTTCTCGATGCATACCGAAAACCCCGAGTACTCCTCTCCCGCCGCCGCGCCTTTCCCCTTGCCGCCGGAAAAGTGAACCGGCTGGAGTTCCACCGGTGAGTAGCCAATCAGGTTTCGCTCGATATACTCCGTTTCGTAACGGTGGCGCCGTATGCTCCACACAAACACCCGGAAGCTGTCGAAATCGTACGGCCGCGTGCCATCGCCCACCGTTGTCCACAGCCAGGTATCCTTTTGCTGGTCGCCATCCCTTACGCTCCCGAGCGAAAAGTAGGACACGATGCGGTGGCCTTCCGCATATTGCGCCACTTCGTCGGGGATTGCCATTCTGAGCCGCCGCGTCAGCACCCAGCCGGCCTGTCCCTCGGGAGCCCGCACCAGGCTCCAATCGTCGGTTGCCGCGGGCGGCTCCGCATTCGGAGGCTCCGGCGGCTCTTCGTCCGGCGCATCGCTCTTCGAAAGCTCCAGCCAGTTCGCCGGTGGGGGAGGCGGCACGGGCATGGGCGGAGGAGGATACGGCTGCGCCTTGCCCTTCCTGGTGGCCTTGGCCTTCTTCACCGGCGGCGGGATCAGCGACTTGCGCGGCAGATCCGTGCGCGGCCGTATGATGTGCGTCAGCACGTCCACCTTGTCGTTTTCTTTGAGTGTCAGGAAGCTGGGCGACCTGGCGGCGGGCTGGATGTGTACCCGAAGATCGCTATCCGTGGTGGCCCTCCCTTGCGAAGCCATCCCGGCGGCGCGCCCGGCGAGGGCTTTCAATCCCGCCATGTCCTCGGAGCCCAGCAACTGCCGCTGCTCCGTCCAGCCCTCGGCGCCATTGGGAGCCCGCACTCGTAGAAACGATCGGCGCTGCTGCAGAATCTCCAGCCGGTCGCCATGTTTCACCGTGACCACCGTGGAGGATTGCGTGGGAATATCACTCCGCAGATTCAGCGTGGCCGGTCCGACGTAAGCCTCCCCCACCGCGGAAGCGCGCGGAGGACTGCTGTGGCAACCGGCCAGCAGCAGGGCCGCCGCTACTGCATGGACTTTCGTTATGGAACCGGGGCGCACACTTGTCTACCATTTTAACAGCCCGGCGGCGCCGTCCGGCTATTTCGGGGACAGGCTACATAACCTCGAAATACAAATCGGCAAGCGGGACGGAGTTTCGAGGCTGTGTAACGTGTCCCGGAAATGGCGCCATGGGGGGGTTCCAGCCTCGAGGCATGTCGCCGGCTCAGCTACTTGAGGCCCACCGCGCCCTCTGGCGTGAGGCCTTTTCGCTCAAGTACTTCAGAACTCCTGATGTCGTGGAATTTGCAGTGAGCCCGCAGGTGGGGCAGGCGGTGCTCGCCTGCCCTCAATTCTATTCGAGCAGCGGGCCCAAATTCAGTGCGGGCGGGCAGGCGAGCACCGCCTGCCCCACCTCAGAAGTTCCGCACTTTAAGCGCCATATTGACGCCTCTCCGATTGGCTCATCGTACCCTCTATGAAAGGTACGGCCTAGTCTCGGACCGAATTGCGTCAGAGGAAAGAATTCAGCTTTTTCAGTACTTCTTGAGTTCGTCTACCAGCGCCGGCAGGCCCTTGGTGACATATAGATTCGCCAGGCGCTCTTCTTCCACCGAAGGCTCCATCACCTGCAGCAGGAGCGGGTTCGATTCCATATTCTGGCGGGTGGGTACCCAGACTTTGCCGTCGGCGAATTCCACCTGGTTGACGAAGCCGGTCACCTTGCGGATGCTCAGCGGCTTCCCGCCCGTGGAAAACTCCAGGCTGTTCTGCTGGCTGACCTTGGTAGTGCCGCGGGCCGGCAGAGAGAACGTTGGATCGGTGGAAGGCAGCGAGCCCGCCATATAGGCGCGGCCGTTGATGTCGGTCAGGACCCAGCCCAACTCCACATACTTCACCGGCTTGTCGGTAAGGTTCGCCACTTCGATACTGGGGGTGCGCGCTTCGCTGCCGGCAATCAGCGCCGATCCGCGGAGCAGCTGAATCGGTCCATCCGGGAACTGCAGGAGAGCGAATTGTTCCGGCCGTTCGGGAGCGATGGCCGCCAGGGCCGCATTCGTAACGGTATGGCCGCGCACAATGCGTCCCTGAATTTCGGGCAGCGCTTCCCGGCGCGCCAGTATCTTCAGAACGGCGTCTCTCAGGGCAGGATTGCCGCCTTGCGCCAGCAGGCGCTTCAACGCCGAGCGATCGCGCTGCGCCTCCATCTCGGACGCGGTCATGATGCGCCGCGAGTGCAGCTTGTCCTGACCGTAGAAGGAAAGATCCTGGAACAGCACGCCATCCAGATTGACCTGCAACAGAGGACCGCCGGCCATTTGCGCCGGCCGCATCAGCTTAGTCGCTATATGCACCGGAAAGACCTCGCCCGGGCCCACATCCAGGCCCGGCTGAAAGACCGAACCGACGCCGCCCATGGCCACTTCCTGCGACACCACCCGCAAAGTGACGCCGTGAATACGGTTGGCGCTGATATTCCGCAGCGTCAGCGAGAGGTTCAAATCCAGCACCAGGGCCGCGCCGCGGGCGGAGGTGCGCGAAGAGCCGGTGGTCATCCCCATGAACGCCACCGGAGAATCCTTGGGAAGATCGATACTGACCGAACTGTTGGCCAGCGGCGCGTCCTGCGCCAGCAACGTGGCTGCGCCCAGAAATCCCGCCAGCGCCACGCGATTGATTAGCTTACTGTGCATATACCGTATTGATCGTTACCGAACCCGTCTCGGGATCGATGTAGCGAGCCCCCATTGAACCTTGCGCGTCCAGAGTGTAAACCACCTTTTGCGCGCCGCCATTCATCAGGCCGAGCATGCGATCGTCGCCGGCCTGCACCTGTATCCCGTCCCCGGTGGATCGCACCGAAGTCTCTGCCGCGCGCACGGGCACGGGACGCTCCAGCACCATGCATCCGCCCACCAGTACGATTACGCTGGCGAACGCCACTGCCGCCCGCCAACCGGCCATCGAAGCCGGACGGCGCAGCGGCGTTTCGGCCGTGCGGACGCACTCGCCAGCCTCCAGCCCCAGGCGGATGTTGGCCTTGATTTCGGCCGCCATGCGATTCCAGGAAATCTCCGGCAGTTCGGCCAACTCGGGCAGCAGTTCCCGCATTTCGTTGTAGCCGGCCACTTCTTCGCGGCACGCCGTGCAATGGGCCAGGTGCCGCGCCGTCAACCAGCGCCGGAATGGCCCCAGATCGCCCCCCGCGTGCAACGCCAATGTCGCCTGATTCGGGTGTTTGCTCATACTACCGCTTCCTTCTTTCCATGTACCTGCGGAACTTGGTGCGTCCGTTGGCAATATGCGACCGCACCGTGGCCTTGGAGCAATTCAGCCGCTCGGCAACCTCATCTGCCGGCAAGCCTTCCACATCGCGCATGATGAGCGCGGCCCGCTCCCGGGCGCTGAGAAGGCGTAAACCATCTTCCAGATACTCGCGATGTTCCGAGCGCAATAGAATCTGCTCGGGGCTCTCCGCATGGCTCTCGGGGGCCTCATCGAGTTCACAAAACGTCGCGCGGCCGCTGCGTCGCAGAAAGTCGATCGCCGTGTTGGTGGCGATTCGCGACATCCAATGGGCCGCTTTTTGCTCGTCTTTGAGCTGTTCCTGGTGCTGCAGGGCCTTGATGAAGGCTTCCTGGGTGAGATCCTGGGCGTCGGCGACGTTCTGCACCAGATGGTAGATCTGCACGAAGATCCGCCGGAAGTGTTGAGAAACAAAGCGGTTCTGTCGCTCCTGGAGTTCCAGGCCGGGCTCGATGACGTCGCTCATGCCGCTAACGATAGCTGTTCCCACAGGTCCCTACATACGTAAATGACGCTAGAACCCGGGAAACGTGGAACCAAATCGCGGCCTTCCGGGACCGCTAGCGTCATTTTACCCCTCGGTCAGTGGACTTTGGCGGCCAGTACCATCCGCGAAGGGCAGAAGGTGGTGCGGGGCAAGATCCGCCCGCTGCCCGGGGAAAATGCCGACAGAAACCGGCCGGCATCCTGACCGAAAACCGGAAATCGTAAAGGGTCGGGTTTCCGCCCGCGGTTGCTTCCGCCTGCGTGTAGCTCAAAGAGTAGGTGTAGGGTTTTGAGCTGGGATCCATCGGGAGGATTCCCTGCTGCTCCCCGCCGCCCTTGGGCTGAAGCACGACCGAGTCCCACAAGGCATAGCGATCGTAGCCGTCGCCCCGCAATTTCTGCCTGGCGGCGAAAATGGGCTGAGCCATTCCTTTCGATGGCGAGAGCTTCGCAGGTGGGGCAGGCGGTGCTCGCCTGCCCCACCTGCGGGCTCGCTGCAAATTCCACGACATGGGGAGTTCCTGACTTGCGTGGAAATCGTGGGCCAAGGATTTCAGACGGGCACAAGCATCAGGCGAACAGCGCCCGGTATTCATCCGCGAAACGCTGCCGGTCATAGAGCCGCTCGACTAGCGTGCGCCCGTTTTGCGCGCGTGCCTCCCGCGACAATGGCTGGTCCAGCAATTCGTTGAGCGCGTCCGCAAATTCGCTCACTTCCCGTGGTCCGCGAGGAATAGCCGCTCCGGTTTCCACAGTCACCAGTTCCGGAACTCCACCCACGGCCGATGCCACCACCGCCCGGCAGGAAGAAAATGCTTCCAGGACCACCAATGGAATCCCTTCCGCCGCCGAGGGGAGTACCAGCACTTCGCACTGACCCAGGAGCGGGGCGATATCGTCTACGTGGCCGCGAAAATCGAATGTGGCGCCGAGCCCGTACTTGCGCACTCGCATCGCCAACGCCTCCCTCTCAGGGCCATCTCCGGCTATGATGAACCGGAAATCGTCCCGTTTCCGCAGCCGGCGTAATTCCCGGGCGATCTCCGGAAGGAGCAGCGGCCGCTTGACGGGATCGAGCCGGCCCGCAAACAGGATGCGATGGACCCCGCCGCTGGCGACGGCACAGCACGGAGAAAAGCGCCGGAGATCGACGCCATTGCGAATGAGCCGGATCTTGGCGTCGGGAGTTCCCTGCCGCCGTAAGCTGGCCCTGACCGTTTCCGAGATGGCCACGCGTATGTCAAGGGAAGGCGCCACGTCACGCGTTGCCGCCACTATATCCCAATCCTGGTCGACCGAGTGAATCAGGTCTATGGTGCGAAGGGAAGGCAAGCGGGCCTTGAGCTGCGGAAGAATGCTGTATCCGGTCAGTGAATTCTGCAGCAGCAGCGTCTCCACCCCCCAATTGAGCGCGATGGAATAGACTGCCGCTCCGGCCTTGCCGAAGCCCACCAGTTTCCGGAGATCGTATACGTGATCCACGGTCTTTTCCCAGCGTTTGCGCCAACGATCGTTCTGCGATTGAGTAGCCAGCAAAAGCAACTCATACCGGTCCCGATCGAGCGACGCCGCGATGTCTAACAATACTGCTTCGGCTCCGCCGGGTCCGAGGTGGGGTGTGACGAATGCCACGCGTTTTCGTGAGGATGCTCGCGGAAAGTAACTGAGCGGCGCTTCGACTGCGCCGGCCGCTTGAATGGACGAAGGACGAAACTGCAAATAAAAGCTAAGATCGAACAACCGCCGCCCGGACACTTCATTGGCCCGCTCTTTCAGGCGTAATGGGATCAGCCGGCCGGCCGAACGAAGGGGATGCCGCGCCCAGGCTGCGAGCGACAGCAGGCCGGCATTCGATAAGTGCCGGCCCAGGCGTGCAAAAGCCCCCACGAGAAAGATATGCCTCTTTGACCTCACCGATGCGGCGCTCCGCGGCGAGCCCTCCAGAAATGCGCTACGGGAAAGCGCCAGCGATCCATCCGGCAGCTCCAGACGTTGCCGCCCCCCCCACACCGCAAGTGCCGCCAGCTCGCCGCTATCGGTGCTGAGATCCCGAGCGCTCCCCGGCGACAGAAAAGCGGCGCCATGCGGTGGCGCCGCGGCGTCCGTCAGCGCCACTGGAATCCAATCCACGATGGTCTGCCTGCCGATTTGCGATTCCGGCGCGGCGATACATACCGCCGGCGACCATATCCTTTTAAGACGCGCGCGAGCCTCGTTGCCGTAGAGCCCGGGATGCTTCTGCCGGATATACTCCGTCAGTTCGGCGTGGCGGGCGCGCGCGGTATCGGGCAGCGAGGGGCCGTGCGTCCTGTAACGGAACAGCACGCCACTGGCATGCCGTCCGAATCGCCCGCGCTCTCCCAGCCTGAGCCAGAACTCCCAGTCTTCGTATCCGCCAGACATTGATTCGTCGTAGCCGCCGCTCTCCTCCCAATCGCGCCGGCGGATGGCGGCAGCGTAGGGCAGGATGCTGCGATCGAGCAACTCGTAGAGGTTGTAGTCCCCCAGGCGCTCTACACCGCTTCCGCAGACACGATAATCCGCGTAGGCAAAGGCCGCTTCGGGATAGGCCGCCAGCGTGTGGAAGCACGTCGCTGCGAATTTGCGGTCGAGCAGATCGTGCGCATCGAGCGGTATTACGGAATCGCAACTGGCGGCGCGAAATCCCGCGTTTCTGGCAGACGGCAGCCCACGATTGGGCTGCTCGATGTAACGATCGCAGAGAGCGCGGGCTGTTTCGACAATTGCGGCGCTCCGCGGACTATCCGTGCCGTCATTGACGAGGATCGTTTCGGTGGCGCAGCCGGCCTGCGCCCGCGCGCTGGCAATCGCTTCCAGAAGAAAATGGCTGGGATTGTAGCACGGGATAACGATCGAGACGCGATCCATGTTGGCGGCCATTCACAGCATAACCGATTCGAATAGAAGGCCTTCTCCAGGACGCGTTGACGCGGAGCGAGCAGGCGGCGTTCTGGTGCAAGCCATCGACGATTCAGCCAGAAGTTTCTACCTCCGTTTCGGCTTCGCTCCCACGGCAAAACTCATCGGCACTGAGTCCCCTTAGAAGCTGTTAAAACATAAGCTTGCTAACGTCGCGGTAGGGATGGCCGTTACCAGCCACCCCCCGCACGGACCCGTACTTGCAGGAACTACTGCATACGGTTCTTACCTCGGATCTGACCCCTTGCGGCGTCTGACGTCGAAGCGAGCGTCCGGATACGCATGCACTAAATGAGGAATGGGTAACCAGTGGTCGAAAATCGGACCCAGCTTCTTCCAGGTCGGCCGCCGTTGACTGCGCTGGCACAGCACTCTGTACCAGAGGCGCACCGCCCGTTCCCGAAATCGCGACAGCACCGCCAGATTCCCCGGTAC
>Ga0182016_10006462_pt1 | contig 12293 bp, 29 predicted proteins | sample 712S2MmetaG_FD_120491 | JGI IMG/M metagenome (GOLD analysis project Ga0182016, IMG submission 120491) | Permafrost microbial communities from Stordalen Mire, Sweden - 712S2M metaG | ecosystem: Environmental > Terrestrial > Soil > Wetlands > Permafrost | place: Sweden: Stordalen | collected...
CAAGCCGGGCTCGTTCATCAAGGGCCAGGAGCCCAGCTTCTGTTTGCGCTGTGGTGCTAGGCTCCGCACAGGGGTGCACTTCCAGGGCTGAACGCCAACTAACAGCGAGGCCTTCCTGGCTCTGGATTGCACCCCTACTTTGTGGTAGGTTCTTTCTCAGGGTCGCTCAGGGCGCTTACCCGCTGTCCATGGCACCGAGGTGAGGTCCTGAGCACCCTCTGACCGTAGGAGGCCATGTGAGCGATGTAGCAGGTACTCCACGTACCTCACCACCGGACCTGACGTTCGACATCGACCTGGGTACTCCACCACCAGGGTACGTTTGGCTGAGCGAGCCTGAGCCGGACACCCGAGGTGAGGGTGAGGGCCCTTACCATCCCAAGGACCGCTACGCCCTGTTCTACGACCTGGCCCCTGGCATCCATGTCATCCTATTGCCGAACGGGAGCCGGGTGTGGAGCAAGGTGGCCACCTTCTACGCCTCGGGCCTGGCTCAGTTTGTGGTCCAACTGCTCAACTCGTCCATCGAGCTCCCCGATTGGCTGAAGGGTGTTCCTGCTCCTATGAGGAGCGACCCCAAGGAGACCACGCCAGATGGCACCCTCGGGGCGCCTATCGACTCTCCTGACCCCACGGAAGGTTTCCGTCCTAATCAGCCTCCTGACGACCAGTCCTCCCCTTCCCCCTCAACCTCCTGACAGACCATCCCGGACCAATCCGTGACGACGAGCCAGACCCGACCCTACGACACACCACCCCAGCCCCTACCCCGCGACGCACCGGACCACGCCCTACCTCATGACTATCCGTGCCTTACCACACGACAACCCATCCCACCCCGATCAAACGACAATCCGTGCCTCACCACACGACAACCCGGCCCCTTACCAGCCCTTTCGACATGCCATACCCGACCTGACCTCACGACACTTCTACCCCTGCCCTCCCACATGACATGCCGAGCCCATCCGTCCCACCTCGACGGGCCTTTCCCCACCTATTCCAACGACGAGCCGCACTACCCCGGGCCTACACGACTGACCCAGTCCCGCCGAGCGACGAGCCAGCCTGTACCTCTCCTCTCCGATTGACCTACCGACCATTCCGATTGACAACCCACATCCTGCCGTGCCGATTCGATCGACTTGCCGTGCCCTACCCTACCCCACGACAACCCAACCCAGACCCGAACAGCCCCATCGACGAGCCGTTCCTCACCCGCTCACTCGACACACCACCCCAGACCACGCCTATCGACTGACCTTGCCGCACCAGACCATTCGACTTTCCGAGACCAGTCATCCCTCGATGACCTAACGTGCCAAGCCCATTCAGGCCCCATCGACGAACCCTCCCTTGCCGACACGCTCCCTCACGACCTACCTCCCCGACCCAATCCGTTCCCGTCGACGTACCTCTCTGATCCCAGCCGGTCCACAGTCGACTGGTCAGCCCTTGCCAGCTCTTTCGACTTGCCATTCCCTGCCGTTCCCAATCCAATCGACAACCCTGCTCCTTCCAGCCCATTCGACTGGACACATCCTGCCACACCGATTCGATCGACTACCCTGCTCCCACCAGCCCATGAGACTTGCCGTTCCGACTCAGTCCTGTACGACGGGCCCAACCCTGCCACACCGACAGACCCGATCCACCCCGCCCACCTCGACAAGCCACGCCGTACCAATCTGACGTTCCCTACCTGTTCGGACCATGTGACAACCCTCTCCACCCCCCTCGACATACCAAGAGGTACTTTTTCGTGGACACACCCTGCCAGCTCCCGCCTCCCACCCCGCTAGAGCGCGTCCAGTACGAGTACTTACAAGCTGAGTACGTCCGGAACCTGGGTGACGCCATGGACGCTGCCACCCTCCACGGGCCCGTAATGGGGGAGGACTTCGTTCTGGCTATGCACGAGGTGGCCGCTACCAGCCTGCGAGAACTGCTGCACATTCAAGAGGTGCTGAGCAGACAGTAGATGTGGTTTACTGGCTGTGATACAGCAACAAAAGGAGAACCAGTGATCTTCCCATGACCGAGGACTCTAAGCCCCGGTGGTGGCACCCGTTTTATCGACGGCGTTGGTACAAGGCCAACCAACGTTACCTGGCCGCTTTTAAGATCTGGCAGGCTCAGGCCCACGAGGAGAGCCAGTCCAACGAGAAGAAGGGTGTCCTCTTGGAAGCATTAGTCACCCCCGAGGGCGTACAGTACGTTAGGTGGCTGGTGACACCACCGCCGAGACAGGAGGACTTCTGGTCATGAGCACCCCTAATCCGCCGAATGGCCTGGTGTGCCGCCGCTGTGGCCTGCGCATAGACCCCTCACTGCGCTGTGGGGCCACTTGGGCCGGGGGTATCTGTATGGCCAACCAGGGCCACGAGGGATGGCATTGGACCGAGATGGGCGGCCCCGGGTTGAGGATATGGACCGGGGTGTACGGGAAGAACTCCTGTTCTGCTAACCTGGGCCTCGATCAATGGTGCCAGAAGCCTCCTGGCCACGAAGGTCCCCATAACGACAGCCACGGCATGAGCTGGGGCGACCAGGAAGCGACAACATGACCTTTGACTCCCACTTGTTCCGTACCCAGTACCGCACCGACGTCTCCGACGACGAGCCTGAGTACAACGGGATGTTCTCGACAACCATCCCGGCATCAGCTCTTGAGCAGGGCAAGATCGTCCATATAGACTGGTCCGAGCGCGGCTGGGTCGAGGTCACCTTCCTTATACCGGGCCGCAGCGTGATCCCCGAGGTACCCTTTCGATCGGAGACTTCCGTATGAGCAGTGCCCGTACCCACAAGACTCGTCACCGGCTGTTCGCTCTGGGTGCCTTCCTGGTCTTCCTCAAGCTGGTCGACGGTACGATCAAAGCCTGCGGTTCGACCGCTCGTCACGAGGACGCCCATCGTTCCGCCCATGGAGCCAATGACTGCCCCATTATCTGGGACTGGGACAGCAGGGGCCTCAATGGCGACTGACACCAAACCGGAGGGTTGGGTGGCTGTGTTCGAGATTAGGGACGTGGCCACATGAGCGCCATCCAGCCCGACGTCCCCTCGATGCAGTCCAAGGAGTACCTAACCGGGTACGCGGCCGGGTGGCGGACATTCTTTCAGTCCGTGGTTAGGGGCTACAACGTCTCCCCTGGCCATGTCCTGGTGGTCATTGTGCCTGAGGGGGTGTCCATGGCTGAGAAGGAAGCGATCAGGGATGCTTGTTCGGGTTTGGTTGAGATCCCTGTGTTCGTGTCCGACCAAGACATGTCCTTCGACGTGTACGAGGTCGCTCCACTGAGCCAGGAGCGCCCAGGTAGTGACTCCTAGATCAGGGTAATTGATCTTGGGTCGACCTAATAGGACTAAAGGCCCTAGGCGGCCCATAAGTGATGACACCTAGGAAAGGTTACTATGCGTAAGCACCTGCTCCCCATGGTTGGCGTTCTTATGGCAACAGCCCTGCTGTTCACCTGGACCGGCTTGGCCTTGGCGGCTCGGCCTATCCGGACTATCGCCCTACCTACCGAGATCGCTGTGCCCGGCCAGTCGGGCGAGACTCGCTGTCCTGCCGGTCAGCTCTCCGTCCAGTTCCAGGAGGGCCCGTTGGTCTGGCAGTGCAAACCCAAACCGACTACTACCACTACTACCAGGTTGACTACCACTACTACCAGGGCTACGACTACGACGGCCGGGCCCACCACCACCAAGCCCTCTTCAGGCTGGTGGGTGCCGGGTACCGGCGCTATCGAGTGGCAATGGGAGCTTGACCATACGCTCAGCCTCTCCAGCGCCACCGACATAGGCACGGGTGATCAGACTTACACCGGGGCCGCCGCCCCCACACCTACTGTGTATGACGTCGATGGCATCGACAACCCGGCCAGCGTAGTCACCGCCCTGCATGCTAAGGGTGACAAGGTGATCTGCTACATCGAGACCGGTGACGTGGGCAATTACTACAGCGCCAGTGACGAGGGTATCCCGACCACCTACTACCAGCAGCTCTCGGTCGCGGGTGATCTCGGCACCAAACAGCAGGGCTGGCCTGAGTACTACATCAACATCAACGCTTCCTCCACCCTGTCCATTGTCGAGGCCATGATCTCCCAACAGTGCCACGCCAAGGGCTTCGACGGGGTCGAGACGGACAACGACGAGACCTGGCAGGACAGTACCGGCTTCAACATCTCCGAGGCCAACGACATCACGTACATGACTTCCATCGCCAACTACATCCACAGCCTGGGTATGGCCGATGTCCTCAAGAACTGTGACGACGTGGGTAACACCAGCTTCTGTAACGCCATGTACCCTTTGGTCGACGCCGTGATCTCCGAGCAGTGTAACCAGTACGGTACGTGCTCGGACCTCGGGAACTTCCTGGGCCACAAGGCCATTTTCAACGCCGAGTACTCGACCTCACCCAGCTCGTTCTGTCCCAAGGACAACGCATCCGGTATCAACGGTGTGTACTTTGATGTAAATCTCGATGGAAAGACCAGGGTGCCCTGCCGATGAAGAAGATGTTCGCTTGCTTGTTCTCTTTGGTCCTCCTGGTACCCCCGGTTACTCATCTCGGGACCTTTGGTAGAGCTAAGCTTAGGGACGTGCCTGCTTGTGGCTTGTCGGCTATCTTCCCTTGGGCGTCTATGGAGGGCGGAGGCACGGCTGGTTCGACTTACTACTCCATCGAGCTGAGCAACATCGGTCCCGAGACCTGTACCCTCGTGGGTTTCCCGGGCATCATTGGTTATACAGACGCCAACACCGTGACCGGGTTACCAGCGGCCCACACAGGACATCCCAGTGTCGTTATACTGGCCCCTATGGCCACCGCTCACGTACTGTTGCGGGTGACCGACGTTGGGGCCTTGGGATGCCCCACAGTGGGCGCTGACACCTTGATCGTAAGGCCGCCCGGCTACCCTCTCATCGTCAAGGGTGAGAGTGATCAGTTGGGCTTCTACCCGCTACGTCTGTGCACCAACAAGGTGACCATGAGCACCACTCCCGTGGAGCTCGGTACCGGTATTCCTGCGTACTCGTCGTAAAGATGGCCATCGACCAGGTGCCGACAAAGCAGCCGTGTCCTTGCGGTACGTCTGGTTGCGTCAACGCCAATAACGACCTCTGCGTGGAACACTACCGGCATGAACCAGCAGACGAGAAAACTTATCGGGTCTGCGGTGAGTGCTGGCACGCTTTTCAGACTGAGGAGGAGCTTATTGATGAGTTCAATAAGGTACTACCGTCCGAGGTGCGGTCGGTAAATTCTGGCACTCAGGTCTTCGCCTGCCCTCACTGTGCCCATGACTTCTAAGCGTGACATCGTGACCCCTGACCGCGTAGCCGAGGCCCTGGCTGCACTGGAGGCAGCCGACCAGTTCCAGGTCAGCTACAAGAGCGGCCACCCGCAAGAGGAGGAGGATGATCGTTGGTACCGGGCCAAAGAGCTGGTGCTAGCTGCCGCCCCGGTCCTGCTGAAGCTGGCGAGGTTGGAGGCACGTCGGCACGCAGGCCAGTCAATCGTCGGGACCTCGCATTGCCCCGGCTGTGTGGCCTTGGTTGAGCTTGTTGAGGTAGTGTTAGGTCCATGAAGACCTACCGTTCCCGGAGGGAACAGTGATCTACTGGGGTACTGTTACTGATGGCAGGTTGTGGTGCCCTTGGGTTTATATGTGGAGAGGCCCACAACGATCGGTGGTGGTGGCAGAGGACCGTGGAGTCACTGGACCGTCGCCTTGACGATTTAGAGGCGAGCTTCGAGAGTGATGATGAGGAAGAGGACCTGGACGGTTGATCCGGGTCACCTATTGTTGTACCCGGTGTTGTGCCGGTTGGTGGGTGGACGAGGAGCGCCTCTCGCCCGGGGTACCGCCGTGCTTCCGCTGTGGTGGGCGTCTCTATGTCGAGGCCCGGGGTCAGACAGTGGTGGTCGACATCCTAAATGGCAGCCGACGTGATGCAGTAACGGAAAGGACAGTATGAATGCCGTCGTGGTTACTCGTCATGAGTAGGGTGTGGTTCTACGACCAAGGCAGTTGGGACTGGTCCGTAGCTAAATCAAACCGGGAGCACTTTGGTGGCAACCGGTGGAGAGAAAACTTTCTTTGGTCCATCGGCTGTGATGAGAAATGGCGGCGCACTCTGGTGGTACGATTGCCCCGAGGTGCTGTGGTGTTCGCCATCTCTCGTCCTCATCCCGAGTGGGAACACAAGAACGATTGGGAGTTATTTTGACCGAGGAACCCATGACCCTAGGTGAGCTGAAGGCGGCGGCGGCCGATCCCAAGCTGTATGGCATAGGTTCTGTAGAAATGTACGACAGCCGCAAGGTAGTGGTCCAGGTCCCTGATGGTGAGCACCCCATTTTCGGTCCTCAGTTCAAGTACTATTGGTGCCGGGCTGCCGGGGTACTGTTTGTTGATGGTAATTTTGTTGTCGCCATAGCCGCCGGAGATAAGATCGGCGACAAGAAAGGAGCACCAATGGAAGAGACCAAGCTTTGGCTGTCCGTTTGGTTCCAAGCTGTAGGGTTGCCTGTCCATCGCCTGGAGGATGCCACCACCCCGTCCACACATCTCCCTAAGCCCGCTGGTACCGGGGTGGGCACCTATGACGAGGCACTGGCTCTGGGCGAGGCTGAGCTGGTCGCTGGGCGCTGGAGCAGCTTCAGTGTAGAGAAGTTCTACAAGCAGGGCTCATGAGCGATTTCTCTCCGGACCTGGCCAAGTTGCTTAGTGTCCTACGCCCCGACCACTACAACATCACCGTGTACGTGGGCCCGGACATAGACCCCGACTGGGTGATGTCCCAGATGCCTGACGGGGTCACCGTTATGGTCCACCAGACCTTGGCCAAGGGGACCGCCGTGGTCTTCCCCTCGTCCAAGGTCTTTAGGGGCTTAGCGTCCGTACCACCGCCCGCCACCGGGCCGGACGAAACCGAAGAGCCAGATGAGCAGGATGACGGCGGCGATGATCCAGAGCAGAGGGGACACGGCGATACCGACCCCGAAGAAGATCAGAACAAGTAACAGGACGAAAAACAGTAACAGCATGATTAGCTCCTTTTCCCCCTAGGTGGTTCCGCTGACCGCCATCAGTTCCTTCAGGAGGTCGATCATCTCCTCGTCCCGGAAGGACCACGCACAAACATGGTTGGTCGGCCCTAGGGGGCCGACTTCGTTCCAATACACTCGCATGTAGCCTGCGTAGCCGCACGATGGGCAACTGTTGCCCTCCTGCCACTCGACCCGGACCACGTCCTGGTCACCTATGGGTTTGTCCGTCTTGGTCGCCACCCAGGCTCGTAGTGCTTCCTCGAAGGTCATATCCTCAGGGTCCCTGTGGCTGTGCACCCGGTGTCCCGGCGGTGTATGTCGACTTGTTCGATGGCCCAGTCCAGCGATCCTGGCCCGCTCCAGTCCGGGTGAGCTGAGCACCGGGCCACACAAGGGTAGTTCCCGGCGTCCTCACCGAAGTCCAGGGTGATCTCGGGACCGAAGTCCAGGGTGACCTCGGGGAGCGGTATTTCATCGAGACGGATGCCCAGATGAGCCGTACCGCCTTGGTCAAGGTTCACGTCGACCTCGATCCGACCCTTGTAAGCTGGTGATATCACATGGGCCAGGACGCCCTCCATGCGGATTTCATCGTTCCAGTGTCTGCTCCCTTCTGGGATATGGACTTCGATCGGTTCAGTGTTGGTGATGGTCCCGTCCTCGTTGTACACCATAGGGATGTCCTCGGGGAGCACGATCATCAGACCTCTCACCAGCCTTGCGTTCTCTTTTTCGAGTGTCATGGCGGTTATGTTACTACTAGGAGTGGGAGGAACCCTAAGAGATAGTTACCACTGAAAGGGTACCTATCTTTATGACTGCAACTGAGCCAAACAAGGACCCCTGGGAGGTTGTAGCCGAAATGAGGGCTACCATAATTGGTCAAGAACGAGCGTTAGTTACGGCTCACGAAGCCCTGGCTGGTGCCCGGGTGCAACTGACTGCGGCCAAGGCGGCCCTAGACGCAGTTCCTCATGATGTGGCGGCGGCCGTAGCTATAGCTTTTGCTCATCGTCCTCCTGATGATGTTGTTGTTCTCAATCCTCAGCCTGATCTGTTACCTGCGTCTTGGCCGCCCTCCCATGCCCCATGGGAGATGCGATGACAGCCGTCGATACCACTACTCATCCACAACCCCCGCCTTACTACCCATCGTCTGCGAAGCAGGACCAAGGCGCCGGGTGGGCCGGTATGGGTGGGATGCCGAACATTGATCCTTCCCTCAACGTCAAGGAGCAGTTGGCTGCGGCCATCGTGCGTCAGGACGATCTCCGTACCATGGAGGCCCAGCATGTTCGGGAGCTGAACGACCTGCGTACAGCGTACGACTCCCAAATGACAAATATGCGGGTCGGCTATGACGCCCAGCTCCGGGAGCTAGATACCAGGCGCCAGGACGCTGCTATTGCTCATGCCGGTGTCATAACCGATCTGAAGGCGGACCAGAACCGGGGAATAACCGATATCACGGCTAGGCATATCGAGGATATAGCCGCCCTACGGGCCAACTACGAGGGGAAGCTGAGAGAGGCTGAGACCGGCCGTATTAACGCCATCCGGGCCGTTGACGCCCAGCAGGTGTCCCGGGCCGCTGAGGTGGCTGCTGCTCAAGCCACCACACTGGCTGGTCAGGTGGCTGCTTCAGCCGAGGCTCTGCGGGCCCAGGTGGAACAGACCCGTATCCAGTTCGCGACGACCCTTAGTGCCGCTCTGGAGCCGGTACAGAAGGACATAGCCGACCTTCGGCGGGTCCAGTACGAACAAGCTGGTAAGGTGGCAGCCACCAATGAGCCAAGTGCTCTTACACCCGTATTGCATGCCATCGAGGAACTCCAACGTCAGGCGAACATAGACAGGGGGACAAGGGCGGCGACGGTGGATAATCGAGGGGTGGGCCAGTCCAACCGTACGTTCCTGATGGTCATGGTCTCTGCCTCGATCGCCTTCGCAGCGTTACTTATCACGGCGGCCGGGGTGGCCATCGCCCTTATTGTCGGGTAACTATCTGTTCAAGGTCATGGGCTTGTCTGTCGATGATAAGCCCATGAGCCTTTTCGACGCTTCTCCGGTCCTGCCCACCTCAGGTGTCACCACCATGGCTTGTGTCACGGTGCTCCAGACAGCCAAGGCCTATGCCCAGGGTGAGGCGACATACGACGTTCTGTTTGAGACGTTGATGGAGGCCGTGGGCTTGTCCTTTGAGGCTGGGCGTCTGTCGGTCCAGGCGCCTAAGCGCTCACCATACCGTCCTCGTCAATGGTCCTAGTCGGTTAAAGGGGTGATGCCTACCGCCCTGGAACGTCTGGAAGCCAACGCCGCCGGTCTACGTCATTTCGACAAGAACTCCCCTGAAGACCTTCGCTTGGCCCTCCAGGTCATCTATGCCGCCCGGTCTATCCGACGGGCGTCTGGTGGCCTCGACGCCGCCCTACAGAGCCTGGAGGCCACCAGCTAGGTGTGGTAGCCTCGGGGAGTGCCCCCTGAGCCGACCAAGACACCAGCCGAGTTCCAACGGGAGCTGGCCGACAAGGCCATCGAGCTGAACGTACAGGGTAGCGCCCTCATGGCCAACGGGTACACCGCCGCCGGGTTATCGGCTATGTGGCGGGGCAAGATGCTGGCCGACTGGGCTGAGGAGATATCCAAGCCTCCCCGCATCATCATCATCGTGTGCCCCTAGATGCCGAAGCACACACATAGGCACTATGCCACCAAGGACGACCCCTATTGTCCTGAGTGCCAACGTACCGCCACCATCGTTACCTGCGTCGTGGCGAAGTGCCGGGCTTGGGCGGCCTCGTTCTCTAAGTGGGATAACATTCATCTGGGGGAGGAGGGCTGGACGTTCCGCAAGGACGGTACCGCCCACTGCCCCAAGCACATGCCCGATTGGGCCCGCCAGCGCCGTTTGAACAAGAGAGAAGGGTTAGCCATAGATGCCTGAGACACGTATCGTCAAGCGCGGTGAGTGGGTAGAGGTACGCCTCTGCAACGATGGTTCGAGCTCGTCTGACCCCACCAATACCGGGGTCTACCCTCTTATTGTCACCTCGGCGGCTGTGGCTACCATCCGGGGCCGGGCCCTCGGCTGTGATCGTAGCGTAGAGTCGATGGACCTTCGTTGGGACTCCCATCTATCTAAGCAAGGGACGTGGAGGTTCTACGATGACCAAGCACACTAACCATCATCCCAAGTGCACCTGCCCGTCGCCCTGTGACGGCAAGAGCGCTAAGCCCCAGTGCCCGGTGCATGGCTGTGGTAAGGCTGCCCCAAAGGTCAGCTTTTCCCAGTTCATCTCGTCCCCTGGTGACCAGAAATGAGTGCCGAGACGATCCGTAAGCGGGCACGGGCTGTTAGGGACTTGCGGGCGGTACAGGGCAAGCCGAGCCAGCTCTATGCAGACGTGACCCTGCTGATGGCCGTGGTGGACGCAGCCAAGCTCAATCATGGCGTTGTCTACGCCAGCGAGTCGGACCAGACGTGGGGGAACAACCCACGGTGCAAGTGTGGTGCTTGGCCCTGTGCCGAACAGGTGGCTCTCAACAACTTGGAGACGTCCCCGTGAGTGAAGCCATGACCCCTGACCGCGTAGCCGAGGCCCCCACAAGCGTCGTGCAGTTTTCAACCGGCCTGGCATCGGCCGAGGTTGCCTTTCGTGCTGTTGAGGCAGGAGGCGACGTCATCCTGGTCACTGCCGACACGCTCAAGGAGGACGCGGACAACTGGCGCTTCGCCGAGGAGGTCCACGCCGCTCTGGGCCGTCCCGAGTGGGTGCGGCTCTGTGACGGCAGGACGCCGATGGAAGTCGGACGAGACGAGCGGTGCGTGCCCAATAACCGGATGGCCGTCTGCTCAAAAATCCTGAAGCGTCAACTGATCCGCTCGTATATCGAGCGACGGTGGGCGCCGGACGAGATAGTGGTACTGCTCGGTTACGACTGGACCGAACCCCAGCGCCACGAGAAGAGCATCGAGCCCTGGCAGCCGTACCGCATCGCCTCGCCGCTCCTGTCGCCGCCCTACTGGCAGAAGGGCGACTTCGACGCTTGGCGTGAGCGGCGGCACATCGAACCACCACGCCTGTACTCCACAGGTGCGCCTCATGCCAACTGCGGCGGTGCTTGCGTGCGTGCTGGCCAGGTCGAGTGGAAGCGCCTGCTCCGGTGGAACCGCGACCGCTATCTGGAGTGGGAGGCCGACGAGGAGCAGACTCGTGACCTGCTCGGCAAGGACGTGGCTATCCTGCGTCACCGCTCCGGTCCTCAAAAGGGCCGCCCTCTTCCATTGCGAGCCTTCCGAGAGGCTATTGAAGGTAACCGCCAGGGCCACATCGAGTTTGACCCCGAGGACTTCGGCTCATGTGGGTGCGATCCTTGGACCGAGGCCCGTCGTGACCCCTGACCGCGTAGCCGAGGTCCCTCGTGACAGCTAAGCCTCCTAAGCTCTCCAAGTCCCAACAGGACCTTATGGACGAGATCGCTGCGGCCGGAACTCTGTACGTACGCCGGTACGGTCCGTTCTACCGTACGGTCGAGGCCCTTGAGCGTCGGGACCTCATCTTCAGATCAGAACCTGATTATTCACGGTTGAGCAACGACGGGTGGAGCATCAAGGTGGTTGAGGCCCCGTCTCCAGCCCCTGTAGCCCCTCCTAAGGCGCCTAGAGCCGTCAAGGCTACCGAGACCGTTCCAGCCCCGCCCAACGCCCCCAGGGGGCCTAGAGCGGCTTCCAAGGCTCTACCTAAGCCCGGCGACCTGAACGGGCTCCTGCGGTTCAAGCTCGAAAGGGCGTTGAAGGCACAGGGCCGGGGCCTTGACACCTATGACCCTGATTTCATTATTGGCTTCGTCCGGGAGTTCCTGGGCGAGAACGATGCCGTGCTCACGGGCACGGGCGTAAAGCGTTTCAGGCGTAACCGATGAAGGTCTACCGTTCGTGGTGTATCAACTGTGGTTCTGAAATGTTGGCTACCAAGCAGCCCCCAGGGCTCGATGGTTATGCTTGTGTCGAGTGTTACCGCGTGGGGGCCCCGTTCGTGTCAGTGGAGGAGTCAGGGGTGGGCTATGTAAACGTGACCTTCGTGGGTATGGCCCATTCGGCGAAGTCCTGCCTGGGGTGCGGGGCCTACGTGGACAACACCATCTTGCATGATGCTTTTCATGAGGAGCTGGACCTGGCTGTCGAACGGGCCCGGCAGATGATGGACTCCAGTGCCAGGCCCCC